>Ga0210082_1000046_pt1 | contig 24732 bp, 2 predicted proteins | sample White_ThreeSqA_D_2_FD_185592 | JGI IMG/M metagenome (GOLD analysis project Ga0210082, IMG submission 185592) | Wetland microbial communities from the San Francisco Bay, California, USA, that impact long-term carbon sequestration -... | ecosystem: Environmental > Aquatic > Marine > Wetlands ... | reverse complement strand
AACCGGGGACCTGGTCCGGTGGCTGCCGGACGGGACCCTCGAATTCCTGGACCGCGTGGACTTCCAGGTGAAGATCCGGGGGTTCCGGATCGAGATCGGGGAGATAGAGAATTGCCTGTTAAAACACCCCGGGATAAAAGAGGCGGTGGTCATCCCGGTCCCGGGGAGCAGCGATGGCGACAAATATCTCTGTGCCTATTTCGTTTCGGATGGGAAATCGTCCGTACCGGGTTTGAGGGAGTATTTAGCATCGGAATTGCCCGGTTACATGATCCCGTCTTTTTTTGTCCCCCTGGAGAAGCTGCCCCTGACTGGCACCGGTAAAGTGGACCGGAAAGCATTACCGGACCCGGGGCCCCCGGGCGGCACGTTATACGCGCGCCCCCGTGACCGGGTGGAAGAAAAACTAGTGGCCATATGGGCCGGGGCCCTGGGAGTTGGGGAAGCGACCATCGGCATCGACGATGATTTTTTTAGACTGGGGGGACACTCTTTGAATGGGGCCGTGGTTGCCCAGGGTATACACAGGGTCTTCAATATACGGCTCCCCCTGGCGGAACTATTTGAAACGCCGTCCATCAGGCAATTGGCCGTCCATATAAAGGACGCCGCCGAAGAGCGGTATCTTCCCCTGGAAAGGGTCGAAAAAAAGGAGTATTATCCTCTCTCAACGGTCCAGGAGCAATTGTATGTCCTCTACCGGATGGCACCGGGGAGCATGGTGTACAATATCCCCGTGTTTTTCGACCTGGAGGAGATGCCGGACACGGAACGATTGGAACGGGCCTTTAAAACATTGATCGCCCGTCACGAGAGTTTCAGGACATCCTTCAGGGTGGTGGATAACGAACCCGTTCAACGAATCCACGACACGGTGGAATTTTCTCTCGAAATTTTCGATATAGGCTCTCCCCTGCGGGGGGTATGTCCTTTCGATCTGTCCCGGGCGCCGCTGCTGCGGGCGGCGGTGGGAGAGACCGAAGAGGGGAAACCCATGCTGATGATGGACATGCACCACATCGTTTCCGACGGTGTTTCCGTCGAGATCGCGGCCGGGGAGTTAACGCGGCTCTACAACGGCGAGACGCTGCCCCCCACGGGACCCCGGTACAGGGATTATGTCCAATGGGAGAACAGCGCGGAGAGGGAGGAGAGAGAGGGACCGTTAACGCGGGCAAGGGATTTCTGGTTGGCGAAATTTTCCGCGGGGGTTCCCGTATTGTCGTTTCCCCTGGATTATCCTCGGCCCCGTGTACAGTCCTTTGAAGGGGAGACCTTTTACGAGGAGTTGGAGACAGGGGAGGACCGCGCGCTCCATGCCCTGGCCGGGGCGGAGGGTGCGACCCTTTACATGCTTTTATTGGCGGCGTTTTATGTCCTGCTCTCAAAATTGAGCGGCGAGGAAGATATCGTCGTGGGGACACCGTCGGTGGGGCGGATGCACGCTGAACTCCACGACGTGGTCGGCATGTTTGTCAGGACCCTGGCGCTGCGCAATTTCCCCGCCGGAGAAAAGCCTTTCACCTCGTTTTTGAAAGAGGTAAAAAAGAGAACGTTGAAGGCGTTGGAAAACCAGGACTTCCCCTTTGAGAAACTGGTGGAAGCGGTGGTGGCGGAGCGGGACATAGGCCGCAACCCCCTGTTCGACTGCATGTTTGCGCTGGAGACGGTGGGGGCGGTCATTGAGGGGGGCCCCGAATTGAAATTAAAACCCCGCCGTTACCCGAATCCCACTTCGAAATTCGACCTCACGTTCACCGTGGAAGAGCACCCGGACCGTTTGGTTTTGAGGGTGGAATACGGTACGAAATTATTTAAGCGGGAGACTGTCGAGCGGATGACCGGGTATTATCAACGGATTCTCGCGGCGGTTCGGTGCGTGCCGTCGCAGCGGATATCGGACGTCGAGATCATCTCCCCCCGGGAGAGGCGGAAGGTCCTGGAGGAATTCAACGCCACCGCCGCCGGTTTTCCCCGGGACAGGACCATCCACCGCCTATTCGATGAGCAGGTCGCAAGGATCCCCGACTCCGTCGCCCTTAATATGTCCTATAGGACAAATAAGTCCTATAAGACCTGTAATACCCATCTGACCTACTCCGAACTCCACCGCCGATCCCGGATACTGGCGTCGCTGTTGGCGGCAAAAGGCCTGGGTCCCGGTATTATCGCGGGTATCCTGGCGGAGCGTTCTGTGGAGATGGTGGTGGGGGTATTGGCCGTTTTAAAGGCCGGAGGGGCTTATATGCCCATGGACCCGGAATACCCCGAAGAGAGGAAACGGTATATCCTGGCGGACAGCGGCGCGAAAATGCTGCTCACCACCCGGGATATTTCTGAAAAAACAACAATTGGAAAAATCGGCGCCCCCTACCGGTTACCCACGAGCCATAATCCCGGCGATCTTGCTTACATCATCTACACGTCCGGCTCCACGGGAGTGCCCAAGGGGGTGGCGGTGGAACACGGTCCCGCGGTTAATTTGTTGTATGCCCTTTCGCGCGCCTTTCCCGTGCTGCCCGGAGACGGGTACCTGTTAAAGACATCGTTTCTTTTCGATGTGTCCGTGACGGAGTTGTTCGGCTGGTTTATGGGCGGCGGACGGTCGGTCGTCCTGGAGAAGGACGGCGAGAAGGACCCCCGGGCCATTGTCCGTACCGTTGAACGGCATGGGGTCACGCATATCAATTTTGTTCCTTCCATGTTCAATGTGTTTGTCAATCACCTGGGCCCCGGAGTGGTGGAAAAGATTGCCGGTCTCCGGTATATTTTCCTGGCCGGAGAGGCGTTACAGCCGGAACCGGTCAACCGGTTCCGCCGTTTTAACACCTCCATTCGATTGGAAAATCTTTACGGTCCCACCGAGGGCACTGTGTATGCTTCGGGGTATTCGTTATCCCCGTGGGACGGTTCGTCGGACATCCCCATCGGTAAACCCCTGCCTAATGTCAGGTTGTTCATCCTGGACCGGGAGGGCCGTCCGAAAGCCATCGGCGAGACCGGCGAATTGTGCATCGCGGGCAGCGGCGTGGCCCGGGGCTACCTCAACAACCCCGGGCTGACGGCGGAGAGGTTTGATAAGTCCTATAAGACCTATGTTTTTTACAAAACCGGTGACCTGGCCCGTTGGCTGCCGGACGGTAACATTCAATTCCTGGGCCGCATGGACTCACAGGTAAAGGTCCGGGGATTCCGCATCGAGTTGGGAGATGTGGAGAACCAACTCCTGGGGCACCCGCATATCGACGAAGCCGTGGTAACGGTACGAGAAGAGGCAGGAGATGAGGCGGGCCGGAAATACCTCTGCGCGTATATCGTTTCGGACATGGAATTGTCCGTCTCCGGGCTGCGGGAGTATTTATCCGGGAAATTACCCGCTTACATGATCCCGGAGCATTTTTTATTTTTGGAGCGAATTCCCCTGACCCCCGGCGGTAAGGCGGACCGGAAACGGTTACCCGAACCCGGGCGTTTTCGTCCGAAGCTGGACACCGGTTATACGCCCCCCCGGACGGAATTGGAGAAGATCATCGGCGATGCCTGGAAAGAGGTGCTGGGACTTGAAACCGTGGGTATCCATGACAAATTTTTCGATCTCGGCGGCAATTCCCTGAAATTCATCCGGGTCAACGACCGGCTGCAAGAGGTTGTGGGACCGGGGAAAGACCTGCCGGTGATCGCCATGTTCCAATACCCCACCATCCATTCTCTGGCGCAGTATCTAAGCGGTGAGGAAGAGGCTGAAACGAAGGCCGGGTCCCGGCCCGTCGCTGGTGCAATCCCCGGGGAGAACCCGGGGATTGCCGTAATCGGTATGGCCGGGAGGTTCCCCGGTGCGGGGAATATCCACGAATTCTGGGAGAACTTGAAGAATGGCGTCGAGTCCATCGCGTTCTTTTCCGAGAAGGAGTTGGAAGCCGACGGAGTACCTCCCGAGTCGTTGAATGATGCCGGTTATGTAAAGGCCCGGGGCTACCTGGAGGATGCCCGGTATTTCGATGCCGCGTTTTTTAATTACACGCCCAGGGAGGCCGATACCATGGACCCTCAACTGCGGCTTTACCACCAGTGTACCTGGGCCGCCCTGGAAGATGCGGGGTACGACCCCGGGAAGTACGGGGGGCACATCGGCGTGTATTCGGGCGCTTATCCCAACATTTCGTGGACCTCCGAAATGGTCGGAGAGGCCCGCGGTCTTTCCGATCATTACGATGCGGCGATACTGAACAGTGTCTCGGAATTCGGGACGCGGATCTCTTATAAACTGGGTCTCCGGGGGCCCAGTTTTTCCGTGCAGACCGCCTGTTCCACGTCGCTGACCGCGGTCCACCTGGCCTGCCGGGGACTGTTGAACCGCGAATGCGATATGGCCCTGGCCGGGGGTGTGGCCCTGGCGAGTGCGAGAAAATCCGGGTACGTTTACCAGGAGGGGATGATCCTCTCTTCGGACGGGCACAACCGGGCGTTCGACGCCGATGCCGGGGGGACCGTACCCGGCGACGGTGTGGGCATGGCTGTATTGAAACGGCTGGATGAAGCCGCGGCCGACGGGGACCATATCTATGCCGTGGTCAAGGGGACGGCTGTGAATAACGACGGGACCCGGAAAGTCGGGTATACGGCCCCCAGTATCGAGGGCCAGGCTGAGGTCATCCGGGAGGCCCTGCGAAACGCAGGGGTGGGACCGGAGAGTGTTACTTTCGTGGAGACCCACGGTACCGGCACGCCCATTGGAGATCCCATCGAGATCGAAGCTTTGATGCAGGCGTTTAAGGCCGGGGCCAGGGGGTATTGCGGGATCGGTTCGGTTAAATCCAACGTGGGCCACCTGGATACGGCTGCGGGGATTGCCGGGTTTATAAAGACGGTACTGGCGTTGAAACACCGGCTCCTTCCCCCCTCTTTACACTACCGCACCCCCAATCCCAGGATCCGCTTTGAAGACGGCCCCTTTTACGTCAACACCGGTTTGATCCCGTTGACCGGTGAAACCCATCCCCTGAGGGCGGGGGTCAGTTCTTTCGGTATCGGCGGGACCAATGTGCACGCAATATTGGAAGAGGCACCGGCGGTCCCGGTTGCGGTGCGATCTTCCCGGGGTCAGGTGATCGTTTTGCTTTCCGCTCGCACGGAAATCGCGCTGCGGGAGTCGGTATCCAACCTGGCGGCGCATTTTACCCGTTTTCCCGGTCTGAATCTTGCGGATGCGGCCTATACGCTGCAGACCGGACGAAAGGCCTTTAAACACCGGGCCGTGACGGTCTGTTCATCGGCGGCCGAAGCCGCCGCGAATTTGTCCGGCACCGGCGGCGATTGGTTGAAGACGTTCTCCAGCCCGGTGGAGAACCGGCCCGTGGTTTTTATGTTTCCCGGCCAGGGATCCCAGTACGTGGACATGGGCCTGGGTCTCTACCGGACCGAACCCCTCTTCCGCGAGGAATTGGACCGCTGCTTTGACTTACTGGCCCCCCTCCTCGACCACGACATTAAAGCGGTCCTTTACCCCCCCGCCTCAGGCGGGGGAAATAGGAATGCAATCGACCGGACCGAATTCGCCCAGCCCCTGATTTTCGCCTTCGAGTACGCCCTGGCCCGGTTATTGTTCGCGTGGGGTCTTACGCCTTCGGCCATGATCGGTCACAGTATCGGCGAATACACTGCAGCGTGTCTTTCCGGCGTATTGTCCCTGGAGGATGCCCTGGCGCTGGTGGCCCTGAGGGGAAAACTCATGCAGCAAATGCCCGCGGGCGCCATGTTGAGCGTGCCGCTGCCGGAACAGGAAGTGGCCGAGCTGTTAAACCCCGAATTGTCCCTGGCCGCCGTTAACGGTCCGGCCGACTGCGTGATCTCCGGCCCGCAAGGGGCCGTGGACGCCTTTGCCGCGTTATTGAAAGAGAAGGGGCACGAAGGCCGTCCCCTTCACACCTCCCATGCCTTTCACTCCGCGATGATGGACCCGGTATTGGAGGAGTTCAGGGAAAAGGTGGAGCGAATTTCCTTCAACGCGCCGCGAATACCTTACCTCTCCAATGTCACCGGTACATGGATAACCGGTGAAGAGGCGGCGGATCCCGGTTACTGGGCCACTCACCTGCGGCAAACCGTGCGGTTCTTCGACGGACTGCGCGGGCTGCTGGAAAAAGAGGAAAACGCCGTGCTGGTGGAAGCCGGTCCCGGCCGCGTTTTGAGTACCTTCGCGCTCCGGCACCCGGGCAAAACCCCCGGCCAGGTGACCCTGAACCCGGTCCGGCACCCGAAGGAAGCGGTGGCCGACGACCGGTACCTGGCGGAGAAGGTGGGGATGCTGTGGATGTACGGTGCCGCTGTGGACTGGACGGTGTTTTACGCCGGTGAGACCCGGCGCCGGGTTCCGCTGCCCACTTATCCCTTCGAGCGGCACCCGTATCGTTTGGAAGGCCCTGTCAAAAGCGCCACAAGCGTCGAAAGCGGCGCGGCCTTGCGCAAAAAAACCGATATCGCCGACTGGTTCTATACCCCTTCATGGAAACGGGTCTCCCTGCCCCGGTATGGGGGACAACCGGCGCGGGCAACCTGGCTGGTGTTTGCCCTGGAACAGGATTTTTGCCGGGCCCTGGTGCAAAGACTGGAAAACGAAGGACAGGAGGTTATCGTCGTAATGCCGGGCACGGCGTTCGCCGGGACCGGGCCCCGGGAATTTGTCCTCGATCCTCGGTGCAGTGCCGACTATGACGTCCTGTTCAGTGAACTCCACGGGTCCCTGGCGGCGGCCGACCTTCCCCTTCGTATCCTGCACCTGTGGCAGGCCGGGCCGGAAGGGGGCGACCCCCTGGATTTCCATAATGTCGAAAATATTCTTAACACCGGGTTTTACTCTCTCCTCGATATTGCCCGGGTCCTGGGGCGGTTGAATTTAACAGACCCGCCCGCCCTCGATGTGGTAACCGCCGGGATGGAAGAGGTCACCGGCGGGGAGTCCCTGAGCCCGGCCAGGGCCGCGGTACTGGGACCGGTAAAGACCATACCCCTGGAATACCCCGGTTTTGGGTGCCGGTGCATCGATACCGGTCTTCCCGGCGGGTCGGAGGGGGAGACAATAGACCTGCTCCTGGCCGAACTGTCGGTCCCCCCCGACCCGGCTTCTCCCCCGGCGGTGATCGCTTATCGCCGCGGCCGCCGGTGGGTCAGGGATTTCGAGGCCCTCCGCCTCCCGGCCCATACCGGCCCACACCCTTATCCCGCGCGGTTAAGGGAGGGCGGCGTTTACCTGGTCACCGGCGGACTCGGGGGCATGGGCCTGGAGCTGGCGGGTTATATTGCCGGACGTGTGAAAGCCAAATTAGTATTGGCCGACCTCCACGGTGAAAAGACCCATAAGATACGGGAACTGGAAAATAAGGGAGCCGACGTATGGGTGGCCGAAGCCGATTTGACCGATATCGAGCAGGTCAGGGCCGTGGTGGAAGAGACGGGGAAACGTTTCGGACCCATAAACGGCGTCATCCACGCCGCCGGTGTGCCGGACGGCCGTCTCATCCAAACGAGGACACGGGAATTTACCGAAAAGGTACTGGCTCCCAAGATCAAGGGGACGCTGGTGCTGGATTCCCTTTTAAATTCAGGTTTCCGGCCCGATTTTGTCGTACTCTGCTCATCCGTTAATGCGGTTATTGGGGAGACCGGCCAGGTCGCGTACACGGCGGCCAATTGTTTCCTCGATGCCTATGCTTCCTACAAGACCCTCTCCGGCGGCCCGTTTACCGCCGCGATCAACTGGGACACCTGGAAGGATGTCGGGATGGCCAGGGATGCCCTGAAGAAAGGTCTCCTTGGGGGCGACGGCGGCCGGGCCGTTACTTCCCGGGTCAGTCCGAAAGAATGGTGGGTCATGGGAGAACACCGGGTAAACGGGACTCCCACGCTGGTGGGTACGGCTTACCTGGAAATGGTCTATGCCGCTTCCGTGGACCTTTTCGAAGGGACTGGCCGTGACCGGGTTGTCGAGATACGGGACCTCGCATACCTGGCCCCCCTCACCGCGGCGGAGGATGAGGAGATCGAAGTGAACACCGTGCTGGAAGAAGCGGACCCCCGGTGGAAATTCATTGTCCAGGGGCGGGGGGTCCATGCCCGGGGAGAAGTGGCTGTCGTGGAAGCGGGGCCCCCGGACACGCACTCTATCGCCGGTATCATCGAAAACTGCGCCCTGCGCCCGCAAAGCCGCCGGGAACCCGGGGCCCAGTCACGCACCATCTCCGTGGGCCGGCGGTGGGACAACTTAAAGGAGGTCCGGTACGGGGAAAACTGCGGTCTGGCACTGCTGGAACTGCCCCCGGAGTTTTCCCGGGATATGGATTCCTTTAAACTCCACCCCGCACTGCTGGACCGGGCCACCGCGTTCTTACTGGACAATGTCGATTCCCCGCTGACCTACCTGCCTTTTTCCTATAAGCGGGTACGGATACGGGGTTCCTTACCCCCGAAAGTATACAGTTACGCCCGGCTCGCTGCCGGGGAAGCCCCCCGGAAACAGGCCCTTGAGTTCGATATCACCGTCCTGGATGAAACGGGCGTGGAATTGATCGATATCGAGGGACTTACCATGCTTGCGGTTTCGGATGTCACGCCGTCGCCGCCGGGACCGGTGGAGGAGGACCCCCTTAAAGAGGGTATTTTGTCCGCCGAGGGGGTCGAGGTTTTTGCCCGCGTGTTGTCCGACGTGCAGCCCCGGGTGGTGGTTTCCACCGTGGATTTTCCGCTGCGACTGGAGAGGGAGAAGGACTGTTATGGGGCCGCATTACCCGTGCCCCCGGGTGAAGGGGCGGTCGTTCTTCCCGGGCACGCTCGGCCCGGGTTGAGCACCCCGTACACGGCCCCGGAGACCCCGGTCCAGGAGGCCCTGGCGGCCATCTGGGGAGAATACCTGGGAATCCGGGAGATCGGCATCCACGACGATTTCTTCGAATTGGGTGCGGATTCTTTAAAAGCCCTGACCGTGATTGCCCGAATCCACGAAAAATTGAACGCGCGGGTTTCTGTGACCGATATTTTCACCGCGTCCACTGTCGCGCGGCTGGCTGAACTTATCAGGGGTGCGGAAAAGAGTATATACACGTTCATAACTCCGGTGGAAGAGAAAGAGTATTACCCCATGTCGTCGGCCCAGACCCGGCTTTTCCTTCTGCAGCGCGCACACCCGGAGAGTGTTTTTTACAATTTGCCCATCCTGTTTACCATGAAGGGGCGCCCGGACATGGGACGTCTCCAGGGTGCGTTCCGGGCATTGATCCGGCGGCACGAGAGTTTGCGCACCTCTTTTGCACTGATCGACGGTGAACCGGTACAGAAGATACACAACGACGTGGAATTCAACATCCTGTACCACGAGGTTGACGTGGGCGCCGTGGTACGCCGTGAGGACATCGTGGAGAACTTCGTACGTCCGTTCGACTTGGCTCGCGCGCCCCTGGTGCGCCTGGAGATCGTAAAAACCGGGCGGGAAACGTATTTATGGCTCTTCGATGTCCATCATATCGTCACCGATGCCACGGGGTATGCCGTGCTTCAAAAAGACCTGGTACGGTTATACGCCCGCCGCGAATTACCCCCGGTGAAGGTGCGTTATAAAGATTTTTCAACCTGGCAGAACCGGTTGATCCGGGGTGGGGAGATCGCGGTGCAGGAAAAGTATTGGACCGCTGTTTTTGCCGACGCCGCCGAAATGCCGCGGCCGGAACTGCCCACGGATTTCCCGCGGCCCCAACGGCCGCGGTTCGAAGGGAACCGTTTTTATTTCGAACTGGGGGCCGAAGAGGGCCGGGAATTCAAAAACCTGGTCTCCCGCGCGGGTACCACTTTATTCACCGGTCTCCTGGCTGTACTTAACGTCCTTTTATTCAAATATTCCGGTGGGGAAGACGTGGTCATCGGCAGCAGTATTGCCGGACGGCCCCATGCCGACCTCGAAGGGATCGTCGGTATGTTTGTCAATATGCTGGCCATCCGGAATTTCCCCAAAAGGGGAAAAACCTTCCGGGAATTCCTGCAAGAGGTCAAAACCGCCGCCCTGGGGGCCTTCGAGAACCAGGACGTGCAGTTTGAAATACTGGTGGAGCGATTAAACCTGGAAACCGGTTCGCCGCGCAATCCCCTTTTCGATGTGTGTTTGAATGTCGAGAACTATGAGCAGCCGGTGTTCGACCTGGAAGGCGTGACCATGACGCCTTACACTTACGAGCCCAATACCTCGAAATTCGATATGCTCGTATGGGCCACGCCGGTGGGTGAAACCCTTCGTTTTATGCTGGAGTATTCCACCGAACTTTTAAAACCCGCGGCGGCCAAAGGGTTTGCGGACCACATGGTGGAGATTATCGAGGCGGTGGTAAAAAACCCGGAGACCCGGCTAGCGGACATCGCGATATCCGTTGGCGTTACTATGCCCCGGTCTGAGGCCCCAGAGATCGAATTTGATTTCTAATGTCACGTTAAACTCGCCGGAGATTGGTAAAATTTCAACATACCGTAACTCAATTTCAATATAGACCAATATAAATCCTGATTTTAGTGACATTTTATCGTTCCGGTATGGGATAGTTCCGGTATTCAATAAATACTTATCTTTTCATTTTTTAGTGACCGGGTACGAGTAAGAAGTGACTCGGAACGGTCTCGCAGCGGGTGGAAATGTTTTTGTTTTTGAACGTTAGAATTTACACGAGGAAACATGTCGATTCGGGGCGGGAAATAGTGAGGAAACAGTGAATAATTCAATAGACTTGATAACGGAAGAGGAGACGGAGCAATTATTGGCGGGATTTAACGATACTGCCACCGACTATCCGTCGGAAAAGACGATCCACAGGTTATTCGAAGAGCAGGCCGGTCGAACGCCCGACGCTGCAGCGGTTTATGGGTCCTATGGGACTTATAAGACCTATATGACTTATTTCGAGTTAAATCGCCTTGCCGAACGTTTGGCCTCGCTGTTGTGGACAAAGGGTATCCGCCCCGGTGCCGTGGTGGGTATCATGGTGGAGCGGTCCATCGAGATGATTTTGGGCATCCTGGGCATATTAAAGGCCGGGGGGGCATACATGGCCATCGATCCGGGTTACCCGGAGGAGAGAAAACGGTACATGCTGGCCGACAGCGGCGCGGCATTCCTTCTCACCGCCCGGGACATCAAGGGATGTAGGGAACAGGCTTACCTGTTCCAGGCTCGCACGGCCCCGGACAGCGACGCGCAAACCTCGGACACCCTTTGTTACATCATATACACCTCCGGTTCCACCGGTCGTCCCAAGGGTGTCATGGTGGAGCACCGGAACGTGGTGCGGCTGGTGAAGAACACGAATTTCGTATCTTTTTCCGAGATCCTGAAGATATTGCAGACCGGGGCATTGGAATTCGACGCTTCGACATTCGAGATATGGGGGGCGCTGCTGAACGGGGGTTCTCTTTACCTGGCGGACAAAGAGAGGATATTGGAACCCGGGGAGTTAAACGTCCTCATTGGGAAGCACCGCATAACCACCATGTGGTTGACCTCCTCGTTGTTCAACCGGATGGTGGATGCCGACATCGATGTTTTTCGGGGTCTTCGTCACTTGTTGGTGGGTGGGGAGGCGTTGTCGCCGGTGCATATCAACCGTGTTCGCGACCGGTTCCCGGGGTTGGAGGTTATCAACGGTTACGGTCCCACGGAGAACACGACGTTTTCGACGACATTTTCCATCGACCGTGATTATTCTCAAAACATTCCCATTGGCAGGCCCATTGCCAATTCCACCGCATATATCCTCGACCCGGAGGGCGGATTTGTTCCTGTCGGCGTATCCGGTGAGTTGGTTGTCGGGGGCGACGGCGTCTCCCGCGGTTACCTGAACAATCCCGAACTGACCGCAGAGCGTTTTAATAGGACTTATAAGTCCTATAAGACCTATATTTTCTACAAAACCGGGGACCTGGCGCGTTGGTTGGCCGACGGCAATATCGAGTTCCTGGGCCGGATCGATCAGCAGGTCAAGCTTCGGGGTTTCCGCATCGAGTTGGGAGAGATCGAAATGCAATTACTCAGGCACCCGGATATCAGGGAGGCCGTGGTGGTTGTCCGGGGTGAAGAGAGCGGGGACAAATACCTCTGTGCGTATATTGTCCCGGGTGGGCCGGTGCCGGTGCCTGCCCTGGAACAATTCCTGTCTCAGACCTTACCCGGTTACATGGTGCCCGCTCATTTTGTCGTATTGGAGAGAATCCCCCTGACCGCCAACGGAAAGGTTGACCGGAACGCACTGCCCGCGCCGGAAATCGTGAGCAGTGCCGAATACGCCGCCCCCCGCGACCCCATGGAAAAGAAACTCGCCGAACTGTGGTCCGAAGTTCTGGGAATCGCCGTAGACCGCATCGGTATCCACGACGATTTCTTTGAATTGGGCGGTCATTCTTTAAGCGGGACATCCCTGGCGTCCGCCGTACACAAAACCTTTAATGTGCGATTACCCCTGCCCCGGCTGTTCGAAATGCCCGTTTTCGCCGAGTTGTCCCGATACATAAAAACCGCTGCCGAAGACCCGTACCGGCCCCTGGGATCCGTGGAGGAGAAGGAATACTACCCCCTCTCTTCCGCCCAGCAGCGGTTCTACGTCCTCCAGCAAATGGACCCCGGCAGCGAAAGCTATAATATAACGGAGATCACCCAATTGGAAGGGGAATTAGCAAGCGAAGGGTTGGAAACCGCATTCCGAAAATTGATCCGCCGGCACGAGAGCTTGCGGACCTCTTTCCGCCTCGCCGGGAATGGGCCCGTCCAGGAGATACACGCGCGGGTCGGGTTCAAGATCGAAACGTACGGGGACCTCCGGATCGACCGGTTTGTCCGGGCCTTCGATCTCTCCCGCGCGCCGTTGTTCAGGGTGGGTATCGTAAAGACCGGTGAAAACAGGCACCTGTTGATGTTGGACATGAGCCACATCATTTCCGACGGGATTTCCCTGGGCCTGTTCATAAAGGACTTCATCGCGTTGTACGACGGCCAATCCCTCCCCCCGCTGCCGCTGCGTTACCGGGACTATGCCGGGTGGCAAAACCGCCGCCTCGATTCCGGTGAACTCGATGAACAGGAACGCTATTGGCTCCGTGAGTTTAGCGGGGAACTCCCCCACCTGGACCTGCCCCTGGATTTTCCCCGGCCCCCGGTCCGGGATTTCCGGGGGGACCACGTGGATGTCGAAACCGGAGCGAAGCTGACGGAAGAGTTGAAACGGCACGCCCGGGAAACCGCTTCCACCCTGTACATGGTGCTGCTTACCGCTTACGCGCTGTTGTTATTCAAGTATACCGGGAATGAAACCGTGGTTATCGGTTCCCCCGACGCCGGGCGGTCCCATGCCGACCTGGACAATATCATCGGTTTGTTTGTCAATACCCTTGCCCTTAAACTTCACCTGGATCACCGGAACAGTTTCAACCACATCCTGGCCATGGTTAAAGAGAAAGTCATGGGGGCCTTCGAGAACCGGGACTACCCCTTTGACAGGCTGGTGGACAAACTGGGTTTCCGGCGGGATGCCGGGCGCAATCCCCTGTTCGACACCCTTTTTATTTTCCAGGACCTGGAGATCGGGAGGATGGCCGTCAGCGGTTTGAACGCCTCCCCTTACCCGTATAAAAGCAAAACCTCGCCCTTCGATCTCTGGATGGAGGGGGTGGAGATCGAAGACAATATCGTATTTTCCCTGGGCTTTTGTACAAAGCTGTTCAAAAGAGAGACCGTCGAAAGGCTGGGAAATCATTTTACCGGACTGTTAGACCGTGTAATCGAAAACCCCGGGTTACCGGTATCGGAGATCGAATTGATCTCCGGGAAAGAAAGAGAGCAACTGTTGGAACGAATCGGTACCGACAGGGAAGGAGACGAATATGACTTCATATAAATCTGAAAATATCGCCGTGTTGTTTGAACGGCAGGCCGGGCTCCGGCCCGAAGCCGCCGCCGCCGGGTGCGGCGCTCACCGGATCTCGTATCAGGAATTGAACCAAAAAGCCAACGACATTGCCCGGGAGTTTGAAAACAAAACCATGGGGACCGGTGATGCCGGCGGTATTTCTTTTTTTTGTCTCGATTCCTGTATCGACTTTACCGCCTCTTTACTGGGGACATTAAAAGCCGGGGCGTGCTGCCTGCCCCTCTCGCCCTCATGGCCCCCCGGGTACAGGGACCGTATACTCCGGTACGCCGAACCCGGGTCCCTTCCCGTGGAAGACGGACCCGAAAAGCCCGCCGTCATTATCCATGCCTCTCACACCCCGGGCATACCCGAAGGTATTGTCCTCTCTTACCGGAACCTCCGTCAATGGATTATCTTTACCCTGGAAAAATTAAAACTGGATTTCAGCCGGACCCTGGTAGTTTCATCTCCCCCCGTTCCCATGGGAAACACCTTCCCCATCTGGGCGGCCGGACCCGTAAGTGGGGGGTACGTCCATTTTTACCCGGTGGAAACCGGCGGCGACATTAACGGGCTTATCCACCGGGTAAAGGAAACCGGGGCCAAATGCGTCCTCTTTCCCCTGCACGTCCTCCGGGACCTGGTGCGGGAGGGCCGGTACAAGGATTTCCTTCCCGGGGAGGTTCGCAATATCGTCAGCCTGGGAGAGGAGACCTTCGACGCATCCGAATTCAAAGTCTTCTTAAAAGAGAAAAACATAAGGTGGCACAATTTTTACGGCTTCCCCGAAATGAACATGGTCACCGCCGTTACCGGGGACGGCGAAACCGGGGGGCATACCGGCCTTCCCGGCGCCGGTACCCGGGCCTACGTCCTGGACGGGGCCGGGAAATTGACCCCCGCCGGTGTAAAGGGGGAACTGTACGTCCGCGGCGAAAGCGTGATGTCGGAGTACTACCGGAACCCCGGGTTAAACCGGTCCCGTTTTGCATCCCTTGCCGTCGAACCGCTCCACAAGCTATACAAAACCGGTTACCGCGCCTCACTCTTACCGGACGGGAAGATCACCCTCCACGGACGCACCGATAGCCGCTTCTACCCGGGGGGGTGCCGCATTGCCGCCGAGGCCATCGAATACCTTTTGGCCGGGCACCCGTCGGTTAAAGACTGCGCCGTTACCTTCAAACAAAGACCCGTTATCCACCTGGTTTTAAAAGAGGAGATCGAATTCGGTCAAATCGAAACGTTTTTAAAAAATGAATTACCGCAAGAGATATTCCCCCCGGGATTTGTCATCTTATCCGCCATCCCCAGGAAAGAAAACGGCGACATCGACAGGGAATACCTCCAGGAACTCGACCTCCCGGATAACCTCCGGGTCCGTGACCTGGAAAAAGAGATCGCCGCCGAACAGGGTATCCGCGAGGTTGCCGTGATCGCCGGGGAACGAATACAAAAAACACCGGCCCTGTATGTAAAGGATTTTTTGTCCCCCGTTTACGTTGACAAAACGCCTGCCGGGGACACCGGGGAAATCCACGTCGAGACCGAAAACGGCACCTTTCCCCCGGCCCTCATACAAAACCCGGCACTCGAACCCGACCCCGGCGACCCCGCCACCCTGGCCGACGCCCTGGAACGCGCCGCCGCCCTGAACGGGGAAAAAGGCATACTCTATATCCACGACGACGGCTCCGAGAATTTCGAGGATTATACCCAATTGCTGCAGCGGGCGCGGCAAGTGTTGGCCGGTTTGAGGCATGCCGGGTTGACCGCCGGGGATAAGGTCATTTTCCAGTTCCACCGGGACGAGGATTACATTGGCGCGTTCTGGGGTTGTCAACTGGGGGGCATGGTTCCAGTGCCCATCATGGCGCCCCGTTCCTTTACCGAGCCCAACAGCGAGACCGCCATGCTCTACAACGTGTGGGAAACCCTGAACCGCCCCGTTATTTTAACCGGTTCATCCCTGGAAAAACCCCTGACGCGTTTGTCTCGTTTTTACGATTTTGACCCGTCGAAAATTCTTACTATGGAGACCGTGGTCCGCCGCGACCCCGATCTTTCAAGGCACCTGGGGTCCCCCGACGAACTGGCGCTGCTGCTCTTCACCTCCGGCAGCACCGGTGTGCCCAAGGGCGTCATGCAGCCCCACCGTACCATACTTGCGCGGGAGAAAGGCACCATCCGGTTTAACGATTTTAATCCCGGCGATGTCTCCATGAACTGGATGCCCCTGGAGCACGTGGGGGGTGTCGTTATGTTCCACATCAGGGACGTATATTGCGGGTGTTCCCAGGTGCAGGTCCGCACCGCTTATATCCTTTCCTCCCCTTTGCGGTGGCTGGATATCATCGATAAACACAAAGTCACCGTCACCTGGGCGCCGAACTTCGCCTACGGCCTGGTGAACGAGCAATTGGACCAATTTAAGTCTTCCGGTGAAGAGAAGCATTGGGACCTGTCTTCCATGAAGTTCATCCTGAACGGCGGCGAAGCCGTCAATGCCGCGACCGTCAAGACCTTTTTGAACCGACTGGCCCCCTTCGGCCTGGCCGGTGACGCCATGAAGCCGGCCTGGGGAATGTCGGAAACCTGTTCCGGCGTCGTTTATTCCCACAGCCTCACCGGTGAACCCGGTACCGGCACCTTTCACATCGACAAACACTCCCTGGCCAACCGGGTCGAGGAGAGCACCGACCCCGGCGGCACCGCCGGCGTGACGTTCATCGAATTGGGCCGTACCATTCCCGGCGTATCCGTCCGCGTGGTGGACCCCCAAAACCGCGTGGTGACCGAGGGTAAGGTCGGCCGCTTGCAAATTTCCGGCGTCACCGTTACCACCGGGTATTACAAAACCCCCGACCTGGACAGCGAGATATTCACGCCGGACGGTTGGTTCGATACCGGCGACCTCGGGTTTATTCTCCGGGGGAAAATGACCATTACCGGCAGGGCAAAAGATGTCATTATCATCAACGGGATCAATTACAACAACGTCGAGATCGAAGCGTTGGTAGAGGAGGTGGAGGGGGTGGAAGCGTCGTACACCGCCGCCTGTGCCGCCCGCGATTCCCATGGCGATACCGAAACGGTTATTATTTTTTACAGTTCCGTGTATTCCGACCGGGAGTTCCATCAAATCACCCGTCAAATAAAACAGATCGAGAGAAAACTGGTGGAGAAAATGGGGATAAAGCCGGACCTGGTCATTCCCGTGTCCCGGGAGGACATCCCCAAGACCTCCATCGGCAAGATACAGCGGCTGAAACTGGCGGCCCGATTTGAAAACGGGGATTTCTACGGTATCGTCAAAAAGGTCGAACTCGCCCTGGAAAACGAAAACACCCTGCCCGCTTGGTTTTTCAAACCGTCCTGGCGACACCGGCCCCTGATCTCCGTCGAAGAGATAGTGCGCGGCGAGGCGAAAAATTGCCTGGTCATAACCGACGGCGCCGGGTTGACCGACGCCCTGGTTACCCGGTTGGAAGCCGAGAACTGCCGGTGCTTCCGTGCCCGTGCCGCCGATTACAAGAGCAAAGAGGATTACCTGGACTTACTCCGTACATTAACGCCGGGTATACCCGAGCTCCACGATATTTTTTACCTTTACCCCTACGACCCCGACGATGGCGGGGAGGGCGCGTCCGCAAGCGAATACGTATTGAACATCCTCTATTTGATCCAGGCGCTGGAAGCGGAGTATGAGCATCCCCGGGGGCTTTTTGTCGTCACCGGTTTCGGCCGGTTCGTCCATGAAAGCGACCGGGTGGATATCGAGAAATGGGGTATCGCCGGTTTTCTGAAGAGCGTTTCCCTCGAATTATCCCGGCTGCGCTGCCACCACCTGGATTTCGACACCGCCTCTTCCCCCACCGAAATCGATTCCCATGCCGACCGGGTGGTGAGGGAGTGGAAGGCTCCCGCCCCCTGCCCCGAAGTCGCCTACCGCGGGAACCAGAGGTTTGTCCCCTACCTGGGGCCCGTAAACATGGCCGAAGGGGCCGCCCGCGATATTCCCATCCAGGGCGGCGGTGTCTACATCGTAACCGGTGGATTGGGCGGCATCGGTCTCCGGGTGTGCAAGTGGCTGCTGGGACGTTTTCAAACCAGGCTCATCGTCGTGGGCCTTACCCCCCTGCCTGAAAAGGAGCAATGGATAGATGTCTTAAAGGAGGAGACCCCTGTTTCCCGGCGTCTCCGGGCCTTTTTGGAAATCGGGGCAGTACCCGGCGGCGGCGAGTGCATGTACGCCGCCGGAAATATCTCCGACGACGCCTTCCTGCGCAAAGTGAAAGCCGACGCCCATTCCCGGTGGGGGAAGCAATGCCCTGTCAAAGGGGTCTTTCACCTGGCCGGTTACGGGAACCTCGAATACCATTGGCGGGTCATGGACGACCATTGGGTCACCACTGAAACCGCCGCCACCTTTGAAACCATGTTCCAGGGCAAAGTATACGGTACCGCCGCGCTCCACCGGTTGTTGGAAGACGACCCGGACTCGTTGTTTGTCGCCTTTTCCTCCACCACCGCTTATTTCGGGGCCGCCACCTTCAGCGCCTATGCCGCGGCCAACAGTTTCCTGGACGGTTTTTGCACGTTTCGGCGGAAAAACGGCTACCCCAATACGTTTTGCTTCAATTGGAGCTCCTGGGACAACGTGGGAATGAGCGCGAATAACCCGCCCCACATGGTGCGGGCCATGTTGAACAACGGTTACGAGATGATTTCGCCGAAACAGGGACTGGACTCGCTCCTGGTCGCCCTGCAAAGAGAGCCGGAACAGCTCGTCGTGGGATTGGACCCCATGAACCGTCATATTCGGACCTATTTAGACCAATACCCTTCGGCCGCCCGGTTGATCAGGGTCTATTACACCCCGGAAGACGAAACCGGTTTTCCCGGCTCCACCTTTCGTGCCCGGGTCCTGGATATTCTTTCCGGGGAAGGGGAAAGTCGTAACGTCGATACCGAGGTGGAATTGTTCCAGGTCGAATCCATCCCCCAAAAACCCGGCGGCGGTGTCGATTATAACCGGTTGGAAACCCTGGGCAACGGTACCCGGCAGTCCGGCAAGGGTCTCGATCTACCGGAGAATGAGACAGAAAAGACCCTGGTGGAGATATGGCGGCAAATTTTGGGGAAACCCCGGATCGGTGTTCTCGATGATTTTTTCGAGTTGGGCGGGCATTCCCTGAGGGCCACGGTGCTGGCCGCGAAGATCCACAAGGAGTTCGACATCGTCATCTCTATCGGGGAGATATTCGAGTACCCCACCGTGAGGGAACTTGCAAAATGCATAAGAGCGTCGAAAGTAGAAACCTACGAACCCATTGAAAAAGTGGAAGAGCGGTCCTATTACCCCGTGTCTTCCGCCCAGAAGCGGTTGTATCTTTTGCAACAGTTGAACCCCCGGAATATCGTTTACAATATACCGGAAATGTTTTCGATCAAAGAATCCCTGGACACCGGTAAGTTAAAGGCGGCCTTCGGGGTGTTGATCGCGCGGCATGAGAGTTTAAGGACCTCGTTTCAAATCGTCGGGGGGGAACCGGTCCAGTGGATACACAGGGCGGAGGATTTCGAGATCGAGGAGCACACCGCTGTCCCGGCCGATGTGCCCGGGATCATTAAGGCCTTTATTCGTCCCTTTGATCTCACGCGGGCGCCCTTAATGCGTGCCGGGTTGATAACGCCGGCACCCGGTGCCGACTCCCCCCGTATTTTAATGATGGATATCCATCACATCGTAACCGACGGCATCTCTTTCGAGATCATTTTTAATGAATTGAGGGCGCTTTATGCCGGGATGGAACTCCCGGAACCGCGGATACAATTCAGGGATTTTTCAGAGTGGCAGAACCGCCGTGCCGAGTCGGAAAAGATGAAGGAGCAGGAAGAGTTCTGGCTGCGGGAGTTTGCCGGGGAGATACCCGTACTTAATATCCCCTTAGATTTTTCCCGTCCCGTGGAGCAAAGTTTCGAAGGCAGGACCGTCGGTGTCCCCGTAGATGAGGCCGAAATCCATGCGCTGTTCGATTTTGCCGCCGCCCAAAATGCCTCCCCGTACATGGCTTTATCGGCCCTGTACAACGTATTCCTTGCCCGGTTGAGCGGGCAGGAGGACATCGTTACCGGTACCGCCGTGTCCGGACGGCAGCACCCGGATGTGGAACCCGTGGTCGGTATGTTTGTAAACACATTGGCCGTCAGGAATTACCCCGGGAGCGATATGACCTTCACCGCTTTCTTAAAACGGGTAAAAGAGCACACATTGGACGTATTCGATAACCAGGATTACCCCTTTGAAGACCTGGTGGAGAAATTGCCCATCACCCGGGATTTGAGCCGGAACCCCCTGTTCGATGCCCTGTTTTCCTTTGAAAACCTTGAGATGCCCTCGGAAAAGATCGTCACCCGGGATATTCCCGGACCGGAACTCATCCCCTATGAATTCGATTACGTTATCTCCCACTTCGATATGATCTTTACCGTTAGCCGTGTGGACCAGACACCTGTTTTTAAGTTCACGTATTGTACTCGGCTCTTTAAAGACGAATCCATAAAACGGTTTATCATGTATTTCAAACAGTTGATCTCCTCGATCGCACAGGATCCCGGCCGGAAAATATCCGAACTGGAGATCATGTCCGAAGCCGATAAGAAGCAGGTATTATTCGATCTTAATAAAACCTCCACCCCCTACCCCCGGGACAGGACCATCCACCGGTTATTCGAGGAGCAGGTCGAAAAGACCCCCGGCGCCACCGCCCTTAATATGTCCTACAGGACGTATATGACCTACTCCGAATTAAACCGCCGGGCCGATCAATTGGCCTCCCTGCTGTGCGAAAAGGGCGTCCGGCCCGATACGGTTGTCGGCATCATGGTGGAGCGCTCTTTTGAAATGATCGTCGGTTTGTTGGGAATTTTGAAAGCCGGCGGCGCCTATCTGCCCATTGCCCCCGACCATCCCGAAGAGAGAAAAAAATACATGCTCGCCGACAGCGGCGCGGCGCTCCTTCTCACCGCCCGGGAGATTCAAGAATGTAGGGAACAGGCTTGCCTTTTCCATGGCCCCACGAACACCGGCAGCTGCACCCAATCCTCGAACAACCTTGCTTATGTCATTTACACCTCCGGCACCACCGGGCGACCCAAAGGTACATTGATCTCGCATTCCAACGTTACCCGGGTTGTCCGGGATACCAATTATATCGAGTTGGGTCCCGGGGACCGGTTGTTACAGTTATCCAATTACGGGTTTGACGGGGCTGTATTCGATATGTACGGGGCATTACTGAACGGAGGCGCGCTGGTCATGCTAAAACCGGAGAATGTAACGGTCATAGACAAACTCGCGGATATTATTCGGGCGGAAAGTATCACCGCATTTTTTGTAACCACCGCCCTGTTCAATACATTGGTGGATTTAAGGATCGATTGCTTCCGATATACCCGCAAAGTTCTTTTCGGCGGTGAGAGGGCCTCCGTGGAACATTCCCGGAAGGCGCTGGAATACCTGGGACCCAGCCGCATCGTCAATGTGTACGGTCCCACCGAGAGCACGGTTTTTGCCACCTATTATTTTATCGACCGGGTAGGGGAGTCCCAGTTCGCCATACCCATAGGAACGCCCATATCAAATACTACCTGTTATATACTGGATAAGCACATGGCCTCCCTACCCGTCGGTATCGCCGGTCAATTATACATAGGCGGAGAGGGCCTGTCCCGGGGCTATTTGAACAACCCAGAGTTGACCGCGGAACGGTTTAACAAATATTATGAGTCCTATAAAACCTATTCTTCCAGGCTTTACAAAACCGGCGACCTGGCGCGACGGCTCCCGCCCGATGCGCGGGGGGCCTACAATATCGAGTTTCTCGGTCGCATCGATCAGCAGGTCAAAATCAGGGGCTTCCGCATCGAATTGGGGGAGATCGAGAACCTCCTTTTAAAACACGAAGACGTCAACGAAGCCGTCGTCCAGGTCCTGGACACGCAAAATAAAGACAAATACCTGGCCGCCTATGTCGTACCGGTCCCCCGTACCGGTAAACAGGACGATATACCCAAAAAACTGCAGGACTATTTGTCCGGGAAATTACCCGACTTTATGGTCCCGTCGTTTATAATTCCCCTGCAAAAAATCCCCCTGAATGTCAACGGGAAAGTCGACAGGAAGGCACTCCCGGTACCCGAATTTATCGATTCCGACGGTTATGTTCCCCCCCGGACCCCGACGGAAGAGAAGCTGGCAGGGTTCTGGGTCGAAATACTGGGAATCGAGAAAGGGTCCGTCGGGATCGATTCCGATTTTTTCAGGTTGGGCGGCCATTCGTTAAAAGCCGCGAAATTGATCGCCATGGTACATAAGGAGTTCGGGGTTCTCATCTCCATGACCGATATATTCATGGGCCCAACCATTCGTAACCTGGCCGTTTATTCGGATGGCGCAGGGAAGGGGGTGTACGATACCCTGGAGCCGGTGGAAAAAAAAGAGTATTATCCCGCTTCCTCTATCCAAAAGCGGTTATTTATCTTAAGCGAACTGGATGGGGCGCAAACCGCATACAATTTACCTTATGCCGTGATCGTAGAAGGCGACGTGGATCACCGCCTGTTCGATTTGATCTTCCGGGTGCAGATACTTAGACACGAAAGCCTCAGGACCTCTTTTACTCTTATCGACGGCGAGCCCGTACAGGTCGTGCACGAGCACGTCGCATTTAAGATTGCCCGGTCCGAAGCGGATGAACGTGAGATCGATCACCTGATCGACGAATTCATCACCCCCTTCGACTTAAGCCGCGCGCCGTTATTAAGGGCGGGATTGATCAGGTTGAGCGAAAAAAAATATCTTTTCCTTTACGATATGCACCACATCGTATCCGACGGAACATCCGTGGGAATTTTCCTGCGGGATTTCATGCGTTTATACGAAAGTAAGGGGGCTGTGGACCGGCTGCCCATATTAAGATTGCAGTATAAGGATTTTTCCGAATGGCAAAACGACAGTTCCGGGAGGGCCGGGGAGGCGATGGCGAGAAAGGAAAGATATTGGTTGGACCGGTTCAGTTGGGACCTCCCGAAACTTGATATATATACCGATTTTCCCCGGCCCGAGATCCAAAGTTTTGAAGGAGACCGCATAAAATTTGTATTTGAGAACGAGCTGTACCAAAAGATAAATCGGTTGAAAAATGAGACCGGCACTACCCTGTACATGGTTTTATTGGCCTTATACAATATCCTGCTTGCCCGGTATACCGGCCAGGAAGATATTATCGTGGGTACACCCGCTGCCGGGAGGGAGCACGAAGATTTTGCGAACGTCATCGGGGTATTTATAAACGCCCTTCCCATGCGAAATTTTCCCCGGGGCAATAGAACATTCAGGGATTTTTTAAAAGAAGTGAAAGAGAATACTGTAAACGCCTTTGAAAACCAGGCCTATCCTTTCGGCAGCCTGTTAGAGAAGTTGGGTGCCGTCGAGGACCTGAGCCGGAACCCCATTTTTGAAACCGAGCTGTTGGTCCAGAATATCGAGATGCCTGAATGGGAAATAGAGGGATTGACTTTTACCCCCCACGATCAGCGGTACGACGTCACCCAGGTTGACATTGCCCTTGAGGCATGGGAATCGGACGAAGATATTTCTTTTAACTTAACATATTGTACACGGTTGTTTAAACGGGTCACGATGGAACAATTCGCCGAATCATTCAGGGAGATCGCATCCCTTGTGCCGGAAAATCCCGATATCGAGTTGAAAGACATCAAGATCGACCTGGGTCTGTTGTCCATCCAGTCGAATACGTACGGGGGGAGGGAAACCGATTTTGAATTTTAGAGGAACCAATGAAAAATGTGAGAAAGATCAAAGTCGCCGCGGCGCAAAATATTAAAGAAAAAACGTATTGGACAAATAAGCTGTTAGGGGAACCGGAAAGGAGCAGTTTCCCCGGGGACCGCCGGGAAGCGGGACCGTTTACCCGCGGGTCCGGGATTTTAACCGTTGAGTATGACCACCGGTTATTTTCGCGGTTAGTGCAATTGAGCAAAGGGAACGATCATGCCCTGCACGTTATTTTGCTCACCGTGCTGACCTCGCTGCTGGGCCGGTACACCCGGTTGGACGAGATCACCGTGGGTACTCCCATTTACCGGCAACAGACCGGGGGGGATTTCATCAATACCGTACTGCCCGTACGGACCCGGTTGACGCCGGGTATTACCTTTAAGGAACTCCTGGTCCGGGTCAAAGAGACCCTTCTCGAAGCTGTCGAGCACCAGGCGTTTCCCGTTGAACTGCTGCCGGAACTGTTAAACCTGCCCGTCCCCGGCGACGGTTTTCCCCTTTTCGATACCGCCCTGCTGCTCGAGAATATCCATGATATACAGTATATTGAGGGTCTTGATATGAACGTGGTTTTCCGGTTTTCGCGGACCGAAACGGCGTTGGAGGCCGTTGTGGAATATAACCCCGGTGTCTACCGGCAATCCACCGCGGAGAGAATAACCGCCCATTTCAAACGGCTTTTGGAGGGAGCGCTTGCCGGTTTGGACCAGCCCGTTTCCGGTATAGATCTACTTTCCGAAGAAGAAAAGAGTCAATTGCTATTGGAATTTAACGACACAGTTTCGGGATCTCCTTCGGACAGGAGCGTCCACCGGTTGTTCGAGGAGCAGGTGGCAAGGGCGCCGAACGGCGTCGCGCTTAATAGGTCCTATAGGACATATGAGACTTATATGACCTATTCCGAGTTAAACCGCCGGGCCGATCGATTGGCCGCCTTTT
>Ga0210082_1000045_pt1 | contig 25034 bp, 12 predicted proteins | sample White_ThreeSqA_D_2_FD_185592 | JGI IMG/M metagenome (GOLD analysis project Ga0210082, IMG submission 185592) | Wetland microbial communities from the San Francisco Bay, California, USA, that impact long-term carbon sequestration -... | ecosystem: Environmental > Aquatic > Marine > Wetlands ... | reverse complement strand
CGTGCTCAAAACCCTGATGAAAAAAGCAAAAAAAGCGGTAGACCTGGTGGTGGGCAACGCGGAAGACTATGAAGAAGAAGACGCCGGAGGCGACCTGCGATTCGATCCCCGAATCATGATCAAGATCAATGTGACTTTCGATAAAGACTTCCTCCCCCGCGAAAAAGTACTGAAACTTAACCTGAGAGGCGCCCGCTTCTTTAACGAGATCAAACGGGATGTCCGGGAAATCAACGGGGTGTACGTTGTCTACCCCCACGCCTACGCCTTTCAACTGGATACCCGCCGGGAAGAATGGGAAGAGAAATTAACCCGTGAATTGAACCACGACTACGGATTGGAACTACAAAAAATCCGTTTCATGGACGAAGAAGAGGTGTGCGGAATTTATCAACGGGCGGGACTCAACACGATCAGGGACCCCTATCACTTGAAGGAAGGCGAACTGCTGATCATCGCGGGCGGCTTTGCTAATTTTAACTCCGACGGCATCGCCATGTGCCGGGTCACGGCGGAAGTCACCGGGATCAAAGGAAAACCGGCGGAACACACGAGCTACGAACAACAATATTTCGGGAAGTTCGGCGAAAAAGCCGGGGCGTATTTCTACGTGGGCGGCGAATGGTTTCATAACCTGTTTATCCCCGAATTTTTTCACAAGGATGAACCCCGTTTCTTTTCGTTTCGTATCGCCGACGACGGTAAAAATTTAAAGTTCTTCGGCGACTCGATAAAACGCGGCATCGATATCCGGGGAATCGTGAAAACCAAAACCACCCGGGAATGCGAAAAGATCATCCATGCCATCAACCCGGATTACCTGGAGGGGACCCGGGCAAAAGAACTGGTACTGTCGGTATGTTACGATATAGAAGAGGAAGAAAACGCGGCGGCCGTACCGGTGGAAGAGGACTTTGTCAAGAGACCGCTAAAACCGGGGGAATTGGATTTTTACGATGAAGAAGACAATAAAAACCGGCCCTACCTGGAAAGCGAAATGATCTTGCTGCCGGCCCCCCATGAAAAAGATATCCCTTCCTATATTATGAACATCGGGGATGAAAAACAAGGCGTGAAGTTTTTCGCTTCCAGCGCGGATAAGGAAATCTCGATCCTGCCCCCGGACAAAGACGGGAAAATCTATAAAAAAAGTATCTACGATAAAATTCACTATACGGTGAAACCGGGCCGTTTCAGTTATACGATTTCCAACCGGTTCCTCTCCCGGCTGGTGGATAAAGAGTTGAACGTCTATTTCGCCTGGGCGTTAAGCACCGGCATGGAAACGAGGATCCCCCTGCCCATGGATTTTTATATTTTCGGAAGGAACCCCTTTGGAAACCTCCCGGAAGACAAACGCGGCGGGATAAAAGACCACCTGGTGAAATTGAACGAAGGAAGCGAAGAGTTCTGGCGAATCGGGACCTCACGGAACCACGCGGTCCTTTTAAAGGAACCGCGGAGCGGTTTCCGTCTTTGTAATATTTCCACCAGTTTCCCGGTTTACGTGATCAGGAGCGCGGACCTGGAAAAACCGGTGATCGCCCCCACCCGGGTCGAGCCGGTAACGGACCCGAAAAAAAGAAAGAAATTACAGTCCTTTTTATCCGATATCCTGGAAGAAACGGTGAATACGGAACAACTGGCGGAACAATTAAAAGGGTGTTCCGGCGGTATCGAGCTGGGGTCCAACGACCTGATCATTATCGGCAACCGCGGGTATAAATACATTGTCCCACTGGTGATGGAGTCGGAGTTGAGCAGCCGGATGCAGTTGAGCGTTTTGAGGAAAATCCGGGAAAGCAGCACTATTCTCATGCAGTAACACCCGGGTGTCGTGCTCATGGAAAAGATCATCCAGCCGGTTTTTTATGTCTCCTGGGCCCTGTGGCTGTTATTCTCTTATGTTCTCCTCCTGCTGAAAAGAAAGGAAACCCCGGTTTCCGGCCCGGGTTGGCATGCGGTCACGGGCATGCTTTTGTCCACTATTGCAATTTTCTCTCTTTTCTTTCTCCTGACCCGGGACTTTAAATCCAACTCCATTTTTTTTATAAAAGACTACCGCTACTCGCTAAAGGATGAACAAAAGGAGGTGGTTATCGGGAATTCCGAAGAAGGCACCGACATCAGTCTTGAAAACCCTTCGGCGGCCGAACGTCACTTGAAACTCTTTCTCAACGACACTTCTTTCGACGTCCGGGATATCAGTGAAAACAAACGGGTGGATTTAAACGGGAGATACCTGGACCGAATGGTGCTCCGGGAAGGTGATGAGATCGAGATCGGGGGGCAAGAGACCTTTAAGGTATTAAAACTCGGACCTCAATACCCGCTGGGCCGTTCGTTAACGTTTTCGGTCAGGAAAGACAATGGGAAAAAGGGCCGGACGGTTACCCTTCATACTCTTCTCGACAAGAGTGTGACGATGCGGGGAGAGGCGTCGTTGACGTACGAAACCCGTTCCCGTGTCCTGGGTACCAGCATTTACTATATTATCGTATTTTTTATGATATTACTGTTGTCGGTGGGCATTTATCTTTATTTAAAGAACCAGTTTAACGGTGCGCTGCTTCTTTTAATGATGGCTTCGCTTCCCTTTGGCGCGGGTTTTATATCGGCTGGAACGCAAGGGATAATGGTTTTATTATTTGTGCCCCTTTTGATTTACATCGAGAGGCAAAGGAAAACGCAGTGGAAATGGGGTTCTGTCCTGGTTTTTTTATCGTATGCCTCGGTATTTTTCCTTCCGGCGCTGCTGCGGATGGAGGGCGACTTTACATTGGGGCATATTCATTCCTCGAAGACGAATGCGCCGGGTATCCGGGTAACGCGGATGACGGGCGACGACACGGCCGGGGAACCGTTTGAACTGTTCGACCGCCGCGAGAGGCTGGCTTACGAAGAGACCCACCGGGTCATCCTGGGGCATACGCTTTACCACCTGCGGGTAGACGGGACGTCGGTGACCCTGAGTCCCCGCGACCCGGAAAAGATAAAAATATCCCCCGGTTACAATGCGATTATCGGTGACCTTTCGGAAGTTACACCGGGTAACGATTATGTTTACCTAAAATTCCCGCGGGAATTTAAATCCATCCCGGCCAATGCGGTCTCCGACAAGGAGGAGATAACGGTTTCGGATAATGAGGGGAACAGTATTACGCTTTCGAAATTTGTGAATGAGCATTACCGCTTTTATTTAATGGGATTGATTTTCATGCTTGCGGTGCCTTTCTGGTTTTTCTGGTTGTTCTACAGGACCCGGTTTGAGCGGGGCAATTTCGTGGTCTTTAATTTTGTTTATTTTATGTTGGGGCTTGGGTATATTGTGTTCGGAGCGTTGGCGCTCTACAATAACAGTTATTTTAAGAATTTTTCCAAGTTCCGGGACAGTGCGCTTCCTCTTTTCGTGGTATTGTTCCTGGGATTTTTGATTCTCAGCCGTTACAACCGCTTCCTGGTATTCCTTTACCGCGTATTCCGTCAGAAGCGGTACCATGTGCCTTTCCTGGTTTCGGTGATGTTGGTGCTGCCGGTCAATTACAGCCCGTTTTTTTTGATTGCGGGGGTGTTGTTTTTCATTTACATATTCGGGTTCCGTTTAAGAAGGGGGATTGTATATGAGTACCGGAATGCCCGGAGTTATCCGCTGGACATCAGGAAAGTGATCGAGACGCCGGTTTGCAGTTTCGAGGAGAGCGAGAATCAACGGTTGTTTTTCGGGCTGGGAGGTATATTAAATCGAAAAGGTTGGAATTACCTGCTGATAGCGGACCTCCTGTTGTTACTGGCACTTTTTTTTATCGTTCTCCAGTTGTTCCTCGGGGGTGAGTTGGGGGTATCGGTGGGAGGATTTTTCTTTTTGCCCATCGAGTTGGGAAAAATACTGTTGACGCTTTATTTCGCGGATTGGGTGAGCCGTATCGACAGGGGGATGTCCTTTAATGTGGTATGGGTGTATGGGTTGGTATTGATCCCTTTTGGATTATTGATCTTTTTTTTGAATGATTTTTCGCCCCTGATGGTTTTTGCATTTGTATTCTTTTACCATATTATAAAAATAAAGAAATTTGTGTTGCTGCGGTTTTTGTTGATCGGGTTCGGGGTATGGGCGATCCGGGAGGCGGCAATGGCGATGAGTAATTATTCATTTCCTTACCGTTTATTTGTGGCCGGTTTTTCCATCCCGATTCTTTTTCTTCTTCTCCGGGTATGGTTTAAGAGGAAACGTGACGTTGACCGTTCGGTTTTCAGCCGCCGGTTGAATATTGCGAAAAAGGTTGTGTTTTCCCTGGTATTATTGGGTGTCCTGGGGGTGGGAAATCATGCGGTATTGACGCGTCATTTGCCGGCCCCCCGGGTATTGGCGGACCGGGTGAACGTATGGTTGAACCCCTGGCAGGATTATAATCTATCCTACCAGTACGTGAATGCCTTATGGTTGATGAAGGGGACGGGTACTTACGGGAAATCGGCGGATGCGTTGACCGCGGCGGGTCGTGTGCCGTTGGTGGAAAAGGATCTGAGTTTCACGTTGTATGTGAGTGTACTGGGGACGGCGGGAATATTGTTGTTGCTATTAACGCTGTTTTTGATTGCGTTGGTGGTAATACGATGGCGGGGCTCGCGGTGGCATGGGTATGTATTGGAATTTTTGACGGTTATATTCTTTGCCCAGGTGCTGCTTCCGGCGATGTATGTCGTGGGGCTGCTGCCGTTGATGGGTCAGCCGCAGCCGTTTCTATCGTATTCCAACAATTTACTCTTGCTTTTCGTTTTGCCGTTTTCATTTCTAATGATAATCCTCTCCCAAAATCCATCGCAGGGCGTGAGCAATTCTAACCAAAAGTTTTTGGAGGTCCGAACCGGCGAACCTTTTTTCAAAAAGGTTCCTGGTCGCCGAAGGCTTAAAGTAGGGAAATACAAATTATTCTGTTCGTTCATATTTCTCATTGCTGTTTTTATTTTATTGCGTTTATATTCAATCTCCTATCCCAAAGACATCGAGGAAGAGACGGAAATTGTTTATCTCGAGAGCTTCCATGATCACGGCAGTATTTTTTCTCTCGATTTAAGGGACAGGCAATTTTATTTAACGCCGTTGATCGACGAATTACGAGTAAGAGGCAAAGAGGTCCGCAAGGAGATCGACATTCACAACGGCGATCTTATCGCCGTGGAGGGTCACACGTTCCAATTCAAGGTTTACCCGGGTGAATACGAATACAAAGAGGTGTATCACCGTCCGCTTCATTTTATTTTGCCTGCCCCGAGGTCGGTTAAGTACATCGGCGGTTTTGCCGCGGCGGACCGGGGGAAGGTGCCGGCCGATGCGACAAACCGCGAGCTTCTCAAAAAGCTCATCGTGGAGATTTCGCCGGAAGTATTAAAAGAATTATCGCCGGTCCCCGGTCCGGTGTTGGAATTCAGCCGGGACCTGAAATCCGACCGGGTAGTGCTGCGGCCGGTGGTGGGGGATATCCTGCGGATACGGGACCTGGAAGAGACAGTCATAAAAAAAAACACCGGCGTTCCCATTGCCGGGGGTGATGTTTTCAAGATTTCTTCTTTTAAACCGGGTTCGAAGACGGCCTTTTATTTTAAGTTTGAATACGGCCGATACGAGGGTTCCGAATCCCTTTCCATCTCCTACAGGCAGAAACAGGATTTTCCTTTTACCTTCACCCGGGAGCCGGAAGCCGCGATCCTCCAGTCCATTGACAGCGGCATAACCTATGACATCGACCTCACGAGGGAGACCGTGTTCATGGGGAAGCAGGGGTTGTATTCCTTCAACCTGGACGCCGGGGAGCTTATGGACAAGCTGTATGTCCCGGACAAGATACCCCAGGGCCGGGTGGTGGATTTGAAAGAGCTGTTGGACCGTGACATGTATTACGTGGAAAACAAGACTTTTGCACCGGTTACCTTCTGGTTCCTGAACACCGTGCGGAAGCATTTCAAGGAGGGGAAACGGGAATTGCAGCGATTTTTTGAGAGCGCCGGGGTAACGTGGCGGCGTTTCAAGGATTACGCGGAGTTTGACAATTACGCCCGTAAAGCCGCGGCCCTTATCCTCAAGATGCGGAACAAGGGCGTTTACCCGATGTATGTAAGGGAAATAGCAACCCTTAACAAGAAGGGGAGCCGGGAAGAGGAGTTAAAGAAGATATTCCGTGCCAAAAATAACCGGATATATTTAAGGCAGACGCAGGCGCAGCGTCCCACGTTCAAGACGGTGGCGCCCCCGCAGAAACCGGTGATCCTGGACAGGGAGAAACGTATCCTGGCATACAGTTCCGAGGTCAACGGGGAGTCCCGGAGGTTTTATTCGCTGGACGTGCCGCCGGACCTTCTCGGGATGATGGGTGTGGGGAGTGAAGAGACCTGGGGTCTGGAGCAGATATTCTCGCGTTTGTACAGTGAGAACCGTCTTTACGATATCCGGTTGAATATAAACCTGGAGTGGCAGCGGATCGCATTGGGGGCGATGCGAAAAGTACTGACGGCAAACCGGGACGATGAATTGAAAAATCCGAAATACCGGCAACTACTGAAGGAGCGGGAGAAAATCGAAGGACAACTGGCCCGGGCGGGTAAAGCAGCGAACGCCCGGCTGCTGGAGCGGCTGACAGAGATCAGGCAGGAATTGTCCCTGGAAAAGAACCGGCTTTACGAAGCTTCAGTGGTCCTGATGGACGACCGGGGCAGGATACTGACGGCGGCCTCCTATCCTTACGACGAGGAGACGCTGCGCGAGTTGAACCCGGAAATCCCCAAACCCTATCTCAGGGACACGAACCCTTATTTAAACCGCGCCTGGAAATGGAAATACAACCCGGGTTCCACGGCCAAGCTTTTGGATTCCATTGCATTTCTTTGTTCCCGTGACCGTTTCCGGTACCTTAAACATTTACTGACGTCGGGTTGGGCGTTCAACAATTTCCCCCGGACCGATTTGAAAGGGAGTTACATGTTGAACGGGAAAGAGATCGTCTTCCAGTTGCGGAATTTCCGTGAGCACGATGTACCGCCGGGTTTTTGTTCGTTGGAGGATGCGTTGGCCCATTCTTACAACACGTATTTTGCATACCTGGCCGTCCACGACAACCGGATGTTGATGGAAGACAGCCGCGTGTACCCTCACCGGCGATTATTCGTAAAAAAGGCCACGGTGCCGGTGGACGGGATGTACCGGGAGTACCCGCCGTTGGAATATGCGGAGCGATTGTTGATGAACCGTCAGATCAACCTTTTGGACAATTTCCGTAACACCGGGATCCATCCCGGGCTGCACCGGATGCCCAACGATGCGTTGACCGCCATCGAGTCGGTTTTCCCCGTGAACGGTTATTTCGTGGCCGAGGTTGCGCACTATGCCATCGGGCAGGGTGATTTCCAGGTCACCGCCCTGCAGAATGCGTTAACCGCATCGACGATACTAAACGACGGGGTACTTTACCTTCCCTCCATCGTGGGTTCCGTAACCTTAATGGGCGCGGACACGCGTCGTGGGAAAGCCGTTACACCGGACCCCGAGGACCAGAAACTCCGGGTGTTCCCGGCCGATGTGGCAGGCAAGATCAAAAACGCCATGCAAGCGGTGGTCAGTCACGGCACGGCGGGCGGTGTTTTCGGCGACCTGGTGAAGGATCGGACGTTTTATGCCAAGACCGGGACGGCGGAGACCGAGGTTTACAAGGACAATGCGCTTTTCACCGGTTTTGTCCGGTTTCGTGACGGGAGTCACACCGTGTTTTCCGTTATCGTTCCCCGTTCCGGTCTGGGGGCGAGGATAGCGGGGAAGTTGACTGCGGACATCTTTCGCGGCATCATCGACTACGAGAACCAGCGCGGCAATCCCCTATAATCGATACTTTTAGTGGTTAACAAAAAAAACGACTGGGCAGGTTTCACGGCAGTAAGTTAAATCTATTTACCACTCTTTATAATAAGTGCCGTCCATGGCCATGCGCTCGGACTTGGTGTAAACATCCCAGATGTTCTCGCCACCCCAGGAAGATTCGTCCCGATCATCCTGGTAAGACCGCAGTCCCCACTCAAACGAATTGGTCATGGGATCGATGGGGATCTTCCTCAAAAACTTCTTGAGTTGTTCATCCCCTTTCTTATCCTTGTATTCCAACCCCTCGACCAACTCATCCAATTCCTCGGGGTAATTATAGGTCTCTTTATCCTTTTTGATCTTATTTTCTTCCACGAATTTTTTATATTCATCGAGGGCCGATCGAAGGATCCGTAAATTCCGGCGCAGCTCGATCTCCTTCTCACGCTTAATGGACGTTTCCATCATGGGAACAGCCACCGCGGCCAAAACGGCGATGATCACCACAACAATGATCATCTCGATCAATGTAAAACCCCTGGTTCTCATTTTTCCTCAACCTCCCGGCCGCGCGTGACTTTCACATGTTACGCCCAAAACTTAAGGCCGGATATATTTATCTTGGTCTTCGATAATCCCTGTCTCTATTGTCCCGGTTGTACCGGTTATCCCGGCTGTCCCCGCGGCCCCGGTTATCCCCGCGGCCCCGGTTATCCCTACCGCCTCGACTATCGCGGCTCTCCCTGGGTGCGGGGGAGTCGGGATCATCGACGGCCCGTTTACTGCACTTGACCCGGTTATCCCTATCGATATTGATCACTTTGACGGTCATTTCCTGACCTATCTTGAGATTCAAATCCTGGATATTGTTGACCCGGTGGCTGGACAGCTCGGAGATATGTACAAGACCGGTGGTACCCCTGAATATTTCCACGAAAACACCGTAATCTTCGATGCGCGAGATTTTCCCGGTGTATATCTTGCCGATTTCGGCACCCTGTGTCAATTCGCTGATCCTACCGATCACGGTTTCCCCTAGCTCACGGTTGGCGGCGGCAATGGTCACGGTACCGTCATCGTCGGTGTTGATCTTAACACCGTATTCGGCCACCAGTCCTTTGATGGTTTTTCCCCCCGGGCCGATCAGGTCTTTGATCTTCTCGGTATTGATCCGGGTATGCATAATGACCGGGGCGTATTCGGATAAGGATTCGGCCGGGGCCGGGATGGCTTTATTCATCTTATCTAAAATGAACAAGCGGGCCTTTTTGGCATCCGCCAGGGTCTTGTCGATGATCTCATCGCCGAGACCGTTGATCTTTATATCCAGTTGGGCGGCGGTGATTCCTTTTTCGGTGCCGGTGATCTTAAAATCCATATCACCGAAATGATCTTCATAACCCGCGATATCGGTCAACACTACAAAATCGTCACCCTCTTTTACGAGCCCCATGGCAATACCCGAGATGGGCGACTTGATGGGGACCCCGGCATCGAGTAACGCCAGGGTGCCGCCGCATACGGTGGCCATGGAAGAAGACCCGTTGGATTCCAATATATCCGACACGATGCGGATGGTGTAAGGGAAATCGACTTCATCGGGCAATATCTGCCTTAAGGACTTCTCGGCCAGGTTGCCGTGACCGATCTCACGCCGGCCGGCGCCCCGGAGAAAACTGACTTCCCCTACTGAAAAAGGCGGGAAATTGTAATGAAGCATAAACTTCTTCAACTCTTCTCCGTTATTGGAGATATTATCCAGTCTCTGGGCATCATCCTCGGCACCCAATGTAACGGTGGCCAGTGCCTGGGTCTCACCGCGGGTAAATACGGCGGAACCATGGGTCCGGGGTAAAATACCCAACTCGATGGAGATATCGCGAATCTCATCAAACTCCCGCCCGTCGCTTCGTTTCTTTTCGGCAATGAGGGTTTTCCTGAAGACTTCATACTCCAGCTTGTGAAACGCCGTTTTGTATTTCCCCAGTTTATCTTCATCCTCCTCTTTTACAGGCTCGAAAATTTCATCGGAGATGACTTTGAGTTTTTCTTTTCGTTCCAATTTCCCCACGGTGAATATGCCGTCTTTGAGGCGTTCTTCGTATTTTTCTTTTAGTTGTTTGAATATCTCGGCGGTTTCCTGGTCCGGCGAGACTTCCATTTTATCGGGATTGATCAACTCTTTTTGGGCGATACAGATGTCCGTAATAATTGCTTTTGCCCGGATAAGGGCTTCCTTGAACATTTCCTCGGAAAATTCCTGCCCCCCGGCTTCGAGCATAACGATATCGTCTTCGGTGCCCGCCACCTGGACGATCATTTCCTGTTCTTTTTTTGTTTCCTCTCCCGGGTTGATAACGTATTCGCCGTTAATTCGTCCGATCTTCACTGCTCCCACGGGGGTGCTGAAAGGGATAGTGGATGAGAGCAGGGCGGCGGAAGCGCCGATGATTCCCATGGAATCGTAATCGGTACTGAAGTCCGCGGACAACAGCATGGCGATGACCTGTGTCTCGTTTATAAAATCCTCGGGAAATAACGGCCGGATGGGCCTGTCGATCAAGCGAGAGAGCAGCACTTCCCTTTCGGAGGGTTTGCCTTCCCGTTTAAAAAATCCCCCGGGGATTTTCCCGGCGGCGTAATTATTCTCCCTGAAATCCACCATAAGGGGGAAAAAATCCTGCCCTTCTTTTGTTTCATCTTTCATGTTGGCGGTGACCAACAACACGTTGTCTTTACAAGTAAGTACCGCCGACCCATTGGACTGTTTGGCCCATTTATGTGTTTCTATTTTGAGTAGATCGCTCCCTACCTTAATTTCGATTGTTTTTTGCATACTAAACTCCTTGCGCGTGTGACAATAATATCGACCACTTCACTGTCTCCCGGGCTATTCCCGGTACCATATTATTATACTCCACAACTCTAATTTTTTTCGTTATTTTCTTAATTCCAATTCCTGGATTGTCTTCAAATATTTTTGATAATCCTTTCGCTTCAGGTAATCCAATAATTTTCTTCTTCGTGAAACCATTCCCAATAATCCCCGTCTTGAATGATGGTCTTTTTTATGCATTTTGAAATGACCTGTCAAATTTTTAATCTTTTTTGTCAATATTGCAGCCTGGACTTCCGGTGAACCTGTATCCTTATGATCGCGCTGAAAACGTCCGATCTGTGTCTGCTTTTCTTCACTGGTGATACTCACAATTTCCTCCTAAAATTTCTATCTGTTCTTAAAACATCCTATTTTACCAAAATTATCTGTATTTGTAAACCTAAATCAAATAATAATAAAAAATATCACGGTAGGATTCTACCACAATTTCCCTCGTGAAACAAGGGCGAAAGCAAAAAAGACCCCGGGGGCCGACTTATTTCAGGGCTTCCTCCACCAGTTTTTCGTAAAGTTCAGGGTTGTGTATACCCCTACTACCGTCTTTTTCCAGGAGCAGGAGCGTGTCGTAAGCCGGGTCACCTTTGCGAAGTCCCTTGCTTTTGACGGTCCGTCTTAATTCGTTCAGCAGTTCCCGGCTGGTCGATTCCCACTGGTCGAACATCTCTTCATACTCTTTCTCATGGCACTTGGAACAGACGGTCTTCCCGGGCCGGTACAATTTATCGCTTTCATCGGTGTGGCAGTCGAGACAGCCCACATCGTCGGCCATGACGTTGGGAAGTTTGTAGGTGGAAAAAGCAAGCTGGCTGAAATAAACGGAATGCTGAATCTCATGGCACGTCTGACACTGGGGCAGCTTTCCCCCGGCACGCTCTTTGTGATGACAGTTCATGCAGTCCTGTTTCCCGATGATCAGTTGCCCGTGGACCCGTTCGTTGGAGTGGCAGCGATTACAGGACAATTTCTGCTTTTCGATATGAATGAGGTGTGAAAACTTCCAATCGAAGACATCGAGGGTTTTTCGTTCAAATCCCACGTGACAATTGGAACATTCGCCCGGGACGATTCCCGCTTCCACCTCGAAAAAGGGAAGGGGCTGCGACGAACCGACATCCCGAAGACTTTCCGTTGCCAATTCGTTGGCCTTTTCAAGCAATCTGTTGGCAAAGGAGATGTTGTGGATGGAATCGCCGTGTTTTACGAGTTTATAGTTATAATCGGCATCGCTGAGTTTTTGGGTGGCCTGCAAATAACCGTTATGGGCGCTCTTTTTTTCCACGATCGCCCGGGCGGCACTCAAGACATTCGCCAGTTGACCGAGTTTGCGGTTGGTTTGCGATTTCCAGTTTTCCAGTATTTTACTGTAGCCTTTCCCGTGACAGGGTTCACAGGATTCGGCACTGGCGCGGACGATTTCGCCTTTTACACGGAAACCGTCGGCGGGTTGATGGTAAAGATGGCATGCCTGGCAATTCAACCCTCCCTGGTACATGGGGCTGGGATGGTCCGGGACCCCTTTCCCGCCTTTTCCCGTAAAGAGATACAACTGCGCATTATGGAAGTCGGGGTGGCAGGCATGACAGTCGGGCTTGACAAACTCTGTCCTGGCCACGGATTTATGTTGGATTTCCGTGTGACATTGGTCGCATTCGATCTTATGTTCGGCAATATGGGTTTTGTGCATCAACTCGGTGTCGTCGTAGGATTCGATCCTGTTTACATCGGCATGACAACCGCTGCACCGGATCTTGGGAACGGTCCCGTCCCCGACCACCATGGTGCCGTGACATTTGCCGCAGTCTATTTTCCGTTCAAGTACCATTTTATGATCGTATGGTACCACGGTTTCACCTCCCTCTTTCGCAACCGGGGGAACATGGCATTTGGTACATTGTTCGGCGGTGGCCGTTACCTCGGTGCCCTTAAAATGACAAAGAAAACAGGTGCTCTCGGTTACGGACATGTGACTGCCCTGCACGATCTGGGAATGGCAACTGGTACACCTTAACTTTTTCCCCCTCCGCAGGTCTTTGAGATGATGAGCATGATCGAAGGTGATATTCTTTTTAAAATTCACTCTGCCGTACAGGGTACGGGTTTCATGGCATCCCTCGCGCATACAACTCTCATCCGAAATCTCCGCCCAGGGCTTGTTCCGCTTGTACACCCCGGTAAAGTAGTTCACCAACATGGACAGGGCGGTGAATTTTCCCTTAATCTTATTTTGTATCCCCGGGGGGAAATGGCAATCCGTACAGGTGACATGACTGTGGGACGATTTCTGCCAACTGGCATAATAGGGTTTCATATTATGACAGGTATTGCAAAACTTCGGGGTGGAGGTCACTTCCACTGTAATGGTCATCAGCCCCACCAGTATAACCAGTGTCAACAGGACGGCAAAAATAAACCGCTTCCATCCCGAGCCCCATACGAAGCGATGGAGTGACACGAGGTTCTGCTTTACCAATCTAAAAAATTCGCCAAACCGTTTTCTTTTCATTTTCATAAGCTCCTACAATCGAACACTCCCACATTGTAAAGTAGCTGTCAACTTTTTGTCAATTGTCGGGAGTATAAATTTTTTATTTTAAGGTTTAATTTCCTGTTTCCGAAGTTAACTCGTTGATCAGTTCCCGGATGGGCCGGCCGTTGGGTGCTTTGGCGGAGGGATTGATCTCGACCAGTTCCTGCCATATCTTGACGGCGGCGTTCCTGTCTTTTTGATCGTTCAGCAGTACGACTCCTTTGTTAAAACGGGCCTGTTGATGACCGGGATCGACCTCGATGGCTTTATCGAAAGCGCGGAGCGCTTCCACGGGTTCTCCCCGGCGGCGGTGCATCACACCCATATCGGTCCATATATCCGCATCGTCCGGTTTCAAATCCAGGTATTTTTTATATGCCTCGATGGCCCGCGTGTACTGGTTGGTATCGAAGTATGCATGTCCCAACTGTGCCAGGGCATCGGTATTTCCCGGGTCCGCCGACACGATTTTTTCCAACTGCTCGATGAGGGCCATGTTATTTATTTGTTGGGTGGTGGTCATTTGTTGGGAGGTGTTAACCAGGGGGACCTGCTGCCGGGTTTGTCGGGAGGGTAGGGAATTCACTACCGTTGCCTTTTTATTTTTATCGGAGTCGAGGTTGGTATACAATACCCCCACGGCGAATCCCGCGGCAAGGCAAATGACGGCGATAAGCATGGTGGTGGTTTTTCTGACGTACTCGACTTCGACCTGTTCAACTTTTTTCATTGGAGCTCCTATGGGAAGGGTATATTTTAAAACAAAACGGCGCTGTTGTCAAACTGTTAGAATACAAATTAATTTGACATCGGGATAAAAACGGATTATTATGGTTGCGTTTGATTAAATAAGGTTGACCAATGGTATGAGAAAGCCAAAATGACAGAGTCTAATGGTGACTTGAAAATCGGTATCATCGGCGGGGGACCCGCCGGGAGTTTTGCATGCCACTTCCTTAACAAATTCGCAAAAAAAAACGGGAAAAAAATAACCATCCATATCTACGACTATAAATCATTCTCCTGCGTGGGCAAAAGCAGTTGCAATATGTGCGCGGGTATTATCTCCTATTCCCTGGTCACCAAACTGGAAGAAGAAAACATATTCCTGCCCGAATCGGTCATTAAGAGCGAAATATCCGGTTACCAGCTCCACAGCAAATACAATACGGTTTACTTCAAAAAATACGGCAAAAAAAAAATCTATTCGGTATTCAGGGGACAGGGACCGCTGCGCCTGGATGGAAAAGTCAATAGTTTCGATCAATTCCTGTTGGATTTTGTCAGCAAGGAAAGTAATGTTTCCATTTTCAAGAAGAAAGTAACGGGGATAGATTTTTTTTCCCCCGGCGGGGTAGAGATAAAGACGGAAGACAGTTCCACCGCGGTGTACGACTTTGTGATCGGGGCATTCGGGGTAAATACAAAGATCAAGGATATTATCAAAACCGGTTATAAACCCCCGAAAACTTATAATTTTTTCCAATTCGAGATGCAGTTGCCCGAGGATTTTATAAATCGGACATATAAAGGCCGGGTTCACATGTTCCCGGTTTACAAAAACCACACCTGGTTCATCACCCTGACTCCCAAGTGGAATTTTATAACGGTAACGGCGGTGGGAAAGGACGTGCAATTCGAGGATGTGAAATCCGAAATCCTGGAGAACAAAAATATCCGGCATTATTTACCGTCAAAAGACCTGGAATTGAGGTGCGGCTGCCGGCCCCAGGTACCGGTAAATTTCTCGAAAAAACCGTACGGCAGACGGTTTTTAATGGTAGGAGACGCCTGTGTCAGCCGCTATTTGAAGAACGGCATAGAGTCGGCTTACCGGACGGCTTACCTGGCGGCCGATACGATCGTTAACCACGGTTTGACGGAAAAGATACTTAAGCGGAAATATCATAAGCGGTGCAAAAAAGAGTACCGGCTGGATAATATATGCGGGAAACTTTTATATTTTTTGGACCGGGTTTTATTTCATTTTCCCTTTTACAGCGAATCCCGGATGATAGGTGCGAAAAAGGAACAGATCACCCGCAAATCGACAATGTATTCGGAAGTATTGTGGGATATGTTCACCGGTGATCGAAAATACAAAGAGGTTTTAAAAAGCGTCTTCCATCCGCACCTGGTCTATACGACGACCAAAGAGTTTCTAGTGGTGGCCATGACCGCCATATTCAAAGGGATGGGGGCGATCAATTACCCGATCTCGAAATTTTACAAACTGCTGAATACGCATACCGTTGCCGTCATCGGCGGTGGCCCGGCGGGGTCATCCTTTGCCATAAAGCTGGCCCGGCTGTCGAAGGAGATCAACCTGGACCTTAATATTATACTCTTCGAAGGGAAGGATTTTTACCGGCACCACAACCAGTGTGTGGGTATTTTATCGCCGCCGCTGCCGGAGATATTAAAAACGGAATTGGGACTCGAACTCCCCCAAAGCTTGATCAAAAGCGATGTCCCCGGTTATGAACTGCACACGGGGAAGGAAAGTATCTTTTTAGAGAATTACCATCCCGATACGGCGGCCCATAAAACCTTTTCGGTGCGGCGGTCCGAGTTGGATAATTTTTTATTGAACAAGGCAAAGGAACACGGTGTGAAGGTTATTTCGAGCCGTGTTACGGATATCGAGTTTTGCAGGGATGTGTATCACGACGAGGTGAGGATTTTTTCGGACTCCATGTATCTGAAAGCCGATGTGGTGGTATGTGCCTTCGGCCTGGACAGCGAAATGATGGAAAAATTAACCGAGGCCACAAAAGGGAAATACAGACGGCCAGGGAAAATAATGAAAACCTTTGTGACCCGTATCGACTTTCCCAGGGACCTCCTGGATAAGCAATACGATAAGCGGATTTACCCGTTTTTAATATCGGCCCTCAAGAATGTGGAGTTTGGAGCGGTTACGATCAAAGACGATCATATCGTGGTCAACGTGGCCGGGATGAAAATAACCTCTTCGAACTTAAATGAGTTTCTCTCGTTACAAGAGGTGGTAAATATTCTACCCACGGGGATTACGGACAGCCTCAACTGGTATTCCGGGAAATTCCCATCTTCGCCGGCCAAAAACCCTTACGGAGACCGCTATGTCACTATCGGTGACACCACCGGTTGGTTAAGACCTATAAAAGGAAAAGGAATCAACCTGGCGGTGATCACGGGGATAAATGCGGCAAAAGTCATGATAAACGAGGGGTTTTCCAAAAAGGCCTTCGATAAATACAGGGAAGCGAACAAAGAATTTATCCGGGATTATAAATATGGGGCGTTGGTGCGTATGGGTTTGAAGGCAATGTTGAAAACGGGGATTATCGATCTTGTCATCCGGCTTGCCAAAAAGCACAACCGTTTTTATGAACTTCTTTACGATTCCGTATCCGCCGAACGTTCATACAAAAACATCTTTTTACGTTTATTTAAACGACGCGGTCAAAAGAATTGAACGAAAACTTTTTTTTGATTATTCCCACGGTCTTGATTATTTTTTGATTATCTGATATTGTATCCATACCAAATTTATGAAAATTGTGGAGGTAAATATGGGTATAAAACAAATTTTTCAACAAGGCATGAACGAATTTAAACGGCAGTCCGCTCTCAGGAAAGAGAAGAAAAATCTCTCTCAAAAACAAACCTTGCTCTCTCAACAGTTCACCGAAGTGGGCAAAAAAGCCTGGGAAGCAAAACTCGAGATCAGCCGATACGGAAACTCGGAAGAACTCATCAAAACGACTCAAAACCAGATCGACGAACTCAATACCAGGCTCACCAGCCTCGAATCTCAAAAACAAGAACTCGAAACCACCAGGAACGAAAAAAACGACGTCTTCAATTCGCAGCGGACAGAGGTCGAAGATAAAAAAAAGGAAGTCGATACACTCCTGGATAACGAAAAGAAACAATTCAAAGATGCTCAAAAAGAAATGGCCAATGCCGACAGCCGTATAAAGCAGATCAATAAAGAAGAAGAACAACTCAATACAAAAGCCGCCGCGGCCGAAACTCCCCGGGAAGAAAAGAACGAAATCCCTAAAAAACTGGAAACACTGAAAACCGAAAAAGAACAACTCCAGGAAAAATGGAATACCGCGTCCACCACGGCCAAAGCCACGGAAGAAAAAATAAAACCCCTGGAAGAGGAATCCGCAAAATACCAGGAAGAAATCGATGGAATCAAAGAGGAACAAAAACAGGTGATCGGAGAACTGGACGATTCCCTGGCCAAAGTGAATAAAGAGACCGCGGACAATACACACGACCTTACTGAAGTAAAAAAAGACCAAACCAAAAATTTCGAACACCTGGGCGAAAAAATTGCCAATGCCGGTGTTTCCGATCAGGCCGTTGCTCCCGAGCTCGAAGCTGTTAACACAACGAAGAAAGAGATAGGGGATATCGAAGTCTCCGTTCAATCTCTCGACCAGCAGGGCACAGCCGCTTCCCGAAGTGCGTTCTGGAAAATGATCGGGGTCATAGCCGCCGGTGTGGCAATCGTGGTGATTATTATTATCCTTTTATCGATGCTTTTCGGCGGTAAGAAAAGCCCCGAGGAGGAGTTGGTTTCGGTACTGACCCGGGGAGGAAAAACCGTCACCCCCGCTCAAACTGAGGTCATCAAACAGATCGGCAAAAAAATGATGGAACAAAAAATGAAGGAAGAGACTGAGAAAGATAACGATGACTCCGGAGATTCCGGTGAGAAGGGTGAACAGACCCCGCAGACGCCGGAAGAAGCGATGAAAAAGATGAGCGAGATGACGGGTATGTTAAAAGAGCAATCGGAGCAAATGGCCGGGAAAAAGATCGTCGCGGCGGACAAAGCGACGTTGATGGCGGTTCTACCTGAAATCGACGGTTGGAAGCAAGAAAATACGTCTTTTAATAAGCGCAGTTTCGGACAATTGGAGTACGCCGATCTTGTAACGACTTACAAGGGTCCTGAAGGCCGGGAAATTCGGGTCCATATTTCCGATACTGCCGCGGCGTCGGCGATGCTGCGGATGTACCGGTTGTTTTTTAGTATGAATATGACGAAAGAAAATGATGACGGTTATGAAAAGATTTCCACTTACGGCAGTACGCAAGTAATCGAGAAATTCAGGAAGAACCCGCCCAATGCGTCTTTTGTGTTTATTGTGAAAGACCGTTACCTGGTGGAGTTAAAGGCTGATGGTGAGAATCCCGTGGACCGGTTGAAGGAGTTTTTACCCAGGCTGGATTTATCGAAACTGGAATAAATGCCTCCGGCGGCCAGGGGGGCTTTTTTGAAAAACCGCCCCCCTGGACCCCCCGAAAAACTTTTATCTATTGGATTTGAGACGCTGCCTCAGAGTACGAAGACCCCAGGGCCGCGCAAAGAGGGACCCCGCGCCGCGGGGCTGGACCCCCCGAAAAACGTTTGTCTACACGTTTACTCTTTTGTGAAGAGCTTGTATAAAACCGGGACTACGATTAGGGTCAATAACGTCGAGGTCAATAAACCGCCGATGATCGTCCAACCCAACGGCGCCCATAAGGTTCCACCACGCAGCGTCAGGGGCAATAACCCGCCGATCGTCGTCCCCGTGGTCAATATGATCGGCATAAACCGCGTCTCACCCGCCTCCTTCAACGCCTCTAATATCCGCTTCCCCTCCCGCCGCAGTTGGTTCGTGTAATCGACCAATATAATCGAGTTGTTCACTACAATTCCCACTAAACTCGTCACCCCGATAAACGCCGTAAAGGAAAACGTGTTGCCCGTAACCAATAACGCCAACACCGAACCGATAATGGCCAACGGAAGCGATACGAAAACGATCAACGGCTGCGAAAACGAACGAAACTGCAATACCAATACGGCAAAGATCGCAATGATGGCAATAATAACCGCACGGCCCATTCCGCCGAACGACTCCTCCTGGGCCTTTTGCTCGCCGCCGACATAATAACCGTACCCCTCCGGCCACTGGTAACCCTCCAACTGCCGGAGCAATTTCCCCGTCACCTCGTACACCGTATAACCACCCGCCACATCGGCGGTCAAATCCGTACTCCGCTCCATACCGAAATGCCGCACCTGGATAGGCCCCGATTTCAACCGCAGCGACGCCACCTGGCTCAACGGGACCTGCACCCCGGCTGCCGACGTAAGGTAAATCTTATCGAAAATATCCAACCGCGCCCCGGGATGCCCCGGGTCACCCGGCAGCCGAAACACAATATCGTACTCCTTTCCTTCCCTGTCACGGTACGTCGAGATCGTAATTCCCGCCACACTCATCCGGATTACCCGGTCGATCTCGACCAGCGGAATACCCATTAACGCCGCTGCTTCGCGGTCGATCGATACCTCCATGTCCGTCTTCGAGGTGTCCAGGGGGTTAACAATATTGATCAAACCCGGTGTCTGCCTGAATATCTTCTCGATGTCTCCCGCAATTTTCTTGATCACTCCAAGCTCTTCACCCAATATCTTGATCTCCACCGGGGCCTGGACCGGGGGCCCCTGTTCCAACTCTTTCACCTCTATGCGCGCTCCCGGGTAATCCTTGAACGTCTCCCGGAGCTCGCCGATCAACTCACGCGTCCGGTCCATGGTGACATCGCTCTTTAATTTCACGAACAAATGACCCAATGTACTATCGTTCTGCTTCTCGACAATATTATAATAGACCTGGGGATTCGTGTGCCCCACATTGGCCGAAATATCCCTTACTTCCGGCCGTTCCCGCAGCATCCTCTCCACATCCCGAACCAGGGCATCCGTACGGTCGATGTTGGTACCGTCGGGGGCGGAGACATTAACAAAGAATAAGGGTTTCTCCGCCTTGGGGAAAAAACTGACTCCTACAAAAGGAAACAATCCCATACTCCCGATCAATACGGCCAATGCCAGGGTAACGATGAGCACGGGCCTGTGAAGGGCAAAATCCAACCACCGCCGGTAACGGGTCTCGATAAACTTGACGAAAAATTGCTGTATCCGGCTCTCCCTTTTCTTTTTCTTAAGGAGTATGGTGGAAAGATAAGGGGTGAACGTCAGGGCCACCAACAGCGACGCCAACAGCGTATAAACTACGGTCAACGGCATACTGCGAATATATTCGCCGGAAACATCCTGCATCATGATGATCGGGATAAACGCCAGCACCGTGGTGGCCGTGGCCGATACGATGGCCCACGCGATCTGGCGGGTCCCCTTGACCGCGGCATCCCGCTTACTCTCACCCTTTTTTAAAAACCGGGATATGTTCTCTATCACGACAATGGCATTATCCACCAATAATCCCAACGTGATCACCAACCCGCTGATGGACATCTGCTGCAAACCGTAACCGCTGATATCCACAAACCCCAGGGCAATGAAAAGCGAAATAGGGATCGCCGTCATTACGATGATCGAACCCCGCAAACCCACGGCCAATAATATCACGAGCCCAACCAAAACGATCCCCTGTAAAAGATTGGTGAAAAAATCCGTAATCCGCGCATCGACACTTTCCGACTGGTCGAATACGTAATAAAGCTTTAAACCCCGGGGTAATTTTTGCTCGAACTCGACAACCTTTTGCCTGACCTCATCGATGATATCGAATATATTCGTCCGGTTCTTCTGACTGGCGGAAACAAATACGGACCGGTTCCCGTTAAGCCGCGCATAATAATTGTTGTCCTCGTAGGTCATAAATACATCCGCCACATCTTTCAAATAAACGATCTTTGTGCCGCTGGAATGAACAATGGTATTTTTTATTTCATCGATGGAGCCATAAGAACCGCTGGTCCGGATACTGAACCGCTTCCCCCCGGCATCGACACTGCCGCCGGGGATATTCATGTTGGCACCCTGAACGGCACCCATTACCCGGTTCAACGAAATGTTCAACTGGGCCGCTTTTTCCAGGTCCAGTGCCACCCGTACTTCCTGCTCGGGGAAAGCCCAGGTCTTGACTTTACGGATTCCCCGGACCTTCTCCAGTTTTTTCTTCAACCGTTCCGCGTACTTTTCCATTTCGCTGTATTCCATTTCTCCGCCCTTTTCGGCGGGATCGGAATAAAGGGCCAACTGCAAAAAAGCGGTATCTTCGATGGTCCATTTCCTGGTCCGGAGACTTAATATATCCTTGGGCAGTTCGTTCCTCACGGTATTGACTTTCTCATTCACATCGGAAAACTTTTCATCCGGGTCACATCCGGCCGTAAACTCGACGTTGATCACAGCCAAACCGTCGTCACACCGGGATTCCAACCGCTTGATATCCTCGAGTTCGTTAATGACTTCTTCCACCGGCGACACGACCAACTCCTCCATATCCGCCGGGGTGGCCCCGGGGTAAACAACGATCACGGTCGTTCCGGGCTTGGCCACGGACGGGTCCTCGGACCGCGGCATTTGCACAAACGACACGACGCCGGACAATACCAGCAGTAATATTATTATTGTCGTAAATTGATGATTTTTTATCGCTATCTCAGGTAATCTCATGATTTCTCCTCACCGATTTTTGCCACGGATTTACACGGATTTGCACGGATTACAAAAAGCACATAAATCCGTGTTTATCCGTGTATATCCGTGGCTAAAATTTTTCATTTTATCAACATAATAGTCACCGCACGATTTTTACCAATGCGCCGTCGGTCAAATAAGGGGCGCCGTCGGTGACCACTGCTTTTACATCCCGGAGACCGGAACGGACAGCCACTTTGTCGGCGAAAAGATGGGAGACCGTTACCGGCACTCGACGGGCGGTATTGTCCTTAACGGTAAACACCGCCCCCCGGCTTCCGTCACCCTCCACCAGGGCATCCACGGGCACGACGAAAAACCGCTCGCCGGCCGCGGGATGAATATCCACTTTGCCCACAAACCCGGAAATCAATTTCGCCCCTTCCTCACTTTCTTTTGAAAGAGCGACCTCCACTTCATAAGTACCGCTTGCAGGGTCCAGGGCTTCGGGGATTTCCGAGACAACCGCGTCGAACACCCGACCGGGGTGCGCATCGAACCGAACCTCGGCGCGGTCGTTCAACCGGACCTTTACGATATCCCGCTCCCCTACCCCGGCCTTGATGACCCACTGGTCCGCGGTAGAACCGAAAATAAAAACCGGGTAACCCGCCCCGATCATTTCGTTTTCCTCTGCCAGGCGCTTAAGGATTTTCCCCCCCGTTGGGGCATGTATCCTGGAATGGTCCAGGTTAAAGGAGGCAATGGCCAATTGAGATTCGGCCACCTCGAAAGCGGTCTTGACATCCTGGAGCTGTTCCAGGGTGGCGGCCCTGTCTTGGTACAGGTTTTCCACCCTCTCCCTGTCCCGCCTGGCTTTCAAAAACCCGTTCCTGGCCTGTTTGACGTGGGCTTCCACTTCGGCCAGGTCCAGCGCGGCCAGCAATTGCCCCTTTTTTACCGACCGGCCCTCATCCACGTAGATATGTTTAATAATTCCGCCGGTTTTGAATGAGAGTTTGGCCTGGGCCTTGAGCGCCAACCGGCCGCTGGTGTGAAGCGGAACGGATAACTCCTCTTGAACCACTTCCGCCATTTTGACCGGTACCGGGTCTTCGTTTTTTTCAATCTTCCCGTTCTTACTGCAGCCCACGTAAAAATATACGGCTGCCAGAAGCGTAAAAACGATCAAAACAACATATTTAAAATTCCGTTCATTCATTGTTCCCTCCAAAGGTATAGAAAGCGGATGCCTGTTCCAACCGCGCTTCCGCGGAATAATAATCGAACAAGGCGATGATATTGTTTATCGCGGCAGCGGTGTAGCCGTTCCGGGCTTCGATATGCTCGATCTGCGGCACCATGCCCTGCTCGTACTTTTTCGAAACGATATGAAACACCTCTTCCCGGCTGTTGAGCCTTTCTTTGGTGGAAACCACCGCCTTCCGCGCCACCAAAAGGTCATAGTAAGTTTCCCTTACCTGGAGACGGATTTTGTTTTCCAACTCCGTAAACTGTACTTCCAGGCGTTTTTTCTCAAGGGCGGCCTGTTCCATTTCGGCCCGGTCCCGGCCGCCCCGGAAAAGATTCCAACTCATCACCAGCGAAGCCATCCAGTAATCATGATCGCGGTCAAACCGGTACTTCTCACCCTGGAAACCGTAATCGATCACGGCCGTAATCGTAGGCAGGGCGCTGGATTTATAAAGTTTCATCGCTTCCCTGCCCGCATCGATGGCATTGTATAACTGCCGCAGCTCATCCCGGTGCTCCAGGGCGTTCCGCTCCAATTGTTCAAGGCCGATCGCGTTATCATGGGGAAAAAGAGATTGAAAGTGTTCTTCTATCTCTATGGGGGTATCCAGGGGGCGGTTCAACAGGAAATTGAAATAGGCCGCCGCCATCCGGCTCCCTTTCTCCGCTTCGGCAATCTGCTGCTCCAAACCGCTGAGTTCCGCCTTTGAACGGAACACCACCTCTTCGGTTCTTTTATGGTTCTCGAAAAGGCTCCGGCTGACCCTGAGATTTTCCTCCAACAGTAACCGGGTACCGTCCAGTAATTCTTTGACCTTCAACGTCTTGAGATAATCGAAGTAAGCCTTCTTGATATCCAGCACCAATTGACGTTTAAAGGCGTTCAACTTTGCCGCCTGGAGATTTTTAACCCTGGTCCGTATCCTGTAATTGTAATACAGGGCCGGCTGAAACACCGGCTGCACCACCCGCAATTTGGTTTCATGCTCGGTTTCCCTCAGAAAAGGGATCACCTCGTTTTTCAAATCGGCGGGAAAAACAGGGGGCTTTCCCATTCCTGCCAGCAATTGGTTTAACGTCGAATGGATGGGGTTGATCAGGTCGCCCACGGGAAACTCGATGTCCCGCCCGCCCCCGGCCCGGGAATATCTCGCCTCGATGCTGACGGAGGGCAAAAACATTCCCCGCGCTTCCTTAAGCGCCTGCAAGCTCTTTTCCAGGGACAACGCCTCCTGCTTTAACACGAGATTGCCTGCCAATCCCTCCCTGACATAGTTTCCAAGGATTCCCGTTTCCGCTTCCATTCCCGCCGTCACATCCGCCGGTATCAGCAATAGAAGAAGACATCCAATCCATAACCGCTTTCGCATCTTAACCTCCGCTATTTTTTATTTTCCAGGTAGAGTTTCTGTAACTCCAGGGAATACCGAATCAATTCCCCGGAATCGACTTGCAGCATCTCTTCAAGGACTGCCCCTTTCTTTGCCACGATATGCATTATACCGCTGGAGTGCCCCCATAGGACAACGGCCACTTTCATCGGGTCCAGGTCCGGACGAATACTCCCGTCCTTGATCCCGATCTCTACCACCTCTCGCAGAAAGGTGAAAATCCGGTTCCCTTTTTCCTTGCTCTCCTGCACACACGGATTCGTTTCAACATTACAATCGTCGATCAAGCCGTTCGGTTCCTGGTGCAGTATGATCTTGTAATAATCGGTTTCCTCCCGGTAAAACTCGCAGTAGGCTTTCCCCACCGCAAGGATTTTATCGATGCCTCTTTTCTCCTTTTTAACCGCTTTTTCAAACATATTATAAAGGATGTCCAGGCCGTTGTTGACAATGGCGTGAAGCAAGTCTTCTTTATTTTTATAATAAAGATACAGGGTGCCTTTACTCAGTTCGGCCGCTTTTGCCACGTCATCCATGGTGGCTTCTTCCACGCCTTTTGAGAAGAACACCTTTTCCGCGGCTTCCAGTATCGCCTTCCGCCGCTGTTTCTTTTCCCGTTCTTTTCGTTCGGCAACGCCCATAATTAACCTCCTGCAATCGAATAACCG
>Ga0210082_1000044_pt1 | contig 25310 bp, 20 predicted proteins | sample White_ThreeSqA_D_2_FD_185592 | JGI IMG/M metagenome (GOLD analysis project Ga0210082, IMG submission 185592) | Wetland microbial communities from the San Francisco Bay, California, USA, that impact long-term carbon sequestration -... | ecosystem: Environmental > Aquatic > Marine > Wetlands ... | reverse complement strand
GAACCGCAGCCTGAACCCGAACCCGTTGAACGGGATGAATTCTCCGAACTGATGGAAGAGTACAGCCTGAAAGAGGCCCATGCCGAATCGAATCTCGAGGGCCAGATCATCGACATTATCGACAATAAGGTCATCGTCGATATCGGGCAGAAAACGGAAGGTATACTGAATAAAGAAGAACTGCTCGACTGGGACGGCGGTCTGACACATAATATCGGCGATATGATCACCGTGGTCTGTAAAAATGTCAACCTCAAGGAAGGCTACATTACGGTATCCAAAAAACAGGTGGACACCCAGGTCGGTTGGACAAAAGTAAGGCATGCATACGATAAAAAGACGCCCCTCGAGGGAAAGATCGTCGCGCTGATGGAAGATAATAAAGGTTACAAGGTCGATATGGGTGTGGAGATGTTCCTCCCCATGAGCCAGGTGGATATCAAAAAGGTAAAATCACCGAAAAACCTCCTGGGAAAAGAGTATGAATTCAAGATCACACGGCTTAATACCCGGGAAAAAAGCGGCGTTCTCTCACGGCGCGTACTGTTGGAAGAGCAGAGAGACCTCCAGGTAAAGGAATTATTCGAGTCCCTGAAAGAAGGAGACCATGTTAAAGGCGTGGTTACTTCTCTTACGGATTACGGCGCCTTTGTGAATATCGGCGGGCTGGACGGATTGATCCACAAAGACAATATCTCCTACGGACGGGTCAACCACCCCAAGGAAAAATTGAGAAAAGGCGACGAAGTGGAAGCCGTGGTCCTGGGTATCGATAAGGATCACCAACGCGTCTCCCTGGGCTTAAAACAAAAATACGAAGACCCCTGGGAGAAAATCGAAGAAAAATACCCCGTGGGTAAGAAACTGATTGCCCGGGTGACGAAAATCGTCAGTTTCGGCGCGTTTATCGAATTGGAAGAAGGTGTCGAAGGCCTCCTCCATATTTCCGACCTCAGTTGGGAAGAAAAAGCCAATTCGGTCGAAGAGTACGTGGCGGTGGGCGAAAAATTGTGGGTACAGGTCATCGAATTGAAACCCGAGGAAAAGAAAATCAAATTGGGTCTGAAACAACTGGAAATGAGACCCGAAGAAAAATATATCGAAAAACACAATGTCGGCGATATCGTTAAAGGCGTTGTAAAAAAAGTATTGAAATCAAGGGTCTTTATCGGACTGGAAAAGGGCGTTGAAGGCGTTGTGCGTATCTCCGACATCACCTACTTCCACATCGATTCCCCGGACGAATTCATGAGGGAGAAAGAACACATCGACTGCATGATCCTGAGCGAGTCCCTGGATTCCAACTATAAAGTGAAACTGGGAATCAAACATTTGTCCGACGGCGAATGGCGGGAATTCTTCAAAAACAACCGGCCCGGCTCCGTGCTCAAGGTAAAGATCAAAAAGATCACGGATAAAGGTATCCCCGTGGAGATCAGTAAAAATATCGAAGGTTTCGTTCGGATTAACGAAGTGGACGATAAGAAACTGGAACTGGAAGATGTCGAAAAACTCCACAAAAAAGGCGATGAACTGGAAGCCATGGTGGTCAACACCGACGCGGAAAAGAAACGGGTTTACCTGAGTTTCAAGGCCCTGAAACGGAAACGGGAAAGAGAAGAGATCGATAAGTATTCCAAGTCGGACAGCGAGCCGGTTACCACTATCGGCGACCTGTTTGAAAATGCCATCGATAAAAAGAAATAAGCGATGAAGTTTCTTTCCGCACCGTGGCGATGGGATTTTATATCCGGCATAAAAAAGAACAAAGACTGCGTCTTTTGCAATGCCTTAAAACTGCCGGATAACGAATCCTTTATCTGCCGCCGCGGGGACCGGTTTTTCGTTATATTGAACCGCTACCCTTACAACAGCGGTCATTTAATGATCGTGCCCTATGCCCACGTGGATTCCCCGGACAAAATTTCCGGGGAGGATTCCAAAGAGATGTGGGAACTGGTCAATACCTCCATGGCGGTTTTGAAACAGAGCTTTAATCCCGTGGGATTCAACCTGGGGATGAACCTGGGGAAAGCGGCCGGAGCCGGTGTTAAAGACCATATCCATCTCCATATCGTCCCCCGGTGGGAAGGGGATGCCAATTTTATGCCGGTCATCGCAAAAACCGATGTGGCCTCTTACGATCTCCGGACCATTTTTGAGATACTGCACAACGAGTTCAACCGATGACGCGAATTTTCTATTCCTGGCCGGCGGCACTGGTGTTGACCATACTTGCCGCGACCTGCGCCTGCGGCCGCGGCGGTCCCGCGGACGGTAACATGCCGCGGCGTATTTTCCTCGTTACCCTGGATACCGCCCGGGCCGACTATTTCGATTACAGTCTCACCGACAATACCCTCACCCCCCACTTTGCCCGGCTGGCATCGGAAGGGCAGTACTTTGAAAATGCATACGCATCGACACCCATTACCCTGCCTTCTCATGCATCCATATTCTATTCCCTGCCGCCCCACGTGTTAAAGATTTACAATAACGGCCAGGTTCAAAGGGTCCCACGCCCCACGGTCACCCAGTTGTTAAACGGGAAGGGGGTTCACACCGGCGCGGTTATTTCGCTGGGGGTCTTGAAATCCGATTTCGGCCTGTCCAAAGGATTCGAGCACTATGTCGAGAACTTCAAGCCCTACTTGTGGATAAAGAAAGCCGGTGATGTCAACCGCGACATGACGGCGCTGATAAAGAAGATGGAAGAGGTTAAAAAATCCGGCGATACGAAATCCTTTTTCTGGCTCCATTATTCCGACCCCCACGAGCCCTATTTCCCCCCCTGCGACGACGGGGATTTTAGTGTCTCTCTCAATGGGAAAACCGTTTTTACCTGCCGCAGCACGGAACCGGCGGCGGTAAAGCTGGAGCTGCAACTGGGGCCCGGCCCCAACAAACTGGTGCTGGACACCACCGCGCCCACTGTCTTCAAGGACTACTCGGTAACCCCGGAGTACATCAAATACCGCGAGCTTACTCTCGGCCCCCTGCCAGGCGGGGTTACTATCGTCCCACCGGCAAACTGGACAAAAAAGACAGGAGACACCGGCACCGATTATTACTCCGACCAACTCCGCTCCGAGGTCACTCTCCTGAACAGCGGTAAAACCCCCGTCACCGTCGAGCTGCGTTTCCACTACGGCATGCACGTAAACGATGCCGCGAAAAAATTGTTTTACAAGGAAGAGATAAAATACATGGACCGCATGTTCGGGGAATTCATCGCATTTTTAAAAGACCGGGGTCTTTATGACGGTTCCGCCTTTATCATCGCGGGCGACCACGGGGAAGGACTGGGCGAGTACCGCGATCATTTCGGACATATTCACTTTTTAAATAAATTATACACCCGGGTCCCGCTTATCATGGCGGGTACGGGTATCCCGAAGAGGGGTAAACGGGAAGAGCCCGTTTCCATCCTGAACATTGCGCCCACTATCCTGGACCTGGCCGCCGTGGATAAACCCGGTTTTATGCAGGGGCACTCCTTGTTAAAACCCCTTTCGGAGAAAACGCTGTTATTGGAAACCTATTCGCCGGAGGCATATTTCGATGCCTTTTCCCTCATCGACTATCCCTGGCAGATCATCTTCTACCCGGGGAGAAAGAGCAATAAGCTGGAATTCTTTAATATAAAAGAAGATATCAAGGGTACCGTCGATTTGAACGATATCAATAATATCACCGGTGAGGCAAGGAGCGACGCCGCGAAAAAAATCAAAACCGGTTTGATCAATTCCGTTTTAAAGATTTCCCGTATCATTACCGCCACAAAGGGTAAACCCGGGAAATTTTCCGAACGGCACCGGGAAATACTGAAATCATTGGGGTATTTATAATTATGAGCAGCAAAAACACAGGGAATCAAACGAGTCAAACCAAAATTAACGCACCCAAAGGGACGAAAGATATCTTTTTCCCCGAGGTGGACAAGTGGCAGTACGTGGAGCGGGAGATCAGGGAATTTTTCTCCCGGTTTCTTTACAAAGAGATACGAACCCCCATTTTCGAGCACAGCGAGCTTTTTCATCGGGGCATCGGCAGCGAGACCGAAGTGGTGCAAAAGGAGATGTACACCTTTACCGACAAGGGCGGCCGCAGCGTTACCCTGCGGCCTGAAAACACCGCTTCCGTGGTCCGTGCCGCCATCGAGCACAATCTTTTCAATACGCTTTTCCCCTTGCGGTTTTTCTACATCGGTCCCATGTTCCGTTATGAAAAACCCCAGAAAGGCCGTCAGCGCCAGTTCCACCAGATGGGCATCGAGGTGTTCGGGGACGAAAGTCCCGGCGTCGATGCCGAAGTGATCTACGGCGCGTTCAAATTCCTCGAACAACTCGGTATCCGGGATATCCGGTTGTTGATCAATTCCGTGGGCTGCGGCGAGTGCCGCCCCGGTTTCGTGGAAAAACTGCGGGCCGACGCCGAAAAACACCGCGATTCGCTGTGCCCCGACTGCCAACGGAAAATCCACACCAATCCCCTCCGCATCTTCGACTGCAAAAACCAGGGGTGTATCGCTGTCTCGGAAAACTTTCCCAAAATAACCGATCACCTCTGCGGGGAGTGCGATACCCATTTCCGGGGTGTAAGGGAATCGTTGGACCTGCTGGATGTGGAATATACCCTCAACCCCCGCATGGTAAGGGGGCTTGATTATTACACCAAAACCGCTTTCGAGATCACCTCCGGTCAACTGGGTGCCCAGGATTCCGTGCTGGGCGGCGGACGGTACGACAAGCTGGTCAAAGACCTCGGGGGACCCGATATCTGCGGTATCGGTTTCGCCGGGGGAATGGAACGTATCATCCTCCACCTGGATGCATCCGCTTCCGGGGGAGAAAAGACCGTCCTGGTGGCCTACCAGGATATTTCATTTGAAAAAGAAGCGGTAAAGCTGGCCAAAACCCTGTGGGAAAAAGGCATTACCGCTTACATTAACTACGACAGCAAAAACATGAAAAAGCAATTCAAACGGGGCGACCGCATCGGCGCCGCCTATACCTTTATCCTGGGTGAAGAGGAAATCCGGAACAATACCCTTTCCATCAAGACCATGGAGACCCGGGAACAGGTCAATATAAAAAAAGAGGAATTGGACCAATGGCTGAAAACAAACATGTACCGTTAAAACGGACCCTTTACTGCGGCAGGGTCAACGAAGAATTCACCGGCCAAACCGTCACCGTTTACGGGTGGGTCAACAGGAAAAGAGAACTGGGCGGTTTGACTTTCATCGATCTCAGGGACCGGGAAGGCATCCTCCAGGTGGTGATCGATGAAAATTTCAGCGATCTCCCGCTGATCAAGAAGATCGGGAACGAATTCGTTATTTCCGTTACCGGGAAAGTGGTACCCCGCTCCAATCCCAACCCCGATATCTTTACGGGGAAAGTGGAATTGACGGCCGGGCACATCGACATATTGGCCGAGTCCGAGGTGCCGCCCTTTTATCCTTCCGGCAGCGGCGACGTATCCGACGAACTGCGGTTCAAATACCGGTACATAGACCTGAGAAACCGACGCATGCAGGAAAATTTCAAGATTCGCAGCAAGGCCGCCCTCAAAGTGAGAAATTACCTCGACGCCCGGGGGTTCCTCGATATCGAGACCCCCGTACTGTCCAGGGCCACGCCCGAGGGCGCCCGGGATTACCTCGTGCCCTCGCGGGTTTACAAAGGCCGGATGTTTGCCCTGCCCCAGTCGCCCCAGTTGTTCAAACAGATACTCATGGTATCCGGTTTCGAACGGTACTACCAGATCGCCAAATGTTTCCGGGACGAAGACCTCCGTGCCGACCGGCAGCCCGAGTTCACCCAGATCGATATCGAGATGAGCTTCGGCGAACCCGAAGAGCTCTTTTCCATTATCGAGGGGATGATGCGGGAGATCTTTTCCGTTATCGGCACCGGCGTTCCCACCGGGTTTCGTACCATGCCCTATGAAGAGGCCATGAGCGATTACGGCACCGACAAACCCGATTTGCGGATTCCCTTTAAGATCAGGGATTTTTCTTCGAGCGTGGGGGGATTCCATTCCGCCATCTTCGACGGTATCCTCGAGAAGGGGGGCGTTATCCGGGGACTCGTGCTTCCCGAATCCGCCAAATATTCCCGGAAAGTACTGGACAACATCGATAAATACGTCCGGGAGATCGGCGGTAAGGGCGCCGTCTGGATCAAGAACACCGAAAACGGGTTCAAAGCCTCGATCAAGGCAGACCCCGCCGCCCTGGACATTTTTTATAAGGAAAACGGCATCGATACGAACGACATCGTTTTTCTTATCGGCGGTCCCGTCGATGACGTGTGTTTCCTGGCCGGGAGGCTGAGGGAACACCTGGGCGAACCCTTTATAGATAAAAATAAACTCGAATTCCTCTGGGTTGTGGATTTCCCCCTTTTCTTCCACAACAAGGAGGAGGGCCGGTTGGATTCCAACCATCATCCCTTTACCTCTCCCCGGTTGGAAGACATGGACAAACTGGACCGCAGCCCGTTGGACGTAAAATCCATTGCCTACGATCTCGTGTTGAACGGGGTCGAGATCGGCGGCGGCAGCCGCAGGATCAACGACATCCGTTTGCAGCGGAAAATATTCAAGCTGCTGAACCTTTCCGATGAGGAAGCCGACGAGAAGTTCGGTTTTTTCCTCGATGCATTGAAATACGGGGCACCCCCGCATTTGGGTATTGCCATGGGGCTGGACCGCATCGTCATGCTGTTGACCGGCGATACCTCTATCCGTGAGGTCATCGCTTTCCCCAAGACCACCTCTTCCTTTTGCCTGCTCACCGGTTCCCCATCCCGGGTGTCGCCCGGGCAGTTACAGGAGTTGGACATTCAGTTCAAAACCGCGTTAAAAGAAGAGTAACAAATTAAAACCAAACAAAAAAAGGAGTCGATATGAGTGAGAATGAAAACAAAGCATCGTTTCCCGGTTCATTTTGGGCGGCCAATACCATCGAATTATTCGAGCGGGCCGCTTTTTATGCCGTTGCTTCCTTCGTGGTCATTTATTTCCACGAGACCCTGGGAATGCGGCCCGTAATGGCAACATTTTTAAACGGTACACTGCTGTGGGGACTGGTTTATTTTCTTCCCATATTGAGTGGAACACTTGCCGACAAGTACGGGTTCAAGCGGTCGTTATCCGTTGCTTTCGTGTTGATCGGCATGGGGTATTTCGTATTGGGGACCGTCCAGAAATTCTGGCCCGGCATCATCGGCGCGGGTACCGGGGAGGTCATCGATTATACCGTCCCCGTGGTAATGGGCATCCTGTTGATCGGTATCGGCGGTTCCATCGTTAAACCTTGCATCGCAGGGACCGTCCAGAAGACATCCGGCAAAAACGCAACCCTCGGGTTCGGCATATTTTACATGGTCATCAATGTCGGCTCCATGACCGGCCGCGGCGTCTCCTATTTTGCCCGGGTCAACATGGGCATCCCCGCAATTTTTACATACGTGGCCACCATCTTCGCGCTCATCGGATTGGTCGTCACCCTCTTTATTTACAGGGAACCCGAGTACGTCAACGACGGCAAAAAAGACGAGCAGGTGGCAAAGAAAAAGACCCTGGGGGAAGCACTCCTGGGAATCATTACCGTTCTCTCCAACCTGAAATTCGTTTTCTTCCTCGTCGTCATCGGGTTTTACTGGTTTATCTATGTCCAGATATACAATTTGATTCCCCTTTTCCTGCGGTATCTCGACCCCAAGGCCCCCGTCGAGATATACACCCTGGCGAATCCCGTCATGATCGTTTGTTTCCAATTGTTGATCACCAATTTGACCAAAAAGTGGACCTCCATCAAATCCATGATGGTGGGTATCCTGGTCACCACCGCCGGGATGCTGGTCAATGTCCTGCCCATCCTGCTGTTCACCGATATTGCCAAAAAAGTAAGTGTCCTGGGAATATTGTTTCCCATGGCCACCATTTTCGTTCTTTTATCCTTTGCCTCCATGGCCGTGGGTGAGATGATGCTGGCTTCGAGACAGTTCGAGTACATCGGTGCCATTGCCCCCAAGGGACAGGAAGGGTTGTACCTGGGGTATGCCAATTTGCCCATGGCTTTCGGTACGCTTGTGGGTGCGCCCATCGGCGGTTTAATGTATGAATACTTTGTCGAGACCCCCCTGAAGAATGGCGAAGCCATCGATCCTATTTCCATGTGGCTGCTGGTCGCCGGGATGGGGATCGTTTCCATGGTGGGACTATTCATTTACAACAAGTTCATGCTGAAAGGGAAAAAATAGCGATAGAATAGAGAGGCCCGGCCGGCGTAATCTTACACTGAGATTTGCCGCGAAGGTTTTTATTATAGGGTCCCCCCGCCGGGGGGCCGTTAAGATATATTCCTATTTTCGAAGTGTATCTGAACGGCCGTTTAAGGTATCGTTCGGTTTTTAAACCGTGTCTGCGCGGCCCGCGCAAACACTATGAAAATAGAGCCCACAGGACACACAGAAAACACAGAAAAATATTTTCATAATTCTCCGGGCGAGGACTCGTCATCATGAATGCCTACCACGAATCCGAACCCTGAATCCGATCCCTGGATTTCTTAAATCATGAGTATAGATACCGGGCAAAATGGATTGACACCTTTGGACAATATGATTATAATCGAACCATTATGAAACCATCGATACCTTCGATTATGATCCCCGGATGGATAATTTGGATTTTGGTCGCCCTGCCCCTGTTCATTCTCCTCCTTCTTTCCCTTCCCTCCAACGGGACGGGAAAACCCACGAAATCCGCGGACACCGCCCCACCGGCCAAAGCAGCGATTATAAGCGAATGGGCAAAGCTGTCGGGAAACAGTGAAGGAAAAGTGGTCTTTGCCCAACCACCGTATATGCTGGTCCTTTACCTGCACTCGGGGGAATTGCGAAAAATACCCGGCGTGACCACCGGCGGCGCAAAAGGAAGAAAAAAACGCGGTAAATCTCCCCGTCCGTCCTGGGCACCGGACGGTAAACGTTTTGTCTACCGGTACGATAATGCGGTGTATGTCTGTGACGAAAAAGGGAATAAAACGGCGGTCTCAAACGATCAAATGGATTGTTCGGATGAGACGCGCTGGTCGTGGCACCGGGAAAACAACGACGATTGGTTGGTGGGACCGGCTAAAAGCGGGAACGTTATCCTGGTAAACATAAAGAATCCTTCCGTTATTAAAACGGTTTATGACGGCGGCGATGTGGAGAAACACTGTGAATTGACGGGGCAAAATGTCCTGGTCTACGATGACGGTTCGGATATTTATGTCACTCCCGCGTACAGCCGGTTAAAAGGGATCAGGATTTCCCGGGGGCAGAGTTGTCGTCCCTGTGCGTCCCCGGATAACCGTGCGGCGTGGTTGACGGTGCCTCACGTAAAATACCTGATCCATGATGCGGCGACGGGAGACTCCCTGGGTGCGCTTCGTGCGCCGGGGGGGGAGGAGTTATACCGTTTGAACTGGTCCAATCTTCCTGATTTTGCCGCCCATATGTACGGCAGTGAGGGGAATGAAAGAATGCACGTCAGGAAGATCAGCACCGGTGAAGCGGTATTCATCGGCTTCGGCTGGGACCCGGATTTGTGGATAAATTAGCCGGCATGCTGCTGGACCCGCTTTGCACGGCCCGGGAGGTTTCCCATGCTTCGGCGGACCTCATCTCAAAACCCTAAGAGGATGCACGCGCCGCGTGCCCGCCGGGGGCATTAAATTGTTTAATTCTCATTATCTTCAAAGCCGTTGTGGAGGTGGGTTCCGTCGCAGAAGGGTGGGTTTTTGGAGCCGCCGCAGCGGCAGAGGGTATAGTGTTCCGGCGACTGTGGTTTCGACTCCATCTCATCATCCAGGAATATCCCGCCGGTAATTTCCAGGGGACCGTTTTTGGCGATCCTGATGGCGGGTTCGCGGTCGATTTCCGTACATTTCATCTTGCCGATGGAATAGCTCAAAGCGCCGGAGGGGCATTTTTCAATAGTTGTAACGATTTCTTTTACACTGGCATTGCCCGGTTTAATCCAGCGCTGTTTTCCCCGTTGGAAAACCGAAGGCAGGTTGTTTACGCAGGACCGGTCGTGGGAACAGACGCCGCGGTTGTCATGGATGGTAATATCTTTTCCTTTATAATCCACCACCCGGTCTTTGACGCGGTCCGGTTTTTTTTCACAGTCCAGGCCATTTTCATTATGGGCACCGTCGCAGAAGGGTTTTTTCTTTGATAGTCCGCAGCGGCAGAGGCTCATGACTTTTTTGGTGGGTAATCGTTCGCCCCTGGAGTTGTAAAAATGTTCAAGGCCGGAAACCATATAAGGCGTATTTTCCGTAAGAACGATCGCCGGTTTCTTCCTGTTATTATAGCTCATCATCGACTCCTTGTATACGTTTAAAGACGAAATAATTTTATATAATTTACTATGCCTGATTAACAATATTAGATAAAAACAGGGAAAAAGTCAAGTGTTGCTTTTCTGCTCTAAAAAGGGTAAAATGGGAGTGTTGGCCATGCTGCCCAACCGGAGGATATACAGATGATTGAAAGGCTGTTTGAATTGAGCCACTACTACTTGAGAAAGCACAATAAACCATTCAAACGCGATTTCCTGGTTAACCCCCTCCAAAGCCGTATATCCATCGTTACGGGCCAACGGGGAGTCGGGAAAACCACGGCCCTTATCCAACACCTGCTGAACCTCTGCAACCACGACCCCTTTACACGAAAAGGTCTTTATGTCCCGGTGGACAACACCCTGGTGGCCCGGTACACCCCCTGCGAAATCGCGGGAAAGGCCTATAAAGAAGGCGTAAAACTCATTTTTTTCGACGATATCCATAAATTCCCCCAATGGCACCGCGATGTGAAACACATCTACCACGTCTACCCGGACCTCAAACTCTTCATCTCCGGCTGCGCGGCAATGGATATCCACGAAACCTCACACGAGATCAAACGACGATCCGCGGCTTACCGGATGAAAGGGTTCTCTTTCCGCGAATTCATAGCGGTTACGGTGGACCCCCGCATCCAGCTAAAACACTATACCCTGGATGAGATCGTTCACCACCATGCATCCATCTCACACGACATCGTGAGCTCTCTTGAAAAAAAAGAAACGGGCATCCTTCCATTGTTCCGTGATTATCTCCGGTTCGGCTATTACCCCGGTTTTATCGGCCATGATAACGACCGGGAAACCCTGTACCTGGAATTTGAAGAGAATGTCCGCAAAACAGTGACCAATGATTCGACGGATGTCTATCCCCATTGGAACGGCGCCGGTATAAAAAAAACATTGAAATTGCTCGGCCTTTTAACCGAAGCGGTCCCCTGCTCACCCAACCTCGAGGATTTAAAGCAAAAACTGGAAATCGAAAACATCCATACCCTGGGGGAGTATCTCGATTTTCTTGTAGCCGCCGGGGTGATCCGCCGGATTCCCCGGCAAAAGGAAAGGACCAGCGGTGAAGAAGAACCGGGCCGCCTCTACCTGGATAACACCAACCTGGTATACGCCCTGGAAGACAGCGACCGGCTGAACGGCGAAAATATCCGCGACACATTTTTTGCGGGTACGGTATCGTCTTATTATAATGTTCAAACAACGGGCAAAGGGAATTTCACGGTGGATGACAGATACACCTTTGAAATAAGGGGAGATATCGATAACGCCTATTTGGAAACCACCGACACTGAAACGGGTATCGATACGAAAATTCCCCTCCCACTCTTCGGTTTCCTGCGCTAGCATGCGGCGCATGCACCCTCTTAGGGTTTTGAGATGAGGCTCGAAGCGTTGGAAAGCTTCCGGGCCGTGCAAAGCGGGTCCGGCAGCATGCCGGCCCCGGGATCCCGGGGACGTTTAATATTACTCGATTTCAAATAAGAGGTGATTGGCCAGGATATTGTCGCCCTCACCGACACCGATACTCTTGATCAATCCCGATTTGGGCGCGCGAATCTCATTCTCCATTTTCATCGCCTCATGGATCAATACAATAGCACCTTCTTCAACCTTATCATTGACCCGGTAATATATCTTTTTAATACTCCCCGGGATAAAACTCTTTACAATCCCGGATTTTGAAGACTCCAGCGGCTTTTCCTTATAATAAAACAAGGTGTCGATCTTCAACAACGACGCCGAATAATAAACGCCGTTCACGTAAATACCCGTGGGATACCCTTCACCGTCCCGTTCCAGTTCCACATGGTAAAGCTTGTCGTTCAGCTTAAAGGAAGTGATTTCCCGGTCCGGCATATCTCCCACACACACATTGTAACCCCGGTTCTCGATCTTCAGGGCCGTTTCCGAATAAAATGTCGCAGAGTTGGTGATCTCCACCGCAATGTTCTTATTCTCGATTTGAAATTTATATTTCATGGTCTACTCTCCACTCCCCCGCTACATCCCGTTAAACAGCTTTTTAAAAAAACCCGGTTGTTTCATTTTTTCCAGTTTGGCCTTGTAATTTTTCTTCCTGTTCTCGATGTGAAACGCCGCCGATAACAATGCCCCGGCAATAAGAATATCCTCTTCCTTCTTTTTCCGGGTGGTAAAATCGCACTTCAGGTTCACGAAATCGATGATGGTCTCGCCCCGTCCCAGGTACTTACTGTCCAACAGGTGCTGTAAAAACGGGAGATTGGTCTTTATTCCCTTGATAATAATGTTCTCCAGGAAGTTCCGCATATCGTTGACCGTGGCGTCCCGGCGCCGGGAAAAAGTACATATCTTCCCGATATACGGGTCATACAACGGCGACATCTTCGCGCCGCCGTATAAATAGGTCTTGAATATATTCCGAATGGTGGAATAACTGTAAAACTCCGTAACCGTACCCGAAGAGGGCCGGAAATTATCGAAGGGATTTTCGGCCATCAGGGAAACCAGCATCACACTGAGTTTCGGTTCCACGATCTTTACCCCTTCCACGTTGTGCAGCAGCTCGCCCGAAGCAATGGCGAATTGTTTCTTTATGAAATTGGAAACCACGTGTATTTCCGAGATCAACGCGTTGATCTGGAACGACGGATTGATCTCTGAGAAATACGCCCGGTCGTCCGCCACGATAAACTCCACATACCCATGCCCCATAAACCCGATCTTTTCCACCAGTTTTTGCGAATCCCGGTAGATGGATGCGCGCAGTTCATCCGAAATATTGATGGACGGCGATTCCTGGAAGATCTTCTGGAAACGGCGCTGGACCGAAGACTCGATCTCCGGGAGAAACAGGAGGTTACCTTCGATATCCCGGAAAAACGGGACCTCGATATGGTAACCGAAAGGGAAAAACTCTTCCAGGAATATACCCTGTTTCTGGTAACTTTCCCGCCGCAGCATCTCGTTCACCTGGTCCTGGGCGTCCTTTTTATACTCCACCACCCGTATACCTTTTCCACCGAACCCGTTCAAGGGTTTCACGATACCGGGGAACCGGAAATCGTTGGGAACCGCGCTAAAATCCATGGGGCGTTTCATGGGGCCCACGTAATTCAACGTGTCAATCCCCAGGCCGGAGGCGATCTTTTTTAACCGGATTTTGTTTTTGCAGATTTCAAGGATTTCCGGGTCGGGGCCGACGAAACCGATATTATGCTCTTTGCACGCCCGGGAAAACGCCGGTTCCTCCGCCAGGAACCCGTAACCCGGGTGGATATAATCCACGCCCAGTTCCACGGCTTTATCCATGATGGCTTCCATATCCTGGTAGCTGTCTTCCAGGCGGGAGGAGAAAAATTTATAACTTCGGTCCGCCAGTTTCACCGGCAGCGACGGCGCATCCTCCGGCGAATGCAGCAGGATGGTCTCATAGCCCAGGCTCTTGAACGAGTCGATGATGTCCAGGGCGATCACTCCCCGGTTGGGGATCAATATCTTCTTTTTCATTATTTCACCTTATAGACTTATAGACTTATAGAGGTATGTTTCCGTGTTTTTTCGGTGGGTTTTTCATGGCCTTGTTTTCCAGGGACTCCAGCGCCCGGATCAACAGCGGCCGGGTTTCCGTGGGGAGGATGATGTCGTCGATGTATCCCAGGGCTGCCGGTAATTTGGGGTTGGCGAATTTGTCCTTGTAATCCTGGATGAGACGGTCTCGCAGAGTTTCCGGTTGTTCCGCCGTGGAGATATCCTTCCTGAAGATAACGTTTATCGCGCCCTGGGGACCCATGACCGCGATCTCCGCCGTGGGCCAGGCATAAACGATGTCCGCTCCCAGGTATTTCGAACTCATCACGATATGCGCCCCGCCGTAGGATTTTCGCGTGGTGATCGTTAATTTCGGGACCGTTGCTTCCGAATACGCATAGAGCAGTTTGGCGCCGTGCTTGATGATACCCAGCTCTTCCTGGTCTTTACCCGGCAGGAAACCCGGTACGTCCACGAAACTGACCAACGGGATATTAAAGGCATCGCAGAACCGGATAAAGCGGGCGCCCTTGACCGACGCCTGCACATCCAGTGTCCCGGCCAGCACCCCGGGGTTATTGGCGACCACGCCCACGGTTTTACCGCCCAGGCGGGCAAATCCCACCACCAGGTTCTGGGCGTAATTCTTGTGGACCTCGAAAAACTTGCCCTTATCCACCACCAGGGCGATAACCTCTTTCATATCATAAGGTTTATTGGGGTTGGTGGGAACAATATCGTTCAATGCATCTTCCATCCGGTCGAAGGGATCGTCGGCTTCCCCCGGCGGGGGGTCTTCCAGGTTGGAGGAGGGGATGTAGCTGAGTAATTCTTTGACCATATCCAGCGTATGCGGTTCATCGGTGCCCACGAAATGGGTAACGCCGGAAACCGAGGAGTGCATATCCGCGCCGCCCAGGTCGTCGAAAGTGACCTCTTCTTTATTGACTGCTTTGATCACTTCCGGTCCCGTGACGAAGAGGTGGGCGGTTTTGGATACCTGGAAAATAAAATCCGTAATACCCGGGGAATAGACCGCACCGCCGGCGCAGGGACCCATGATCACCGAAATCTGTGGGATAACGCCCGATGCGATGGTGTTTTGATAGAAAATATCGCCGTACCCCGCCAGGCTGCTGATCCCTTCCTGGATACGCGCGCCGCCCGAATCGTTGATTCCCACCACCGGGGCACCGGCTTTTAAGGCCAACTGCTGGACATTAACGATCTTTTTCGCATGCATCTCACCCAGCGAGCCGCCGAGGATGGTGAAATCCTGGGAGAAAATATAGACCGTCCGGTCGTTCACTTTTCCGAACCCGGTGATAACGCCGTCTCCGTGGAATTTTTTCTTTTCCAGTCCGAAGTTGCTGGACCGGTGCTGCATATAGCCTTGCAACTCGACGAAAGTGCCGGGGTCGAAGAGATATTCGATGCGTTCCCTGGCGCTCATTTTCCCTTGCTGCGCTCTTTTTTTCAATTTATCGAGTCCGCCTGCAGCGTCTTTTTGTTCCCTGAGTTTCATCAGCTCTTTAATTTTCGATTTCATTTTAAGATTTCCTTTTGGGTTTAAAATTAAAAGCAGCATTTTATAATTTTTTTGAGTAAAAAGCAAGACGTATTTTTTCCCAGGGTACCGGGACCGCGTAAAGCGGATGAAAAAACCGTTCCCGGTTTCAGCGTTAAAGCCGGGGGTATTCGCCGGGATGAGCATCCCACATCGTTCAAGACCATTTATCTCGAATTCGATTTAAATTCCGGGGACGCGGCCGATTCGGATATTCGAAAAGCAATACACATGTCCGGGGAAAAATACTGCCCCGTCCGGGACATGGTCGGGAACAATGTCGAGATCGTTACCGATTACAGGATTACACTATAAAAATTATAACGCCGCCGGCCAGAGCCATCCGAATGTCCCGGCGGTCACCAGCGCGTAGATCAACCCGTCGAACATCGACTTAAATGTTGAACTCCATTTGCGTTTGTACCAGATCGAGTTCTGCAGAAGTGCCAACGAGTACCCGGCAAACGAGGCGGCGCCTACAAACCGGAAAACAGACAGGTAGTGTTCCGTCGGTCCCAGGGCGCGGCTGGCGATATAGGCCGCGAACACCGACACCACCAGGCTGTAGACGAACCACAGCGCCAGGCTGCCGCCCATCGACGGGGGACCGCTCTTTACAACCGTCATAAAGGCCGCGGGGCCTTTATTCATCTTCTCGACGTATTCCGGGCTTTTCATCGCTTCCATGCTCCCGGCGTACGGGAACACGTAATCCCCGGGCGGGATATTCACCTTACCGAGCGCGTCCATGACCTCGTCTTCGGACGGAACCTTTACGAAGTCACTGCGATGATACGGGAGAAACATGTGAATAATGGTACTTACGATAAACACGAACACTGCCGAAAGCAGTATCGGAAGCCATAACGACAATAACGACATCATTTCTTACCTCCTGATTTCTTTTGGTTTAATGAATGCTAAACCGCGACATTCCCCAAAACGTAGCATAAAAGGGAAAAATTTTCAACATTTATTTTTATTTTTTACAGTCTGCTAAGATTAGAATTCTTGCGGGGTTGACGGAAAAGAAAAAAAATTGTATCCTTGTGCCATGCTAAAAATATTCTCAGGTCTCTATAAAGGACGAAAACTGAAATCCGTGAAACACCCGGACGTGCGGCCCACTACCGCAAAAGTAAAACTTTCCTTCTTCGATATCCTCCAGGATACGATCAGGGAGACCATCTTCCTCGACGGTTTCGGCGGCGTCGGTAATATCGGCATCGAAGCGCTCTCACGCGGCGCCGAATATGTCGTCTTTATCGAAGAACTGGGAGAAACGGTGAAAGCACTTCAGCATAACCTCGATAAAATCGGGATACCCCCCGACCACTACCGGATCATTAAAGGCGACTATAACCGCACCATAATTCAACTGGCAAAAGAAAATTTCAAATTCGATATCATCTTCCTCGACCCCCCTTACCAACTCCTGGAATACGCAAATCCCCTGAAAGTCATCTATAAACGAGATATTTTAAATGAAAACGGCATCATCGTCCTCGAACGCCCCGCCCATCTAAAATTCGACGGCAAATACTTCGACTGCTACCGGACCCAGAAAATCGGCCGCAAATGCCTCGATTTCTTCTGCCACTCCCTCGACGAAGCATAAAAACCGGCGACCGGCGGTCAGGTCTCGCTAGTTAAGAATATTCACGATAATTCCCGAGGGGTGTGTCTTTGAAAAATAGATCTTCTGCGTTGCCGCCCGGAAGTCCGTTTCACCGGCATTGTAAATATCGACAAATGTCTGCGGGTTCCGGTCGAACAGGGGAAACCAACTGCTTTGTACCTGTACCATGATCCTGTGCCCCTTTTTAAACGTATGATTGACATCGTTCATGGTAAATGTAATCCGTGTAATCTCCCCGGGGACCATGGCCTCCGGTTTTTCGAAACTATTCCTGAATTTTCCCCGCATGATATCTCCCCGCAGCAGCATCTGGAAACCGCCCGTCGTCACCCCTTTGCCGTCTCCCGGCTTATCCGGGAAAACGTCTATCACTTTAACAATCCAATCGGAGTCGGTGCCCGTGGTGGATACGTAAAGATCGGCGGTAACGGGCCCGGCAATGGTTATGTCCTTTTTTAACAGTTCGCTTTCATAGGCCAGGACATCGGGCCGTGAAGCGGCAAACCGTTGGTCCTCGATCATATAGCTTCTTGGGACACGGTTGGTTATCTCCGAAGTGAAGGGGACCGGATTTGCAGGATCACTGGTATATGAGTCGAAATGAGTCTCATTATTGGCCGGTTTGCCGAAAGAGAGCGAGACGTTTTCTTTAATATACAATTTTTTGGGAGTGCTGTTTTTGGGCGGCCATGAAGAATAGGTTTTCCATACATTACTGCCGGTCTCGAAAGCCGTGACTTCCGGCAATTTGAATTGGCCTTCTCCTTTTAAAAAATAATTGAAAAAGGGCAGCTCCATATTTTTAACATAATATTCACCGGTTCTGGAACCGAAAGAAACATCCCCCAGCCGGCTCCCGTCGGAACGTACCCAACCGCCGTGAAACCATGGTCCCAACACCACGATATTTACCGCCCCCGGGCTCGACTTCTCGATGGCCCGGTACGTTTGCAGGGCACCGAAGCAATTCTCCGCATCAAACCAACCTCCCACCGTCATCACCGCGGGTTTTATATTTTTTAAGTGGGGGCGGCTGTTCCTGGATTTCCAGAATTCATCGTATGTCCCATGTTCCATCAGTCTCTCCCAGAACGGGATCTTGCCTTTGAAGTATTTTTTATCGGCATTTTTTAACGGTCCCAATTCCAGGAAAAATGCGTAACCGTCCGGTGTGGGAAAATCAAAGTCTTTTGGCCATTTTTTCATAAATCCCTGCCTGGGTATCCCGAAAACGGAGAAAAAACGAAAACACATATTTAAAGCGAGCGCCCCGTTATGATGGCAGTCATCACCCACAAACCAGTCCGCGATCGGTGCCTGCGGCGATACGGCCTTAAGTGCGGGGTGGGCATCCACGGCTCCCATGGCCGCGTAAAAACCGGGATAGGAGATACCCCACAAACCGACGTTCCCGTTGTTGTCGGGAATATTCTCGACCAACCATGCGACGGTATCGTAGGTATCGCTGCTTTCGTCTACATCGGCCGCACTTTTTTTTAAAGAAATGTGGGGCGTCATGTTCACAAATTTACCTTCCGACATGAACCTGCCGCGTACATCTTGAAATGCAATGATAAAACCCGCGGCGGCAAGGTGATGCCAGCTCCCGGTCCGTTGAACAACGTACTTATCCTCACCGTACGGCCCAACACTGTAAGGCGTCCGCCGAAGAAGAATCGGGTAGGTGATACTTTTGTCCCGGGGAGAATAAACCGAGGTAAACAATTTTACCCCATCCCGCATTGGAATGCGGTATTCCTTCTTGGTATAGTGTTGCTCCAGGAATGATTTGTTTTCGGCACAGGAAATGGTGACGCCGGAAGCAAACCAAAAAACGGCACAAAGTATATACAGTTTTTTAAATCCCAAAAACTTTTGCTTCATATTCGTACTCCTCTTTTTCAATGCTATTTTACCAGAAATGGGAAGTGCTCACAACCTGGATCGTTTTAAATTCCCCCGGCTTTTTTCCCCGAATACTATTTTTTTGTTGACAAAATCGGTTTACTGTGTTATATTAGTAAAGCAGTTGGAGGTTGAACATGAAAAACTATGAAACAAAATCCTTTGAGTTGGCGTTAAATGTCAAGTCCGCTGTTCCCATTTACGAGCAGATCAAGAATGCCGTGAAAGTGGCAATCCTCAGCGACAGGCTCAAAGAGGGCGACAAACTCGTTTCTATTCGCGACCTTTCCACCCGTTTCAACGTCAATCCCCTTACTATTATGAAAGCCTACAGCCAATTGGAATATGAGGGGTTCCTGTTCTCGAAACGGGGGTCCGGCTATTTTGTCAAGGCCGCGGACCGGGGAATGGCGGATGGAAAAATGGAAATGTTCAGGAAGGCCGTTGCCGACTTTTTGAAACAGGTCGGGGCCATGGGATTCACTGTCAAAGATCTGCTGAAAGAGCTAACCAAGTATACGGAGGGCAAAACCAATGATTAACATTAAAAACCTGCATTTCGGGTACCGGAAACAACCGGTCTTCAACGATTTCAATTTTGAGATCGAAGAGGGAGAAACCGTGTTGATCACCGGTATCAACGGTACCGGTAAAACCACGCTTCTGCGTTTGATGGCCGGGGTCCTTTTTCCCCAAAAAGGGACCGTCGCATATTCGTCCAAACTGGGTGATAATCCCCGGGCAAAGATCGGTTTCATTTCGGACCAGGTGAATTTGTACACCGACATGACCCTGTCTTCGGCCATCGATTATCATTCGTCGGTTTACAATATCCCTCGTGGGGATTTCGACATGGAATTGATCGAGAAGACAAAATTAAAATTGGATAAACACATCCGCGAATTGTCCGCGGGTCAGAAATTGCTCTTCCACCTGAGCCTGCTGTTAAGCGCGAAACCGGAAATCCTGTTGATCGATGAAGTGATTCATTCCATCGATGCCTATTTACGGGAGCTTTTCCTGAACCGGCTGTTGGAATTGATCGAAGAACACGGCATTACCCTGGTCCTGGTGAACCTCAACTATCACGACATCGAAAAAATCCCCCAGCGGGTGGTCCTTTTAAAAGACGGGCGCATCGAGGTGGATGAATCCATAGACAGTTTAAAGAGCAAGGTCAAAAAAGTGATCTCCACCGAAGAGATTACCGGTATCCCCGTTCTCTACTCCCGGCAATTCTCCGACGCCGGGGAATATTACATCTATCCCTTTGAAGACGAATTCAGGGAAAAGATAAAGGGACAGGTAACCGATTTGAACTTAACCGATATCGTCAAGGCATTCATAGGAGGAGAATATGTTTAAGAAAGAACTTCAAGATACGTTAAAGGCGTCGGCCGTCGCCGTGCTGGTTTTTGCCGCCGTTATCGTTTTTTCCTATACCGGGATTCAATTGGGGTCGAAGTTCAGTGTTCCGCTTAACGAGTTGATATGTTTTTCCCTGGAGACCGTGCTGTTGTTGATCGCCCTTTACCTCGGTTCCGGCGTATTCTCCGAAGAGAAAGTCAACGATTCCTTCGAGTATCTTTTCTCCTTGAAGTTTACCCGGATGCAGGTGTTTTTCAATAAGATGCTGCCGCGTTTTTTGGCAATGTTGGCGTTTTTCGTACTTTACCTGTTGTTCCGCGCGGTCCTGGCCGACCACCCGTTGCCCCTGAGACCGGTTTTTATTCCCCTGTATTTTTCTATATTTCTCTTTTCCGCCGCCATGTCCCTGATGCACCGGGACAATGTATTGACCCTGGTCTATAATTTCCTGGGGTTCGGTTTCCTCCTGGGCATCACCATATCAGTGGTAAGCATCTTCTTACAGAGTTTTAACCATGCGCCGGGGGATCAGTGGGTAAGCACCATCAGGATTCCCATTGCCATCGTCACCGTCGTGTCCGCCGTGTTTTTCGTTATGTTTTCCATCGGTTTCAGGAAAATCGATTTAAGTAATATGTCGTTTTTGCTAAAGAAGCATATCGCTCGAATCGGCATGGTTTTGGGAGTGATCGTACTGCTTTTAGTGGTGATCAACCTCTTCGATACCGGTGCGAACCCGGACGCTTATACGGCAAAAGACCTTCCCGGTGCGACTTTTGCTAAAACCAACGGTTATTATCGACTCTGGACACTGGCGGAGCCGCCGGGGACGGACATCGAGTCCGATGAAGTCACGGATAGGTACCGCCGGTTTTTCGACCCGGAGTTCGACAATGAAAAATACATCCGTGAATTCGATCACGCCGCCTACCGGGTGGGGGTCAGGGAGCATTTAAAAACGCTCCACGTCGATTGGCCCCCCATTGAAAATGACTGGAAGGCCGGGCTCATCTCCCAAAAAGAAGCGATCGAGAAGGCAACAACCGAAGGCGCTTTTATATTGGGCCGCTACCAAAAATTGATCGACAGCGAGGTCTTCGAGGAATTCACAGGATTTACCATAACCGCGCCCATTCCCAATCTTTTAACCTGGCTGCGGACAGCCAGGGTATATGCCGCGGGCAGGGCCCTGGAGGCCGTCGAGGGCAATTGGGAAACCGCTGTAACCGATCTCCTCCACCAGGTCGATTTTTGCAAAAAGGCAGTCAGGGGAAGCCGTATCCTGGTTACTAATTTGATCGCAAAAGCAGTAATGAGAGATACGCTCTATACCCTTGCGTTTTTGATGAACCAGGAGGAATGTCCCGGGGAAGTCTTTCGCCGGGTACTGGAGGGATTGCCGCCGATAACTTATGACGAGTTCGGCAACCGCAACTGTTTTATCGGGGAATATCTCATGTGGGATACGTTTATTGAAAAAGAAATCTACGGGATCTACGACGGGAAGCTGGAACATGTTTTCATGGCCCTGTTCATGCAAAAGAACCGCACCAAAAAATATTATTTCGATCTGATAAAAAAATTGATCGACTTTGAGGCGACTCCCCCGTATAAATGGACACTCTCGCCGGCGGACGGGAGCCGGGAGGTAGATAACTCTATTTCCAGGGGGTGGTTCTGGTGGTTACATAATCCCGTGGGAAAGATCGTTTTTATGAATACGTGGACGCCGAATTTCCGTGTGGCAGTCATGAAATCGTATTATCTTAAAACCGTTTACGACATGACCCGGATATCCGCGGAGCTGCACCTTAAATACACCCCCGGCAAACCCGTGGAAGAGATATTGAAAGAGGTGGAAACCTATCGGACCTTAATGGACCCCTGTTCCGGCAAGCCCTATACCTGGAACGGTAAAAAGCAGGTCCTATACAGCCCGGGTATCGACCGTGACGACGACGGCGCCAAATCCTTCCTTGTCACCTCGGGGGACGCCGATTTCGTCCTCCCCGTTGTCCTGCACGGAAAATGAGGGGTAGGTGTAAGGATTGGGGTATGCGTCCCCCCCCCTGCGTGCCCTATAAATATCTATGGAGTGAATGTATATTTAATCGAAAAAAAGTTGAGAAGCACTTGACAAAACAACGCTTATAGTGTATACTTTCATAAGAGAGTATTTTTTGTGGGCAAGTATAAAATTCCATAAGGAGGAATAAAGCATGAAAGATTCTAGATTCAAAATTACTGACAGTATCAAGTCAACGCTTGAATTGCTCAGCGAAGAAGCCTCTAAAAAAGTTTTAGCAGGTGACGGAATACCTTCAGAACCCCCAGGTGGTTGTGGCGGTATGTGTCAGGTCACATGTGCACATTACTGCCATGCAGCATGTGAAGGCTTTTGCGGTACCTTATCTTTTAAGGCCTAAGCGTCAATGGGCGGCATATAATGCCGCCCTACTTAATTATGATTTTATGGTAATGTGGATACTGCTTGCAAAGTAAAACTATATTTTTCTTTTTGATATAAGCATATATGCACGTTATGGTCTAAACAAGTGGACTTATGTAAGAAAATTAATTATGAAAATGACCCATAATATAAGGAGAAAAAAATGCCGAGAATCGATACATCGATTGGGACAAACAATGATAAGCGCAGCCGATCCATCATGTTAAATACTACTCAGAATTGCAATTTGAATTGCAAATATTGTTTTGAGAACAAACAAGCGAGAAGTAGAGAAATTATGAGTTTTAATTTGGCTAAAAAAGTGATTACAAAATATATGGAGGCGGAAGATGACTTTGAACAAGTTATTATTGACTTTTTTGGTGGTGAACCTTTGTTGGCTTTCCCTCTGATTCGTCAAATTGGTGAATGGTTGAAAACAAAAACATGGAAAAAAAAGTATGTATTATCAATTGGAACGAATGGCACAATATTAACAGATGAAATGAAAGACTGGATGTTAAAAAATCGCAAACACTTGTCAGTGGGCGTAAGTTTTGACGGTTCAAAACGTGCCCATGATATCAGCAGAGATAACTCTTACGATTTAGTTCGCAAGAATCTTCCGTTTTTTTGTAAAACCTGGCCAAAGCAACCGATTAAAATGACAATTTGTGCGGAAACAATCCCGTATGTTAAAGATAGTGTAACCGAAATGGAAGAGATGGAAGTTACTTTCACAGCCAATGTTGCGTTTGAAAACATTTGGGGAGACCCTGATGAGAAAAAGAAACTGCTTGAGATATATGCAGAACAACTCTCGCAACTTGTCGATTATTATGCTGGTCGACCTGAATTATTTCCTGTAACCATTTTGGATAGAAAAATCGAATCTATCCATTTAAAAAACGATAAAAAGATTGATAAGGACATTAAACGTTTTTGTGGAGCAGGGCATGAAATGTTAATGGTTGATATGGATGGAAGTATTTTTCCGTGTCATAGATTTTCTCCATGGATATCAGGGCGTCCGGCTCCAAAGATTTTACAAAATCATCAGTCACAATGGAAACCTGAAGAGTGTGAGAACTGCAAATTATTGCCAATTTGTCCGACTTGTGCCGGATACAACTGGGAACTAAATGGTGATTCTGGTATTCGCTCAACTTTTCATTGTGAAGCTATAAAGCTTGAAGTGTTGGCTTCTGCAAAATTACAAGCAATTAGGATCGAACAAAATCAAAAAGACCTAAGTACACTTCCGCAAGAAGAAATTCATTTGTTGAAGAGACGAGCTGATGCAATCCTTGAAATCAATAATAATGGCGTCTGAATAAAATCCGGCAAATGAATTGATTTTGAATTCATTTGCCCTGAAAATAAGCTTCACTTTTTGTGTATTAGACTCTTGGGTAAATTACCCCTATTTGCTTCCGCTTCTTGTGCAGGATATTGATTTGACAACATGCTCATTTTATAGTATAAATAACTTTAACTAAATCGAAGACGGAGATGATATCATGAGATATACTTTACTCTTTATGTTGATCATGTTTTGTTCTTGTACCATTACCTTTGCGGAAAAAATCGCCGAGCTCAGGGAGATTTTTCAATACCCTGTTCTTGGGGCGGTGGATAATGAAAAAATCTATATCTATGACGGTCGGGCAGTGACTGTTCACATGTATTCGAGGAAAGACTTCAGACTCCTGGGGAAATTCGGGGGGCCGGGCGAAGGCCCCGCCGAATTTAAATTTATTCATCATGTAAGACCTTATTCGGATTATATTTTTGTAAGCAGCGGCGGGAAAATTTCATATTTCTCGCCAACGGGTGAAGTGCAAAAAGAGCTTAAAGCACCATTTGCCTTCAGTACATTCTTCCCCATGGGGCGAGACTTCGTTTGCAAAAAATATGGAGGGGAATCCAAAACACAGACCATTACCGTTAAACTCCTGGATTCGCGTTTAAATGAAAAAAAGGATGTGGAGTCTTTTGAATTTGAGACTCAATTCGGCTCCTCAAATGGGAAAAAGAACCTGGTGGTCATCAGGGATTTTTTCGGTTATGCCGTTGAAGATAACCTCTTGTATGTGGGGAATACGAAAAAGGGTTTTCATTTCAGTGTTTATGACTCTAATGGAGATAAAAAATACCAGGTTGACCATACATTTCAAAAACGCCCGATAACTGAAAAAGATAAAAACGAATATATGAAATCATTTTCTGAACAGGTAGGTAAAGTACGGTTTGAGCGTGCGAAAAAAAAATACCATTATCTGTACCCGGAGTTTTTCCCGGCATATTCGAATTTTACGGTAAGCAGCGGGTATATATATGTACTAACTTATCCGGTAGATAAGAACCAACAAGAACTTGTGATGCTGGATAAGAAAGGGAATTTTGTAAAAAAGTTGATGGTATACACCCGGACGGGCAGTACTGATTTTTGT
>Ga0210082_1000043_pt1 | contig 25325 bp, 17 predicted proteins | sample White_ThreeSqA_D_2_FD_185592 | JGI IMG/M metagenome (GOLD analysis project Ga0210082, IMG submission 185592) | Wetland microbial communities from the San Francisco Bay, California, USA, that impact long-term carbon sequestration -... | ecosystem: Environmental > Aquatic > Marine > Wetlands ... | reverse complement strand
AAAGTAGGGAGTAAAAGTAAGGAGTAAAAGTAAGGAGTAAAGTCGTCATGAAATTGCCGAAAAGCATGGCATATTCAATTTAAAGGTCAGAATGTGAGATAGAAAGTAAGGTGTAAGTACGGGGTAAGTAAGGTGTAAAAGTAAGGTGTAAGTACGGAGTAAGTACGGGGTAAATGTCGGTGTAAATCTTTTTTTCCGTGTCTTCCTTGTGTTCCGTGGGCCCCTATTTAAGGTCTTAAAAAATAAAAAAAATTCCGTTTGATTTTCCTCTTGACTTCCGTTTTCTTTTTTTGTAGAGTGAAAACCGGAGCCTAAAGCAATGACTTATTGTAAATATACCGCCGGGAAAAACGACGAGAGACTGAACCATGGATGAAAAAAATATCTTCATACACGGCTTTGAGGCAATGAAAACAGACGCCCGGTACGTCGGGGACCTTCATCCACTCACCGGTACGGAAGCCATTTCCCTCGAAGATATATACGTCTCTTTAAGACTAAACCCCTCACCGGGACACTATGAAAACCAAATCCCCCGGGAAACGGTGGAAAAAATCTTCGACAACGGGGACATTGGCAACAGGAAAACAGGACCGCCCTTAAAAAAAGGCCGGTCCATGATGCCGGAAATCGCGGTGGAACGGTTCCAGAGAATGGTGATATGCGGTCCGCCGGGGGCGGGGAAAACCATGATGACAAAATACCTCACCCTCAAATACTGCGACGAAAACATCGGGATGCAAAACCCCAACCAATTCATGACCGTACCCGTTCCCATTACACTGCGCGAACTCCCCCGGAACGGCAGAAAAATAAGAGCCGCCGTGGACGCCGTGTTTGAACGGTATCACTTCCCCGATGCCAAACGCTTCGCGGAAAAAAGCCTGGCCGCCGGGAAATGCCTGCTGCTCCTGGACGGATTCGACGAATTGGCCGCCGGCAATAAAAGAGAACAGGAAAAAGCAGCGGCCGATATCCTCGCTTTTTTGGATAAATACCCGGCAAACAAGATCATCGTTACCACCAGGCCCACAAGCGACCATGAAATACCCCGGGACTTTAAACTATTGGAAATCGAAAGATTCGATCAACTACGGATCCACCGGTTCATCGACAACCACTTCGACGCCATCGGCCGGAAAAAAGCCTCGGAGCTGCAAAAAACCCTGGCGGAAAACAAAAATCTCGGGAAAATGGCCGCAAATCCACTGGCCCTCTCTATTATCACCGCCATCTACCGGGAAGGCATGGAACTCCCACGAAACCGAGCCGACCTTTACCGACAGGTCACCGATGCCCTTGTGCACAAGCGGGATACCTGTAAACGGCTCAGGAACCGTTTCTCCGCTTTCCAAAAAACAGTCGTTCTAAAAAAATTGGCATTTCAATGCCACAACGAAAACCGCCGGCCCCTGGAGGAGAGTGAGATTTTAATGACCATCGGCGAGTGTGCATCCGGCATCGGGTTAAAAAAAAGTGAGACCCGGCCGCTGCTGGAAGAGATATGGGAACGCTCCCATATCCTGGAAAAAGTATCCGGTAACAGGTATATTTTCCACTGTCTCTCTTTCCAGGAATATTTCACCGCCCTTGAATTGGTCGAAAGCGAAAACGCCCTCGATATCATTATTCCCCATTTGACCGAACCGTGGTGGGAAGAGCCGATTCTCCTTTATACACGGATGAGCAATAACGCGGAGGTCCTTATCGGTAGGTTCCGGGAATCCGTGCCCGAGGATATCTTTTTCACCCGGTTGATGCTTACCGGTAAATGCCTGGCCGATGCCGATCACGCCGCCCCCATGCTGATCGAGAAAATCGCCGGGGATATCTGGTACCTTCACAACAGCAGCGAGTTCTCCTTGATGAAAGAAAAAACCATGGAGGTCCTCTCCCGGCTGAAACCCCGCAACATCATCGATATCCTGGTCAACCAATTGACCGACGGGGATACCCGGACCCGGTGTAAGGCGGCGGAAAACCTCGGTCAAATCGGGGGTATCGACGACCTCCCCGCCCTCATCATGGTGCTCGTCAAAGACAGGGAGCCATCGGTCCGCGCCCGGGCAGCGGATGCTTTGGGGAAAACCGGCAGTCCGGGGGCCGTGCTCCCGTTGATGAATACCCTCGATATCGATGAGGACCCGGGGGTTCGAAAAGCCGCGGCGGCGGCACTGGGAGTGCTCGGCGGTCCCAGTGCACTCTCCGCCCTTGAAAAAGCCCTCACCACGGACAAAACCGGCACCGTCCGCGGAAGCGCCGCCGAAGCCATGGGGAACGTCGGGAACATCGGGGCCATTCCCCGCTTGATCCGCGCCATCACCACCGAAAAAGAAAGTGCCGTTCGATGGCGAATCGCCATGGCCCTGGGAAAACTCCAGGGATCGGATGCCCGCGATGTCCTTATCGAGGCATTGAGCACCGATGAAGACCGGGCCGTAAGGGAAAGCGCCGCCGAAGCCCTGGGGTGGATCGGGAGCGAGGAGTGTATCAGCGCCCTGGTCAGGGCACTCTCTTTCGACGAGGACGCCGATGTCCGTGGAAGCGCCGCCTACGCCCTGGGCTACACCGGCAGCGAAAATGCACTCCCCGTTCTCATCAAGGCGTTGATTACCGACACCAACGGCGAAGTACGGGGCCGGGCCGCCTATGCCCTGGGCCGGATGAAAAAAGTCGAGGCCATCCCGTACCTCACCGCGGTCTTTAGCGGCCATAAAGAAAGTATTATCCGCGGAAACGCCACTTACGCACTGGGCGAGATCGGCGGCGTCGAGTCCATCCCTTTCCTCATCCAGGCCATTACCCTCGATAAAGACGCCTATGTCCGCTACCGCGCCGCCGAAGTCCTGGGAAGCATCGGTAACATCATGGCCATCCCCCCGCTGCAAACCGCGCTGAAAGACGAAGGCAGTTACTACGGGTGGAAAGTAAAAGACAAAGCCTTCGAAGCCCTGGAAAAAGTCAGCCGCCGACTGGGTGTCCGGATCAGCAAATAACCGGCAATTCTTATTCTAATTTTTTTCACCACGAAGGACACGAAGGACACGAAGAAAAAATAAAGAAAAAGCAGGTAATTAAGGCCTTTTATTATCTTTCCCTTCGTGTTCTTCGTGTCCTTCGTGGTAAAATTAGAATTCCGGGAAAAAAAATGGGACTATTGAAATAAAAATCCATTTCCCGTAAAATGTGTTTTACAATGTTCACAGTGAGAGATTTGAACGTTTTGTTCTATATTAAACATAGGAGGAAAAAATGAAACGATATCCCGTTTCCTGCAAAATAGTGCTGATATTCCTTGCTATTTCGCTTTTGGGGCTCTCCTCGGGGGCACAGGAAAAGACAACCTACCGGACCCCACCCGATGAGATCGCCCGGTTGATCGATACGCCGGGAAGTCCCTTCGTATTGGTAAGCCGGGATAATAAAACCCTGGCCATCATCGAACGTCCCGAACTGCCGTCGATCAAAGAAGTATCGCAGCCGGAATTAAAACTGGCCGGACTCCGGATAAACCCGAGAACAAATGGCCGGAGCCGCACACAGTACTACAACAAAGTCAAATTCAAAAACCTTAAGACACTCAAAGAATATCCCATCACCGGTTTACCCGAAGACCCCCGGATTTCCGATATGATGTGGGCACCGGACGGAAACAGCGCCGCCTTTATTTTAACCACGGACAGGGGCCTTGAATTGTGGACCGTCAACGTTACGGACGGAAAAGCGGTCAAATTGACCGATGCGGTGGTAAACGGCGCCATGCGCGGCACCCCCTTCGAATGGCTCGCCGACAGCAAACGCATCCTCTTCGCGGCCGTCTTGACCGACCGCGGCAGTCCACCCGAAGAAGACCCCGTCCCCAAAGGACCGGTGGTGCAGTTCAACGAAGGAAAAAAAGCACCGGTCCGAACCTACCAGGACCTCCTGCAAAACAAACACGATGAAGCGCTCTTCACCTACTACACCACCTCCCAACTGAGCATCGCCGAACCGGGGAAAGCCCCCAAACCCATCGGGGAACCCGGGATTATCCGGTCTTTCGACACCTCCCCCGACGGCAGCTATATCCTGGTCCAAAGGATAAAACCACCCTTCTCCTACCTGGTCACCTACGGGAGCTTCCCCCTGACCGTGGATATCTGGGACCCCGAGGGAAACCCGGTCCAAAAGATCGCGGATATCCCGCTGGCGGAAGATGTGCCCAAAGGATTCGATGCCGTCCGCAAGGGCCCCCGTTCGTTTACATGGCGGGCCGATGTTCCCGCGCAGCTCTGGTGGACCGAGGCCCTGGACGACGGCGACCCCCGGAAAGAAACAGACCTCCGCGATAAACTCTTTTGCCTGGATGCCCCCTTTACGGGGAAACCCAAAGACGGGCCCACCTTGAAATTCAGGTTCGCCGGGATCCAATGGGCCGGCGGGACCACGGCAATGTTATATCAATATTGGTGGAGTACACGGAAAATGCAAACCCTGCGTTTCCAACCCGCTTCCCCGGACAAATCCCCGGAAACTATATTCGACCGCTCCTTTGAAGACCGCTACAACGACCCCGGTTCCTTTGTCTCGAAACCCAACAAATGGGGCAAAAATGTGCTTCTAACCGGGAACAACGGGAAAACTCTTTATTTAACCGGTGCGGGCGCGTCTCCCGAAGGAGATCGTCCCTTTATCGACAGCTTCGACTTGAACACGAAAAAAAACAAACGCCTCTGGCGCTCCCAGGCCCCTTATTACGAAACCGTGGTCTCCGTTATCGATATCGAAAAGAATACCGTTCTCACCCGGCGCGAAGGGAAAAAAGTCCAGCCCGACTATTTTATCCGGGACCTTAAAAAAGGGAAATTAAAACAGATCAGCCATTTCCCCCATCCCTATCCCACATTGAAAGACGTCGAAAAACAAATGATAAAATACAAGCGGGACGACGGCCTCGAACTCACCGGCGATCTCTATTTACCCCCCGGTTATAAAAAATCCGACGGACCGCTGCCCGTATTTATGTGGGCGTACCCCCAGGAATTCAAAAGCAGGAGCGCCGCCGGACAGGTGACCGATTCGCCTTACCGTTTCATACGTCTCTATTCCTCATCGCCGCTGCTCTGGCTCACCCGGGGTTACGCCGTTCTCGACGATCCCAAAATACCCATCGTGGGCGAAGGCGAAGAGGAACCCAACGACACCTATGTCAAACAACTGGTGGCCGGCGCCAAAGCCGCCATCGATAAACTCGTGGAAATGGGCATTGCCGACAGGAACCGCGTGGCCATCGGCGGCCATTCCTACGGCGCCTTCATGACCGCCAACCTGCTTTCCCATTCCCGTCTCTTTGCCGCGGGTATCGCCCGCAGCGGCGCCTATAACCGGACCCTGACGCCCTTCGGGTTCCAGTCCGAAGAACGTACCTTCTGGGAAGCACCGGAAGTCTATTTTAAGATGTCCCCCTTCATGCATGTCCAAAACGTCAAGGACCCCCTTTTATTGATCCACGGCGAGGCCGATAATAACTCCGGCACCTTCCCCATCCAGAGTAAACGGTACTACCACGCGCTAAAAGGTCACGGCGCCACCGTCAGACTCGTCATGCTCCCCTTTGAAAGTCACGGGTACCGGGCACGGGAGTCCGTGATGCACGTGGCATGGGAAACCTATGAATGGCTGGAGAAATATGTGAAAAACAGGAAAGAGGAAACAAATAAGAAATAGTTCCGAATCGACTTGTCATAATGGGTCAGGTTTGGTATAATCTATAACTTATAAATGATGAACCGTTTCTTTTTAAAACAGTATATGATTGAGCCAATAAAATATGGAGGTAATGATATGAAAAAGTTAGTTTTAATCGCGGTATGTGTTTTGTTTGTGGCGTCAACCGTTTTCGCCGCAGACTTCGTCACGTCTCAAAAATGTAAGATGTGCCACAAGGGCGCAAAAAAAGGTGAAGTTTTTGAAAAATGGGAAAGTAGTTCCCATGCCAAGGCCTTTGAAACCCTGAAAGCCAAAGGCGAAGACAAGAACCCTAAATGCCTGGAATGCCATACCACCGGGTATGACGGAAGCGCCTATAAAGAAGAGGGCGTGGGCTGCGAGGCCTGTCACGGCGCCGGCTCGGACTACAAAAGTATGAGCGTTATGAAAGACAAGGCAAAAGCCATGGCAGCGGGTATGACCATGCCCGATGAAGCTGCATGTAAAAAATGCCACAACGAAAAAAGCCCCACCTTCAAGGGGTTCAATTTCGCGGAATTCTCTAAGAAGATCGATCATAAGTACAGGTAAGCGTTTTTTTGATTAAGGTTTTAACATGAAAATATTCAAAGCAGTTACACTGATCGCTTGTTTGCTGATGTTGATCGTCTCCTGCGATAAAGGGGACAAGGTTCGTAAGTACACGGAAAAAGAATCTCCCGCTCCCACTCGAACGCATCCTCCCATGGCTAAAACCGATTCGCCCGCACCGGGAGCGGTTAACGCCCCCGGTGCGGATACCGCCGAGGTTCATGCCCACTTCTTTTGGAAAACACCGGGGGGATGGGGGGAAGAAAAAAAATCTTCCGGTTTCCGGCTCGCCTCCTTTACCGTTAAATCTCCCGGTTCAACCGGGCAGGCGGTATGTACGATCATTCCCCTGCAAGGCGAAGCCGGCGGACTTAAAGCCAATGTCACCCGCTGGTTGGGACAAATCGTCACCGACATGGAGCCCACGGACGCGCGGGTCGATGAACTTCTAAAGGCACAGCAAAAATTTCTCACCCACGGTCAATACCCCGCGGTGTTCATCGATCTGACCACGGTTACTCCCAATCCTACCGATCAGTCCATCCTGGCCACCGTCGTCACGGTTAACGGAAATTCCGTTTTTATTAAAATGACGGGCGAAAAATCCATACTCACCGAAAACAAAGAAAAATTCAGGGACCTTTGCCAATCCTTTACCGCCACCTCCGCCGCCCCTCAATGACAACGTATTGCCGCGATGATAATAAACTTTGCCACGGATTTACACGGATTTACACGGATTTTTTTATTTTTTATCCGTGTCCATCCGTGTAAATCCGTGGCTAACGTTTTTCTGCCTTAAAACGTCGATTTATCGAAATATAAAAATATAGGAATATACATATGACGAATCAAGCGACAAAAGAAAACGAAAGAGAAGAGAAAACAAAAGGGAACCCAAACCCCCTCGGTATTCTTAAAGCCGCCGCGTCACTCAAACTGACCGTGGTCTGCCTGCTGCTCCTGACCGTGCTGGTGGTCTGGGGCACCGTTTACCAGGCCGATCACGGCCTGTACCAGGCACAACAGAAATTCTTCCACTCCTGGTTCTTCCTGGTCTTCGGCTTCATCCCATTCCCCGGGACCGTACTGGTCATGTTCGTTCTCTTCTTCAACCTGGTAAACTCACTCTTTTTCAGGCTCCGTTTCCGTTGGTCCAATATCGGGAACATCATTACCCACATGGGCATTATCGTGCTGCTGGTGGGCGGTTTTTTTACCTTTTACTTTTCCGAAGAATCCTCCCTCATGCTGCAGGAAGGAGAAACCTCCAATATGTCCACTTCCCGCAACCTGTGGGAAGTCGCCTTATGGGAGCGGAAAGGCGGTGAAAAAGAGGTTTACGCCGTCGATGCCTCGGGAATGGATACCGGCGGCGTGACGCGCCTCGACGACCTGGGCGTCACCATTTCCGTCAGGGAATTCTACAAAAATTGCACCGCTTTTAAAGGAAGCGCTTCCGATGAGACCCGCGTCGCCAATGCCTCGGGAATCGGGGTGCTGAAGGAAATCCCCCCGGCCATGGAAGCCGCGGAGAACGTTGCCGGCGGTGTCTTCGATATTACCGGGGCCGGCCCCGGTTCCCCGCAAACACTCCTGCTCTACGGCCAGGATTCCATCCCCACGCCCATGACCGTCGATAACCGCACGTTCCTTTTCTCCCTCCGGAAACAAAAAATCCCGCTGCCCCTCTCCATGACGCTGCTGGACTTTAAAGTGGCCTACTATCCAAACTCCCGGATACCCAAAAGCTACGAGAGCAGGGTCACCATCAAAAGCGAGGAAAGCGCGGAACGGGAAGTGGTCATCTCCATGAACAAACCCCTGCGGTTCGCCGACCTCACTTTCTTTCAATCCTCTTACTACCTCGCCCCCAACGGCACAGAATACACCATCCTCGCCGTGGTCAAAAACTTCGGCAGGCTTCTTCCTTACTTCTCCAGCATCATCATCTTCCTGGGCCTCATGGTTCATTTCATCATGATGCTGCTCAGGAGACGAAAAGAACAATTAACCCAAAACGGGTAAAAAGGTTACCAATGAAAAATAAAAACAGGAAAACAGCGTTATTGTTGACGGTATTTACCGCTTTACTGGTTTTCGGCACCACTCCCCGGATACATGCCGAAGTCACGTCGTTGGACGAACTGGGCCGGATGGTGGTTTTGGAAAACGGCCGGAAAAAACCGTTGGATACCTTTGCACAGAACATTTTAAAAGAATTCTCTGGCCAGGGCCGGTTCCAAAAAAAACCCGCGATTCAATGGCTGGCACGGGTACTCTTCACCCCCGAACAATCCTACCACGACAACGTGTTCCTTATCACCAATCCCGATGTACTCGATTCCATCGGCGTGGAACGGGTGGGAAAAGCAAGGAACAGGTACAGCTTCCTCCAATTGAACAGCGGCATAGACCGTCTCCGGCAAATGGCCTTCCAGGTATCTAAAATTGACGATAAAGACCGCTCCTTCGTCGATAACGAGATATTTTCCCTCTACAACAAACTCTATATCTACCGGCAGTTGACCGACACCTTCTCATTTGCCTTTCCCCACCCCGACTTCACCATAACCGATGCCCAAATACGAAAATCCCTCGATCTCCCGGAAACCCAGACCCAATTCAGTTTCCTCGACTTGCTCGAGAAAAAAGAAAAGATCGATGCTCTTATCGATTCCTTTAAAGACAATAAGGAGATCGCTTCCATCCCGGACCGTATGAATGCCTGGGCCTCTTATCACAAGGATCTCCCCCTGGCCGTTATCCCGGGTATTCGGCGGGAAAATGAGTCCGACGAGAAATGGACCGGCCCCTGGGACCTCTTGATCGATGCCTTCGTTCATCGTTCCACTCCCCCGGGAGAACTGTTCTTGCTGAGGGATGCCGTTTCCGGGTACCGGGAGAACAACGGAGAACGCTTCGATGCCGCTTTAACCGCTTTTAACCGGGCCGTCATGGAAAAAGCCGGGGACCGTATCCGGGCAAAAGCCATCTCCCTTGAGATTTCCTACAACCGCCTGGACCCGTTTTACAAGGGGAAATTTTTCTACGGTTTTTCCGTTATTTTCCTGTTACTTTCCTTCATGGCTTTAAAGAAATGGTTTTACCGGTTGAGTTTCCTCCTGCTGGCCGCGGGTATTCTTCTTCATCTCCTGGGTGTTATCGCCCGGATGATCATCATGCAGCGTCCGCCGGTGACCAACCTGTACGAAACCTTTGTCTTTACCGGTTTGATCACCGCCCTCCTGGGCATGGTGCTCGAGTGGTTCAAGAAGCGGAACATCGGTATTTTGACCGGCAGCCTGGCCGGGCTGGTGATGCTGATGATCGCCGGTAAATACGCCATGGAAGGCGATACCATGGGCATGCTGGTGGCGGTGCTGGATTCCAATTTCTGGCTTGCTTCCCACGTCATCACCATTATCCTGGGGTACTCCGGTATCGTGCTCTCCGGTTTTATCGGTCACGTTTATATTCTCCAGGAGATTTTCAAACCCAGGAAAACCGATCTCCTGCAAAATACCTTCCAGGCCGTTTATGCCATCCAGGCTTTCGGTATTATCTTTACCTTCCTTGGCACCGTGCTGGGCGGCATTTGGGCCGATCAGAGCTGGGGACGGTTCTGGGGATGGGACCCGAAGGAAAACGGCGCCCTGCTGATCCTCTTATGGTCCGCACTCCTCTTCCACGCCCGGCTGGCCGGGTGGATCAAGAAAAACGGTTTTGCCTTCGGTACGGTTATCGGGGTTATCGCCGTTTCGCTGGCATGGTTCGGCGTCAACCTGCTGGGCGTCGGGCTCCATTCTTACGGGTTCACTTCCGGTGTGGCACGCAGCCTGTTTCTATTCATTACCTTCGAACTGCTATTTATGATCGTCACCGGCCTGATGCTTACCACAGGAAAAAAAGTCCGCGGCGCGGAGAGTCCATAAAAAAACTGGGGTATTTCGCTTGATTTTTTCCCTCAAATGAGGTATAAATAAAAAATGGTTACCTATTTTGCATATTTAATTTTAAAAAATCCTGAAGTAGAATGCTGATCATCATCGGTACGTTTTTCTAAAGAAAAAGAAAGACGTAAACCGGTGCTAAATATAAAATATATTGTGAATTAAACGAGGAAAAAATGAGAAAATTGCCTTTTATTTCAGGAATACTGGTTTTGCTATTTTGTTTTTTACCGCTTCTCTCCCAAACGTCGGGTATGAAAAATGAAGACTGCCTGACCTGTCATTCCGACAAAGAGCTCACGGCCGAAACCGAGAGAGGAAAGGGCCTGGACCTGTACGTCCCGGAAGATGCGCTCCGGGGGAGTGTTCATGAAGGCATGGCCTGCACCGACTGCCATACCGGGGCCAAATCCTTCGAGGATATCCCCCATTCGGATAAACCCCTGACAAGGGGCTGTACCAATTGTCATGAAGAGGCCATGAACGCCATAGCGAATGATGTTCATGGGGTCGCCGCCGGCGCCGGTAATCCGCGTGCCCCTTACTGCAGCAACTGCCACGGCGGGCACCATGTACTGCCGTTGACCTCCCCGGATTCCATACTCTCGAAAACCAAACAGCCCGACACCTGCGGAAAATGTCATGGGGGTGAAGATTTACTGCGGGAAGAAAAGGGGATCACCAAGCGAAACCTGGTGGGCCGTTATAAAAGCAGCGTTCACTGGGAAGCGATCCTGATGGGAAAAAACGCCGCCACCTGTACCGATTGTCACGGGCACCACGGGATATTATCGTCCGCGTCCGAGAAGTCCGGTGTATCCCGGGTGGGAGTAGCCAATTCCTGTCAGAAGTGTCATACCATCGAGACCAAATCTTTCTGGGCCGGTGCCCACGGAAATGCCCTGCTTCACGGCAATAACGATGTCCCCAACTGTACCACCTGCCACGGCGACCACGATATGGCCTCACTGCGCAACCGTGTGGGGGATGCCAAACAATGGGCCTCCACCCAGGTATGTATCTGGTGCCACGGCAATTCGCGGATGATGGCACGGTACGGACTCGATACCACCCCCGTGGACAGTTATATGGAAGATTTTCACGGACTCACGCAGAGAGGTACGGCCGGGGCCAGCGCCACATGTTCCGACTGTCACGACCCTCACCATTCGCTGCCGTCGGACCACCCCAGTTCGCGAATGTACATCTCCAATCGCGGTCCCGCCTGCGCCAAATGTCACGGGAAAGTGACCGAAAGCTTTGCCCAGAGCTTTTCACACCGAAAGGCATTAAAAGCGGAGGGTGGTGAACTGGAGAATATTATCCGTATCGTTTATATTATCATTATCATCGTTTCCGTGGGTGGAATGATCATTTACAGTTTCATGGTATGGCTGTGGGCGGTGCGTCGAAAGATCAAAAACCAGCGAAACCTGATGCACGTAAACCGGATGACAAAGTTCGAGCGCTCCAATCACTTCATCTTATTTATAACCTTTTCGGTGCTGGTGATTACCGGTTTTATGCTAAAATTCCCTGAGATATTCTGGGTTAAATGGCTTTTTGCCCTGGGGATCGATGAAACCATACGGTCCTTTATTCACCGGCTGTCCGCCATGACCATGACCGTCTCCTTCATCCTTTTCGCTTTTTACATGTTTTTCCGGGCGCGGGGGAAATGTTTCCGTCGGGCCATGTATCCGAAGTTCCGTGATTTTACAGATGCCTTTAAGACCATCAAGTTTTACCTGGGGCTTTCCAATGATGAGCATCCTCCCAAATATGCCGTGTTCAATTTTGCCGAGAAATTCGAGTTCTGGGCATTGGTGTGGGGGACCATCGTCATGGTGGTCACCGGTTTGATACTCTGGTTTCCCAAGGCCTTACCCGAGGGTTCTCCTTTCTGGGTAATCCCCGTAGCCCGGGTCATTCACTTTTTCGAGGCGGTTTTGGCGACCCTGGCCATCCTCATATGGCACGGGTTCCATACGGTCTTGCACCCCGATGAATATCCCATGAACACGTCCTGGCTTACCGGTTATATCACCAGGGAAGAAGCCCAGCACCATTTCGAGGACGAAGCCATAAAGCAGATGCAGAAGTCGGCGAAAACGGAAGAGAAAGAAAAAAAGTAAGCGGTAAGAAGTAAGAAGTAAGAAGTAAGAAGAAAACCCCTTATCAAACGTTTTCGATTCAACCCGCAAGGCTTAACGTGTGACGGCGCCGACAATATGTCGGTGCCGGCATATGATATCCTCCATTTCGGAATGGAGACGCCCCGGTTATCTTAAAGCTGCCGTCAACGCCGCGGAATTTTTTAAATTGCTAATAGACATAATGGCCATCAAGGGGCCAGCGGGTATAATCGTTTTTCCATATTCGCGTGAGATCGCGATCAAGGATTTCATAAAGTTTGCCGGTCCTGTCGCGGGTCATACGCTGATGTATTTTTTCTTTATGAAAATCAACGATATCGTCGGGAAAGGGCAGCAGTTCCGGGTTTACGAATCGAATGGCCCCGTCGCAGTCTTTGGCGGTGATCAGGCGTTTTTTATTATAACGGCTGGGAGAAAACGGGATGTCCAATATACCTTCTTCAAAGGCCCTCATGGCTCCCCTGGCCACGGATCCCCGGCCCAATTCTTCTATGGCGGTCATAATCGCGGTCACTTCTCTTTCCAGTAATACCGTTTCCCGGTTTACGACGGTGTGGTTTATTTTTTCGTCCATGGCCATACGGAGGCCGGTATGGGTAAGCCGCAGTCCTTCGGCATTGTCTTCTTTTGAAGGGATGTGAATCGATTCCACGGGGGTTTTGGTCATTATTCGCGAGGCACCGGCCAGGGCACCGGTTATGGAGGAATTCAGGATTAGATCCCTTGCTTTCTCGATATCCTTTGGAAATGCGGCCATGTATTGATGAAACACGGTGGAAACGGTACAATCCATGAAACCGTATTTTCCAAGGTAGTACCGGGTCATTTTCTCCAGCACCCGCAGGGCGGCAATGTCCTGGGACCGGTTCCCCTGTTCGGCCAATCCCACGCTGATACATTTTACCCCTGATTTCGCGGAAAGTATGGCCTGGACGATATTGATACAAATAGGGATTACGGGCTCGATCAGGAAGCAGGTTAACGGACCGAAATATTCCCGGTTGACGATAACATCGTATTTTTTATAATACCACCGGGACAATTTATCGACATATTTCCAGTAAGACAGGCTCTCCACCGGTGATGTATTCTTATCATAGGGGAAAAGATAACAAATAAAACCACCCTCCAGCGAACTGGCACCCCCGGCCAACCCGATTTCATAAACCAACCGGTGATCCGGTGAACCGGCCCTGATCTGGAACGGGTTATCGATGGCATCCACTATCTTTTCCACTCCTTTGACACCGTGAATGGGTACGGGGTATCCGTTTAGAAATGATTTTTTTCCTTCTTCCGAGCGCAGTACGCCTTCATGGGCGCTCCGGTACATTTTTTTGCGACTGGCGGCATCCAGTTGGATGGACGAAACCTCCAGCCCGTTCTGTCTTAAATGTGACAGGATATCGATCTCGTCGCAGGTGTGGGCCACCCCGGTTCGGGGTTGAACAAGGGGACGGTTTCCGTTTCCCCCCCGTTGAAGGATAAGGTTATGCATGCTTTTAAATGCGGTGGCGTGATTTTTCTTTACACCCTCACCCTCTGCATCGCGAACCTCTTGACCGGTCGGCCACGACTCGAGTACCTGTTCTCTTTCCGCGAAAAACACCTGCTCGGACATCGGTGTATCGTCTATGATATCCAATGACGGGATATGGATGGTTTCGTCGGGGAGCTTCCCATGGACCCTTCTTTTTTTAATGCCCTTATCATAAAAATCCTTCATCAGTCTTTCCATGACGACATCGCAGGAAACGGGTTTAGGGGACACAAAATCGAAACCTTGTTTTCGATACTTTTTTATGAGATTTTCATCCGATTCCTGGACGGAAAGATTGCCGCCAAGGTACCATACCCTGGGTTCGGTATTCTTTTCATTGAATTTCTTCAACTTAATGGGAAAATCCTTGAGGTAGAGGTCGATATGGCCGTTCATACAGGAGATGAAGACGGCATCGACGCCCGCCGCCCGTTGGAAGAAATCCTCCAGTACATTCATGATACCGATATTCTTCACTAAATAGCCGGCTTCCCTGAATGCGATCTCCAGCAGAGAGGTCCCAACGGAGTGGGAATCATCACCAACACTTCCTATTAATAATCTGAATGCTTCATTCATCTATCTGTTTCCTTTTATCGCATCCTGGGCATGCAGCCGCCGTTAGAGACCCGGAATAAAATTCTACGCATGTTCAAACACAAAACACGGATTTGTTAAAACCGTCGGAACTAAAGGACGATAAACCGTGCACCTGATTTTTCACATACTATTACTCTCTATGGGATTTTATAAGTTCCGCTGGATTTCCATTATGTGATGTAGAGTGTAGAGTGAAATGGTAACATAAACCAAAAAGCCCGTCAATACTCAAAATTGTTGCTTTATAAAGGCAGTGTACTCTTATCAAAATGATGCATATGAGTACTTTTCCGGCTTTTCTCTTATCGCTTTTGTCACGATTTTCCATTTATATAAGTGCCTTGATATTGGATATTACTTAATAATTCCGGGAACGCAACAATTCCTGTTATTTACTATATTTTACTATGTCCCGGACCCGTATAGAATCGCCCCGGCAGCTATTAATTTTACGTCACGGAAGCAGAAATACTATTCCAGGTGTGTCGGTTCGTAACGGCCTTCCGCTTCGTTGACCAGGGTGCAGCCGCCGTAGGTCAGCGGCGGGTCATACGTGGGATACGTATTGAAATAAAGCACCGTCACACCCTCCCGCCTCAGTATTTCCAACTGTTTATCCACGCACAGAATACCTTCCAACGTCATCCGGTTCACAAAATCCACCAGCATGAATAGTTTTAGCCCGGAAAAGCGCACCAACGCCAGGATAATTTCCGCCTTTTCGTCTTCGCTCAACGCCTTAAACCGTTTTAACCGGAACGGTTTCAACAGCGTGTTCATCGCCTCTTTTTCTTTCCTGGAGAGCCTCCCTGATTTTTGGAAAAAGGGGATAAACGAGCACACCCTCATATGCCCCGGGAGGCAATCCGGCCCGCCCAGGTAGATGAATCTTTTTGTATCCTTCTCACCGATATCCTCTCCCGCCAGGGACAGTTTTCCAAAGTCCCCTTTGGACTTACGGGTAATATGGTTGAAAAACCGGTCGATAAACGCCGCGGGGGCTTTAAACATCCGCATCTCTCCACTGCCCACGGCGATTTCCAGGTGGCGGGCACCGGGGACAAACCGGGAAGAAAAAGCGTGAACCGATCTCCTGAAAAAAATGTGACCGAATGCTGCTGCCAACATGAAGTATATCGAAAACGAAATGGTCACCAGGTCCAGTTCCGGGAAAATACTCTCCGCATGAAGTACGTTCCCCTCTCTCTTTATATAATCCAGGAATTCCTTATCGCCCCACTTTCCAGGGCCGAAGCGTTTGCGGCGGCGCGGATGTTTTACGAAGCCATAAAAAGCGCGGCCAAATCGAGCGTCCCCGGTACGGACGTTATTGCCGCCGAGTTGAAAAAAAGGTATTATTATACCAAATCAGTGAAGAACGAAGAGCCCGTCGAGACCCCGGAAGTCACCGGGTCCACCAATTAACGTTTTGATCGCTGTTCCGGGCAGCCCGGGGGGAGAAAAAAGCTCCTGCCGGGCTGTTCGGAACAGGTTGTCCCCTGTTTTTATCAACCTCAGACCTGCCCGGGATTCAATTTGCGCAGTTATTTGCACCTCCGTCGCTGTTCCGGGCAGCTCTCATGGTGATCTGGTGCCGGACATAATTAATATCTTAACTGATTTTTAGGCGCACTCTTTGGGGACTGGATTTGGGGACTCGTTCGATGATACCCCGTGCTTCAAGGTCCAGCTTGACGGTAATCACATACCAGGTAATTTTCCCTTCAAATTTACCGGTTAACGTGTCCACGGCCCGGCGGTTCAACTGTTTGAATTCGATTTCCCCGGATTCTTCCAGGATTTTTATTATGGTATCTTTGACCTGTTTGTATTTATTTGTTAAAATATTTACCCCTTTCTTCCCTTCCGGGTGAAGGGTTTCGATTCGTTCGTCCATGTCGTATCCTCCGAAATCTCTCGAAGAAAAACCCGTTTCTCCGAACTTTTAGTGGCGACAAGGATACCACAACGGAGACAAATGGTCAATGGGTATGCGGAAACATCTCAGTATTTCGGAAAATGTCGAGACGTATGACTACCGTTAGTCCGTTTTGAAATTTGTACAACTAAAGTTGTATGAATTACCATTTTTATTTCCCATCCATTTATACAACTTCAGTTGTATTGACAAACGGCAAAAATCCAGATACTATGTGCTCTTAAAAGAAAGAACCATGAAATACATATTTATTTTGCTGTTATCAGTGAGCGAAGGTCAGAATGGATCTTGTATCAAAGCTTTTCCTCTTTTTTTCTTTAACAACAGATGCGTAAACGCTAAATAAAAATATTAGGAGGTAATATGACGTTTAAGAAATTAATGTTAACAATTGTTATCCCTGTTTTATTTCTTATCAACATGGGGTGCCCCGGAGGTGATCCGATAAATGAGGTCAATCTTCCTGTGGCTTTTTTTGAGCAAGAGTGTCTTGAATGGTGCGGTATGGCCTGTATTCAAATGTGGGCCGATTGGGATGGGCACTGCGTAACTCAAGGGGAAATTGCAGATTATACAGGTGTCGGGAATGATACTGCCACTGCTCAGGAATTATTGCTTGGTGTAGCATACTATACTGCTTCCGAAGGCTATCTGGAACAGAGATTTTATTATGAACATGGTGCCCAGGGCGACCTTATCAGTTCAACCGTTAACGGAGTTTTGGATTATACGCCATCTATTATGCCATTTTATAGAGGGACTCATGCTGTCCTCATAAAAGGATATAAATACCATCATGATGCATACAGTAGACCTATAGCCGAAAAAGTTTACTATAACGACCCAGACCCGTTTGATGGAGGGGCGAATAAAAATACTTCCGGTGTAATGCTGGAATTTTATTTTGAGCCGAACCCTTTCAAGTATTGGGTACTTTTAGGGATGGAAGATTATGTCCAGTATGGTATTGAAGGGCATGATGAATTTGTGTTAAGCGGGGGAATCGTATATGGCTTACCAGGCCCTTATGATCCAAAAGATTTGAGGGAAGAACCCTTGTAGAGTAAAAGTATTAGGAGGTACAATATGAAATCAATAAAATTTATCGCTGTTTTAGTATTAATTTTCCTTTTTTGCCTTCCGGCCATGGGTGAAAAGAGAGCCAAACGCATGGAGATGAAAGAACTGACAGACCCGAAATCTCATCATTATGTCCCCTATCCTTACCCCAAGAACAGGACGGAAATTATAGCCGATTTGGTGCATTATATTAAAAGATATGTCATTGGAACAGATGAAGGGTCATATGAGGCCAGTATCGACATCGGAGTGGGACCCGACCCCGATAAAATCCTGGTGGACTTACTAAACCCTCAACCCGCTTATAAAATCGCGGAAATATTCAAGGTAAAAAATCGCATTGCACAAATACCCGACGATTATTCCTGGATAATAATTATAAAGGATGGGGATGGTAACGTGGTCTTGCGTTTTGCCATGTTCGCAAACGGTTTGATGGCAATATATGGACCCGAGATCATGGATGATTCCGGTGTGGCATCCCCGGAACTGCGCGCAATACACGAGAGGCGTAGGAAAGTAGTAACCGAGGCGGATGTGAGAAATATCCTGGTCGAATCCCCGCTTCGTAGTACCGACCAAAATGAAATCAAAAAGGTGCAGCTAACTTCTTTCCACTGCCAAATGGCAAATTTTCAATACCCGATATGGGAAATAAAAATGGCGGATGGTACCGTTTACTACTACAGCCAAAATCGTGATATGCTTTTTAGCGTCGATAATAGGATTAAGTGGGCAAAAAAGAAAGAAGGTTATCGCCCGGATAGTACCGCATTGGTACCGCGTTCGTCTCTTTATCTTGCTGACACCCTCAACGACGAGTTGGTGGTTCTAAAAGAGATACCCAGGAATAAGTAGCAAATCTTACTATTAGTCCGCATTTAGGCACTCTGCGCCGCAGCCCCATGGCATGGGGAACCTATTAACCTTGCGCCCGGTGTGGCAGGGTGCGAGGAATCGATTCCTTTATTAGTCCGCATTTAGGCACCCTGCGCCGCAGCCCCATGGCATGGGGGACCTATTAAAATTGCGTTCGGTGTGGCAGGTCGCTGTGAAACCGATTCCAACCATAGTCCGCATTTAGGCACCCTGCGCCGCAGGGTCAGAGCGGTTTGAATTGGGTCCAGAGTTTTTCGAATTCGTCCTTGAAAGCGGCAACGGTATGTTTGTCGTCGGTGAGGAGGATGTTTTCCTGGTTTCTTTCGGCGGCGCCGCGGGTCCAGTTGTAGCTGCCGGTCAGGACCCGTTGGTTGTCGAAGAGGGCGAATTTATGGTGCATGTAATGGGGACAGTTGTCCACACGGGTCTCGATGCCCGAAGCGGCCAGTTGATAGACATCGGAACCGGCATCGTCGACTTTATCGTCGTCGGAAATAATACGGACCCTGACGTTCCGGCGGCGGCATTCGAGTATCTCTTCGGATATGAAATCATCGCTAATGGTGTAGACACAGATATCGACGGAAGTGAGGGCACGTTTCAACTGGTCCACGATCACGCAGCGGCATTCCTGGCCGGGACTGAAATAGACGAGACTGTCCTGGGGCCTTAATAAAAGTTTATTGGCGGTCTCGAGCCAGTCGAGTACGTTCAACGCTTCCCGTAAATCGAATTTGGTCCTGATGCCTTCCCTGGCCATATCGAAAATCTTCCCCCGCAGTACGCTTCTCTGCTCTTTGTCGAGAGAGTAGTCCTGCTCGAGCAACTGCGAGACGGCCTGTCTTTCGGCACGACTGAATTTTTTATCGCCGAAGGTTTTTTCAAATATTCTTGCTAATTGGTCCAGATTGGATTGTGACTGCGACATGGTTTAAATGTACCAGATAATACCGCGGCTGTCAAGACCGACATGAATATCACGGAACAGGCAAGCCTGTTCCCTACATCCCTTGACCTTTGAGCTTCTCCTTGACTTTTTGCCAGTATTCGATTCGCTCCCTGATCTTTTTCTCAAATCCCATGACGTTGGGTTCATAGAAACCGGTTTCTTTTACTTCTTCGGGTAAAGTACGCATCAGGGTGGTTTTTTCGGGGAGGTCATGGGCATAGACATAGTCTTTCCCGGCGCCCTTGCGGGCGGCGATGATGTTGGAGGGGTTGACGATATGAAGGGGGACGGCGGCCTGTTTGTACGTTTCCACGATCTTTTTCATTTTCTTTTCCATCCGGTAGAGGGAGTTGCTCTTGGGCGCGGACGCCAGGTACACGGCGGCCTGTCCCAGGAACAGGTCGCCTTCGGGTTGGCCCAGGTATTCGAAAGCGGCTTTGGCGTTCAAACATACGTGCAGGGCCTCGGGGTCGGCGAAACCGATATCCTCGACACAAATGCGGATCATCCGGCGCAGGATGAACAACGGGTCTTCACCGCCTTCGAGCATGCGGTAGAGCCAGAATAAGGATGCATCCAAATCGGAATTCCTTACGGCCTTGTGAAAGGCGGAGATCAACTGGTACCGGTCGTCGCCGGTGCGGTCATAGGCGCCGACTTTATTCTGGATGACTTCAAGGACGAGTTCTTCGGTTACGGGGGTTTTGTTTTTGTGGGAGACGTTGAAGATGATCTCTAATAAATTCAGCATGCGCCGCGCATCGCCGTTGGAATAGTTAAGGATAATATTCTTAACGATTTCGGGGAAATCGATTTTTACGTCGGCTTCCTTTTTTATGATGTCCACTCCATTTTGGAGGATATGTTCGAGTTGTTCGGTTTTGAGGGGGAAGAATTCCAGTACTTTGATGCGTGAGAGCAGGGCGCGGTTGATCTTGAACGCGGGGTTTTCGGTGGTGGTGCCCAGGAGGATGATGTCGCCGCGTTCGACGTAGGGGAGGAAGGCGTCTTGTGCGCTTCGGTTGAAGTGGTGGATTTCGTCGACGAAGAGGACCAGGGGGTTCCCGGTCATTTGTTTGATTTCGGCGGCGCGTTTCATGACGGTTCGGATATCGTCGAGTTTGGAGATGGTGGCGGAGAATTCGGTGGAGGGCAGGTCCATTTGTTTGACGATGATGCGCGATAAGGTGGTTTTCCCGGTACCGGGCGGGCCCCAGAAGATCATGGAATTGAGTTTTTTATTTTCGATGAAGGAGCGGATCATCTTGTTTTGTCCGACGAGGTGCTCCTGACCCACGAAAGTATCCAGCGAGTTGGGTCTCAAAAAATCAGCCAAAGGAAAAATATCGCTCATATCAACCACACATTAACAAAAGTTTTTCGGGGGTCCAGGGGGCGGTTTTTCAAAAAAGCCCCCTGGTCGCCGAAGGCATTTAATTAAAATAATCGACTCCTGATTCGAATAGTTGTTGGTCTTTGTTGCCGGGGATGTTTTTGGCTACGTTTGTGCCCATGCGTTCCGAATGACCCATTTTACCCAGGATACGGCCGTCGGGACTGCTGATCGCTTCCACCGCGTTCATCGAGCCGTTGGGATTGTACGGCAGCTCCATGGTCGCATTACCGTCAAAATCCACATATTGCGCGGCAATCTGACCGTTGGTTATCAATTCTTTCATCACAGAGTCACTTGCGACAAACCGTCCTTCACCGTGCGAAAGCACCACCGTGTGGACCGTACCCGGCCCCGAACGTAAAAACCAGGGCGACAAAACAGACGTCACCCGTGTCCGCGCCATACACGACACATGACGCCCAATCCGGTTAAAGGTCAACGTCGGACTGTTCTCCGTCATATCCCGTACCTCGCCGTAGGGCAAAAGCCCCAACTTAATAAAGGCCTGGAACCCATTGCAAATCCCCAGCATCAACCCGTCGCGGTCTTTCAACAGTCTCATCACCGCGTCGCGGATATAAGGGTTCCGAAACACCGCCGCAATGAACTTCCCGGAGCCGTCGGGCTCGTCGCCCGAACTGAACCCCCCGGGAATCGTTACGATCTGTGCATTGTCGATCTTTCGCCGCAGCACCTCCAGGGAATCGTTAATATCCGAAGCCGTGAGGTTGCGGAAAACCATTGTTTCCGCGGCAGCGCCCGCCCGCTCGAAGGCTTTTTGCGTATCGTATTCGCTGTTGGTACCGGGGAACGCCGTGATCACCACCCGGGGCCGGGCAATTTTAACCGCCGGTCGCCGCTCCGTACGCCGGGTGTGGATGGGGGTATCGAAAATACGCCCGGGGGTATGGATACGGGTTGGGAACACGCGCTCCAACGGGGCGTTCCATGCCGCCAACGCCTCCTCGACGGGGATCTCCATGCCGTTTACTCGAAATACCGGTTCCGCCAGCGTGCGGCCCAGGACGCGGTGGTCGATTCCCTCGAGCGATTCGCCCGGTTCGATCTCCATGATCAACGACCCGTAATCCGGGGAAAACAGGTCCGCGGTATCCACGGGGTTATCGAAAGCAAACCCCAGTTTATTCCCGAAAGCCATTTTGGACACCGCCGCCGCAATACCGCCGTTCCTCACCGTGTGAACCGAACGGATTTTCTTTTCCCTTATCTTCCGGGTGACCGCCGAATAATTTTTTTTCAGCAAGTCGAACCGCGGCATATCGTATTCGTCCCGTTCCAGCTTGAAATAGACCACAGTGGAACCGGCCGTTTTAAATTCCGGCGAGATCACGTCGTTCACATCCACCGTATCCACCGCAAAGGCGATGAGGGTAGGGGGGACGTCGATATCCTTGAAAGAACCGGACATACTGTCTTTCCCCCCGATGGCGGCGATTTGCAGTTCCGTCAGGGCAAAATACGCACCCAGCAGGGCGCCGAAGGGTTTGCCCCACCGCCTGGGATCGTCGCCCAATTTTTCAAAATACTCCTGGAGCGACATACGAGTGGACGTGTAATCGCCACCCACCGCCGTTACCCTGGCCGCCGCCTCCACAACGGCATATACGGCGCCGTGAAAGGAACTCCATCCCGATATTCCCGGGTTAAACCCGAAACTCATTACCGTACCGGTGGCCGTATCGCCGGAAAGCACGGGTATCTTGGCCGCCATGGCCTCGGTGGGGGTCAGTTGGTATTTGCCGCCGAAAGGTTTCAACACGCTTCCCGCGCCCACATTACTGTCGAACCGTTCCACCAGGCCCTTCTGGCTGCAGACATTCAAATCCTTTAAATTCTCCAACCACGCTTCTTTTAAATCAGCCGTATCCACCGGGCGTTTGAAAAAATTATCCGATTCCGAAGCCGCGGCCACACACACATCCGTGCTCTGCGTGACGCCGTTGGTATCGATGAAATCCCGGGAAATATCGACGATGGGTGAATTGCGCCAGGTCATTTTCAACCGGCCCGAACCGGTGACACGGGCGATCTCCGTGGCTTCGAGGTTTTCCTCCGCGGCCAGGGTCTTGAATTTGTCCACGTCGCCCGGCGCCAGTACCACGGCCATGCGTTCCTGGGATTCCGAGAGGGCCAGTTCCGTCCCGTCGAGTCCCTCGTACTTTTTAGGCACCGCATCCAGGTTGATTTCCAGTCCGCCGGCCAGTTCGCCGATGGCCACCGATACGCCGCCGGCACCGAAATCATTGCACTTTTTGATCAACCGGGTGACCCCGGGGTTCCTGAAAAGGCGTTGTAGTTTTCGTTCTTCCGGCGCGTTCCCTTTCTGGACCTCGGCCCCCGCCGTATGGATGGAATCTTCCGTATGTTCTTTCGACGAGCCCGTGGCGCCGCCGATACCGTCGCGTCCGGTCCTTCCGCCCACCAGCAGGATGATGTCCCCGGGCACGGGTTCTTCCCGGACCACATTCTTTTGGGGAACCGCACCCACCACCGCCCCCACTTCCATGCGCTTGGCAACGTATCCCGGGTGGTAAATTTCCGTAACCAGGCCCGTGGGCAGGCCGATCTGGTTGCCGTAGGAACTGTAGCCCTGCGCCGCTTCCGTGGTGATCTTCCGCTGGGGCAGCTTGCCCGGCAGCGTCTCTTCGATCTTACCGCAGGGATTGCCGCTGCCCGTGACCCGCATGGCCTGGTAAACAAAGGCGCGGCCGGACAGGGGGTCCCGTATGGCGCCGCCGAGGCAGGTGGCGGCACCGCCGAAAGGCTCGATCTCGGTGGGATGGTTATGGGTCTCGTTTTTGAACATCACCAGCCATTTTTCCCTTTGCCCGTTTACCTCCACGTCGCGGACGATACTACAGGCGTTCACTTCACCCGAGATTTCCATGTCGTCCAACCGTCCGGCGGCCCGCATCTCTTTCATGCTCATGGTGGCGATATCCATGAGATTCATAGGTTTGTTACCACCGGGGTAATTACCGCCGGGGTAAAGAGCGGCACGGGCGTCCAGGTATTTCTCATAAGCCCGCTCGATAGGAGGTGAAACCGAAGAGGGTTGGATCTCCACGCCGTCGATGCGGGTGGTAAAGGTCGTATGGCGGCAGTGATCGGACCAGTACGTATCGAGCATCCTTATCTCGGTGACCGTGGGATTTCGTTTTTCCCTGTCCCTGAAATAGTCCCGGCAGAACAGCAGGTCATGGGAACTCATGGCAAGGCCGCGCTCGTTTCGGAAGGTTTCCAGTTCATCATCGGATAGGGTTAAAAAACCGGTCAATATTTCGACATCTTCGGGTACGGCGGCTTCGATTCGGAGGGTTTCGGGTTTTTCCCCGCGGGCCTCGCGGGAGTCCACGGGATTGATGAGGTATTTTTTTATTCTAGCAACATCGCCGGGGGAGAGTTCGCCCCGGAGTACGAAAACCCGGGCATTCGTAACCACGGGTTTCTCCTTCCGGGTGATGATCTGTATACACTGGTCCGCCGAATCCGCGCGTTGGTCGTATTGGCCGGGGAGGTATTCCACCGCGAAAACGGTTTCGTCTTCGGCGCGGGGGAAATCCTCATCGTAAGCGTTGTCCACCGGGGGTTCGGACAGTATCGTCGAGCGGGCGACGCGGTATTCTTCTTCCGTGATCCCCGATATATCGTAACGGTTCAATTTTCTCAGGCCGGTGAGGGTTTTAATCCCCAGGTTTTCCCGCAGGTCGTGTAAAAGCGTTTCCGTTTCGCCGGGAAACCCCTTTTTCTTTTCGACATAGATGCGTTTTATCCGGTTCATCGTTGTTTGTCCTTTTTTCTAAACGGTTAGAGGGAATTATAACATATTAACGAGTAAAATGGGGCGGCATTTTTCTACCGGTAATTTTTTATTCTTATTTTTTAGTTGACATCAACCCGTATTTTTGGTAAATTTTTAGTGCGAGAACTGGCTGAATAACTTTCCAGGAAATAAAAAAGAAGATGAAATTAAAGAAAGATATAAATACGATTAAGAAACTGTCCCGGGAAAAAGACGAAGAGAACTGGGGCTTTCGCTCCTTCCTGAAGTCCGGTGGAATTCCCAGGGCGAAGATCGATGCCATCGTTCAGCGGCTGGACAAAAAAATTTCCGCCCAGATCGACTGTAAAACCTGCGCCAACTGCTGCAAAGAGATTAAACCCGTCCTCAAACAAGACGACATCGCCAACCTGGCGGCCGGGATGAACATGTCCCCGGAGAAATTGGTAAAACAATACCTGGTGGAAACCGATATCGACGGCGAGTATCATTTCAATGCGCTGCCCTGCCCCCTTTTGAAAAATAACCTTTGTTCCGTTTACAATTTCCGTCCCAACGACTGCCGGTCGTTTCCGCACTTGCACAAGAAGAATTTCGTATCGCGGAGCATGAGCGTCGTCAACAATACCTCCATTTGTCCCATTGTTTTTAACGTTTACGAAGAGCTGAAATCCGAGATATGGGAGATGGATGAATTCGACGATTTTTATTGATCGACGGGTTTGTTCGCCATGAATAAAGAAGAGAGGAAT
>Ga0210082_1000042_pt1 | contig 25858 bp, 24 predicted proteins | sample White_ThreeSqA_D_2_FD_185592 | JGI IMG/M metagenome (GOLD analysis project Ga0210082, IMG submission 185592) | Wetland microbial communities from the San Francisco Bay, California, USA, that impact long-term carbon sequestration -... | ecosystem: Environmental > Aquatic > Marine > Wetlands ... | reverse complement strand
TGTAATAATCAACATTACAATACCCTAAATTGATGATTTTCAGCAAGATTAAAATACCCTTTGCTGAAAATAGTACGGTAGAGGGGCCGGAGATGGAAAGGTGGTTTGGGGGGGCGTGGGGGGGAAGGAGGTGCCGAAGGCATGGAGGCAGTCGGACAACTCCATAGTACTCTGAGCATGGGAAAGCCATGTGCATGGGGAAGGTACGAAACTGGCCGACCCCATTTTGAACCCCGCCTTTTTGGAAAAACACTTGACTTTTATCATTGCAGTAAAGCACCGGTCCGATTTTTGGACATCTGCATTTTAACATATTATAAAACGTTTTGAAATAGCCCACGGAACACACGGAAGACACGGAAAGAAAGACGAGGGAAGAAAAAAAACGGTTGCGGGTTGCGGGGGGCGAGTTGCGGGGAAAAACTTAAAAACGTATTGCGGGTTTCTAAAAGGATGCCGCGCCGCGGTTGGGTTGCGAGGGAAGAAAGACGAGGGAAGAGGGAGGGGAAGAATTGTCAATGGTCAATGGAAGCGGTGCCCTTCGGGCATGATCTATCCGCCCCGGCGTCAGTCAAACTAAGCCGGGAGTCTCTTCAAGTAGCCTCGTCGTCGCTTCAACTAAGCCGGGAGCCTTTTCAAGTAACCTCCTCTCCTATTCAAGTAAGCTCGTCTTCGGTTCAACTAAGCAGGGTATTTTATGGGCTAATCAAGCCTGTTCTCCCAATAACCTGATACGGAACTGCCCTGTCCCCCTTTTTTTTTCCTCCCGGATAATCCTCCCCAACTCTTCTATTATCCAATCAACTCTGTCTAGCCCTCCAGGTTTACGGTTCAATTCTATTCCAATGTTCCCAGAAATGATATCAAAAAATTCCTCTTCATCATGCTTTACAATAATCGAGCCTTTCTTCGACTGATCGTCTGTTTGAACAATGATTACATTGCCACATTTATATACAAGTTTTTTCATGTTATTCGTCTTCTCTGAGTTTAGTAGTAATGCAGTACCAACAATTTGTCAACCACAAGGAAAACAAAGGATTCACTTGAGTTTTTGCATGAAGAAGTCAAAAAAAAATTGGGTGGAATTGATGATAATCGCAAGTACTATAGAAGTAATTATTACAAATACACTCTATTATCAGCGGAAATGTCAGCATTAACGACATTTTTTATCGGTATAAATCAGATATTCAACTGTAGATGGATAGTTGTTGCAGCGCTATTTACCAGCGCTTCGATTACAGTATTTGCTGCCTGGGATGCATTCTTTAAAAACAAGGAAATGTGGATACTTAACACAGATACGTTAATGCAATTACGTGGACTTGAATCAAAAATTAGATATATGAAGGCTAAAGGAATCGAAAATGTTAAAGAGAAACAGGTGGATAAGTTGTTCTTCCAATTCGAAACTATACTACAAGGTCAGCACGTACTTTGGAAAACAACGAGGGAATCAAAAGAGATAGTGTAATTACCGTAGAAGGAGTTGATATATCCGTAATTTCAGAGAATGATTTAATCAAAAACAAAAAAGCCTCCGGTAGAAACCTGGACCTTGCAGATGTAGATGATTTTCTTGGAGATGATAATGAATGAAAACGTGACGGGAGAAAGGGATTGCTTGCAGTGAAGATGAGAGGTGGTTGGAAACCGGGAAGTGAAACCAGCCCCTGCGGGGCAGTGAGACTATTAACAATTCGTCCGGTGTAACAGGGCGCTGTGGAGCAGATTCGAGCAGTATTCCGCATATAGATTGCCCCCACGGGGGGGGTTGACAAAAAGGGGCGTTATCATTATACTTTTACAAATGAAAAACGAGAAAAATAAGAACGGAAATTCGAGCGAGCTTTCGTTGAAAAATGAAATCATAGGTATCGTGTTCCTGTTTATTTCCATCTTCCTGATCTTCAGCGTCGTCAGCTTTACCCCCTCGGACCCCAGCTTTTTCAATGCCACACCCGACAACCGCGTGGACAATTACGGGGGACCCGTGGGCGCACAGGTATCGGCGGTCCTGTTCAATCTCTTCGGGTACGGTTCCTATATCGTTATCTTTTACCTGCTGTTCATTACCATCTATTTTCTCACCAACAAGAAAATACCCACCATGGTTTCGAAGAGCGCCGGGTATTTTTTACTGCTTATATCCTTCTCCGCTTTTATGTCCTTCATCGGACCCTATGGAAAAATAGACGGGTTTAAAGTGAAAATAGGAGGAATCGTCGGTTTCTTTATCGATGAATTCTTCCGCACCGAGATCAAAAAATTTTTTACCTTTCTACTGTTTGCGCTGTTGATCATTATTTCCCTTATACTTATTGCCAAGCTTTCACTTCGGAAGATAATGAACTTCCTGGGATACGTTTCCGTAAAGCTGTACGGTATCGTTTCCGCTTTCATTAGAGCGCAGTACGAGAAATACAAAAAATACAAACGCATAAAAAAGATCCAGGAAAAATACAATCAAACCGTCGAGAAAAAAGAGGAGGCCCGGGAAAGTCAATTAGAAGAACAACCGGATAAGATATTTAAAGAAAAGAAGAAGATTGTAAAGGAACCCAGCAAAATGCCCGAGGAGGCGTCTCTTTTCGCGGATTTTGAAAAGGAGTTTGTCAGCAGTAAAAAGTATCAGCCGCCCCCGCTCTCCTACCTCGATGCCCCCACCGAGCGGAGCCTTATCGATTACAAGGAACTGGAAGATAAAAAAGAGGAGTTGGGCCATCGCCTCGAAGAATTCCGGATAAAAGGCGAGATCGTCGAATATACCCCCGGTCCCGTTATCACCACCTACGAATTCGTACCCGATACCGGTGTAAAAGTAAAAGACGTGACCAATATGGCCGAAGACCTCGCCCTGGTGGCCCGGGCCCAATATGTGCGCATCGAGCGCATCCTGGGCAAGAAAGCCATCGGTATCGAAATCCCCAATAAAAAACGGGAGATCATTCACCTCAGGGAAATACTCGAATCCGATTCATACCAACATTCCCGCTCTCCCCTGACCATCGGGTTGGGTAAAACCAAGAGCGGTGAGATATTCGTATCCGATCTCCGGGAGATGCCGCACCTGATCATCGCCGGCGCCACCGGCAGCGGGAAAAGTGTGGCTGTCCACAGTATGCTTCTCAGTATTTTATATAAAGCATCGCCCGATGAAGTGAAATTAGTGCTCATCGACCCCAAGCGGGTGGAATTGGCACTATACAACACCCTTCCGCACCTGCTGACCCCTGTCGTCGTCAATACCAAGCTGGCAAAAAACGCCCTGGACTGGGCGGTCTGGGAAATGGAAGAACGGTATAAAAAACTCGCGGTGCTTCAAGTCAGGAACCTCGATCAATACAATAAAAAACTCGAACTCATGCTCCAGGCCGAAGACGAAGGACTTGAAAAGATCGATAACCCGGAGAAAGTTCCCTATATCGTCATCGTAATCGATGAATTCGCCGACCTGATGATGGAGTGCGGCAGGGACATCGAGCAGAGTATCGCGCGGATTGCCCAGAAAGCCCGGGCCGTGGGTATTCACCTGATATTGGCCACCCAGCGGCCCTCTATCGATGTCATCACCGGCACCATTAAAAATAACTTCCCCTCACGAATTGCCCTGGCCGTTCCCTCCAAACACGATTCCCGGACCATCATCGATATCATGGGCGCGGAAAAACTGTTGGGAAACGGCGACATGCTCTTTCTCCCCCCCAAAACCGCTACCCTCGTCCGCCTGCACTGTGCGTTCGTATCCGAAGAGGAGACCCTGCGCGTGGTGAACTACCTCTCCAAGCTCGCGCGGCCCAAATTCAATACCCAGGTCGTCAAACCCAAGGTCCTGGATGAAACCGTCGCCGAGCATGACCTGGACGATATGTTTTTCGATGCCGCTTCCGTCGTCATCACCACCGGTCAGGCTTCCGCCTCGTTTCTCCAGCGAAAAATGAGTATCGGGTATGCCCGCGCCGGGAGACTTATCGATCAATTGCAGCAGCACGGCGTCGTGTCCGCACCGGACAGTAAAAACAAACGCGAAATCCTGATGTCCCTCGATCAATTGGGCGAATTGGGCGAATCGGGGCAAGATGAAGAAGAATAATAACCACGATATCCCAACGTTTTATGTGCCGGAAACCGTATCTTGCACCTATCGAAAGTATGCGTTCTACAATAAGTCACTCCTTGGGGTGTTTTCAAAAACGGAAACTTGTGGTAAAATCGTGAGATGAAAACGTACTTTCAGATAGACCGCCTGAACATTCGAAGTGACACTTTGTTTTTCATATTAGGCCCCTGCGTCATCGAAAGTGAATCCTTTACCCTGGATATTGCGGAGAGATTAAAACGCCTGACCGAAGAAATAAACGTGCCTTTTATATTCAAAACCTCTTTTGATAAAGCCAACCGGTCGTCGGTCAACTCCTATCGCGGCCCCGGGTTGAAAGAGGGACTGCGGATACTGAGACGGATCAAAGAGGAATTGGACGTCCCCGTGCTCTCGGATATCCATGAACCCTGGCAGGCCGAACCCGCCGCCGAGGTATTGTCCGCCATCCAGGTACCCGCTTTCCTCAGTCGTCAAACCGACCTGCTTCTGGCCGCGGGAAAAACGGGCCTGCCCGTTAATGTAAAAAAGGGGCAGTTCATGGCCCCCGAGGATATGGGCCTGGTGGTGGAGAAGATCAAATCCACCGGTAATGAAAAGATTTTACTGACCGAGAGAGGCACTTTTTTCGGGTACCGGAACCTGGTGGTGGATTTCAGGAATATCCCCATAATGAAACAAAACCGCCTACCCGTTATCCTCGATGTGACCCATTCGCTGCAGCGGCCCTCGGCCATGGGAGGCGTAACCGGGGGAGACCCGGAATTTGCTCCCGTCATTGCCTCGGCCGGTGTCGTTTCCGGTGCCGACGGTATTTTTATGGAAGTTCACCCCGATCCGGGTCGTGCGCTTTCCGACGGTAGTAATTCGTTGAACATAAAAAATTTAAAAACACTGTTAATTCGCTTAAAAAAGTTATATAATATATCCTTATGAAAATTGCAGAAATTGGAAAAAAGGTCCTGGCAGCCGAAGCCAACGCAATTGAGAATGCAATTAAACGAATCGATGTCGATTTTGAACGTGCCGTAAATATGCTTTTAAATGCCACCGGAAGGGTGGTGATCACAGGGATGGGGAAATCCGGTCTTATCGGTAAGAAAATTTCCGCCACATTAACCTCCACCGGGACACCGTCGATGTTCCTCCACCCGGCGGAAGCCCTGCACGGCGATATCGGTATCATCCATAACGACGATATAGTCATGGCCTTATCCACCAGCGGCGAAACCTATGAAGTGCTCCGGTTGTTGAGTTTTATAAAACGTATCGGGGTCAAACTCGTTGCCCTTGTGGGCAACCCCGATTCCTCCCTGGCCCGGTTGAGCGATGTGTTTATCGACTGCGGGGTCGAGCATGAAGCCTGCCCCATCGGCCTTGTCCCAACCACTTCCACTACCCTTACACTGGCCGTGGGGGATGCCATCTCCATTGCACTCATGGATGCCAGGGGCTTCAGCGAGGAAGAATTCAGGTTTTATCATCCCGGCGGTTCCATCGGCAAAAAACTGCTGAAAGTAAAGCACCTGATGCACGCCGGTGATGAATTACCCGTGGTTAAACCATCCACTTTGATGACTGATGTTATTCATACAATAAACGAGAAAAAATTTGGAATCGCCATTGTTGTCGATGAAGATTTTAGGGTTGAAGGCGTTATCACCGATGGTGACCTGAGAAGGAACCTGTTAAAGGGCGCTGATTTTTCATCGGCCGCCGCGGTCGAATGTATGACCGGAAACCCTTTAGGTATTGAAGAAGAGAAACTTGCGGTAGAAGCCTTAAAAATTATGGAAGACAAATTGATCACGTCGTTGGTAGTGGTCGAAAATAAACATTTAAGGGGCCTACTGCACTTACACGATTTGTGGCGAACGGAGATGATCTAATGGACCAAAAAGAACTGGCAAAGAAAATCAAATTAATTATTATGGATGTCGATGGTACACTGTCCGACGGCAGGTTCTTTATCCTGCCCGATGGAACGGTTTTGAAATCTTTTGATGTAAAAGACGGTACGGGTATTGTTTTTGCCGGTCTGGCAGGTATTAAAACCGCCGTCATTACCGGGAAAACGTCGGAAGCTGTAAAAAAAAGGGTCGAAGAACTCCATATAGATGACTATTATGAGGGGATTGCGGATAAAACCAAACCCTTTTACGAACTCCTGATGAAATATGATCTAAAAAAAGAAGAAGTGGCGTTCATCGGCGACGATATCGGGGATGCCGAAGTCATGGGAATGGTCGGGTTCTCCGCCGCGGTCGGGGATGCGCACCCGTTGATCAAACGTATTTCTCATTATATTTCCAAGCGGTACGGCGGCCGGGGCGCTGTCCGGGAACTGATCGATTTTATCCTGGATGTCCAGGGAAAATGGCCGGAAATCTTCACCAAATTAAAAAGCTCGGATAATGAGAAGGAAATGATGCTGAAGATCAATTCATAACCCGCGGCGCGGGGCCTATAAGTGCTGCTGGAACAGGTCCAACAACGCCATCGGATGTTCGATCAATTTTCTAGCCCCGTTCTCCCGTATCTCCTCCGCCCCGCGGAATCCCCATAAAACGCCCACCCCGTACATCCCCGCATTCACCGCCGTCTGCATATCCACCGCCGAATCCCCTACAAACATCGTCTTCCCGGGCGCGATACCCGTTTGCCCGGCAATTTCCAATGCCGAAAACGGGTCCGGCTTTCGCCGTCCGTCGGAAAGCACTCCCCTTACAACCTCGAATTCCCACCGCGGCAACAGCGCCGATACCATTTGCCGGGTAAAGTCATTCGACTTATTCGATAAAACAGATAACTTTTTATTTATCGAGGCCAGTGCGTCCAGCAGTTCCGGGATGCCCTCGTAAGGCGGGGAACTGTCCGGCCAGCACGCGGCGTATATCTCCCGGTAGCTCGCCACCAATTCATCCGCATCGTGGGCGCTTCGTTTTTCCGCCGGGATCGCGCGCTGCACCAATTCGACAACACCTTCGCCCACAAATTGTTTATAGGTCTCTTCCGGGTGGATGGGATAGCCCAACCGCCGCAGTAAGATATTCATGGCATCCGCAATTCCGACGATGGAATTCAACAGCGTACCGTCAAGATCGAAAATAACAGATTCAAAAAGCATCGGAACTCCTTAAGGTTTTTTCAACTCAAAATGATTATACCATAGATTTTTGTATTTTACCCCGCTTCTCTCTACCCCTTTTTTTCCAAAAATGGTATCATTAGATTTTACGTGTGACCGAATGTGGTCCCTGGAGTCTTTGCCCATGAAAGAAGATGGTAATAAAACAAAAGAACAGTTGATCCGGGAAATGGATGAACTGCGTGCATGGAAACGTAAACAGGAAGCACTGGAAGAAAGGCGAAAAAAAATAGACGAAACCGTTCAAAAAGCCTTTGACGATCTCGAAATCCTTACCGGTGAACGGACCGCAATCCTGCAAAAAGCCAATGAGAAATTAATGCGGGAAATCCAGGAACGGGAACGCGTGGAAGAAGCCCTCAGGGAATCCGAAACCCAACTGAGGCTGCTTTCCTCACAATTGTTCAACGCGCAGGAAAAGGAGCGGCAGCGGCTGTCCAAAGAGCTGCACGACCAACTGGGGCATGACCTCGTACTCTTAAAATCCAGGCTCAGGGCCATCGAACGAAAATTACCCCGGGAACAAACCACCCTCCACGGGGACTTTGATGAAACCAGCCGGTATGTCGAGCAGATCATCGAAAATGTCCGCCGTATTGCCGCCGATTTGAGCCCCTCGATATTGGAAGACCTGGGGCTATTCGCCTCCCTTCGATGGCTCGTGGAAAACTTTTCCAAGCAGCATGCCATAAACGTAAATCTTGATATGGACGATGTCGATCACTATTTTTCCCAGGAGACCCGGGTCAACCTCTTCAGGGTTTTCCAGGAAACCCTTACCAATATATCCAAGCATGCCCGGGCCACATCCGTGTCCATCGTGGTGAAACGAAAGAAGGACGTCGTAAGTTTTCATGTGACCGATGACGGCAGGGGATTTAATCCCGGGAGGTCACCGGTAAGAGACCCCGCCCTGAAAGGGATGGGACTGGCTGCCATGAAAGAACGGGTCCACCTTTCCGGCGGCACCCTTGAAGTCCGGACCCGGCCGGGGAAAGGAACTTCCATCCGTTTCGATATTCCCACCGCGATTCCCAGGGGGGGTGGAAAATGAAGCCGTACCGTTTGGTGTTGGCCGATGACCACGTCATTTTCAGGCAGGGTATCAAGGGCCTCATCAACGAGAGAACCGGGCTGGAAGTGATGGCCGAAGCCGGTGACGGCCTGGAACTGGTCAATCTTTTTTACAAGGGGCTGAGACCCGACATGGTGATCCTGGATATCTCCATGCCGAACCTCAGGGGCATCGAGGCCGCCGAAGAGATAAAAAGTCTCTGCCCCGGTGTCAAGATTCTCGTGCTCACCATGCACAAAAGTAAAGAATATCTCTACCACCTGATCTCCGCCGGGGCCCACGGCTATCTTTTAAAAGAAGATTCCGAAGTCGAACTCTTCTCCGCCATCGAAACCATACGTGCCGGGGGGATTTTTGTTTCCAACCTTCTCACCAAAGAGCTTACCGAAGACCTTTCCCATATTTACCATGGAGGGGTACAGCCAGCCAAAGACCCCTTAACCCCCCGCGAGAGGGAAGTCCTGAAACTCGTGGCCGAAGGGAAAGCCAACAAGGAAATCGCCGAACTCCTGTTCATCAGTGTGAGGACCGTGGAAAATCACCGCGCCAACATGATGAACAAATTAAAACTGAAAAAAACCGCCGACCTCATCCGCTTTGCCATGCAAAAAGGATATATATCAAAATTAACTTAACCTTCTAGGTATTTTTACTTACACACAAATAGGTAATTATAGTCATTGACAATCGTCTCCAAATGAAGGAAAATAGAGATCCCAAGTCAACAAATATTTATCTAAAAATTTGTTGAGGATCTGTGAGGTGAGGTGGGGGAGAGATTCTTCTCTCCCCCAATTTTCCAATACTTGATAAAACAGGGATTCTTTTGTATACTTGTATACTAGTATACGTGTGTACTTCCAGCGAGGCCTTTTGACATGAAAAGTATATATTTTATCTCAGATGCACACCTGGCATTCAAGGAGAATGACGGGGAAACCGAAAAGAGAACGAAACTGCTGGAATTCCTTGATTTTATCGGGAAGGATAAGCGAACAGGCGCCCTTTACCTGGTGGGGGATATCTTCGATTTCTGGTTTGAATGGTATCATGTGGTCCCCAAATATTGGTTCCCCGTTTTTTACCGGCTCCGGCGGTTGATCGAATCCGGGGTGTCCGTGAACTTCATTACCGGGAACCATGATTTTTATACCGGTGCCTACCTCGAAAAGGAGATCGGTATCACGTGTTTTAACGAATCCTGTGAGTTCCGGGTGGAATCGAAACGGTTTTTCGTTGCCCACGGCGACGGGTATGCCAGGAAGGACCGGGGGTACCGTTTCCTCAAAAAGATCATCCGCAATCGATTTTCTATTTTCCTGTATAAAACGTTTGTTCCCGCCGACCTGGGTATGCAAATCGCCAAATGGTTTTCCCATTCCAGCCGCCGGTTGGTAAAGATCGAGAAATCATCCTGGGCCGCCGAGTATTATACCTATGCCCGGAGAAAATTTGAAGAAGGATTCGATTTCGTCGTCATGGGGCACATTCATTATCCCATGCTGGAAGAGGAGAATGGAAAAATTTATGTCAACTGCGGCGATTGGATGCACCATTTCACCTATGCCAAATATGACGGCAATAAAATGACGCTTGAGAAATGGAGTGGTGGAGTGATGAAGTGATGGAGTAAATATTTGAGGTTGACTGCGAACCGTATTTGTGATATTTTTCTTTCATGCATAAAATTTTACAAATAGTCATTCAACTTGGAGTCGTATTGTTTGCCATATCCGTCCATGAGTCCGCACATGCGTGGATGGCTAACAAGTTCGGAGATTCCACCGCCAAAAACCAGGGGCGGATATCGTTAAACCCCATTAATCATATCGATCCCATCGGCACCGTTGTATTCCCCATCCTGCTTGCCATCATGGGTGCCCCGGTGTTCGGCTGGGCCAAACCCGTAATGGTCAATCCCTATAACCTTCGAGACCCCCGGCGGGCCAATATATTTATTTCCGCCGCGGGACCGGTTTCAAATTTGTTAAGCGCCGCCGCCGGGGTAATCGCTTTCCTGGTAATAAAACGGATCAATATCGGGATATTACTCAACCCCGACGGTTTGACCGCCCTGGGATGGGTACTGCTGTTCCTGGTCATTATAAATATTTACCTTGCCGTTTTTAACCTGATCCCCATTCCCCCCCTGGACGGCAGCGGGATACTTGAGGGAGTGCTCAGGGGCGACGCCTTATACCATTATCAAAAAATAAAACCCTACGGTTTTATCATACTGATCTTGATCATTTACCTTGGTGTACTCGATAAAGTCGCCAACCCGATACTTTCGCTAGTACTCGATATTATACGCAGAGGATAAACATATGAACAAACAAACCGTAATGAGCGGAATGAGACCCACGGGGAAACTCCACCTGGGACATTGGGTCGGGGCCCTGAAAAACTGGGTGCCCTTCCAGGATAAATACGATTGTTATTATTCCATCGTCGATTGGCACGCCCTGACCACCGACTACCAGAACCCCGGGGAAATAAAGGAAAATATACGACAGGTACTGCTGGATTGGCTCAGTGCCGGGATCGATCCCGGGAAAAGCACCGTATTCGTGCAATCCCGCGTAAAAGAGATCGCCGAATTGTACCTTTTACTTTCCATGAGTACCCCCCTGGGATGGCTGGAACGCGTACCCACCTTTAAAGAACAGCAGCAGCAATTAAAGGACAGGGACATCAATACCATCGGCTTCCTGGGCTATCCCCTTCTCCAGACCGTGGATATCATCATCGTAAGAGGACAACTGGTGCCCGTGGGAGAAGACCAGGTCAGTCATCTCGAACTGGGCCGGGAAATCGTCCGGCGGTTCAACAATATTTACGGCAACTATTTCGACGAACCCAGAGAATTACTGACCCCGGTGCCCAAACTCCCGGGACTGGACGGCCGGAAAATGAGCAAGAGCTACGATAACTCTATTCTCCTTTCCGACACCGCCGAGGCCGTGGATAAAAAAATCCGGCCCATGAAAACCGATACCCGCAGGAAACGGCGGTCCGATCCCGGTGTTCCCGCCGATTGCCCCGTTTTCAGCATCCACGAAACCTTTTCTTCCGAAGATGAACGGGAAGAGATCGAAAAAGGATGTACCACCGCTTCCATCGGCTGCATCGACTGCAAGAAGATACTGATCAAAAATCTGAACAATGCCCTTGAACCCGTTCGTGAGAGACGGAGACAATTTGAAAACATCGAAGTCGATGATATTCTCGAAACCGGTATAAAAAAAGCCCGGGAAGTATCCGCCCGGACGGTGAGCGAAGTCAGGGAATTAATGAAAGTCTAACCGCGGATAAACACAGATGAACACCGAGAATTCCATCGATGAGGAAAGTTACAATATTCGCACCGAACGTTTCGAAGGTCCGTTGGACCTGCTGCTTCATTTGATCAAAAAAAACAAGATGGATATCATGGAAATAAAGATTTCCGAGATTACCTCCGAATATCTCTATTACCTCCGGGACAAGAGCCGTATAAACCCGTCGCGGGAAGGGGATTTCCTCATGACCGCTTCCACCCTGATCTATATAAAATCGCGGTCCTTATTGCCCAAACCCGAAATCCTGCAGGATGAAGAGTCGCCCGAAGATAGATTGCTCAATACCCTCATCGAATACGATAAAATCCAGAAAATTTCGCAGGTCCTCAAGGATATGGAAGGACAAACCCTGATCCTGTGGAAACGCGAGGAGGTGGCGGAAAAATTTGTGTCCAAAGAGTTCGAACTGGAAGAGGTCTCCTCCTTCCAACTGGCCGAAGTTTTTTTAAACCTCGTTAAGAGAAGAGAGGGTGAAAGCTTCCTCTATATCGATTCAAAAAAGTATTCCATCGAGAAAAAATGGGAGGAACTCCTCCAACTCGTGGAAACCGACGGATACCTCGATTTTTTCCAATACGTGGAATCGCTGCAAACCATCGAAGAGATACTTGTCAGCTTTTTCTGTATGCTGGAAATGATCAAACAGCGTGTCTTTATCGGTGTTCAGAAGAAATTGTTCGGTCCCATCTCCCTCTGGAAAAAAACGGGATAGACGTAACTATTAAAAATGAACAAACCGAAAGAGAAAGAGTTTAACATTCGAACCGAAGCCGGTAAAATGGCTTTCATCGAATCCGTACTTTTTGTATCCAAAGACCCCGTGGAACCCGAACGTCTTATGAATTATTTAAAGATCAAAGATGTCGCCGATTTTGAAAGACTGATCGTGAAAATGGACGACGATTATGAACGAAGGGGATGCGGGATCATGGTCCAGAAGGCCGGCGGCGGCTTGCAATTAACCACCCGGCCCGGTATGCACGAGTTCCTCAAGGAATTCTTTACCATCAAGAGTTCGTCGCGATTGAGCGTTGCGTCGCTGGAGACCCTTGCGATCGTGGCGTACCGCCAGCCCGTTACCATTGCCGAGATATCCGATTTACGCGGGGTCAATTCCGTGGGGCCCGTAAAAAATCTTTTGCAAAAGAAGCTGATCCGGATTACCGGCCGCAAAAGGGTACCCGGTCTGCCCGCCCTTTACTCCACCTCCCGGGAATTTTTACTCTATTTCGGCCTGGGCGATCTCTCCGAATTACCGTCATTGGAAGAGTTGACCGAAATGTTCGAGGAAAAGGAACAACCCTCATTATTTCAGTAAGTTCATCTTTAAAAATTTTCTTGTGAGAACCCCTTGAATTTCTTCACAAGAAATGGTAGATTGTTTCTTTTTGAGTGTAATAGTTATAAACTGTAACGCTAGACGAATGGAGGATTTAGACGTGAACGAATTGATCAATCCGAATGTACTTGAGCTTCACCCCTACACGCCGGGGAAACCGGTGGAAGAAATCCGCCGGAAGTACAACCTGGAAAAAGTCGTTAAGCTGGCATCCAATGAGAACCCGTTTCCCGTTCCCGCGCATGTATCCGAAGCCATTGCCGCGGAACTTGCCAATGTTGACCGATACCCCTGTTCCGATTGTTTTTTCCTGAGGAACAGGGTGGCCGAGTATAACGGTGTGGGTGCCGATAATGTTGTCGTCGGGGCCGGCTCCGTCGAGCTTATCCGCATGATCGTTAAAACATTCATCGACCCCCGGAAGGATGAGAAAATCCTGACTTCCGAGAAAAGTTTCGTCTTTTACAAGATCGCCGCCCTGGAGCACGGGGGGAAAGCGGCCTTCGTGGAAGCCCCAATGGGTGAGGATTACCGTTATGACCTGGATGCGCTGTACCGGTTGGTGGACGAAAAAACCAAAGTGATCTTTATTGCCAACCCCAACAATCCTACCGGGACCTTGTTGGGTAAAAAGGAAATAATGGAATTTGTCGATAAGGTACCCCGGGATGTGATCATTGTCTTTGATAATGCTTACCAGGAGTATGTCACCGCCGGCGGGAACGAGGAAGACGCCGCGCAGTATGTCGACGGCATCGAGATGGCTGTCAACAGGGGAAATATCATTGTCCTTCGGACCTTTTCCAAGATCTATGCCATGGCCGGGTTACGGATCGGGTACGCCGTATCCAACGAGACCGTTATTTCGTACCTGGGCCGCGTCAAGGCGCCGTTCAATGTCACCCGTCCGGCCCAGGTGGCCGCCATGGCCGCGCTTCAAAGCGATGAATTCAAGGACCGTTCCGCCAGGCTGAATGTAAAAAGCAGGGAAATTCTATTCAACCGGATGACCGAAATGGGATTGAAAGTGGTTCCCTCCAAAGCTAATTTTCTACTTTTCTTCCCCGGGGCCGGTGTGTCTATTCCCGACTTGAACGACCGACTGATGGCCGAAGGTGTCATCATCCGGCCGATGGCGGGATTCGGCGTGCCTGACGGCATGAGAGTGACCGTGGGGACCGAAGAAGAGAATACCTTTTTTATCGAAACGTTAAAAAAAGTACTGACCCGGATCGTAAAATAAAACCGAACGTGAAAAAAAAAATGAAAAAACGTTTAAATTTTTTTCCCAGTGTGATATAAGTATGAAGTTGAGCAAACAAGGAGGATACAGATGAATATAAAAGTTGCCACAGAGGGTGAACGGACGACGGTGTTATTATCCGGTACCATCGATATCCCCGCTGGAGAAAGCCTGAAGAAAACCCTGCACAAGATCGCGGAGGCAGAGAACGTAAAAGAGATAATCATCGACTTCAAGCATGTGGATTCCATCGGCAGTTCTGCTATCGGTGCCCTGTTGTTGAGCCACAAGGAATTTGGCGCAAAAGGAATAATGTTCCGGATCATCAATGTAAATAAAGAGATCAGGGCCCTTTTCAAAATAATAAAATTGGATAAAATTTTTAAGATATAAGGGGTAAGGGGTAAAGGGCAAGGGGTAAGGAAAAGATTTACCTCCCGGGCCTTATGCCCCGTTAATTCTCCCTCCGATTTTTTCCTTTACTTACCAGTGTGTCCCATTCATCGACCCCTTTCCCCATATTCTTACCCCTTACCCTTACCCCTTATTTTCATTTTTTCTCTTGACATTTAAACGTGGAATTTTTATAATTAAATTTACGATATTGAAACACCGGTTCAAATAATGAACTATTTGGTTCAGGAGCAGCAGGAAACTCAAGTACATGGAGGAAAAATGATTAAAGGAGTTATGAACAAGTACTTACATATCGATCTAAGCAGCCGTAAATTTCATTTCGACACGCCGCCGGAAGGGCTTTATGACGAATTTGTCGGTGCCAAGGGCGCGGGTTTGAAGTTGATGGTTGACATGGGGTTGGTCACTCATGATCCGTTGTCCCCGGAGAACCCGTTGATTTTCATCACCGGTCCGTTTACCGGTTCCCTGGTCCAGACGTCGGCCCGTTCCACCCTGGTGACCAAGTCTCCTCTCCTGGGCACGGCGTTGGATTCCGGGATAGGCGGTGATTGGGGGCCTTACATGAAGAGGACCGGTATCGATTACATGGTGGTGACGGGGAAAAGCGACGGGCCGGTTTACCTGCACATTACCCCCGGGAAGGTTGTTTTCGAGGATGCTTCCGGGTTATGGGGAAAGAACCGTTTTGAAACGGAGAAGCAGTTAAAGTCGAAGTACCCGGACAGCCGGGTGTTGACCGTTGGTCCCGCCGGTGAGAACCTGGTGAAGCTCGCATGTATCGGTACCAATTTTCACCGCGTGTTCGGACGCGGCGGCAGTGGAGCGGTCATGGGTTCCAAGAACCTCAAGGCAATTGTTGTCGAGGGTAAAGACAAGCCCGAACTTTTTGACGAAGCCGGTTTTAAATCATTGAACACCGCGTTGACCAAAGACATCATGGCGCATCCCAACCGTAAGTTGAGATATGAGCGGGGTACGCCCATGTGGATGCGGTGGGGACAGGAAGACGGGCGTTTTTTGCCCATCCGTAATTGCCGGGAAGTGGTGTTGGAAGAATACGAAAATATTACCGCCGAGGGTTTTCGTAAGGCCCTGGGTTGGAAGAGCACCAGTTGTTTTAATTGTGGAATCATGTGTGCGAAGAAGGGTAAATGGAAAAATTACGAATTGGAAGGTCCCGAGTATGAGACCATTGCGTGGTTGGGAACCAACTGCGGGTTGACCGATCCCGAGGACATTGCTTATGCCAATTATCTTTGCGATGATTTCGGTATAGACACCATTTCCACCGGCGCTACCCTGGCCTATGCCATGGAGGCGTTTGAGAAGGGCATCATTAGCGAGGCCGACACCGGTGGTATTTCGTTGACCTTCGGTAACAGGGACGCCGTTCATGAGATGATCAAAAAGATCGCGCTTCGTGACGGTCTGGGTGATATCCTGGCCGAGGGGAGCCGGATTGCGTCCCGGAAGATCGGTAATGGCAGTGAATATTTTGCGTTACAGGTTGCGGGTATGGAATTATCCGGTGTGAATATCAAGGGATGTTCGACCATGGGATTGGCGTTGGCCACCGCTGATTTTGCCAGTCATACGAGATTATGGACCGCCACGGCCGAGATGAACGGTAATTTGACTTTCGAGAGTACGCCGAAAGTGGTAAAAGACGGTCAGGATGAGATCAACACCAGGAATTCGTTAGTGGTTTGTGATTTTTTCATGTTTGGATTCGACCGGATAGCGCCGGTGTTGGAGAAGATGACCGGTGTAACGCGCAGTGCGGATGATTTGCAGAAGATCGGTGAGAAGATTTCCAATCTTCACCGGATGTACAATATCAAGAATGGGCGTACGCGTAAGGATGACATGCTCCCGGGCCGTTTTTTAAAGGAGAAGCATTTATCCGGTATTTTCAAGGACCGGTATTTGGATGAAGAGACGTTCAACCGGTGGTTGGACATGTATTACAACGAGCGAGGTTGGGATAAAAACGGTATCCCCACCGACGAGAAATTAGCCGAGTTAAACCTGAAACGATTGTAAGAAATATAAACAAAAGTTTTTGGGAGTCCAGAACCCTTTTTTCAAAAAGGGTTTTGGTCGCCGAAGGCCACGCGGCGCGTGGACCCTATTAAGAAAAGAAACATGAACCAGTCGATCAAGAAAGCGTTTGAGATTCTTTCGTTTATCGTGGAGAATCCTGGAAAAAGGACGTTGGCCGGGATGAGTTCCCGTTTAGGGATGAACAAGACCACACTGTACCGTTTTTTGAGTACCATGGAGTCCATGGATTTCCTGGCGCGGATAGATGACCGTTATGTACCCGGCATTAAGTTGTTCGAGTTGGGGAGCAGGGTCCCGATCAAAGAGTTATTGGTGGACAAAGTCCACCCGATATTGCTGCGGCTTACCGCCGAGGTCAACGAGACCGTGAACATGGGTGAGTTTCGCAAGAACCGGGTCTTTTACCTTGACAAGACCGAGAGTCAGCGGAGTTTACAGATTCACACCAGTGTGGGCAGTTACATCCCGTTATACTCTTCCGCGTTGGGAAAAAGTATATTGTCGATTTTACCCGAATCTCTCCGGGAGGCCATTATCACCCGGTTGGTTTTCGAGAAGCGGACAGGCAACACCGTTACCGATGCCGGGGTACTGCGAGAGCACGTGGCCCGGGTCTGGGAGCGCGGTTACGGTACCGACTGCGAGGAGATGGAAGACGGGCTGCACTGTGTGGCCGTTCCGCTTAAGATCGAGTCGTTGGATTTTTACGGGGCCATCAGTTGTTCCGGTCCCACCGTCCGTTTTACTTCTCAGCGGATGGCGGAGTTGGCTCAAAAGCTAAACGAAGCCGCCGCGGAAATAAAGGATATGTTTTAATAATAAAATGAATGGCCCACAGAACACACAGAATACACAGAAGCCGCGGGCGCGGCACCCTCTTTTTTTTCTGTGTATTCTGTGTGTTCTGTGGGCCAAAATAAAAGTAGGAGACATCGATGAAGAAGTCATATCGGCAATTTGCGGATCGAACGTCGCATTTGCAGCCTGAAGGGGCGTATGCCTTTTTAGCCAAAGCGCAGCAATTGGAGGCGCGGGGGCGGGAGATCATTCACCTGGAGATCGGTCAGCCCGACTTCCAGACTTTCGATAACATCGCCCTCAGTGGGATACGGGCCATAACCAATGGTGAGACGCGGTATACGCCTCCCCCGGGTATCCCCGCCATCCGGGAGGCCATTGCCCGTTATACCGGGGAACGTATCGGCATGGCGCTCGATGCCGGGCAGGTGGTCGTGGGACCCGGCGCCAAACCGCTGTTGTTCTTTCCCATGATGGCGCTCCTGGAACCCGGGGACGAAGTGATCTACCCCGACCCCGGTTTCCCCAGTTACCGTGCCATAATCGAGACCATGGGGGCCGTGCCCGTTCCCATCGGTTTAAGCGAGGAAAATGATTTTTCCTTCGATATGGAACAGTTCAATGCCAAAGTGAACGAGCGGACCCGTCTCATTATCATCAATTCCCCCTCCAATCCCACCGGCGGGATTATCCCCGAGTCGGACCTGGAGGTCATTGCAGAAGCTGCGAAAAAGAACGATTGCTGGGTATTGAGCGATGAGATATACACCCGGCTCGTTTACACCGACGATCCCGTCAAAAGTATCATGACCCTGCCCGGCATGGCCGAGCGGACTATTATCATGGACGGGTTTTCCAAGACCTATGCCATGACCGGCTGGCGGCTCGGATACGGTGTCATGCCCAAACCCCTGGCCGATACCGTGGGTTTGTTATTAACCCATTCCGTCGGATGTACCGCCGCCTTTACCCAGGTTGCCGGTATCGAAGCCCTGACCGGGCCGCAGGATGAGGTCGAGCGCGTTCGGAAGATCTTCCTTCGGCGGCGGGATATCATCGTAAAGGGACTTAACGCCATTCCCGGCGTGACGTGCCGGGTGCCGCGGGGGGCGTTTTATGTGTTCCCCAATGTCAAGAGTTTCGGGCGCGCGTCCAATGAACTGGCCGAATACTTATTGAATGAGGCCGGGGTCTGTGTACTGCCCGGTACATCTTTCGGCCGGATGGGCGAAGGGTATATACGCCTTTGCTATTCCAATTCCATCGAAGCCATCGAATCGGCATTGGAAAAGATAGAAGCGGCCTTAAAAAGGTTGTAAAAATTAAAATAAAATAAGCCACGGATTTACACGGATTTACACGGACCCCGCGGCGCGGGGACCCTTTAAATTTTATCCGTGTCCATCCGTGTTAATCCGTGGCTAAAACGATATAGGAGGAAAAATGAGTTTGCATTTTGATTTTTTTAGTGACAAAGAATTAAAGCAAATGGACGCCTTAAAAGAATCCTACGGCGGCGCTTCCGAAATAATGAAATCCATCGATAAAATGAGAGATTACGGGGAGCGGAAAAAAGTTGCCGGTGAAAAAGGGTTCGGCGACATGTTGGAGAAAGCCGAGGAATATGCCAAATCCTTTGCCAAAGTCGAAAATTTCATCGAGAAAGAGAACGTTCGATTCACCAAAGAGGGCGTTGCCACCACGCAGGTCTCCGGTTTCCAGGGAGCGCCTATTACCCTGAGGGGCATGCAGCGGATGGCCGAAGACGGGGAAACCCTCGTTCCCGAGGAATTTATTTCCGTCATGGCCCTTACCGAGGATTACGTCCTGAACGGCGAACTGCTCACCACCCTGGCCATGTCCGAAAACATCATGGGGGCGCATAAGTTCTGTAACACCAATCTCGTGGGAACCCCGCTCAGCAATGAGACCTATGCCCGGTTGGAGAAAGTCACCGGCCAGACTTTCGAGACCTATTCACCCGCCGGCGGGATGCGGGCGTTGATACTCAAAAACATGGGCACCGCTTTCGGTAACCTCGGCGGCGTGGAAGTGGCCAACAACAACCACCTCGTTTACCTTGACGGTGTCACCCGTTCCGCCGTAAACACCGGTGGTGATTTTTACCTTAATCCCAGTTGGTCCACCATTGCCGCCGCCTGTTATTATGCGCGGGATATCAAGAACCTGACCTTTAAAGTCTCCATGCTGCTGGCCACCCAGAGTCCCATGCAGTTCCGGATGCTGTTGAACATCATGAAAGAGTACATCCGTGACGACGGCACCACCCCCATTTACGAGATCAACTGCGGGAACGGCATGACCCCCGAGACCTTTATCCAGTGTTCCGATGAGTTGAAAGCCTCGGGTATCCCCAACGTATCCCTGGCCGCTCATTTGCGTATCAACCCCGACCTGGGTCTCAAGGATTTCAATTGGACCGAAAACGCCCACAAAGTATTGGCTTCCGGTACCGACATTACCATCAAGTACGAGAGTGACGGCACATCGCGGCCCATGGACACCATGGAAGCCTATTTCTTACCGAAGGAAGACCGCCTGGCCGCCGCGGAACAGATCGGCGACGTTATTTATTACAAATGTGTCCGCTGCTCCAACGATGCCAAAGACATCATGAAAATGGGTCACAAAGCCACATTTGCAAAAATCTCTTATAGATAATATAATAAAAAATGAGCCGCGAAGATACGTGAAGTTACGCTAAGATATAAATTGAACTTCGCGTCTCTTCGCGTGTCTTCGCGGCTAAAAAATTGAGGAGGAAATATGAAACATCGAATTGCCATGATCGGGTTCGGCACCGTCGGACAGGGACTGGCCGAAATCCTAATTGAAAAAAAACTGGAATTACAGGATAAGTACGGATATGAATTCGATATCGTCGGTATATCCGATATCGCCTACGGCACCGTGTACAATCCCGACGGCCTGGATATCGTTGCCATGCTGGAGACCGCCAAAAGTAAAAAGAAATTTTCAACCGATGTAAAAGAGTGGGATTCCCTGACGTTGATCAAGGAGTCCAATGCCACCGTCGTATGCGAGATGGCGTTCACCGACCTAAAGACCGGCGAACCCGCCATCAGTCATTGCAAGGCCGCGTTTGAGACCGGCAAACACATCGTGACCAGCAACAAGGGACCCGCTGCGCTGGCCTATGGAGAACTACTGGAAATAGCCGACAAGAACGGGGTCCAGTTCCTGATCGAAGGAACCGTCATGAGCGGGACACCCGTTATTAATTTAATGGACGGTCCGTTGGCCGGGTGTACCATCTCCGCTGCCCGGGGTATATTGAACGGTACCACCAATTATATCCTTACCCGGATGGAAGAGGGAATGAGCTATGAAGAGGCATTAAAGAAAGCCCAGGAACTCGGTTATGCCGAGGCCGATCCCACCGGCGACGTCGAGGGTTACGATGCCCGCGGTAAAGTGACCATCCTTGCCAATGTCGTAATGGATGCCGATTTGAAGATCGGGGATGTATCCTGCAAGGGAATCACCAAAATCACCCTCGAGGATATTGCAAAAGCCAAAGCGGAAAATTCCCGGTGGAAACTCATCGGTTCCGTGAAGAAAGAAGGAAGCAAGGTCATTGCGTCCGTTGCCCCGGAGAAATTGCCGTTGAGCCATCCGTTAGCCGGTGTCATGGGGGCGACCAATGCCATGACCTTTACCACCGATCTACTGGGAGATGTTTCCATCGTCGGTCCCGGTGCCGGTCGAAAGGAAACCGGTTTCTCCATTTTAACCGATCTATTGAAAATACAACGTTAGTTGAGTTAGAGGAGTTAGTTGAGTTAGAGGAGTTAGAGGAGTAAGAAGAGTGAGAGGAGTGAGAGGAGTGAGAGGAGTGAGTTGAGAGCCGGGAACCGGGTTTGCTTTTCCCTACTCTTACACTCATCCTACTCATCCACTCTTCTATCATAAAGGAGGTAGTAAATGTCTTTTATCGACCTTGGTCAGCTTGAAGAGAAAGAACTGGTACCCGGTTTTTTCGTTAAATTTGTTCATACCGCTAACATGACCTTTGCTTATTGGCGCATCGAGGAGGGTGCTTCACTGCCCGATCATTCGCACCCGCATGAGCAGGTGGCCAGTCTCATCGAAGGGAAAATGGAATTCAATCTTAATGGTGAGGTCAGGCAAATCGTGCCGGGCGATGTGGTCGTTATTCCCCCCAATGCCCCCCACAGCGGTAAAGCCTTAACGCCCTGCAGGATATTGGACGTATTCCATCCCGCCAGGGAGGATTATCGGTAAGAAGTAGGAAATAAGAATTAAGAAGAGTAAGACGTTAGAAAAAAAATCGGCCCTATAAGTGACAAAAATGGTGATGGATAATGTTAACCTTTGAAAAGACCTTTGTTTTTTCCGATTTTCACGGAGACCTCGATACAATGGCAAAGAGTTTTGCCGTTAAGGGGTTGATGACTTACGACGGGAACGAGGAGAAGCTTATTCAATCCATCAAGGACGAGGTTAGTGGTAATCGTCATGGGGTTTCGCTGGAAAAATCGATAATCAGGCAGGAAGCGCCCGTTCGTCTTTTTTTCCTGGGCGATTGCCTCGACCGTTGTAATTATGGGTATCATATCATTCAATTCTTTACAAAGGTCCGGTGGGAACAGTTCAATATTCATCCTGTTTTTCTCCTGGGGAACCATGATCTGTTGAACGTACTTTTTTTTCTCAATCCCTTCAAACTGTACCGGTTTTACCGGGGTAACGGACCGTCCTATTCCAAGGTACTCGAATACATCCGGTCCATGGGGCTTGATAAGAGTCTCAGGGGATTTTTCGACCTTCATCGTGATGAGATCATGGATTTGCAGAAGCAGTTTTACCGGGAGGGCCGTATCGAGGTATCACAGGGTCATCCGTCTACTTCCGCCATCTTGCGGTATGGCAGGGATTATTCTTTTTTCCATAAGATCGGTCCCATCGATTCGAAGAAAGAGTGGGAAAGCGTATCGAAGCTCCGTGATATTTTAGGAATAGAGAGAGATGAGGACGAGATCGATGATGAGAGTGAGTATCGCAAGTGGTACCCCGAGGGCAGTTATGTCGATACCATGCTCAAGGCCTATGTTCCCCCTGACGGTGAGAACCACTGGTGGAGTCTTATTCCCGGTCGATTAAGGGAAGAGGAAGAGGATGAGCAAAACATGTCTTACGGTGAGATCGCCGATTTTAACATCCTTCGCCGGAAGGTAAACAAGGACCGGGTGGAGATATTGCCCATTGATTGGCGGGTGATTTCCGTTGTCTGGCGGAAGCATTACGGCGATTATTTTCGCCGGGTGAAGTATGTGTATCTCGATGGTTCTACTATTTTCGTTCATGGGGGGATATCCGTATTGTCCATGATGGACCCGTTGGTATTCGGGAACATGTATTTTCCCGTGGAGGGGAAATTCCGGAAACCCGACCGTTGGATGGACCTCGAGAAACAGGCGAAACGGTCGAACCGGTTGGTTTCTCAGGTATTGAGGAATGCGTTGAACGATTATAGTTTCGAGGACTTGAGTGGGGCCGAGGTGATCGATTTGATGGGGTGGTGGCGGGGGAGTCATGCCGGGTTCCCGCAGTTTGGCGGGCCGTTGTGGAGTGATTTCGAATATCTCGAGAATTGTTTGAAAGATGAGGAGATGCGTGAGGGGTTATTGGATTTTTACCGGAAGTTCAGCGAGACCTATGGGATTAAGCGGATAATCTGCGGTCACACGCCGTTTTATACCTTTGGGGAGGAAGCGGGCCCCTTATTGAAGCGGAATGAGGACCTGGAGAAAGAGTTGAGCCTGGAGTATATCTGTGTGGACAACGGGTGTTCCCGTGCTTACCGGTATAAGCGCCCCGTGCCCAATGGAATAGTGATCGACGGCGAAGGAAAAATTTAAAAAACAGTTGCGAGTTGCGGGTTGCGGGGAAAAGATTAAAAACTTGATGACGGAATACGGGTTTCTAAAAGAGTGCGCGGTAATGCGCCGAAGTCGAGGAAAAAGATGAAGAGTTATCGGGAATTAGAAATATTTATTCACACGGTTCCTGTAATGAATCGATTATCCATTTAAGTTTCATCAAGGACACCCATCAAAGTGTCGAAAGTGAAGTAAATTCTCTTCCACACAAAACCCCGAATCCTTTCAATACAACATTGAATATACGAGACATTGCGAAAAAATATCGAAAAGGAATGAACCCGAACCCCTGATCGAAGAGAAGAAAGAAAACGAACAAATAGTTGACTTTTACCCGGAAATCACATATCATTGGGCTATTAAAATTGTTTTATGTTTAACGTCTAACGGAGGAAGAATTGAAAGCCTTTATCCTGGTTGTTGTCTTCATGGCCGCAGGACTTCTCCTGTACCCCGGCGACCCGGTCGAGACCCTCGATATTCAAAAAGCCATCCAACGCGCCCTGGAAAATAATAAAAATATCCTCATCAGCCGCGAAGAAGTCAAGCAATACAGATACAGACTGCGGCAGAACCTGGGATTCCTGCCCGATGTGACGCTGCAAGGCACCAAAAACCTGGATGAGAAACTCATGCGGATCGAGATGCCGCCGCTTATCCCCGGGGGACCGCCGCAGGTTTTCAGCCTCGATTTTACAAAAAACTATGAATTCACCCTCCAGGCGGTACAACCTCTTTTTGCCGGGGGAAGAATCCTCTATTCCTATAAAAACGCCCGCCTGGACCTGCAAATCGCCAGGGAAAAAAAGAACAATACGGAAAAAGACGTTATCCTCCAGGTAAAAAAAGTGTTTTTCAATATCCTCGTACTCAAGGAACTCTTGAACGCCCACAACGATGCGCTCCACGTGGCCGAAACCAATTACAAAAATATAAGAGAAAACCTCGAACTGGGGATGGCCTCGAAATACGACCTCCTGCGCGCCGAACTGGCGGTGGCTTCCATAAAACCCAATATCCTGAGCGTCCAAAAATTGCTGGACTTATCCCTCCTGAACTTGAAATTCATGACCGGCTTCCCCGCCGATACACCCGTCGAGACCGCGGGAGAACTCGAATATTCGATAAAACCCCTGGAAACGGCCCAACTGGTGAAACACGCCCTGACCAGCCGCTCCGAAATCCTCCGGATGCAAATGGAAATCAAAAAAACCGCAAACTTCCTGAGAATGGCTTACGGGCAATTCCTTCCCGATATCTCCCTCGTCGCCGCTTACAGTTACCGGGCCGATTTCTTCAACTTAAGAAAAAACAATTGGGAAGATTATTATACCGTTAACCTGGGCATCCGTTTTCCTATTTTCCAACAATTTAAACGCACCGCCCGGGTAGGTGAACTCAACGTAATGAAAAAAATATTAAATCTCAATTACGAGCAGTTGAAAGAAGCCACCGAACTGGAGGTCCGAAAATTGGTGATGACCATGGAGGAGGAGTATCAAAACATCCTCGCCGGTCTTAAAAACATCGAGACCGCAAAAGAGGGTCTGAGAATCGCCAAATTGACCTATAACGAAGGGTTGATTACCATCCTCGAATTAAATACCTCCACCAACGATCTGACAAAGGCAAAAGTAAATTTCTTCCAGGCCGTATACAATTATAATATTGCCGCGGCCGAGCTGGAAAAGATATCCGGTGTAAAAATAAATGACGGAGAGGTCCAATGAACCGGTTTTCACTTAATTTCCTTCTTATTTTCACGGCGCTGACACTGGTGCCGGTCGGCGGTTGTTCAAAGCAAAAAGAGCAAAAAACCGTTTACGAGAAAAAGCCCACGGTCGTGACGGTTGAAAAGGTAACGCGCGGCCTCTTTACCCGTGTACTGCGTTACAAAGGGACCGTATTGCCCTGGCAAAGGGCCAATATAGGTCCCGAAGTATCCGGGCGCATAAAAAGAATCCTTAAAAAACCCGGGGATACCGTTCAAAAAAACCAGCTCCTCGCCGAACTGGACACCACCACCATGGAGCTCCGGGCAAAACAGGCCGCGGCCGCGGTTGACGTCGCAAATGCCGCGTACAAAGACGCCCTGCTCAATTACCGACGCCTGGAAAAACTCTTTCAAAAAACCGCCGTCTCCCGTATACAGTTGGAAAAAGCCGAACTCGCCCTGGAGTCTGCCGAAACCCAGAAAAAAAGCGCGGAAGCCCAACTGGATGTCCTGGAACACGACCTTAAAAACTCATCCATGCGTGCCCCCTTTAACGGTATTATCACTTCTAAAAATATGGAGGAGGGCGATGTGATCAATCCCATGATGGGAATGAATTTGGGCATAGTGACCCTCATGGATTTGAGTAAAGTAAAAATAACCCTGGAT
>Ga0210082_1000041_pt1 | contig 26225 bp, 22 predicted proteins | sample White_ThreeSqA_D_2_FD_185592 | JGI IMG/M metagenome (GOLD analysis project Ga0210082, IMG submission 185592) | Wetland microbial communities from the San Francisco Bay, California, USA, that impact long-term carbon sequestration -... | ecosystem: Environmental > Aquatic > Marine > Wetlands ... | reverse complement strand
CTTACATCTCTCTACTTAACGGTAGGAACCAAAAAGAAAATTTTGTTGTCGATGATTTGCGACTGGATTTTCTTCTCATTCTCCAATACATCGATGTATTTATATAACTCCAAACGGTTCTTTCCCGTCAACGCCTCCAGGTCCTCCATGGTTAACGGACGCCGGACAATGGTATTTAAAATATTACTCTCCAAATTCCTGCTGAACGACGAAATCTCATCCCGGCGGCGAATCCGCTTGATGATCTCCACGGGCAAATCTCCCCACTTCTCCACGATGGATTCCAGTGTACCGATATCAACGGACCCTGTACCTTCGTACGCCGGCGGACGGTCCAACGAATTCAACTGCACCCGGTCCGGCCGGATTTTTTTTATGACCCGGTAGATCTTCTCCAACTCTTCGTCGCTGTCGTTAATGCCCCGGGCAATAAACACCTCCAACCAAATCCGCCCCCGGTACTCATCCCTGAAATCGATCAATCCCCGGATGATCGAACCGATACCCAACTCCCCATGGGGCCGGTTGATCTTTGAAAAAACCGACGGCGTGACCGCATCCAGCGACGGAAGCACCAGGTCGGCTTCCAAAAGATCGTCCCTCACCTCTTTTAACGGCAGCAGCGTACCGTTGGTAAGGACCGCCGTGGGGGTATCGGTGATTTTTTTGATCTCCCGGATAATGTGACCGATATCCTTATTCAACGTGGGCTCACCGGACCCGGAAAACGTAATGTATTCGATGAGTCGATCCCCGGAAACCACCTCTTTTATCTCTTCCAGCACGGCCCCGGGATCGACGAACCGTTTCCGCTTTACCCGCAAGTCCGTGGTCTTGCCGCACTCACAATACACGCAGTCCAGGGTACAGGTCTTGTAAGGAATAATATCCACCCCCAGGGATATTCCCAGCCTGCGTGAAGGTACGGGGCCGAAGGTGTAACGAACCATAATGAAGTGCCTAAAGTGAGCTAAAGTGCCTAAAGTTGAGGCACTTTACGCACTTTAGGCACTTTAGGCACTTTTAATCTCTAATCCAACGAGATGGATTTTTTTGTTTTTTCCCGGCGTTTGGAGTCCATTGCGTCCCATTTTTTCATACAGGGCGCATCCAGACCTTCCACCAGGGAACATTCCAGGTATTCGGTGATGTAAACGATACAAGCGCGGATGGCTTTTCCCACGGGTGTTTTTTTCGCTTCACCGCCGGCGACGGAGAAATTCCGCAGGTTTAAACCCGCACCGATGGAACTGCCTTTGGCATTACCTTCAATGGTCCTGGCATCCACGATCTCGCCGGTTTCCGTATCGATGATCTTCACATCCACGGCAATATAGGTCTTGGTTTTGCTGCCGCCGAGGCTGATTCCCTTGAACCGAACTTTTCCACCCTTTTTACCGGATTCCTCGAAAGCGGTAACCGTACCGGCGATCAAGTATTTCGCCCCCTTGATATTTTTCATTTTTACAAGGGTACTCTTACTGACCCTGCCGGAAGCACTCAAATCCTGCTCGCTGAGCACCACCCCGATCTCTTTCCGTTCCAATACCTGGAACGCACGGGTACTGACCAGTTCCGAGGCCAGTAAGTCGGACAGTTCGTCCGCTACATTCGAATGCCACCAGTATAAGCCGGCTACATTATTGGTGAACCGAAGGACACCCAATCTCGGTTTTTCCTGCGCATAAAGTGAACCGCTGCCCAGGCTCAAAACAAATGTCATGACAACAAATAACAGGATGTATTTTTTCATTTTTCCTCCTTTAAGAGGAGATTATAATGAAACTCTCGAAAAAAGTCAAAGGAAAAAAAAAGGAATTTCTCCCCCTCACGGAAACCTTAACCTCAACCTTTACCTTTTCTTTTGTTGAAATCTAAATCAAAATGTGATATAAAAGTAGCTTATGAGAGGTAGTATGAAAAAAATAATATTTACCATTACAGTCATCCTGTTTTTGGGCGCTCTGCTCTGCGCCGATACCATTGAAAAGATCGTTGTCGAAGGGAATAAAAAAGTTTCAAGGGATACCATCCTCTTCTATATGAAATCCAGCGAAAAAGGCATCTACTCGCCGGATCGCTTAAGAGAAGATTTCAATACACTCTGGAATACCGGTTTCTTTGAGAATATTGCCATCGAAGCGGAAGATGGACAGACGGGGAAAATCGTTAAACTGATCGTCAGGGAAAACCTCCTGATAAAGTCCCTGAACTATAAAACCGGTAAAAAAATAAAAGAGAGCGACATCAATGAGAAATTGCAGGAAAACAATATCTCGATTCTCGCTTTCTCCTATTACAGCCCGGCAAAAATGAAACGCGTGGAACGTATCATAAAAGAGATGCTGCTCGAAAAAGGCTACAACGAAGGTAAAGTCAACATTATTACCAAAGAAGATAAAGAACAGGTGGATATAACTATCCAGGTGACCCAGGGTCCCAAAACACGGATCGGTCGGGTCGTCTTTCCCGGACTGGGCAAATCGGGCGTTTCCAACGGGTTCCTGAAACGGGGATTGAAAAACAACAAAACCCACGGTATTCTTTCCGTGATCGGTGGAAAAGATGTTCACAATAAAGAAAAAATGCCCGAAGACCTCGAAGAGGTCAAACTCCGGCTCCAACAAAAAGGCTACCTGGAAGCAAAAGTAGGGAAACCGGAATTCAAAACTTTCCGGAAACGGACCATCTTCGGTAAAAATCAAAACATGCTGGAAATTTCCATCCCCGTCGAAGTCGGACCCAAATACAAAGTCGGCGATATTCGCATCGAAGGAAATAAAATTATAAAAACCGACTACCTCCGGAAAATGGTCAAACTGAAAAAAGGCAAAACCTTCAACATAAAAAAACGAAATAAGATCATCCAGGAAATCTCGAAAGTCTATCACTCCCTGGGATACATCTACTGCAATATCGCCCCGGTGGAAAACCTCGACCCCATTAAAAAAATAGCCGACCTGACCCTGAGATTCAACGAAGGCGAAGTGGCTTACGTGGGGAAACTGGAATTCAAAGGAAACACCTTTACAAAAGATCACGTTATCCGCAGGGAATGGTTCCTGTACGAAGGCGAACGGCTGAATATGAACGCCCTGGAAGGGTGCATCACCCGGATGAAACAATTGGGCATCGTGACCATTGAAAAAATGCCGGAATTCAAACCGGACCCCAAGAATCCCCAGAAAGTCGATATCATCGCGAATGTCACGGAGATCAACCGCCAGATGATCAACTTCAACGTGGGGTACAGCGGGTACGACGGTTGGTTTGTCGCCCTGGGGTATTCCACCCAGAATTTCATGGGCATGGGCGAAACCTTCTCCATCAACCTCCAGAGCGGCACCCGTTCCAAACAATACAGCCTCTCCTTTACCGAGCCCTATATGTTCAACTTACCCGCCAGCCTGGGACTCAGCGTTCACAAAACCTCGCTGCAGTATCCGTATTTATACACGCGGAGAGGCGAAGGTTTCGGTATATCCACCTCTTTCAGGTTCATGAGGTACTACGGCGCATCCCTGGGGTATAATTTCGAAAATATCGAGATCAGCGATGTCAACGAAAGCCTCGACCTTTTCAATAACCCCTATTACTACTATTATTACAACGAGGGCAAACGAACCATCTCCTCTCTCTCACCCACCATTTATTACTCCACCGTGGATTCCCCCATATTCCCCAGCCGGGGGACCAAGTACCTGTTCAATTACAGGTATTCCGGCGGTTTCCTTGGTGGGGACATCAACCTGCACAAGATCAAAGCCCAGTTCGTTAAGTTTGTCCCGCTGTGGAAAGGGAAGCATACCTTCGGTTTCCAGGCGGTTTACCAGGGGCTCAAAGGGTTCGGGGATAGAGAGGTCCCTATTTATGAGAAATATTTCCTCGGTGGTGAGCAGTCCATTCGTGGATACGATATCTACCGCATAGGTCCCAGGAACGAGAGGGGTGTCGTCGTCGGCGGCACCAAGGCGTTCTTCCTCAATTTCGAATACCAGATCCCCATCAACCAGCAATTCTCGTTTATCGCTTATTACGATATGGGAAATGCCTATGACCTGGGTCAACCCATCAGCTTCAAGAATTTCTATTCCTCCACGGGGTTGGAACTAAAGGTCTTCGTCCCCATGTTGAATGTACCGTTCCGGCTGATCTTTGCGTATAACTCGAGGCTCCTGACCCCGGAGGATTCGCATTTTGTATTCAGGTTTGCCGTGGGACCGTCATTCAACTAAAAACGAGCGGTCAAGAAGAGCCGATGAACGAATACAACGTGAACGACAGGAAAAGCAAAATAAAAACAAATACCATAGATATTAAAAGGAGATATACATGAAGAAGTCATTGATTTTAGTCTTTACGATTCTAACCCTGAGTTTTTTTATATTCTCGGAAGTGAAGATTGGGGTCATTAACGCCCAGGAGATAATCGCGAAAACCAAAAAAGGGATCAATGTTCAGAAAAAACTGGAGAATTTACAAAAATCCAAACAACAACAATTGGAAGCCCTCCAGGACGAATTGAAACAACTTCAGAAAGATGCCGTTTCCCCGGCATTGAACGAGGAAACCCGGGAAAAGAAAAAACGGGAATTCGAGGACAAACAAATCCAGTATAACCGGCATCTCCAGGATGCTCAAAAAGATATGAGCGAGGCCACCCAAACGGAATTGGCGGCGCTGCAAAAAGAGATCATGCCGCTGATCCAGGAGATCGGTAAGAATAAAGGATTTACACTGATCCTGGACATGACCAGTTCCGGGATCGCTTATTTCGATCAGGCCGTGGATATTACCAACGATGTGATAACCGCGGTGGATACTAAATTTCCCGGGAAATAAACAAACCGGGACAAAGACCGATGAACGAAACAGACCTCAGCATTGAAAAGATTTGGGAAATTATCCCTCACCGGTACCCCTTTCTCCTCGTGGACAGGGTTACGGAGATAGAGGGGTTCGAATACATTAAAGGGTACAAGAATATTTCCATTAGCGATCCCGTGTTCCAGGGGCATTTTCCATCCGCCCCCGTGTTTCCCGGCGTATTGATACTGGAAGCCATGGCCCAATTGGGTGCAATTCTTATATTGAGACGGTTCCCCCCGGAAAAACGGATGGCCTATTTCGCCGGGATAGATAAGGCCCGGTTTAAACGGGTCGTTGTCCCCGGTGACCGGCTGGATATGGAATTAAAAGTAGTCCGCGACCGGGGCCCTTATGTCGTCATGGAAGGTAAAGCCTATGTGGACGGTGAACTGGCCGCACAGGGCACCATGAGTTCGATACTTGCCAAATGAGCGACGTAAAAATAGACCCCACGGCCATGGTAGCCGAAAGCGCACGACTGGGCACCGGCGTCGAGATCGGCGCGTATTCCATTGTGGGCGAGAATGTTGTACTGGGTGACTATACCAGGGTCATGCACCATTCCGTGGTGGATGACGGTACAAAAATGGGTAAGGGTTGTAAGGTCTACCCTTTTTGCTCCATCGGTACCGATCCCCAGGACATTACCTTCAAAGATGAACTCACCTATGTCGAGATCGGCGACAACAACCGGGTCCGGGAATTTGTCACCATCAACAAGGGCACTGCCAAGGGCGGTGGGTATACGCGTATCGGCGACAATAATTATTTCATGGCCTATTCCCATATTGCCCATGACTGCCAGGTGGGGAACAATACCACCTTTATAAACGGCGCGACATTGGCGGGACATGTGGAAGTCGAAGACTTTGCCGTTATCGGTGCCTTCTCCTCGGTACACCAGTTTGTCCGCATTGGACGGAATGCCTATATCGGCGGTTACACCATCGTACTCCAGGACATCCTCCCTTTTGCCAAGGTCTCCCAGGCCAGGGACAACTACAATCTCTTCGGCCCCAACTCCATCGGGATGATGCGAAACGGTATCAGCCGCGAGTTTATCAATAATGTCAAAGAGATATTTAACGTCATCTACCGTCAAAACCTCAATACCACCCAGGCCGTGGATAAATTGAAAATCGAGTATGCCGACCTGGATGAGAGCCGGATTCTTATCGAGTTTATCTCGAAAACCAAAAGAGGGTTCCTCAAGAATTTCAGGAACGGGTCCTGATTGTATTGTGTTATGCTGACGGCGATAAGTGAAAAATGAAAAATAACGAAGGTAAAGAAGTAATGAGAATCGGCGTTATCGGGACCGGTGCCATGGGCAGGAACCACATGCGTGTGGTGAATTCCATCCCCGAACTGGAACTGACCTGTGCCGTGGACCACAACCCCGGGCACCTGGAAGCGGCGTGCGAATCTTACAATATAGAGAAATTCTCCGATTACCGGGAGATAACCGGACTGGTGGATGCGGTCATGGTATCCGCTCCCACCACCAGTCATTATGAAATTGCCGGTTATTTCCTTCGGAATAAAAAACATGTACTGCTGGAGAAACCGATCACCAATACCCTCGAGGAAGCGGACGGGTTGATCCGGACGGCAAAAGAAAATAATGTCGTACTGGCCGTCGGGCACCTGGAACGGTTCAATCCCGCCGTCGAGTATATCCAACCCCTGGTCAAGAAGCCGCTGTTTATCGAAGTTCAGCGGTTGGGCTCATTCTCTCCCCGGTCGCTGGATGTCGATGTGATCATGGACCTGATGATCCATGACCTGGATATCATTCTCCAGTGGGACAGGACCGGTATCAAGCAGATCAATGCATCCGGCGTGCCCATCGTTTCCAACAAGATCGATATCGCCAATGTCCGGCTCCAGTTTAATTCCAAACTGGTGGCCAATATCACCGCCAGCCGGGTGTCCCAGAAGAAGACCAGGAAGCTCCGGGTTTTCCAGAAAAATCAATATATCTCGCTGGATTATAAAAAACGAAGGGTCAAGATATTCGCCCTCTCCGGGGGCGAAATTGTCGAGGAACTCCCGGAAATCGAAGAGGTCGAACCCCTGCACAACCTGTGGATCAATTTTTACAAAACCGTTACCACGGGGAAAAATTACAACGTTACCGGCGAGGATGGACGACGCGCCCTCGAATTGGCCTTACGGATTTCCGAGCATATCGGGAAACATATTATCGATGTTTAATACACCGGCCCACGGAACACACGCGACACACGGACACACGGAAGTCACGGAAGATATTGAAGCGTTTTGAGACTTATGTTCAATCCCTGGTAGAAAAAGGGACCATACCCGGCATCTCTATCCTGGTGGGAAAGGGGGCCGACATCCTTTTGAAAACGCACATGGGGTATAAGGCCGTATTCCCCGAAAAAGAATTGCCGGAAGAAAATACGATCTACGACCTGGCTTCCCTTACCAAGCCCCTGGTCACGGCTTTCTTAACCCTTTACCTGCTGGATAAAGAGAAGAATTTCTTCCTGGATACGCCGGTAAAAAAGATATTCCCCGGATGGCCTTCCGACATCCGGGTGGTCCACCTCCTGACCCATACCGCGGGCCTCCCTGCTTATTACCCTTTTTTCCTTTATGGAAACGATTATTTCACTCAACTGAAATCCATCCCGTTGAAATCGCGGCCCGGCAGGCGGGTGATCTATTCTTGCCCGGGGTACATCCTGTTGTACTATATCATTGAAAAGGTAAGCGGGACGCCGTTTAAAACCTTTGCCCGGGAGGTCGTTTTCGACCCCCTGGGCTTGAAGGATACGTTTCTATCGGTACCGGGACCGGTAACGCACCGTGTCGCCCCCACGGAGAAGGGAAACGCGCAGGAAAAGCGCGTGTCGGGAAAGACGCATAAGGAGGCTTCCGGCCGTTTCAATTGGAGGGAAGGTGTGATCCGCGGTGAACCCCACGATTGCAATTCATGGTACATGGGGGGAACGGCCGGGAATGCGGGATTGTTTTCCACCACGGGAGATATATACAGGATGTCGCGGGAGTTTTTTCCTGCTTCCGCTTCCATTTTGACCCCTGAATCGCTTCGGTACGCCTGGACGAATTTTACTCCTTTTAAAGAGAGTCACCGGACCGCCGGTTTCAAACGCAATTCATCCTTTCTTACTTCCGGCGGCCGCGCCCTTTCCCGGGGTGCCGTGGGCCATAACGGCTTCACCGGTACGTCGTTGTGGTTGGACCCCGTCGGCGATCATACCTTCATTTTGCTGACCAATTACGTTCACCCCGTGTTCAGGCCCATAAACATCGACCGCATCCGCCGCAAACTTCACCGCTTATTGGTAAATATTTTCATTTAAGCGGATAGTGTCCGAATTGTTTCCGGGTGTCCTGGACTTTTCGCAGCAGGGTTTTGTCTTTTTTGAAGAAACGGATCAGGGCGGCGCTGCTGACTCCCAGTATTTCCGAGGCCCGGCCGACGCTGCCTTCGTGGAGGTGGAACAGGGGATAGGACGCCAGGACGCTGCCGGGGAAATCCGGGTGGAGTTCGCTTGTATTGGCGCGGAATAAATGTATGGGGATATCGTTTTCGTTTATATTTTCCAGGGACACGGTAAAGACCAGTTCCAGGCGAAGTTTTTGTATTGCGCGCGCCAGGTTTCGCGCCGGTTCCCTGGCTTCCGAGGACGTGACCGCGATACCGGTTGTTCGATGCGTGAGCCGTATGGCGCTGAGTTTCCGGTTGCGCTTTTGTCCGCCCGCGCCGGAGGCTTGAAAGTATGAGATTTTGCACTGTTTCAAAATATCTTCCGGCGCCAGGGCCAACAGGTTGTGTATTTCTTTTATTATCATTTTAGTAAATACGGATGTTCATTGGTTTTTGGAAATTCCGGTAGATTTACAGGCCAAATAACTTTTTGAAACCCGAGGAGAGTTTCGACAGGGTGTAGGGTTTCTGGAGAAACCCGGCAACGGGCAAGCTTTGGAGCTGTTTTTTCATATTATTGTCCGCATATCCACTGGAAATGATCACGGGTATATCCGGGTCGATGCGTTTTATTTCCATCAACGCATGGTCCACACCGATATCCGGGAGGTTCATATCGAGCATAATGCAGTTAATGTCCTTTTTCCGGTGTTCGAATATCTCGACGGCCTCGCGTCCGTTCAGGGCGGTCAGGGCGTTGAATCCCAATTCTTCGAGCATGTCTTTTCCCAGTTCGAGAACGGTTTCGTCTTCGTCCACGACCAGGACGGTATAAACGATTTCCTGTTTCCGCTGCCTTTCCGATTTGTGCACCCGTTCCGGGATATTTTCCGGGACCTTTACCGGTACTTTTTTCGGGGCTTCCCGGGGTGTTTCCTTCGGTGTTGTTTCCAGGTTCGGGAACAATACGCGGATGGTTGTGCCTTTCCTGGGTTCCGTGCTCTGGGTATCCACGTATATCGCCCCTTTATTACCCCGGACAAAACCCAAAACCGTCGATAGACCCAGTCCGCGCCCGGTCTCCCTGGTGGTGAAAAAAGGGTCGAAAATCTTCTGCCTGGTTTCGTCATCCATCCCGCAGCCGTTGTCCGAGACTTCGATAAACACGTAATCCCCTTCATCGAGGTCTTCCCCGCTTACGGTCTGCTGCAGGAAGGAGGTCTGGCAAAACATGGTCCCGGTGGAAACCGAGACCGTACCTTGATTTTCCCCCACGGCTTCCACGGCGTTGGTCACCAGGTTCCGGAGTATCCGGCGGACCTGATCGGGATCGCATTTTACCATGAGGGATTTGCGGGCGGGTTTAATGATCAACGAAACATTTTTTGCAGTCAATGCCTCCAGGGTACCGGTCATATCTTCCAGCAATCGAGTGAGATCGACAGTTTCCGGTTCGGTCCGGCTTTGTCCGACATAGGTTAACATCAGGGTGCTCAGGTCCGCGGCCCGTTTTGCCGCTTTTCTTGCGTTCAGGATATGTTCATTTCCCGCGGCGCCTTCCCCCCGGTCCCACTGGGCCAGCTCCAGGTTGCCCAGCACGATCATGAGCAGGTTATTGAAACTATGTGCAATACTTCCGGCCATGACGTTCAGGCTTTCGAATTTTTGAGCTTGCTGGAACTGAGCTTCCAGTTTCAATCGTTTTTCCTCGTCGAGCCTGCGCTGGGTGATATCGCGGACCAGTTCCACGATACCGGTGATTTCCCCCGAATCGGGGTCTTTAATGGGATAGCTGAACAATTCTATCCACTCTAAGGAAGAACCGGGCAGACCGGGCACGATTTCCTTTTCTGTTTTCCCGGATTTAATGCAGCGAACGGCGGGGCAGGGATCACAGGGTTTGCTGCTGCCGTGGAAACATTCATAACATGTTTTTCCTTCCAGGGGAAGTTTTTGGGGGTACCAACCTTTCATTATCCCGTTCACGCGCCGGATAGTGAGGTCGGTATCCATTACGGTGATCCCGTCCTTTATACTTTCGAAAACTTCGCTTAGCAGGTTCTCGCTGTTTACCAGGGCATCCTCGGCTGTTCGCCGCTGCCTTATTTCGTTTTGAAGGGCCAGCAGCGGGGGGACGTTGTCCCCGGTCAGGTCCCCCGGGGGGGTGATATCTCTTAAAACCACGATGGCCCCGTTGACGGTCTTTCCCCTGTACAGGGGGGAGGTGGATTGCAGTACCTGCCGGACCTCTCCTGAACGGGCGTTTAACCGGTTTTCCCTCAGGTGAAGGCCCTTTTCCGGGCAATCTTCCGTGCCGTCGCCGAAGACCTCCCTGCACTTCTTACCGCGGGCCTCTTTAAAAGACCAGCCGGTCAGGGCTTCGGAAGCGGGGTTCATGTAGATGATGTTTTTATCGAGGTCCCGAATATATACGGCTTCGTTCATGTTTTCCAGGGCCGACTTGTAGATATTACCCAGTATCGTATTACCCAATATCATATGGAATCTCCTTGTAAAATCCTTCAGGATGCGTCATGGCTTCACCTTCACGGTATTAACTCCACGTTTACCGAAAGGTAGAGTATAATTAATCGGAAAGAAAAAGTCAACCGGGAGCCGGGGGTATTGCCAAAAACCGATTTTCCGGTTGCATTCAAGAAGATTTTCGTTTAAAATAAAGTATGAATGTAAATTATATCCTATTGGTTGTGTCGTTGGTTGTTTTTGTCGGTTACCTGGCGGAATGGTTATTCCGGAAGATCAATATCCCCGATACCCTGCTGCTGATCGTGGTGGGGTTTGTCCTCGGTCAGACCGGTTACGTCGATCCCGGTCGATTCGGGACCTTTGCCCCTTTATTTACCACCTTTACCCTTCTTTTCCTGATGTTCGACGGGGCATTATACATTGATTTGCGTTCCTTTGCCGAAGGGATTGGCGCGGGTATAACCATCGGGGTTACCAGTTTTTTCATTTCATCCGCCGCCATCGCGGCAATCTTTTATTTCTTGACAAACGATCTCTTGATGGCGTTGATGTTGGGATTTGCCCTGGGGGGAGTATCTTCGGCGTTCATTATCCCCATATTGAAACAGGTCACAGTGGATAAAAAACTTTATTCCGTTCTGACCCTGGAATCCGCATTGACTGATGTGCTGGCCATTGTTTTTGCCACCACCATGATCGAGTTGAAAATAATGAAATCTTTTGCGCTCAAGGGTGTATTTTCGCAGGTTGCCTCGTTGTTTTTCGTGGCGGGAGTGCTGGGTGTCCTGGCCGGTTTTTTATGGATTTTCCTTGAAAAGCAGAAGATCATCGAGAGCGATAGAAATTACATGATGACAATCGCTTACGTCGTGCTGCTGTACTTTGTTACCGAATACCTCGGGGGCAACGGTGCCATTGCGGCCATGTGTTTCGGTATGATGATCGCCAATTCCAAAATTCTCATCGAGATGGGATATAAGATCAAGAAGCCCGGGAAGAAGGCCGGGAACGGCGAGACGGCGGCGGCCTCGGACAAAATAGATAAAGGTATCCAGGTTGTTTCCCGCCGGGAGCGGATGTTTTACCAGGAGATATCGTTTTTCCTCAAGACGTTTTTCTTTGTTTACATCGGACTACTGATCAATGTGACGAATTTAAAGGCCGTGGGTATCGGTTCCTGCATCGCGGTTGCGATATTGTTATTAAGGTATGTGAGCTTATTGCTGACCAGGAAATACAAACCGTTGGAGCGGATGCTGGTGAATTCGTTATTTGCCCGGGGCATAGCCCCCGCGGCGATTCTCCTGGTGGCCGTGGGGAAAGGGTTGTTGACCGATCAGACGATCATCGACACCGTCTACGTTATCATTACCGCGACCATTATCCTCAGTTCGCTTCGTGTATTCGTGTACAAATCCAGGGTAATGAAGACCCGGGGCAAAGAATGAACCGGACGGCAGCACGCCGAAGACAAAAAATGCCGCGGCCGGGTGATGAACATTGAAAACAAAGGGCAAATAGTATATAATTACCGATACGATGAAAAACTTAAAATACGTTTCAATCATTTTAGTCCTTGTACTGTGCGTTAATTGTGGAAAAGATGAGTCCGCTCCCCCGGCGAAAACCGAGACACCGGAAAAAAAGGAGCAGAGGCAAATCGACGGTAAGGTGATCCTGACCATTAACGACAAACAATTTACCAACAAAGACTTGAAAGAATATATAAAGACCCACCATTCCGATCTTAAACTCATCGAATCGAATCCCCGGGCAATCTCCCGTGTTTTCGATACCTTTGTCGAGCATCAAATAGTAATGTTCCAGGTCGGCCTGGAAGACATCCCCGTGATCCCGAGTGAAATCGATACTTATTTGAGAGAGCGACATTTGCCCCTGGATTTGGTCAAGGATCAAACGGTGATAGACGGCGTAAAAGCCCAGAAATACCTTGACCTTAAACTCTATAAAGACATCGATGTTACGGACGCCGAAATCCGGGAATATTACAATAAGAACCTTGAGCAATACCGGAAATCCACCGAAGTGCTGCTGCACGAGATCGTGGTCAAAGATCGCGATAAAGCATACGAAATCCTTGACGCCCTGAGTAAGGATCCTGAGCGCTTCGCTGAAATTGCCCAAAAGGAGTCGATTTCCAGGGATGCAAAAAACGGCGGGCAAATGGGATATTTTGAACTGGGGACCCTGCCCAAAGATATGGAAGACGTCGTATTTGCCCTGGAACTGAATACCATTAGCCCCGTGGTAACTTCACCCTATGGGTACCATATTTTCAAGGTGTCCAAGAAGAAAAGTGAACGATTATTATTCCTCGAGAAAGTGACGGATGATATCAAAAGTAAACTACTGTCGGATAAACTAAGATGGGCGTACGAGGATTTCTTATCTCAATTGAGAAAGCAATTGAAGATAACAATAGCGTACCCGGCCCTCTATTTCAAGTATCGATCGATTGAAGGAGAACAAAATGAAATTCAATAAAATAATAATTCTGTCAATACTTATACTAATAACGGTTAATTTAACCGGTTTCGCCTCTCCGGCCCCGGCGGAATTGATCGAAAAAATATACGCCGTGGTAAATGGCGAGATCGTGACCTATTCGGAATTAAAACTGGCTGAAAATGAAATGTCCCGGATGATTCGTCAACAATTCAAAAACGATGAGAACATGGTGAAAGAAAAGATCGCGGAAATGAAACAAGGACTGCTCCAGCAGTTGATCGAACAAAAACTCGTTCTCTCCGTGGCCAAAGAAAAAAACTATGATGTCGATCATGAAGTCGAAGTCCTTATAGACGGGATAAAAAAACAAAACAATATGAACTCGGACGATGAACTAAAACAGGCCATCCAGGCCCAGGGCATGGATTATAAAGAATGGCGTAAGCAGTTGAAAGAAACCAGTATGCAGCACCGGTTGATCCGCGAAGAGATCGGTTATAAAGTAAAAGTCGATAACTCACAGATCATGGCGTATTACAGGGAGCATATGGACGACTTCACCAAACCCAGGGAGTTCTCGCTCAATTGTGTCTACCTTGATAAAGCCCAGGCCCTGAACGAGGCGGTGCTGGCCGAGACGCGGCAGACCGTCGATAAGGAACTTGAAACCGGGACCTTTGAAGAAGTGGCCAAAAAGTATTCCCAACTGCCCGGGGCCGAAAACAATTATTACCTCGGCTCGTTTAAAGAAGGCGAATTGGATGCGAAAATCGAAGACGCGGCTGTCAAAACCGAAATAGGTAAATACTCTTCATGGATCGAAACCGATAACGGCTGGTACATTATCGAGGTAAAGGACCGCAAGGAACCGGAACTGATGGAATACAAAGCCGTTCGAAGCGATATCGAAAGAACCATCCAGAACCGGGAACAGGACGCCATGTTGAAAGAATACGTCGAACAACTCAAAAAAGACAGCCACATCAAAATATACGAAGAGTATAAATAAGAATTGCCTAATCCCACAGGTGAGAGTATTTATGACCGCTCCCGGTGTTGAAAAGGACCACCGTTTCGCCGTCTTTGATCCAGCCCCGGCGGCGCAGGTGAAGAAAACCCGCCAGGGCGGCGCCGCCTTCAGGCGCCGGGAAAATTCCCTGGGTCCGGCCCATCAGGTTCGATGCGTCCATGATCTCGTTATCCGGTACCGCCGCGGCATTGCCGTGACTTTCGCGCAGCGCCCGGAGTATCAGGAAATCGCCCACCGCCGCCGGGACCCTTAAACCGTCCGCCACGGTTTTTGCGCCTTCCCACGTATCGGCGAACTCTTTGCCCTGTTTAAATGCTCTTACCATGGGTGCGCAGCCCGTGGACTGCACCGAAACCATGCGCGGCCGTTTGGAACCCAGCCAGCCCATTTTTTCCATTTCGTCGAAGGCTTTCCACATGCCCACCAGTCCCGTGCCGCCGCCGGTGGGGTAGATGATCACGTCCGGCAGCGTCCAGTTCATTTGTTCCGCCAGTTCGTATCCCATGGTTTTTTTGCCTTCGATGCGATAGGGTTCTTTGAGAGTGGACATATCGAACCGGCCGTGTTTGATCAATTCTTCTTTCGCCGCTTTGCCGCAGTCCGTGATCAGACCGTCGATCAGCGTCACCCGGGCGCCCAGGGCTTTGCATTCGTTGATAAAGGGTCTGGGGACGTCTTTCGGCATAAATACAAAGGCCTCCATCCCCGCGAGGGCCGCATAGGCGCTCATGGCGCCGCCCGCGTTCCCGGCGGTGGGAATGGAAACCGAAGTGACGCCCAGTTCCTTTGCCCTGGATACTGCCGCGCACAGTCCCCGGGCTTTAAAAGAGCCCGTGGGGTTTAAACCTTCGTCTTTAATATATAGATTTGCAAAATCCAGTTCTTCTCCCAATCGCCGGGCGTGGTGGAGGGGAGTGAAACCTTCTCCCAGGGTAAGTATATCGGCCTCGTCCTTTACCGGCAGGACTTCTTTATAGCGCCACATATTCGGTTCTCTTCCGCGGATGGTATCCGGGTTGATCGCTTGTTTCGCCGCTTCCAGGTCATACCTGGCCAGGAGCGGTTTGTGGCATTTGGGGCAGAGGTTCCATATTTTGTCGGCTTCCAGTGTTTCGCCGCACATCCCGCATTCCAGGTGAGTTAGAAAGTTCATTCTTTCCTCCTTCCGGGCCCCGAAGGGGCTGCTCAGGCCTGAAGTGACATTTGCCTCGTTGGCCCGGTTATTTATCGTTTTTTGTTTTGATCCTGTCGTCGGGGTGTTCGTCGTTCCAACGTTCGATCATTTCATCCACCGATTTACCCAGCATGTCGCTATTCACCACCTTCCCCTTGAACTTCCCTTTTACATTCAACTCGCTTTTCAGCCAGGGGTCCATGCGAAAATTGAGGCCCACCACGCCGTCTTTGTTCATCCGGGGAGAGAAAACGCCCATTCCTTTCAACTTTACGGGGCGTCCGGAGAGTGCGAAAACCGTTAATGCTTTCCTGAATTCCCACAACATATTCACCACGGCGCCGCCGTTCAGGCTGGTGCGTCCTTCGATATAATCGGCAACGTCCTCGACGTCTACCATGTTCCCCTGCACCACCCGGGGCGAATACGCGCGAATTGCTTTGACTTCGTCGGCCATAACGGCACCTCCTGTTGTTGTTCCTGCGGCTGAAACCACCGGGTTCAGCCGCTGAAATACGAATTTCAGCCTTTAAAGTATACCCTGACAGCCGCGAATTGTCAATTATTTTGTCAAAATAAAATATTATTTAGGCAAAATAATTTTTTATTTTGCCAAAGCATTTTTATTTTTTGACAAAATAAAAAAATATATTGAGAAAGAAATTAAATTATTTGGCAAAATAATTTCAACCTGGGGACTGAAGCACTCGGTTTTAGCGGCTGAGATTGCCGTTTTAGCCCCTGTGATGACGGTCCCAGCGGCTGAGGAACTCTAACTTGCCCGTCCTTTTTTTTCCCCCTTAGAAAATTAGCCGCGAAGATACGCGAAGGAACACGAAGAAAAAACCGCTTTTGGAAAATCACTTTCCAGGTTGAGAGGGAAAACGACTCGTCTGGCACCTTTTCTTGAGCCTCCTTGCGTGCCTGCATGCCGTCTAATTCCCTTGTTTATTCAATTCCGCTGCGAAAGCGGCGATGTTATCTTTTTTTATTTTGGAAATGCTTTCGGTAACACCGGCGACTTTTTTCGTTATGAATTTATAGAAAACGTTCATTTTCTTGAAATCGAATGCCCCGCCGAAGAGACCGGAAGTTACGGCATGGCGTCTTAGTTCTTCGGGGAACGCATTATCGAATTGGGTTTGGGCGGTTTCGCCTTCTTCCATGCAGCAGAGGAAGAGTGCCAGGTGTTTTTCTTTAAGGGCCGTTGTATTTGATTCGCAGAATTTTTTTACTTTTTTTTGGATTTGGCCTGCGTGGATAGAGCCGCCGACAATGATGGTATTATAGGGAGACAAATCCGGGTGTGATTGTTTTTTCAGGTTGTTCAGGGTCACGTCGCCTTGCAATTGTTCTGCCAGCAATTGCGCGCATTCTTCCGTGGTTCCATGGGTTGTCGAGTATACGATCAAGGTGTTCATGGTATTACCTCCTTTCGATATTATGCCGCATATCGCAGTAAAAATCAAGGTATTAAAATGAACCACCGGCAATTCTTATTCTGGATTTTTTCACCACGAAGGACACGAAAAACACGAAGAACACGAAGAGAAAGCAAATAACTGGGTTTGCAAATGGGTTCTCGCTATGATATACTTGCCGGGGTGAACGAGCATGAACACGCAAAAACTGCCGGTCGGCGTGTCCGACTTTAAAAAGATAATCAGGGATAACTACTACTATGTCGATAAAACTCTTTTTATCAAGGAAATTATCGAAAAAGGAGATTCCATCTTACTTCTCCCCCGCCCCCGGAGGTTTGGGAAAACCCTCAATCTCTCCATGCTGAAATATTTCTACGACTGCCGCCCGGGAGAGGAGGAAAATAAAACATTATTCCATTCCCTTGCCATTCAAAAAGCCGGGCGAACAGTGCTCGATAAAATGGGCAAACACCCGGTTATTTTTTTATCCTTCAGGAGCATTAAGGAACTGGATTGGGAATCCTGTATAAGCAAGACCAAACAGCTAATCCAGAAAGAGTATCTAAGCCATGATTACCTGCTTGACAGTCCTGAACTGAAAGCCGCGGAAAAGGACTATCTCAAAAAGCTCATCGATCTAAAAGGAAATAAAGGGGATTATGAAAACAGCCTGGAAAACCTGCTTATTTTTTTAAGTCGGCATTACGGGGAACGGGCGGTTATCCTGATTGACGAATACGATGCGCCCATCCATGCGGGATTTATTCACGGTTATTATGACGAGGTCGTCAATTTTATGCGGAATTTCCTGTGCGGCGGTTTGAAAGATACCGACCCGTACCTGGAAAAAGGGGTTCTAACCGGGATCATGCGCATCGCCAAAGAATCGATTTTCTCCGGGCTCAACAATCCCGGCGTGTATACGCTGCTGTCGGAAGAATTCGACGATAAATTCGGGTTCACCGAAAAGGAAGTGGAAACACTGCTTAAGGATTTCCAGATTATGGACCGGTATGCAGAGGTGCAAAAATGGTATAACGGTTACCGGTTCGGCGACAGGATTATTTATAATCCCTGGTCCATCATCAGTTTCCTGGCCGGAAAGGCAAAAGAATGTAAAACTTACTGGATCAATACCTCGGACAACCAGGTGATTGAGTCTTTGCTGTCCAGGGGAGGAACGGAGCTAAAGAAAGAGTTGGAACAACTCATCCGTGGTGAGTCCATAGAAAAAGCCGTCGATGATAACATTATTTTAAAACATGTCACCACCCGCGAGGATTTACTATGGAGTTTCCTTTTAATGGGGGGATACTTGAAACAAACCCCGATAAGAAGGGACGAGGTTTCCGGTAAAATGTATTACACCCTTTCCATCCCCAATATGGAGGTGAAGACGGTTTACGTACAGATTATCGAGCATTATTTCGCCACGAGGATCGAGAACAGCAAACTGGAGTTCATGCTAAAGTCGCTGTTGGAAGGGGATATCGATGTATTCGAGGAGATTTTTTCCGAATATGTGATGAAATCCATGAGTTTTTTCGATATGGCGGTGGAACCGGAAAAGGTGTACCATGCGTTTGTAATGGGATTATTACTCTGGCTTTCCCCGGCTTACGAGATAAAGAGCAACCGGGAAAGCGGCTACGGCCGGTACGATATTATGATTATCCCCCGGGAGACGGAGAAATTGGGTTTTATCATCGAATTTAAGAAGACCAGGAAGAAGGAGACCCTGGAATCGGCGGTAAAGTCTGCCCTTGAACAAATTGAAAACAAAAAATACGAGACCGAACTTATCGAGAGGGGGATTAAGAGTTATAAGAAATTGGCCATTGTTTTTAGCGGAAAGGAGGTTACCGTTAAAGAAGGTTAAACGGTGAGATTACTCAAACGTGCCTGTCCATTGTTTTTCTTCTAACCAGGGCGGCCGATGCCGATGGTGAAACTGGTTACCTTTTTGTTACCCGCCGGGTGGTGCCCCGGTTTACACTCTTCGCCCACCGGCGTCTTTAAGTCGAAAATTACCAGGTAACCCTCATCCACGGATTCCGATGCCAGGTATTTTTCCGAGACCTGGGCAATACCGTCCTTAAGTGTACGGGTAAGATTGTAACGATTTATCTTGGTTTCAATGATATATTTCGTTCCTTTATAGGTTAGAATAATATCCATTCTTCCAAAGCCGGTAGGCACTTCGTACCGGAGCTCTCCTTCCCCACCTCTTACAAATTGGTAAAGCCAGGCAGTGAGAAGAAATTGCCCTGTTTTTTCATACGGTTTTTCTTCTCTATAAAACGCATTTACCCCGATCTGCGCAATATAGTGTTCAAAATGGAGAAGAATTTTTTCTATATCGAGCCTGTTCCCCGGTAATACGTATCCCTGGAGCGCGATCTCTTCGTATGCGTCCATTTCCTTGAAAAATGTTTTAAGGTACCTGGCTTTGTAAATGTTGTTCGCTGCAACCGCATGACCGTCTTTGTTCGTGATCAAACCATATTGCTCCAACCAGCCCTGGTCCTCGTCGTCGGGGTTGTACTCCACATGATCGAATACGATTTCCACGAACGTTTCTTTGTATTGTTTCGCCTTCTCATAAAGATTGTCGAAATGGTCGTTTTTTTCTTTTAGAAGCAGTTGGATTGCTCTTTCCACATCCTTTTCGTCGATAGGTTCCACCGTATGGGGTTTGATATCTATGGTTTTTATTGTTCCCAGGCGGTTAACCAGCCAGGGCTGGCCCCCGGTTTCTTCATGGATCATCTTGACGGCATCTTCCGTCACCGGCTGATTTGTTTCTTCCGAATATTGAGCATAAAGGTCTTGTACGTTTTTTAGGGAGAATGGCGGCAGGTCTACCTGGTCCGCAATATTGAACGGGGAAACTCCTCCTACCACCAGTTTCGTTACATTCCGGATCCCGATCAGTCCAATGGAATAAAGGGCCTTTTGCTTTATCCCTTTGTATTTTTGATACAAATCCCTTAATGCGGTTAGAAAATTTGCCAGCTCGTTTGTCGGGATACCGTCGAATTCATCGATGAGTATCACTATTTTTTTTAATACGATGATTCGGTTTAATTCCGCAAAGAGCTTGCCGAATGAAATATGCCCGGTTAAGTGGTGGCTGTTTAGAAATTGTTCGACCTCTTCGATTTTTTCGCAGTTTACCTCTTTTAACCGGGTTATTAATTGGGTGTAGAGTTCCTCTTCGATCAATTCATAGAATTGGGTTTTGTCTAAATCTTTGTATGTTTCGAAACTTAGTATTATTACCACATAAGTCCGGTCGTTTTGCAATTCTTTGCGGATTCCATCCAGGAAAGTTGTTTTACCGCTCTGCCTGGGGGCAAACATTGAGAAATACCGGCCCAGGTCGATCATGGTTTTGATATCCTGTTTATAGGTATTGGTTACATTGTCCAAACGAACATGGTAAGCGCCTTCCGGGTTTACGAAACCCGAGGATTCAAATATTCGTTTCGGTTCGCGATACTTTTTTTTGTCTTTTCCAATTTCTTTGCCTGTCATTTTGTTATCTTATTTCAATCACCCCGATTTGTCAAGGGGGCTGGAACTCAAACGTGCCTGCTTTTTTTTGCTATACTATGAAATCTTAGCCACGAAGGCACAAAAACACGAAGGTAAAAATTTATAGGTTCCCCCCGCCGGGATGTACCGCGGCTTTGTGCCTTAGTGCCTTTGTGGCTAAAATTTAATGGCTTCAGGGCGACGGCGGGCCGTGCAAAGAGGGGCCGGCAGCATTCCGGTTAGAATGCCGCGATCAATCCTAAGATTACACGTGCATGCTTATCAAACGGCCCTTTGAAAATATAATTGAATTCGCCCATCAAACGGATATTACGCCTCAAAAGAAAACCGATGTGCGCCGCCGCCGATTGATAATCCAATGCATCCTGGTCCGAATCCACCCAGTTGAAAAGAGCGACGCCATATACCAAACCGTCGCCGCCCCCGGGCGTGATCACCAATTCGGCGAACCCCCCACGGGTCCGCACCTCCAGCGGAGTCAAGACACGAAAAAACGGGTTGTCGTCTTTCCGCTCCACGTATTGAACGTTGATCTCGATCTCGTCGGAAAACGTAATCGTCGCATCTCCCCCGGCCATCCACACGTCATTGGCAATACCGTCCGGCGCTTCCTTACCCAGGAAACCGAAAGCCCCAACCCGGAAATGCTCACCGATATCCTGCGATATCCTCCCGAAAACATTCTTGTACTTGTCGTTGTCGAAATTCTTAAATACATTGGCTTCCTCGATACCCGTACCGTTCAGTACTTCAACCACCAGGTCCGGCCCCTTCGGGATCGTATAATTCAACATGATCCCGCGGTCATACGTTAGATCGATCACCGACGACCCGGCTTTGGCCTTGTAAATATGGTAATCCTCGAATGTCAACCGGAGCTCCCGTTTGAAAAGCGGATCGGAAATCTGGAATTGACCCAGGCTGAAAGCCACTCCCGACCCGAATAGATCGCTGAACATGATGAACGCATCCTCAAGCCCGACGATCTTTCCCCTTTCCGAAAAGAAAAAGTAAAAATAATAAGAGATATTCTTCGCCAACGACCCGCCCGAAAGCATCTTGATATTGTAAGGCGTGGACAGGTCCGCGGTCTTCGTGAACGAATTGTTGACTTGAAGAAAACCGTCCATCCGGATGGCAAACGGGAAATCCCGGATGAGCGAAAGTTTGTCATCCCCCGTATCCACGAAATACCGGGGCGCATCCTGGTCTTTAACCGTAAAACCGTTGGCCGCAAATTCCTCGCCGTAGGGTTTCAACCGCGGGTACGGCGAATGGCAGGTCTTACAGGACATCTTGTATTTCCGCGCAAACGCCGGTATCGCCGACAAACTCTCAACACAAAAAGCAACCGCTATTAAAATAATGCTGATTCTAATTATCGTTCGTTTCATCTTTTTTTCTCCTTTAATTTTAGCCGCGAAGTTACGCGAAGGGACGCGAATAATGTTTGATTCCTCTCCTTAGCGGTACTTCGCGTTCCTTCGCGGCTTATCTTTTTAATCCAAAATTTCGATGGTTGTGAAATGGTCGTTTACCTTGATGATCTCCGCTTCATCCTCCGGGACCTTAAGGAAATCCGCCACCGGTTTCACCAGTTTCTGGTAATTAAGCGTGGCCGTCACCTTCATCGTTCCCGGTTCGACCACGTCCGGGAGTTGGAACGTAAAGGTTTCCAGTTTCGTCTCCCGGGGACCGATGCGGTAATCCACGCCCAGGGATTTCGTATTCCACTGCTGGATGGTCATCCGTCCCTGGGGGTCGAAATAGGGCATCCGGAAAATCCGGTTTCCCACCGGCACACCGTCCCGCTGCACCCCGGGGAAAGACGGATCGTTCAGCGCAATACCCATGTCCTGGTACGCCAGCGTATCCGCGGCAACGGTATACTCCTCGCCCTCGAATCCCTTTTTATCCACCTTTAAGTGATAGGTTTTTCCTTTCGCATCCACCGCTTCCACGTGCAGCCACACGATCCGGTCCTCCACCGAGCCCGTGGGGAACTTGTGACCCGTTTTCTGGTTGAATAACGCCACCGTGAATTTCACCGTGTCCCCCGGTTCCGCTTCCGTGATGTCCGGGTGGATTCGCAGCTCTATCGTACCCCTTACTTTTCCCGGGTCATGGGCGCCGTGGAACAGGTGCTGGCGGACGTCCGGGTATTTTTCACTCATCAATGCACTATTCCCTTCCGCGTAAGTCATGTGACAATCGTGACATTTAACACCCTCTTCGGCATAAGGTCCCGCTTTCCATTCCAGGTGCGTGGATTTCACCCATACCCCGTAAGGGCTTTTTTCATTGTGGCAGGTGCCGCAAAAATCCGCCTCGGCCAGGAAACTGCTTTTCTTCGTGATGTGTTCCGGCGACTTTTTACCCTCGCGCGGTCCGTGCTTGATTTTCCCCGGTTCCGACACATAATTGAAATTATGGGGGACATCTCCTTTAAAACCCGTGATCGTATGACAGACATCGCAGGAGACCGATTCGTTGGCCCGGCTGTTTTCCCCCGGTTTCGGCGGCGGCACATCCCCGGCCATGAAGGCAATCGGGGTATGACACCCGTTGCATCCCGCTTTCACACCCGCCACCACCGGGTCTTTCTCGGCGTGGGGGACCGCAAGCTTAAAATACTCGATCTCGTCCCAATGGTGCGTATATGCCTGTGACATCATGGCCTGGGTCCACTGCCGGTAAATATCCAGGTGGCATGACGTACCGCAAAGCGCGGGTTTATCGAAATCCTTGTACTTGCGGGTCCCAAGCGCATCGTCGCCGACTTTCACCGCTTGCTCCGCCGCGGCTGCCGTAAACAGTAAAATAAACAAGACTACCCCTAACACATAAAATTGTTTTCTCATTTTTACTCCTTTTGTTTTAAAAAAATAGGTCCCATCTTCCACCAGGGTGGTGATATTAAAAGACTTCCGTATCTTTTTTTCATCATACTATTTTCAAACAAATGAAAAAATATTTCAAGAGGGAAGCATGAATTTTTTTATTTTTTCCTTTTTATTATCCGCCGATGTTTTCCATCATCCGTATTTTTTTGTTTCTTCCGTATATAACAATATACAATATACAGTATAAGGAACAATCAGTATAAGGAGTCTATAGATGAAGGTGTACGTAAGAAAAGCGATCCGGTTTTCGGCCGTATTGACGCTGATATTAGGAATTGCCGTTTTGTCCCTGCATTCACAGGTGGGACGGGGTAAAGAGCAGTTGAAAGGCGTGGTAGTGGACGAAGAGAATAAACCCATCGAGGGCGCCGTTGTGGTGATTTTGTTCAAAGGCCATTACAAATTGGATATGAAGACCCGGAAAGTCGAATTTATCCCGACTTCCACGGCCCATTCCGAGGTAAAATTAGAGACCAAAACCGACAGCAAGGGAAAGTTTCGATTTATCGGCCTGGGTTATGGGCAGTGGGAATTGACCGCCACTTACGGCGAGTTGGAACCCGGGTTAGAGATCGTCATTCTCCAGTCCGGTATGCGCAGCCGCCCGTTAACGTTCCAATTGTTAAAGAAAGTCCCGCAGCCGGCGACCCCCTCCGCCGCCGCCGCCGGTACCCTGCAATTGGAAGAGGACCTGGACGAGGAAACGAAAAAGATACTGAAAAATCCGGAAAAATTATTCGAACTGGGGGAGCAATTTCTATTGAACGATGAATTGGAAAACGCCGTCCGGTGTTTTTACCTGGCATCCCGGCAAAAGCCCGGTTGGAGTGCCCCTTACCTCAAAATGGGATATGCTTACTTCAACCTGGGACTCACCGAAAAGGCCCTGGAATTTTTCAACAAGTTCCTGGAACTGGACCCCAAATCCCCGGAAGCGCCCACGGTTAAAGAAATGGTAGAAATTCTTAAAGACGAATAAACTTCTTGACAAATCGTCTCCTTTAGGATAAATTACAGCAATTGAAGGAGACCGTCATGGACGAAAAAGAAATATATGAGTTTCTAAAGAAGATCGAATTGTTTAACGGCGTCAGCCCGGATGAATTCGACATCATCATTAAGAACATCGAGGTGAAAACCGTTTCCCCCGGGGAACTTTTGTTTCGTGAGAATACGCGCAGGAAGGGGATATTTATAATATACGACGGTGAAGTGGAGTTGTTCAAGAAGGCGCCGTCCGGCAAAGAGGAACACCTGGCAATCCTGGGCCGTTATGATTTCCTGGGTGAGGGTTCCCTGATGGAGGATTCCCCGCATTCCACTTCCGCCCGTACCGTGAAAGAGACCGTTGTATTAATCATCGAGACCGGTTTTTTTATTCGATACGGGGCGATTGCCGTAAAAGTGCTTTCTCACGTGGCGAAAGTGATTTCACGCCGGCTGCGTTATTCCGCGGCGCGGGCCGTCAATACCGCCGCCCAGTACGAATCCGGGAAAACGCGCAGGGAGCACGACCTGCTGGGGGACCGGGACGTGCCTCACGACTATTATTACGGTATCCAGACGCTTCGGGCGCTGGAGAATTTTAACATCACCGGGGTACCGTTGAACTTATATCCTCTCCTGGTGGATGCGTTGGCAATGGTGAAGATGGCCGCGGCCAGGGCCAATTTCGAGTTGGGGCTCCTGGATAAGAAAGTGGCCGGTGCCGTTATCCAGGCGTGCCGGGATATCGTGAACGGCAGGTATCATTATTATTTCGTAGTGGACATGATCCAGGGCGGGGCGGGTACGTCCACCAATATGAATGCCAACGAGGTGATTGCCAACCGTGCCCTGGAGATCATGGGATACGAGATGGGTGATTACGTTCATTGTCATCCCAACAACCACGTGAATCTTTCGCAGTCTACCAACGATGCGTATCCCACCGCCGTAAAGATCGCCCTTTACAACGGCAACAAGCGGTTGGTCGATGTTCTGGGGTATTTGATCGGTGCGCTGCGGGTCAAGGCAAAGGAGTTTGCCCATGTGATCAAGATGGGGCGGACGCAGTTGCAGGATGCCGTTCCCATGACGTTGGGCCAGACCTTCGAGGCCTGGGCCGTGACGTTGGAAGAGGAGATTGCGCGGTTGGAGCAGAATGTCCGGCTTTTTCTCGAGATCAACATGGGTGCCACGGCCATTGGCACCGGTATCAACGCGCCCGCCGGGTACAGCGAGATCGTGGTGGCCCGTTTGCGTGAAATATCTCAACTGGATTTGAAACTGGCGCCCAATCTCGTGGAGGCCACGCAGGATACCGGTGCGTTTGTAATGTATTCGTCGGCGGTGAAGCGGTTGGCCGTGAAGTTATCGAAGATTTGCAACGATCTCAGGCTTTTGTCCTCCGGTCCGCGGGCGGGGTTCAACGAGATCAATTTACCTCCCATGCAGCCCGGTTCGTCGATCATGCCGGGGAAGGTGAACCCCGTGATACCGGAGGTGGTGAATCAAATTGCTTTTAAAGTGATCGGTAACGATTTGACCGTGACGTTATCGGCGGAGGCGGGGCAGTTGGAATTGAACGTGTTTGAGCCGGTGATCGTTCAGAGTTTATTCGAGTCCGTGGAAATGTTGAAGAATGGAATGACCACATTGGCGTTCCGGTGTATCGAGGGAATAACCGCCAATGAGGCGCATTGCCGTTCCATGGTGGAGAACAGTATCGGGTTGGTGACCGCGTTGAACCCGGTATTGGGTTACGACGTATGTACCCGGTTGGCCAAAGAGGCGTTGGAGACCAATGACAGTGTATATCAACTGGTATTGGACAAAAAATTGTTATCCAGGGAGGAATTGGATGAATTATTGTCCCCGGAAAACATGATAAACCCCCGGGCACTCCCCT
>Ga0210082_1000040_pt1 | contig 26234 bp, 26 predicted proteins | sample White_ThreeSqA_D_2_FD_185592 | JGI IMG/M metagenome (GOLD analysis project Ga0210082, IMG submission 185592) | Wetland microbial communities from the San Francisco Bay, California, USA, that impact long-term carbon sequestration -... | ecosystem: Environmental > Aquatic > Marine > Wetlands ... | reverse complement strand
TTCCATCATTAGTCCGCATATAGGCTTTTTGCGCCGCGGGATTGACAAAAAAGCATCTTTACTATACAATATTGGTGGAAATCGTATAGTAGAGGTGTTAAAATGGACCTGCGGAAAGTAATATGAAAATGAAAGAGTCACGCCATTGCCCCAGGTCAATGGCCTCCCCGTCTCTCGTTGGTTTTTAGCCTGAGAGTTGGTAAATAACAGGTCTATATCTGGGGCGGGGAATGGGTTTTCCCTCACTCCTGGCTGCTTCCAGCCATAACTGTTTTGCAATTTCCACTTCCGCAAGTGCCTCCCGCTGGGTTTCCCCAAATGCCGAGCAATGTTTCAGGTCAGGTATATCAGCGATATATCCGCCATCTTCCTCACTAAAAAATATGTTTATATGATAGTCTTTCATTCGTTATCCTCCAATCTTAAATCATATTTTTCAACCAATTCCAGGAATTGCTTGATTTGATAGGGTTTTGCCTGACCTTTTACATTTTGCAAATTTATTAATTCACTGATTCCCGGATGAGTGAAAACATGATGGCTTCCCTTTACCCGTGACAGATGAAATCCAAAAGCCTCAACTAGAAGCACGATATCATTGAATTTTATATTCTTAGAACCTGAAAGAACCTTATAGAGAAGCTTTTGTTTTTTCATGGCTATATTCTATAAAAAAACCAGGTACATTTCAACACAAAAAATGAAAAATAATCAACCGTATTCCCGGTTGTTAAAGACCAGTTTCCACTGCACGGCATTTTTAGGATTAAAATCGCAATAGTGCAAGAATTTGCTTGACCAATTGAAGGGTTAACGCTATAATGTTTCTTCATACATGAAGAGGACATATGATGAGCGACAAGAAATTGGTTGATATCTTATTACCGGTCTACAACGAAGAACATGTCCTGGAAAAAAGTGTAACCACACTTCGGGAATTCCTGCGGGATAATGTGACGGACTTTGACTGGATTATTACCATCGGGGATAACGCCTCGACGGATAAAACCCTGGAAAAAGCAAAAGAACTGGAAGAACGCTTCAAAGACGTTCGCGTATTCGCCCTGGACAAAAAAGGCCGCGGCCGCATGGTGAAATACGCGTGGAAAAAAAGCGAAGCCGAAATCCTCAGCTATATGGATATCGATCTCTCCACCGGCCTGGATGCCTTCCCCCCCATGGTGCGCGCCATTATGGACGGGTACGACGTGGCCATCGGTTCCCGCCAGTACAAGGGCGCGGACGTGGACCGCGGATTCAAACGGGAAGCCATCTCCAGGGGATATATATGGATACTGAAACTGCTGTTGGGATTCCCCTTTACCGATGCCCAATGCGGGTTTAAAGCGGTATCGAAGAAACTGGTGAACGACCTCTTCGACAAAATCGAAGACGACGAGTGGTTCTTCGATACGGAACTTCTGTTCCTGGCCCATGAAAACGGCTATAAAGTCAAAGAACTACCGGTCCGGTGGATCGAAGATACGGATTCCAGGGTCAGGATCATGCGCACCGCGTGGCTGGACGTGAAAGGTGTCTTTCGCATGCGCAAATACCGCAGACAGGGAAAAACAAAAATAAAATAAAATATAATGAAACCGACTCTCTTGATAACCGGGGCCGGAGGGTTTTTAGGAAAACACCTGCTGGCCAAACTGGACGGTTCGAAATACGGGAAAATTTACTGCCTGGAACTGAAACAAGAAGATGTGCAATTACCCGAAAACGACAACGGAACAACACCGGGAAATTTCCAGGTCATCGAAGGCGATATCCTGAACACCGCCTCCTATGAAGAGGTGCTGAAAGAGGTGGATTCGGTGATCCATACCGCGGCATTAACGGGGAAAGTCAAACCCCGGGACTATTTCAAGGTGAATGCCTACGGCACCATGCTCCTGCTGGACCGGTGCAAAAAAGCAGGGGTAAAAAATTTCCTCTTCATCAGCTCCATTGCCGTGGCATTCAAGAATAAACACCGCTATTTCTATGCCCACTCCAAGGAGCAGGCGGAGCATTATGTCGAAAACAGCGGTTTGAAATTCACGATTATTCGCCCCACCATGATAATGGGGAAAGGTTCTCCCGTTTTCGAGGGACTTTCCCGGCTGGCCGGGCTGCCGGTGATACCGGTCTTTGGAAAAGGAGATAACCTGATCCAGCCGGTCTATGTCGAGGACATTGCAAAGGCGCTGCGTACGGTGGAGGAAACGTCCCGGTACCACGGTGAAATACTGGAAGTGGGCGGCCCGGAAAAACTCACCATGGAGGACTTTTTAAAAAAAGTCGCCCGCGCCCGCCGCGGCGGCGATAACGCCGAAAACGGCGCCCCACGGACACTGCACCTCCCCATCGGCCTGATCGCCTTTATCCTCTCCATATTGGAACGTCTGGTCTACGGTCTCCTGCCCCTCACGGTGGGGCAACTGGCGTCGTTCCGTAACGATGTCACGGCGGAAAAGAATACCCTTTCGTCGAAACTGTTCCCCTTTATGAAAGGGATGGACGAAATTATCAAAGAGAGCCTGGAAAAAGACGAACCACCGGATATACCCCCGCCGCTGGCGCGGGAATGCCGCGTCTACTGCAAATACCTGGCGGGCCGGGCGCCCAACGACTATGTCCTTGTAAAATACAACCACTGCCATGGAAAGGTAAACCTGGAACCGGTGGATTTTTTCGATTCGTTTTTATTAAAACTCTCACGGGTCCGGCCCGTTTTTACCCGGATGACCGATGCCTACTCCCGTTTCTTCAGACCCGCGTCCACGGTCAGGAAAAAACTGGCGTACCTGGTGGCGATCATCGAAGTGACGCCGCCCTATTTCCGTTTTTACGATTCCGCCGACGGCGGGGGGACGTTGGGGTTCCTGGTAAAGGCCGCCTTTAAAGGGGCGGGCCTGGCACTGCACCTGCTGTTCTCTTTTTTATTTTTTTTCCCCTTGCAGGTACTGGCAAAAATGACCGCCCGTAAAACAACGGAGAAAGAGTGATGGCAAAAATTACCGTCGTGGGTTCAGGAGCCAGCGCGGTCCATTTTGCCCTTTCCGCACTTAAAAAAGGCCACGAGGTCACTGTCCTGGATGTGGGCTACAACGCCCCCGAAACCGTGAAACCCGGGGACACGTTCAACCAATTAAAGTGCAGTCTTAAAGACCCGGTGAATTATTTCCTGGGCGAGCAATTCGAGAGCGTGGTGCCCCCGGATTACAGCAAGGAAATTTACGGGTTCCCACCCAATAAGCAATATATATTCAAGCACCCCGCCGGTTTCACCGAAACCTCCACGGGTTTCGAACCCCTCTTCTCATTTGCCCGGGGCGGCCTGGCCCAGGCCTGGACCGGGGGTTCTTACCCCTTCGACGACAACGACATGAAGGATTTTCCCTTCGACTATAAGGATATCGAACCCTATTACGAAGAAGTGGCGGAGCGAATCGGGGTGATCGGCGTGGAAGACGATCTCTCACGGTTTTTCCCTTTTCACAAAAACCTGCTGCCGGGTCTTGAACTGGATGAACACTCCCGGCTGCTGGCGGATACCTATGAGAAGAAAGGGGACCGTTTGAAAAAGAAACTGGGCGTTTACATGGGGCGCAACCGTACCGCGGTGTTGAGTATCGACAAAAACGGCCGTAACGCCTGCGATTATTCCGGGCGGTGTTTGTGGGGGTGCCCCACCGGTTCGCTTTATGTGCCGTCCATTACCCTGGACCAGTGTCTCGCTTTTTCCAATTTTACGTACATTCCCCATCAACTGGTCACCCATTTTAGATACGATGCGCAAAATCGCATTACGGCGGTTGTGGCCCGTCCGCTTTCGGACAATAAGAAAGAGGACGTGGAATACCCGGTGGACACGCTGGTGCTGGGTGCCGGGACCCTCTCTTCTTCCAAAATCTACCTGGAATCCGTTTACCGGAAGGAAGGGAAGATTCTAAAACTGCGCGGTTTAATGGACAATCGCCAGATACTGGTTCCTTTTATCAATTTGAAATTGATCGGCAAACCCTACAAGCCGGAATCCTACCAGTACCACCAATTGGCCGTGGGGTTCCCGGCGGAAGACGGCCGGGATTACATTCACGGGCAGGTAACGACATTGAAAACATCGTTAATGCAGCCGGTGCTCCAGTCCATGCTCCTGGATTGGAAGACCGCCACGTTCCTGGGGCGCAACCTCCACGCGGCGCTGGGGGTGATCAACATCAATCTCAGCGATAACCGCCGGGAGGAAAATTATGTGACCCTCCGGCCCCGGCAGACGCCCACGAACCGCTTATCCACATTGGAAATCCATTATACGCCGCCGTTGGATGAAAAGAAAAAGATCGCCTATTCCATGAAAAAGGTAAAAAAATTCATGAGTGGATTGGGTGTTTTAGTCCCCCCGGGTCAGGCCCATGTCCGCCCCATGGGCGCCAGCGTCCATTATTCCGGCACGCTGCCCATGTCCGCGGAACGCGGTCCCCATACCCTCTCTCCCAACTGTAAGAGTCATGATTTCGATAATCTCTATATTATAGATGGAACATCCTTCCCGTTTTTACCCGCCAAGAACCTGACCTTTACATTAATGGCAAATGCCGCGCGAGTCGCGGACAAAGAGTTTTAAAACCGACATAGGAGTGAAGATGAAGAAACGATCGATAATTATAGCAATATGTTGTATCCTTTTGGTATCGTTTACCTTTCGACTGGACGGAGAGGAAAAGGACCAAAAGGAGGGACGAAAATTTTCCTTTGAAATTGCAGTGGGCGTGGCCCGGATCAATCCCGAAGAGTTGTTCTACAGGGCCTCGGGCATCGATGAGATGGTAACCCAGTATGCGAATTATACCGGGGCCGACATGACCATCGACGGTAAATTCAATAAGAATAAACTGATGATCCCGGTAAACCTCTCGGTGCTTTACCCGCTGAACGATAAATTGTACATCCGGGGCGGGGTCGAGTACGGGATGAGTATATCGTCCTCGGAAAAAGGGTTCTTAATGAGTTGGTCGCCGCAGTCCCCCACCGATATCGGCGGGACCGAATCCCAATACTATACCCTTTCGTATAAGACCACGTATATCATGCCCCAGGTGGGTTTGGGGTTCCGGTTGAACGATAACTTCGATATTTACGGTTCCGTGGGGTTGGGGCTTACCCGCTTCACCTATACGGAAGATTTCGCCGTTATCGTGAACTCGGTACAGGAACTTTCCTCCTCCCTGGATTATACCGCCAACGGTACGGCACCCGGCATTATTGTCGGGGCCAAATACCAATTCCCCATACGGCGATGGGGCCGAAAATCGAACTCCAATGCTTTTGTGAAAGTTGAATACATGATGTTGAAAGCCGGGTCGCTGACCGGGTCGAGGCGACTGGGAAACGGTGTTACCGTTGACGAGGAGTTGAACGATGCCACCTTTTACAATTATTCGTGGAACCCTTTCGGACCCGGGTCTTTCTCTTATTGGGACGCGTTTGCCACCGAACCGTCCGGTTCGGATATCGGCAGCGTTAAAAAGATGACCCTGGACCTGTCCTGTATTCGGTTAATGATCGGGATATCGTTTTAAGGTTTTAAGAAAACAAATTTGACGGGATAAACAGGATGGACCGGGTAAACAAATAGAAGCAACAATGTTTAAATCCCGGCTATCCCGTTTTCCCGTCAAGATGGTTAATTCGGCATTACCCGTATTACTCCTATATGTTTCCATTATATTTGCCTGTTACCCGGGACTTTTCCTGGATTTTTCCACCGCCGTGATTCGCGGCGATGCCGGGGACTTGCGGAATATCCTGGGGATCGTCTCTCACACCATTTCTTCCCCGTTGAACGAGGTTTACCAGCTCCCGGTCTTTTATCCCGAATCCTTTGTTCTCACCAAGACCCATCCCCTTTTCGGCATATCGTTGTTTTTTTATCTTTTTAAATGGCTGGGGCTCAGCCTGACCCGGTCCACCAATTTGTACGTTATTCTCTCCCTGGCCGCCGGGGCATGGGGAACGTTTTTACTGGCAAAAGAATTTGTCCCGCGGCCGTTTTTCCCGCTCCTCCTCTCCACCCTGTATATTCTTCATCCCCTGAACCATATTCATTTCGTATGGCTCAATTTTCTCAGCCGGTTTTATATTCCCTTTGTTTTTTTCTTTTTCATTCGTTACCTTAAAACCCGTAAACGGTCATACGCGGCCGCGGCGGTTTTTTTCGCTTTCCTCCAGTTTCTCGCCTCCGTCTATTACGGCGTGCTGCTGTGGGCGGTCATGATTCCCCTTTTCCTGCTTTTTGCGCTGCTGCTCAAACGAACGACCTTTGCCCAACTGCGTTTTCCGCTCATTTGCCTGGGGGTGGGTTTCCTCGCGATCGTGGTGATCTTCCATCCCTATATTACCCGCAACACCCACGACTCCGCCGCGGTAAAACACGATGACGGCCGGTTGACGCAGGTGGAAGAACTGTTTTCCGTGTCAACGGTGTTTGCCCTGCTCCCGGGAAACCCGGGAAATACCGGTCAATATCTCTTCCCCGGTATTCTCGCCGCCTTCCTGGGACTTCTTTTTTTCGTTACCCATCTGCCCCGCCGGAAGCCGGCCGCGGCCGGGATATTGTTTTTTTCCCTTTTGCTGATGTGTTACCTGGTCTACGCCGACCTCGCCCTGTTGAACCTGGCGTTCCTGGTGTTCCTTCTTTTCCTGGCCTACCTGCTTGCCGTGGGATGGAAGGAGATCGAAGCGTGGACAAAACTACCGGTACTGCTTTTCGCGTTCATGTTCCTCTTTTTATTTCACTTTACCTTCCCCGGATTTTTAAAGTCCCTGTCCCTCTACCGGCTTTTTTACCTCCTGCTCCCCGTGGGCGGTTTGACCGTCATCAAGCGGACCTTTCTCATGCTGCTGCCGTTTTTCATCGTGATGGCGGCCATCGGTGCCCAGCGCTTTTTTCCCCGGGTCGAGACGCTGAAACCGTACAAAAGGTATATACTCTTTTCCTTGCTGTTGGCGGTCCTGGCCGCGGAGAATATCCGTAACCCCATGCTTTACCTGGAAAACAAAAACGGCGTAATGAAACCCCTTCCGCCGGTGGAAAAGGTATACGAACGCCTGCCTTTCCGGTCCGGTAAGGTGGTCCTCGAGGTCCCTTTTTATGTGCGGCGGCGGGCGAAGAATTCTTATTACATGCTCAATTGGCGGTTTCACCAAAATCCCCTGTTGAACGGCGAAGTCACCCTGTTTTCCAAAGAGTACTATACCCGGTTATCCACGGTTATCGGTAAGTACCAGCGGGACTTTCCCACGGCGGGGGGATTAACGCGGCTGCTTCAAGACTATTCCGTCTCTTATATCGTGATCCATTGGGATTTATTGGCCGAATACCAGGGGACCCGGCGTTCCCCCGTTTCCCGGCAGGACGTCCTGCGGCGTATCGAACACCTGGGCCGTTACCTGAAGATCATCGACGACTCCCCCGGCCACACGGTGTTAAAGCTGCGGGAAAATTTCCCCCTGGAGGAAATCATTCGCACCTATTCGTATTACCACCTCAAAAACAATAAGGTAAAAATCTCTCTCAAGGAAAAATATAACGGGGTTGTGCGGGTGTTTTTAAATGGGCGGCCCCACAAGACGTTGAGTATCCGGGATTCAGTTGTTGAAGTAAATTTCGAGGGCACTCCCCTCTCGTACTCCGGTAACGGGGTGCGGATTCAATTTGACGGCGAGGTCACCCTCCGCGATATCGCATTAATATAGGACCTCCACGCCCACGCATTGTACGGCGTACGACAGTACGCAGACCGATTGATTTTACTTTCAGCGCCGTCCGCCGGCTGCGTACCGTTCGCGTTAATCCGTTATCAGAACAGGTTTTTTAACGCTTTTCCTGCTTTAAATACCGGGACATCCTTGGCTTTGATGGTAATTTTTGCCCCCGTTTTCGGGTTTACGCCTATTTTCTGTTTCCTGTGCGCGACGGAAAACGTTCCGAAACCTACCAGGGTGACTTTACCTTTCTTTTTAAGCTCCCCGGATACTGCATCGATAAATGCGTTTACCATGTTTTCAGTATCGGACAACTTTAACTTCGCCTTTCCGGCAATTGTTCTGACTAATTCTGATTTATTCATATTGCCCTCCAAAGCCAACTTATAACACATCCGAAGGGGAAAAGCAAGAAAAAAATCGGTTTCTTTTCAAAAAATATGATAAAATATATTTTAAGACCTGTAACGACATGATGTCGATGGAAATATCGATAGAGGTGCCGATAGACAAATGGGACATAAAGACCGTGTTTATTATGGTTTGAGGACGCACCTGGAGATGCTGAACGACCGGGCGCGGTGCCTGGCGTATCTACGGGCCCTGGAGCCGGTTGTAAAGGACAGGACCGTCCTCGATGTGGGCTGCGGTTCAGGGATATTGTCTTTCTTTGCCGCCCGGGCCGGTGCGCGCCGTGTGCTGGCCGTGGATATGGATGTCCCCCCCGGCGCCGACGAGACGGCGCGCTTCAACGGCCTGGATGACCGCGTGGAGTTTATTACCGGCAATCTCCCGGATATCGAGCTTCCCGTGGATTCGGTGGATGTTATCGTCTCCGAATGGATGGGCGGACTGCTGCTGATGGAAGACATGCTCCCGGTAGTATTATACGCCCGGGACCGCTGGCTCAAACCCGGGGGTCTCCTGCTCCCCGACCGCGCCCGGCTGTTCCTTGCCCCCATGATGGATGCGGCGGGCATCGGCAGCAAGGAATTTCCCGAACTCCGGGAAACCGTTTCGTCGCAAATGTGGGTCTCGGTTATCGATGCCTCGCGGTTCCCGGCGGAACCGGCCTGCATCCTCGACCTCGATCTAAACCGGGTGAATGCACCCGAAGTCCGTTCCTACGAATCGGCGTTTCGTTTTATCCTTCGTGAGACCGGTACGTTGAACGGTTTCGGGTTGTGGTTCGAGGTCTCTTTCGGTCACGTCTCGCCGCCGGTGGTATTATCCACCGCGCCGTGGCTTCCGCCCACCCACTGGGCCCAGGCGCTCTGGGTTCTCCCCGTGGATATTGCCGCGGCCCCGGGTGATGAGGTGGCGGGTACGTTTTCCCAGGTAAAGATCACGCCTTCCGCCGCGTCTTTCAGGTCCCGGGTGAGTATCTGGGACGGCAGGGGCGGCGGGGAGAAAGCGTCCCTCGACCTGGCCGTGGAAGCCGCTCCTTCCAATATGAGCACACCGGGAAAGAGCGAAGAGCTGCTTGTCGAACGGGCCATGTCCGATGTGTACCGGGGGTGTGACTGTATCTGGATCGGGTGCGGTATGTCCTTCGGTGCCCTGACGGCGGCGGGACATGGTGCCCGAAGTCTGTCCGTTCTCAACCACTCGCCGTGGGCGGGCCGGGCCATGGAGCGGTTTGCCGCCCGGCAGGGATTGACCAATGTCCGGTTCCTATCCGAATTGCCGGGACCGGGGGAACTGCGGGGTAAGGATATCCGGGTATTGGGTGGGGCCGACTCCAGTTGGCAGGCACTGGTGAGTCATATTAAACTAAGACGAATTCTTGGGCGGGCGTCGTTCCCTGTCCGGTTTTTCCGCCGTGAGAGTCCCTGGAAAACGTTCTATGGATTTGATTTTTCTCCTTATTCCGCCTATGATCTCGAGATGTACCATGAGGACGAGGTGTTTTTCCATGGGTTGGTGCTGGAGACCGTTTCCCCGGGTCCGGGACAAGATAAGGAGGAAATTGTATACACGGGGAGGGTGAGCGGCGTGTCCCCCGCGTTTTTAAGCCTGCCCGGGGGGTTTTATAATTGTGTGAAAGTGAGTTTCGAGTGCGGGGCCGTTGTTTTGCCTTTGCCGGAGTTATTGGAAATAAATTCAACCGGTAAACAGCTTCAAACCGTGGAACTCACCGTTTCCGTTCTTACCGGTGAAACCTGCCGGTTTTCCCTGATGTTATCCGGTCCGGGTTGGTCGCTTGGGCAGGATTACGAGCAGCCCACGGCATCCATGGGACATATTGTTCGCCCTCAATAGAAAAAGGCGAAGATTCTTAGCCGATAACATAATCATAACTATTCGCCTCATTGTTTTTACTCTTCATTAAAGACCCGCAGTTTATATTTTTTCTGTGTTTTCTCTGTGTTCGCCGGTTCGTGGGTCCTATTATAAATTTTATAAATCCTTATTATTGTAGAATTTAACCGAGACCCTGACCGATACGAAGAGCAGGACAGCGGTCATAATGCCGATTAATACCTGGAGATTCAGTTTACCCAGGAGGATTGCCGCCTGGGCGAATACCCCTATAAGAAAACGGAAAATCCAGGGCAGTGCCGTATTTGACATAACCGCATCCAATATGGCTGTTTTCCCACTTAAGGATACAACAATATAAAGCACTCCCATGAAAGCGGCACACACCAGGGTAATTGCCGTCGCTCCCAACAACTGTCCTTTCATATAGCCATATTTGAAATAGAAGGGGAAAAAACCGGAAACAAACAGGGTGATAAAAATAGTGACGGTGAAAAATTGTTGGACGCTTATGGGCGGGAAAATCACCGTGCGCGCCGGAAGTCCGAGATTTTCGATAATGGAAAAAACCAGGAAACATACCGCGACCACCCCCACAAAAGTGAACAAAGCCGCAAGATAACGTGAATATACAATGGTTGATTTCTTTACCGGCAGACTGCAATAAAGGACATCGGTCCTGTTCTTCTCATCCACGCTCATGGGCTGGGCGGCGATCAGTAATGTAACAACCATGTATTGAAGCCCGAATCCTCTGGCGGCAATCATGAAAAAAAGCCACAAGCCCATAACCCACAACATTACTTTTTTTACTAAGAAAATGTCTTTTAAGATCAGGTTAACCATTTTCGTCTCCGTTACCTTTTGCCCGTATAGTACATAATATCTTCCAGCGTGGCCTTCTCGATCACGGCACCGGTTTTGAATTTCTTGCGGGCCTCTTCCAGGTTCGGCGTCAATGCCTCGATACCGTATTTATGCTCCCGGATGCCCGCGAACAAACCGTTGTTTTCCTCCCTTCACAACTCCGTATTTCTCGAAAATCTCATCACGGGTACGGGAAAAAACCACCTTGCCCCTGTTTATAAAGGTGATATAGTCGGCGATCCGTTCCAGGTCGGACGTCACGTGGGTGGAAAACAGGATGGATTTCTTCTCGTCCTGGATCAGGGCGGAAAGGATATCCAGCAGTTCCCGCCGGAATACGGGGTCCAAACCGGATGTGGGCTCGTCCATTATGATGAGTTCGGCATGGTGCGACAGCGCAATGGGCAGGGCAAATTTCATGAGCATCCCGCGGGAAAGCGCCTTGACCTTCCGCTTCAACGGTAATTCAAATTCTTTGATGTATCGCTGAAACAACACTTCATCCCAATTCTTGTAAAACGGGGCAATGATGTTCTTCATCTGCTTCAGATTCAAATGTTCGTAAAAGGTTGGCGTATCATACACGAACCCGATACGTGATTTGATCTCCATTTCGTACTCCAGGTTGTCCTTACCGAAAATCCGTATCTCACCGTCGTCCCTCCGGAGTAAATTCATGATCAGTTTGATAGTGGTGGTCTTACCCGCCCCGTTGGGACCGATCAGGCCCATGATGTACCCATAGGGCAATTCAAAGACACATCTTCCAGGGTAAACCCGTCATATTCTTTCCTCAACGATTTGATTTCAATTATATTTTCCATTGTTCCTCTTTATACATTTGAGATTTCCTTTTCATTTTCCGGGAGGGAGTCGATGCCCTCCTCGTCGTACAATATACCCAGCATCCTGGCTTCGGAGATGGCTTCGCCCAGCTTCTCCTCCACGATCTTCATGCGTTTCTCCCTTAAAAATTCTTTGTTCTGAACCGCCACAAAGCTTCCCTTGCCGGCCACGGTGTCGATGTCAGTAAGATGCTTTATCCAGGCGTCTTATCCGTTCTCCGGTGTTTAAGTTCGATAAGAGATCCTTTATTTTTTTATTAAGAACGGGGTGAATCGCTTCCGGGGCGATCTCGTTCAAGGGCACCAGTACAAAACCCCGTTTGTGCATTTCCTTGTGGGGGATTGCCATGGATTCCGTGGTAATGATACGGTTTCCAGCCAATAGGATATCGATATCGATGACCCGGGGTTTGTAGTGGGAATCGGCGATATCCCTTCCCATTTGTTTTTCAAAGGCTTTGACGGATTTCAGCAGGTCTTCGGGAGCGAGATTGCATTGAAGCGAAAGAACAAGGTTATAAAAGTTTCCCGCGTTTTCCGTCATCCCCACGGGTTCGGTTTCATAGACGGAAGAAACGGCCGAAACGGTACCCACGGTTTTTAGGAAATCAATGGCTCTCCGTATATTGAATCGCCGGTCACCCATGTTGGAACCCAATGCCAGGTAATAATTCATACCTTATTATATCATTTTTGGTACCCCGTCACCAACCCGGGGAACTTTTTCAAATTGAAACCGTTGTTTTAATGTAAACGTTGTGTGAGAAGAGCGGCCCCACCGGGGCCAGGAGGCAGTATGAAAGTCAGTTGTTTTATTGTTTTGTTTATACTTTTGATTTCCACCACAGTGGCGTGCGGGTATGACAGGGTCAGGAAACAGACGGTTTCCATCGATCCCGATGGAGCGATAACGATCCTGTGTATTCGCGGCGATATAAAAATAGATACCTACGACGGCGGCAAAATCAACCTGGCGGCGGTGTTGAAATCGGGTACAAAAGATGAAGTGGAAAAAACGGTTATCCCTTTTAAGGCGGACAATAAATCCTTCGATATCTTACCGGGCGAAAACCTGCGAAAATCCGGTGCCGTTATCGATTATGAGTTACAGGTGCCGAAGCAATTAACGTCGGTTCGACTGACCGCCCCGGGCGGTAATATCAAGGCAAGGGGTTCTTACAAACAAATCGAATTTAAAACGGTCAATGGAACGATCGATTTTAAAGGGGAATTTACCGGGGGTACGGTCACCTCGGCCAATGGCGATATCGAGTTATATGCAAAGGATGAATTGAAAGGGAATATCGATATTCGAAGCACCAACGGCGGCGTCACCATAGTTCTTCCCCGGATGGCGGCGTTCCGCATCGACGCGCATACAAAAACCGGGGCCATCCGAAACGATTTCGATCTCCCTGTAAAAAAAGAAACCGACGGCTACACGTTAAAAGGGAGTGTTAAAGACGGAACATTTACCGTTACAATAAGCACTGTAAATGGAAAAATAAAGCTCCTTAAATACTAAACTTTCCTTTTTCTTGATTTTTTCATATAATGGCCTTATGAAAAAGGAAATTTTTATCGGTAATGTGGGTATCGGCGGGAATCACCCGGTTTCCATCCAGTCCATGACGTCTACCGATACCAAAGATACCGCGGCCACGTTGAACCAAATTCGCGCGTTAGCGGATGTAGGGTGTGAAATCGTCCGTGTCGCGGTACCGGACAGGGATTCGCTTCGGCCGTTGGCACGTATTGTAAAACAATCTCCTTTGCCGGTGGTGGCGGATATCCACTTCGATGCATACCTGGCGTTAAAATCCATCGAGGCCGGTGCCCATGCGATACGTATCAACCCGGGGAATATCGGGAGTAACGAAAAAGTTAAAGAAATCTTGAAGGCCGCGAATAAGAAAGGGATTCCCATTCGCATCGGTGTGAATTCGGGGTCTATCGAGAAAAAATATTGGCGCAGCAACCGCTCTAAAGCGGAGATCATGGCGGCGTCGGTCATGGATAAAGTAAAATTTTTCGAAGACAATGATTTTTTCGCCATTAAGATATCGGTTAAATCGTCCTCTGTAATGGAGACGGTGCGGGCGTACCGGTTGATCCACGGGACCTGCGATTATCCCCTGCACCTGGGGGTTACGGAAGCCGGGACGTTTTTTAGCGGTACGGTCAAGTCGGCGGTGGGTATCGGGAGTTTGTTATTGGACGGCATCGGGGACACCATTCGTGTTTCGTTAACGGATGACCCGGTGGAAGAGATCAGGGTGGCCCGTGAAATATTGAAAGCGGTGGGTTTGCGGGACCGGGGGATCGAGATCATTTCGTGCCCGACGTGTTCGCGGGTGAGTGTGGATTTGATATCGTTGGTAAAGGAAGCGGAGGAAAGGTTGGCGGTATTGAAGCCCTCTCAAAAGATCGTTATCGCGATCATGGGTTGTGAGGTTAACGGTCCCGGTGAGGCCAGGGATGCGGATATCGGTATTGCATTTTCTAAGAAGCACGGTTATATATTCCAAAAAGGTGAAATGATCGAAACGCTCCCCCCCCGTCAGGCTATCGAACGATTAGTAGAACTAGTAAAAAGTTTTGTGGGGTCCAGGGGCCCCGCGACGCGGGGGGCCTCTAAAATAAAAGGAGAATAAATGATACAAAAAGTAAGTATCCCGGTTTTAAAAGATCACCACAATCATCCGTCCATTTACGCGGTTTTCCATGATTGTCTCAATCTCCAGGAGATCAAAGAGAAGGCCGAAGCAATGAACCTCTTACAATCGTTAGAGAGCGAAAGGGTTTCCGTCGTGTTGGGCTGGAACACCGGTTTTTACCGGTTCAGCGACCGGGAGTTGAACCGGTTCCCGCCCGTGATCATCGTCAATATCTCCCTCCACTCCTTTATCATGAACCCCGCCGCCGAAGCCATGCTTAGAGAGCAATACCCGGATATCGTGGCAAACCACAAAGACCCCGGCTGGTACGAGCGGAACTTCCCTCATATGTTGATTTTCCTCGCCGAAATCCTGGAACTCACCGAACAAAAACTAAAAAACTTTTTCGATCATCTCTATGAAAAGGGCGTTTATTATGCCGAGGATATGCACCTGGGGAGTGAGAGGGCTTACAATGTTTTCCGCGCGACACCTTATGCCGGGCGGACCGCTTTTTGGACCAATCCCCGGACCTTTGAGACCATGGGACCTGAGACGCAAAAAGGCATAAAGGGAATCAAGCTTTTCACCGACGGCGCCGTGGGGGCCAAAACCGCGGCCATGGGTCAACCGTTCATTGACGGCAGCGTGGGGGAACTGCTCCACTCCGACGAGACATTGTACCGGGTGATGGAAGAAGCGGCATCTTATGGAAAAGCGGCGGCGGTGCATGCGCTTGGAGAATTGGCCCCCGCGCAGGTGGTGCGGACCGTACGAAAATTAAACGCCCGTGGGATTACCTTTCCCCGGCTGCGGATGGAGCACTGCCAGTTTATCGATGAAACCGCGGCCCGCGAGGCCCAAGAGATGGGAATAATCCTTTCAATGCAGCCCAATTTCAGCACCGATTCCACTATTTACAGCGACCGGTTGTACCGGCGGCATCTCGAGGCGAACAACCCGTTCCGGATGTTGATCGATAACGTGGGGTATGTGCCCGGCGAGGATTTGATCTTCGGTTCCGACGGTATGCCGCACGGTGTTGAGGAAGCGCTTCGGAGCAGTTTGTTTCCGCCTTTCCCGGGTCAGCGGTTGACATTGGACGAATTTACGGCCGGGTACTGCATGCCGGACAAATCTCACGGTCAAATCGACCTGGAAATCGAGAACGAAACCGTAAGGCTCTTCCACCGGAACTCCTGATTTTAATTATTTATATATTTATACATTTTTTTTCATTTTTCCCTTGAAATTTCATTCACAATGCTTTATTATGTCCCTTAATTTTTAAAAGTGCGTGAACAATTTAAAAAAGCATCTATTCAATTAAATTGTCCCGGACTTTTTTAACACAGTTGACAAAACGCAATTAAGCGTGGGTGTGAAATGATGAATGTTAAACAAAGACTGCGGAGGATAACGAATGAGAATCGTAGTGCGGCCCGACTTTGACGGTATCGTATGCACCGTTCTTCTTAAAGAAGCACTGGAAGTCGATGCGCCTGTCCAATGGGTAGAACCCAATGCCATGCAAAGCGGGCAGGTAAAAATTCGTAAAGGCGATATTATCGCCAATCTTGCTTACCGCAAACAGTGTACCCTCTGGTTTGATCACCATGTCTCAAACCGCCCCAACATGCCTTTCGAAGGTGCCTTTGAACTGGCCCCTTCGGCGGCCGGTCTTATTTTCAATTTTTTCAATAATTTCGATTACGCGAAAAACCCGGGCAACGTTGGTGATTCTGTAAAAAAATTCCAACGTGATTTTACGGAACTTGTCATTGCCACCGATAAGATCGATTCGGCGTCCGTGACCCTGGACGAAGTGCTGCACCCTGAGAAATACCCCTATATTTTACTCTCTACCACCATCGTCAGCCACAGGAGCACCGATGAACCCTATTGGGATCACCTGGTGGACCTGCTGAGAAAATACGATATCCAAAGGGTCCTGGACGACCCGGAGGTAAAAAAACGGAGCAGTGAAGCCCTGGAAGCGGACAAAACCTATGTATCCATATTGAAAAACCATACGGTCCTTAACAAACATATTTCCATTACCGATTTCCGCTCTTTCGGTACCATGCCCGTGGGGAACCGGTTCCTGGTATTTACCCTGTTCCCCGAAGGGATAGTGAATCTCAAGATCCGGTATCATGATGAAGAAAGGGAAACCGTGATCGTCAGCGTGTCGAACAATATATTCAACCGCCGGTGCAGTGTCAATACCGGGTTGTTGTGTGCACGGTTCGGCGGCGGCGGTCATTTCGGCGCCGGTTCCTGCAGTTTCGATGCCGGCAAAACCGACGAATACCTGTCCGAAATTATCGATATCCTGTTAAAGAATGAAAAGCATAATTCGCTCAATTGAATCGACCGTAAGTCGATGTTTTTGTATTCTTTTATCAGGGATGGTTTCGCTGTCGCTGCCGGCGGGAACCACCGCACCGCGGGAAGAAACCCAACAGGCAACGAAACAGCCTTTTTATGAATTTCAACTGTCTCCGGAAACGAACACCCGAAACCCGGATTCTTATTCCCGGCGGGAGATCGAAAGTTTTTTGTGTGCCTCCATCCCTGAATTTATCTATCCCGGCGATGTGTACATGGAACACGGCGGACTGATGCTCCCGGGTCCCGGCGAAGGCCGGTGGTACATAAAAAGAGGCGATTTTTACAACCGCTATTATGTCAAAAATAAAACCGTCACACCGGAACAAAAGCATTTAATGGAAAACCGGGAGATCAACAAGTGGTTCGAGGAGAAAGTAACACTGGTGTGTACCGGCTATCCCTCTTCGGTGGATATCGATACCGTAACACACTTCCTGGATACGGTCAACCGGTCCATGGGCAGGGAATTGTTCGTATATACCGAAGGCGCGGATGTGGGGAACCTGGTAGTGGAGTTTTCAAATGAACCGGCACCCACGGACCCCATGGAATTTATCGGGGAGAGTGCCTGTCTCCGGGACAAGATGAGGGTAGTGTTTTACAACCAGAACGATAAAATGAAGATCGAGACCTATAACGCCGATTTCGGGGGTGTCGACAGCGATGCCGTCTTTATCAAATACACGGCCCGGGAAAAAGCCTTCGGAAAGGAGAACCGGATACTCAAAATCCATATTTCCAATATCGAGGACCGGAAAAGCCGGGATATGGTCATTACCCACGAGTTGTTCCATGCCCTCGGGTTCTGCGGACATTCGCCCTATGTGGACAGCAATCTATTCCCTTTACCCATTCCCGTGAGTGATTTGAGGTCTTCATCGGACACATCGCCGCTGCCGTTGAACGTAAATATCTCGAACACGGCTCGTCGAATGATGGAAATGCTGTACCGCCCGGAAATACTACCGGGGATGTCCATAAAAGAGGCGGGGGAGATCCTGTCCCGTCTGAAAACCAGGGAAAAGACCACCCCGGAAGAGATCAAATCCTTCCTGGTCGCGGAAAAAACCAAATTGGAAAAAGAGAAAGAAACGATTTTGGAACAGTGCCGGCCGAGGACGCAGCAGCGGGAGACCATTTACCAGGCCTATTTCAAACTGGATGAAAAAAAGGAAAAACTCTTAAAAGAAGTAAAAAAGGAAAATAAACTGGACCCGGACCTGGTAAAAGGAAAAAGTATGTCGATGATCCTCCGGCTGAACATCGGTCTTGTAAAGGGAAAATTAAAACGCCTGGAGGCACGGGACGGGAAAACGGACAAAACCCTGGCAAGAAAGATTTTCCTGGGGAAAGAGGACCTGGAAGTGCTGGGAGAGATTTTGGATGAGGTCCTGGAATGCGAAAATCAAACCCGTCAATTGAAGCGGCGGGAGCGGTTCCTGGATATCACCGAAAATTCGATCGACGAGCAATTGAGGCGCATCGTCCGGCAGTTAACCGCCGTTGACCGCGAATTGGCACGCCTGTAGGGTACAGGGTATACGCGCATGCAGGTCATTTACAAAGTCGATATCGTTTTCTTGTGGATATATTCCTCCATTATTTTATCGATCGGCATTATCGGCGGTGTGACCACGGGGAACCTCCTTTTCCCGGCAATCATGCTGGGGGTGGAAGCCATATATCTTTTTTTCACCCTGCGGCGCCCCTACCGCCGCCGCCGGGCACTGAACAAACCCTTCCCCGACGAATGGAAAACCTTCCTGGAGGATTATTCCTCATTTTACAAGAGTATCGGCGAAGAGGCCAAAAAACAGTTTGAACGGGACATCCTGATCTTTCTCAGCGATTTTTCCATCCGGGGCACCCGGCAGGGTGAAGTGGATATGAAGACACGGCTGCTGGTGGCGGCCGGGGCCGCCGCATTAATTCACGGCCGCCCGGATTGGGAACCGCCCATCCCGGACGGCGTGGTGGTTTACCCCGGGGAACGGTTTAACCGCCATTACCAGTCCGGCAGGGGGTCCTACGCCGGTATGGCCACCCACCGCGGCCCGCTCATCCTGACCGAGGGAAGCCTGGAGGAAAGTTTCAGGGACCCCCATGACGGTTACAATGTCATTTACCATGAATTGGCGCACTATTTCGACCTGGAAAGCGGGGGGCCTTCATGGAAAGATTTCTTCACAAGGGAATGGCGGGAAATGTTCCGGGAGGGGGGTGATCCTTTTTTACGGTCTTACGCTGGAACAAACGAAGCTGAATTTTTTGCCGTTGCCACCGAAGCCTTTTTTGAAATACCCCGGGAGATGAAAGAAAGAAAACCGAAACTCTACAACGCATTAAAAGAGTTTTACAACCTGGACACCGCGGAGATAATAGAGTAGGAAGTAGGAAGTAGGGAGTAGGAAGGTTAATTCAGCATTTTTTTGAATTGTTCGGGGGTGGGGAATTGTTCGACTTTGTACCGGGGGGGCTCCAGTTCCTGTTTCGTCATCAGGTTTCCCACAACGTTAATTGCCCGGTCCCATTCCACCGGTCCGATCACGCGTTCGTTTTCCGGGAGGTTGTCATCGAAAAAAGTGATATGGGTCGTTTCCGGGAGAAGCGAGACCACGTCCCGGGTCCAGACACACACGCTGAGCACGCTGCCGGTTTCCTCGTGTTTCATGACCTGGTAATTCGCCACGAAGATGTCCGCGCCCACTTCTTTGTACAGCCGGTCCAGCAATTCTTTTTGGTAGTGGTAGTCCGGGGCCAGGGCCGTGGTCCGCAGCATCACGAATCGATAGTACAGGGGGATGTCCCCCGCGGGGAGAAAGGGCACCCACTCTTTTCCCGTCCACCGGAGGGCCGTGCCGCTGAGGGGGTGCGGTCCCGGCAGCGCCGCCGACGCCAGTTCAGCCATGGCCGCCAGGCCCGCTTTGTCTTCCGAACCGGTAACGATAAGCGTGTCCCTGTTGGGTAAGATCGCCACCGGGTCACCCGTGACCTCAATACCGGCGATTTTCCCCGGGAGAAGCAGCCGCGAGGCATCGTAATTATCTTTCCACGGTGAGACATAAACGCCGGGGTTACCGGGCGGCCGCGAGAATTCTTCGCTGCTTACCGCATCAAGATTTTCCAGCGATAATTCCAGGGCCTGTTCAAACGTAACGCCCCACCTGTCCAGGTCCGACTTCTGGATGCCCTGTATGGATTCCGGCCAGTCATAGACCAGGTCGGTGCAAAAGTGTGATGCCGTCACCGTGTGAGGTGGGAGAGTATATTCAAGGCCTTTCAAGCGGTTTCGAAGCCGCATGAAAGAGTGAGAGGCCAGGTTTCCCATCCGGGGTAAAATATGGGACCGTGCTTCGGAGAAATCGGCCGGGAGGGGGCGGTCGCTCAGCAGTACCATATTGGTAAATCGCTTCACGATCTCGTCCCGGCCGGCCGTCTCCGCCTGTGAGTACCGGTTGTATACATTTCCCAGGAAAAACAGTTTATCGCCGGCCTCGCCGATAATAAGGCTGAATTCCCCCGGGTCATATTGGATTTTTTTTCCCACCCCGGCTTGCCGGAGTGCCCGGACCATCACATCGGAAAATGCTTTGCGTTGTTCCCGCGCTTTAACTTCCGCCGCTGCCGCGTCTTTTACCGGGTCTGCTTTCTCCGCCCGGTCCTTTTTGCAAGCGGCGATACCCAGTACCAGTCCGGCACACAGGAATACCATCGCAATTCTTTTAAATTTCATGGTAGTCCTATTTCCTTTTGCGGGCTTTTTTGATCCGGGCGTCCATCAGGAAATCCACCAGGGAAGGAACCAGGTATTTTGCATAATATGTCAATTTGGAATCGAAACCCGGGATAATTAAAAATTTCTTTTTTTTCATTCCTTTTACCAGTGCTTTTGCCACATACCGGGCGGACCGGATTTTAGCGGCATTGGAAATCGCCCGGGTTTCCGGGGGCTTTGTTTTCATCTCTTCCGCGTACCCGGGGGTATCGGTATCCGGCGGGCAAAGCACGCACACATCGATATTATGCCATTTCACTTCGCTTTTCAGGGCCTCGGAAAACCCGATAACGCCGAACTTTGATGCCGCGTAATCGGTGTACCCGAAGACGCCGACAAAACCCACCATGGAGGACACGTTAACGATCATCCCCCCTTTTCCTTTAAGGTAAGGGAGCACCGCGGCGACCGCGTTACGAATACCGTATAAATTGGTTTTCATTGTTTCGTCGAATTGGGGGTAATCGATATCCTCAACAGGGCGGGGGCGGGCCCTACCCGCCGAATTGATCAATATGTCCACCGCGCCGAAGTCTTTGGCGGCCGTCTCCATTATGGAGATCACACCGTCATTGTCGGTGATGTCTACGGGCAGGTACGAAAATTTCTGGGAGTCGGAAACCCGGTTGGATTTGATTTTTTCGACCGCATCCCGGAGTTTTCCTTCGTTCCGTGAGAATAAAAGGATATTCGCGCCCAGGCTGGCAAGAATTTTTGCGGTCTCCAACCCTATACCTTCGGATCCCCCGACGATATAAACATTTTTTTCAGCAACGTTTTTATACTTCATTTACCGGTCTCCAGGTTCGCGGTTCGATCGCATAAATAAAAATAGTAATCTCAATAATACCTTTTAGATGTGAAAAAGTCAACGTTTTAAAAGTGTTTTTTCTTGAGTATAAAATAAGAGACTGTCCCGCCTATAACGGCACCGACGGTATGAGGTGTCGCGGAATTTGAAAGATTAGCAGTGACTTCGGAAAGTGTGCTTGTAATGGATGAAGATTTGATCCAATCATCTCGCATTCGGGTCTGTCCCCTTTTTGTCGAATTCATTTTTTTGTTGACAGATAGAATTTTTTATACTACTTTAGTACCTTGAGAAAAGCAATATCAATGGAAATAAAGGGAGTAAAAGGAAATGAAAATTGCCCGTCTGATTCTCTCCAACGCGCGTTACAGACTATCGGCGACACCGACCACACGTTCCGCGGGCTTGACCATTCTTCCTGCAAACCGGACCACACGTTTTTTCAGATTGACTACTCTTTCTGCAATCCGGACCACACGTTCCGCGGCGCTGACTACTCTTCCTGCAAACCGGACCACACGTTTTTTCAGATTGACTACTCTTTCTGCAAACCGGACCACACGTTCCGCCGGGCTGACGACTCTTTCTGCAAGTTGGACCACTCTTTGCGCAAGTCGGACCACACGTTCCGCAAACCGGACCACACTTTGCGGAGATCGGACAACACATTCTGCAAACCGGACCACACTCTGCGGAGATCGGACCACACATTCTGCAAACCGGACTACACTCTGCGCAAACCGGACCACACTTTGCGCAAATTGGACCACACTTTGTTTTGCGGGCCATAATGAGGGTAAAATCCTGGATATAACCGGTTTTAAGGCGATTATACCTTAAAAAACACCGCCCTCAGTCCAGGCAGACAATTTAATAATTGTCTTCGGGCCTGTCCCCTTTTTGTCCCCACAAGGAGTTACCGGAAGAGGGGAGCTGGGTATTGATGCCTATTTCTGAGCGAAATCTTCACGCCAAACTTTCAAAATGGATTTGGGGTGTCAGGTAATTTTTTGCCATCAGCCAGGCTTCGGAATTCGTTTAAAAAAAACTTTATTTTATTATACACAACTCTTGACAATATCTCCTCAGATGATTAACATTTCATATATGCAATTGATAAAAAGAAATGAACGCAAGTTTATAATTTTTATTTGCAGCCAAAACAGTCAATCTAAATCAAAAATCATAATAAAAAAGGAGAAATAACACCATGAAAGACAAAAAAATCAGTAAAAAATTAATCCTGAAAAAGCAAACGATATCGAATTTGCACCATCATGTTATGAGCAGGGTGAAAGCAGGTGCCCATCATACTGTATATCCTGCTTGTAATACTGATGTGACTGTTTGTACATGTGGTATATGTACCTCCGGTCGAACAAACTGTACAGACTGTTGTCCCACTACAGACTGTCCCTGATTTGCATCAATAACCTTGAGAAGAAGTGCGTAAAAATGATCAAAAGTTTTAGCTGCTATTTTGGTTACTGTGCTTAACCTTTGTTCTCTCTTTACTGATTAATTTAGATGAGAACAAGCTGCGTAAAACCATGCTAAAATGGAAAGTAAATCACAATAATGATTTTCAGCGATTTTCAAGGCTCATGGAATTTCTTCGGGAGTGTCCCCTTTTTTTCTTGTACGAATGATTTTGATTCGTCTTGAAAGAGATAAGGGAGTTAGTGGTAAAAACTGGATTGCCGGGGCTTTCGGCGGGGGATGTACAAGCCCGCGGGAAAATGGTACAATGCTACATTGTTGATTTTCCAAATCAAAGAGCGAGCAAAGAGCGAGTGAATGCAACGATGCGTTTAGAAAAATTGAACGACTATTTGTCTCTATTTAAAGAAAAAATGCGGCTCGAGTACCGGGTCCTTCTTTTGATTCTTGTCACGGGCGCCATCCTCCGGCTAAAAGGGATAACCTTTCAAAGTTTGTGGTTTGATGAACTGATGTCGGTGACCTGGAGCGCGCCGAAACTCTCCTTCGCTAAGATCATATCGATATACCAGGGCGATCCTCACCCGCCGCTGTTCCCCTTGCTGCTGCACTACTGGATGATCATATTCGGTTATACGGAATGGGCGGCCCGGCTGCTTACGGCACTGATCGGATGCGGGAGCATCTACTCGATCTACCTGCTGGGCAAAGAATGTTTCAATAAACAAACGGGGCTGGCGGCGAGCGCGGTAATTGCCCTCAATTATTTCAACCTCTACTATTCGCACGAAGTACGGTCTTATATTCTTTTATTCCTTTTGACGGCGCTCTCGTATACGTTCTTCTTGAAACTGCTGCGGGAACAGACGAAAAAACATATGACCGTCTATTCGATCGTTACGGCCCTTATGCTCTATACCCACTACTTCGGCCTGGTCACGCTGCTGGCGCAGGCAATTTTCCTGTTCTTCCTCCTGGTGTTCGATAAAGGGGTCTCCCGTCCGCGCCTCTTGAAATATTTCAGCCTGTCGGGTGTTTTAATTGTTGTTCTCTACAGTCCCTGGATACCGACGACAATAAAAATGATGGGGAAGACCTCTCACTGGACGAAGGCGCCGAAACCGGATTTCTTTGTAACGCTGTTCAAACTTTATTTCGGCCGCGAGCATTTCCTGGTTTTACTCTTCGCGGTATTGCCGTTGGGCCTGCTCTTCTATTTCATACTCCCGAAGAGAAGCGATTCCGCGGCGGGGGATGATGGCGGGCGGTTGAACCGGTCGCTGCCGGTCCTTTTTTCCTGGCTCTTTTTTACGTTGTTCATTCCCTATTACCGGTCGCTGACAGCGGTGCCGATGTACCAATCCTACTATACTATCGGGACATTGGCTGCGGTGGTGGTGCTGGCGGCGGTAAGTATTACGTTAATAAAAAATAATACTTTTAAAGCCCTTTTGCTGACGGCCGTCATCCTGGTATCTCTCACGAGTATTTTCCACCGTCTCGATTATTACAATAAAATAACCAAAGAGGACTGGCGGGGTACGGCGGAATACGTGGTGAAAAAGAGCAAGGAAGAGTACGGGGATAAGAAAATTTATGTAATGGCAAAATTTGCTTTTTTATACAATTTTTACTTTGATTCCCGGGATGCGGAAGTAGAAATCCGGCGACCGGATGTCGGGCTGTTGAAAAAAATACTGCGGGAACACAAGAAAGAGGTCGGGAAACGCCCGGTGGTCTGGGTGCTCACGGGTCATAATTACGAACCGGATAAACGATTTATGAGTTATATGGCAAAACATTTCGATCAAATCGAAACGAAAGAGATAAAGAAAGGCTGGCTCAAACGTTTCGAGTTAAAGAAGAACACCGGCGGCTAAAAGATCGTCTCCATCGATCGATTATCCATCGGTTATCTCCTTATAAAGGACGGTGATCTCTTCACCGGGGTCGGCCGGGATAAAGATGGTGATTGCAATATCGCCTTCCAGGTTGGCGGCGCAGGAATTTATTTTAACGTATCCGGGGACTTGAAAGGTTTCAATTCCCCGGTTCCGGGTAATTTTTACAAGTAATTGTTTGTTGGCCCATCTATCCCTGTGAACAGGTATTGCCCCTCCCATGACGTTAAAGAACCTGGTTCCTTCATTATCGGCAATATTCCCCAGCGGTGTATAAAACCTGAACGCGTCCCATTTGATTTTATTGTCGCTGCGATCAAACCGGAAGTTCGGCATCGAGTAAATAACCGTCTTGCCCATTCTCCCGCGAATGATCTGTTTTTTAACGATCATTCTGCCAGTCTCCATCATTTTTGAAACGATCATTCGAAATTGCACCGGCGAAAAAGGGCTGGTCAACGAAACTCACAACTAAACTCACAACAAAACTCAACAATCCTCATCAAGACGTTTCCGTCCAGGGGTAGACCGAGCCCGGGGCCGGCATTTATTTTAATAAATGGAAATTTGATTTTTGACAATAGGTAAAAGGTCTTATTTCTTAAATTGGGATTGTTTTCATGAATAGGAAAAAAATAGGAAAAACCGGGTACGGCTGCTTACCTGTTTTAATTTTTTTGACAGAACACGACTTTAATATAGGGTGGATAATTGGATTGATAATCGGAATAGGATGTGGAGATATCGGCGGCGTGGACGTGGGTCTGTGTGGAAGAGGTATCGTGGGTGAGGGAGGTCGATTCATCGGCATGCGTTCCCGATGCGGCAGTGGTATTCCGAGAGACGGGATCAACGTTATGCCTGTGCTGGGCGGCACCGCCGGTTTCACCGTAGGAAGAGGCGCCCATTACAAACGTATCGTCAAGGGCGGTCACCCGTGTCCAGCCGGAAGGACATGCCGTGTCGAAGGGTAAAATCAGTCCCGGTGGATAATAAAAAGCCATTTTAAGTCTCCTTATAACAAAACACGACGTCCACATATGGAGGGAGGACGGTTTCGGTACTGGTATTCGCGGAATTAAACGTGATGGTATGGGTGTGTGCGACCTTGCTCCCTTTTGGATGATTGAAGAACTCCAACACGATAAAGCTGCCGACGGCATTACCGGTGGTGGTGGTGTTCATTGTCATTGCATGGTCGTGCTGGTCAATTCCACCGGCACTGCCGTATGAGTCCGCGCCCATGAGAAATTTATCGTCCCATGCACTGAGATGCGTCCAGTCCGATGGGCAACTACTTTTAAATATTCCTATTGTTTTCATTTCAAGTCTTCCTGCAAAACACGATTTTTGTATATGGGGGTTGGTTGGTCCCGGACGAGGTGGTGATATTCACACCGGGATACGAATGCGTATGTTCCTTTATCCAGTGTCCTCCATCAGAGCCGCCGTCTACCCACCGGTAGTTTGTCAACGTTCCATACTGGCTGGATACGGTCGATGGGATGCTGTAGGTGTGTGTATGCG
>Ga0210082_1000039_pt1 | contig 26371 bp, 24 predicted proteins | sample White_ThreeSqA_D_2_FD_185592 | JGI IMG/M metagenome (GOLD analysis project Ga0210082, IMG submission 185592) | Wetland microbial communities from the San Francisco Bay, California, USA, that impact long-term carbon sequestration -... | ecosystem: Environmental > Aquatic > Marine > Wetlands ... | reverse complement strand
GATAAATTGGTGACAGACAAGGTAAGACAGGCAATGTAAAGAGGTAAGGTGTCCCTGTATGCCATTCTAAGATAACGGACGGTGGTTAACCTTTGCCGTGGGGGATTTAAACCCCCTGGATTGCGCCAGCTTCGCCTGGTGCACATACGCACCGTCCCAGGTTTTCAACCAGGAAAAAGATAAATATTTAGTTATGGCCAAGGGATAAAGCATTTCTTACCCCTTACCCTTCCCCCTTTTCTTATTCTTCTTATTCGTATATTTGAAGATGGTGAAGAAGAGGAGGAGGAGGAGAAATATCGAGACGGTCAGTTTGTAAAAGTCGATATCCTGCAGGATTTCCAGGGCCATTTTTTAGAGGTTTTATTGCTGGATTTTGAGCCTGATACCGCCGAAAAGGTAGGCGATGCCGTTGTAAACAAGGGCCAGGATTCCCGCGGTGACCGCGGAGAGTATGAAGCCCGTAATACCGCCGATGGCGGCAAAAATAAGACCACCGGCAAATCCTCCCCGCGTGTCCGCCAGCATATCCGGGAACTGGGGCGGAAGCGCGGGAATGATGCTGTTGAAAACCCCGAAGGCCGCACCCAGCAGCACCCCCAGGACAAGGCCCAGCCCGCCCAGGAAAAAGATCAGGGACGTGGGTTTAATGTTTGTGATCAGCAATTCGCTCCCTTTGGACGGTTTCGGGGCTTTTTTTGATAACGCGGCCAACTCTTTCTGGTTTGCCCCGCAGACCTGGCAGTAGACGGAGAAGAGGGATATCTTGGATTTACAGACTTTGCAGATGGTCTGACGGTCGGGGCTCTCTTCCATGAGAGTATCCATCCGGGTTTTTTCATCCGGGGGTGTCTCTTCATGCGAAACCGCCGGTGCGGCACCGCCCGGTGAAACCGTCCCGATCACGTGGTCTTCGGCCCTGTCCGTGTCGCCGGTTGCGGCGGTGTGTGCGGATACTATGGATTGTACGGGTTTTACCACGGGTTGTATTACGGGTTGTGCGGGTTGTGCGGGTTCTACCGTTGGCGGTTCTTGAGCGTCCTCTTGCGATTCGGCATAATAAGGGTCCCCTTCTTTCCAATCGGTGCCGTTATAGGAATACCATTTCCCTGTTTTTCCACCGATCATCCAGTAATTTCCCTTTTCATCGAGGACCATCATCTTTTTCAGTTCTTTTTTCATCTCTTCGGGAGTCATTTCTCCGTGGTTCAGTTTTTCTTTTAATTCGGCGTATTTTCGCTCGGTTTCTTTGAATTTTTCGTGTCCCATTTTAGTCTCCGTGGATGGATTGTATTCCGTATTTTCCATCCGTAATTATATGCCTCGCTGCGCCCACCAGGTAAAAAGAGCCGGTAACGAGGATTTCCTCTTTAAATTCGGCCGCGGTATCGATGGCGTTTTCCAGGTCCTTTCTAACCACGACCTTTGGTTGCCCGTTTTTCCCGAACAGGGGGACCAGTTTCTCCGCGGGTAGCGCCCGCATGGAAAGAGGCTCGGTAAGGATTACATTTTTGGCGAAGGGGAGCAGTAACCGGGCCATCTGTTTGTAGTTTTTATCTTCCAGGACGCCGAAGATGAGTGTAAGGCGGTGTTTTTTCTTTTGTTCGAGGAAGTCTTTCAGGGCGTGGATACTCTCGACGTTATGTCCGCCGTCCAGGATGACGGGCAGGGGGGGGCGGCCGTTGGTTTTGATTTCCATGGTTTCGATCCTGCAAGGGATACGTGTGGTCTCGATGCCCTCCCGGATGGCCGCGTCGGGTATCCGGGAGCCGGTGGGGAGTCCGGCGTTAAGGACCCGGACGGTTTTGACGGCGGCGGCGGCATTCCGGGGCTGGTGCCTGCCGTTTAAATGTACATCGAAGGCGAAACTCTCCCCGTTTGTAATGAAGCGGCAGTGGCAGCCGTTCTCGAATTCTTCGATTTCCAACCGGTTTTTCGAATCGAAGACATTGTAAAAAGGCGCATTCAATTGCCGGGACCTTTTTTTTATAACGCTGTTGGCAATGGACCGGGTCCCGCACCCGCAGACCACGGGAACGTCTTCTTTTATGATCCCTGCTTTTTCAAAAGCGATTTCCTTTATCCGTTTTCCCAGTATGCCGGTATGATCGTGAGAGATGCCGGTGATGACGGAGACGCGGGGGGTGATGGTGGAGGTGGCGTCCAGGCGTCCGCCCAGTCCGACTTCAAGAACGGCGGCGGTAACGTTTTGCGCGGCAAAATGATAGAGGGCGGCCAGGAAGGTGTACTCGAAAAATGTGGGCATATGGGAGATGATACGCTTTTGAAGGAGATTTTCGGAAATCCCCTTGACGGCCTCCACGGCATGGACAAAACCGGTTTTGGATACCGGGCTTTTATCGACGGTAATACGTTCCCTGATATCGTGAAGATGCGGCGATGTAAATAGCCCGGTCGTCCAGCCGGCGGCATGAAGGATCGAAGTGAGGAAATAAGCGGTGGACCCTTTGCCGTTGGTACCGGCAACCTGGATAAAGATAATACGCCCCGGGTCAAAGGGAAAATGACGGATTATTTCGGCTGTATTGTCCAGTCCCAGGTTCGTGCCTCTCAGCTCCACCTTGCGCAGGTAATCCAAAACGCTTTCGTAATCCATCCGCCCGCGTGCTTTAGGTTTTACTGTTTTTTAGCCTTCGACCTTGTCCTCTTCGTCTTCGAATTCATTTTTGGCACCCAGCACCAGGGCTGCGCCGTCATAAATTTGCCTGACCGCTTTTTTCTGTTCCTGGAGACTGTTGATGGTGTCTTTTACCCGGGCCAGTTCCTCTTCGATCTTGGCATCGATGATCTCGATCTGCTTTTTTGCTTCTTTTAGTGTCCTGTCATAAAATGCATTGGAATCATCATTTAAAATATCCATGTTTTACTCCTTTAATCTTTATTTTTTTATTGTTAACGGAATGGTTTTCCATACTTTGACTCTTACGTTGTTCTTAACCGCCGGTTTAAATTTCCAGCGGCCGATGGTTTTTTCGATCAGGGCATTTATTTTTTTAACACTTGACGGCTTGACAATCCGTACGGTTTCGACATCTCCATTGTGATCGATCAGGTAGGTAACAAGAACGGTTTCGGGTGCTTTTAGAGAGCGTGTGTGCCGGAAGGTAAGCTCGATGGGGGGTTGGGAGATGGCAGCGGGGGGGGTATCGACCTGGTTAATGGAAACGGTGTCGCCTTCTTTGATCGTTACTAAGGCTTCCTGTCGCTTTTGCTCTTCCTCTTTTTGTTTCTGTTCTTCCAATTGTTTTTGCTTTAATTGCTCCAGCCTGGTTTGCTCGGCTGCTTTTTGTTGTTCGGCATCGGGGGTTTCCGTTTCACCTTCTTTTTTAACCTCGCCTTCCCCTTCGGTTTTGGACACCTCTTTGGTCCCGGTTGTAACGGGTTTTTCAACCGTTGTCCCGGGTTTCGGTTTCTCCGGGGTGGGTGTTTCCGCGGGTTTCTTTTCAACCGTTCCGGTGGCGGGTACTTGTAATTGGGGGGTCTCTTTGGACGTTTCAGCGGTGTCTTCGGGGGGCGGGGTCCCCTGGACGGTCATGTCTGTTTCATCCGCGGGTTTCCCCGTAAGCGTCAGGTCCCCGGCCGCTTCACTTTCCGTTTCAGGTGGGCCGGTCATAAGTCCGGGTGTTTTCGGTTCCTTTGTTTCCACGGGGGGGAGGGGGCCGGAATCGGCGGCGATAATGAGGTAGATGGCAATAACGGCACCCAGTATAATGATGGCGGCCAGGGCGATAAATAGAAATTTCTTTTTCTTTTTGAATTCTTCTTCACCGGGAGTACCGATTTGGAATGCGGGGAGGATAGGTTCGGGCTCGGCTTCTTTTTCTTCGGAAGTTCCCGGTATTTCATGGCCGGTGGGAGCGGCGGGCCCTTCATCCTGGAAGTCGCCGAGATCGATTTCCACCAGGGGATGGAATTCTTCCCGTTCTTTTTCTTCTTTCATTATTTCGTCTACCCCGGGTGCGATTTCGTCTTCCACCTGGATATCGGTTTCGGAGATGATATCTTTCCCGGGGCCGGACAGGGTTTCCACCAGGGTATCCGGCTCGGGTTCGGGAGCGGCGGTGCCTTTTTTGACCTTTTTGATTTGGTAAGGGAGGGGTTTGAGATCGATCTTTGTGTCTTCGTTCTCGATTTCCTCTTTGAACAGAGAGTAGAGGGCATGGGAGAGGTGGGTGGGTGTGGGCATGTGATCGTAAGAGGCGGAGAGGTATTTTTGCAGGTCGTTTATTACATCGGAAGCCCTTTGATACCGTTTTTCTTTATCTTTTTCGAGCATTTTGACGACAATGGCTTCGAGGCGGGGATGGATATCTTTATTGTATTCGGAGGGTTTGGAAACGTCCCCGGTCTGTACTTTTTGAAGAACAGCCATTTCCGAGTGCGCCATGAATAATTTTTCACCGGTGAGTAATTCAAAGAGGATAATACCGACGGAGTAGAGATCGGAACGGCAGTCGACGTCTTTATCGGCCCTGGCCTGCTCGGGGGACATATACAACAGTTTGCCTTTGAGTGCACCGGCAACGGTATGGTGCATTTTTATGGAGGCTTTTGAAACGCCGAAATCGGTGAGTTTAATTTCGCCGGAGAAGGAGACCAGGATATTGGGTGGGGAAATATCTCGGTGTACGATATCGAGATGTTTCCCGGTGCTGTCCTTGGCGGAGTGGGCATAGTTGAGGGCCTCCAGTACTTTTAATATGAGGTAAACGGAGAGTTCTTCGGGGAACCGGATCCCGGTATCCGCCTGTTTTCGAAGGATCAGGCGTAAATCCCGCCCGGCCACGTATTCCATGGCAATGAAGTAGTAATCGTCTTTTTTCCCCAGGTCGTAGATCTGGACGATATTGGGATGGGAAAGTTCGGCGGCAATTTTGGCTTCATCAACGAACATTTCGATATATTTGTCATCTTTGCCGAAACCGGCAAGGATTTTTTTCAGGGCAATGATCTTCTCAAAACCTTTGACACCTTTCTTTTTGGCCTTGTATATTTCGGCCATCCCGCCCCGGGCGATCAAACCGAGAATATCGTACCCACCCACATCTTCGGTTATCTTCTCGGCCTCGTCGGTTTTTTTCTTCAGGGCTTCACCACTTTTCATGGGCCTGGTATCTTTGGATGGAACGGAAGGTGGAAACGGCGGCTCGGAAGAAGACGGAGGCGGTGGCGGCGATGGCGGCGATGGCGGCGAAGGACGAGCGGAAGGAGGAGGAGATGGCGGAGACGGCGGGGCGGAAGGGGGTGCGGGTTTTTGCTTAATTCCCAGGCCGGAAAGGGTTTCTTCAAATCGTTTGGAAATATCGTCTTCTATTTTCTTGAATTTCTTTTCCCCGGAATCTTTTTCTTCTTTTTTTGCGGGTTTCATCAAATCATCGAGGTCCAGGTCTATTTTCCGGGTGGTGGCCGGGGGCGGAGTATATTTGGCGGTTTGTTTCAATTTTTCGAGGTCGGGTAATAGTTGAGTCGCGACAATATCTTCGGGTTCTTTACGGGGTACCGGTTGGGTAAGCGGTTGGGTGACGTTTACGTCCTCGCCCGGTTTGATTTCCTGGGGGGTGTCTTCCTGGACTTCATAGATGATATCGCCGAAGAGGTCTTCGGAAGTCAATTGGTGTAGGCCCTCTTCGTGGTCGTCTTCCAATTTTTGAAGGGTGGGGAGTTTGGTGGTATCGGCATGGGGGACTTCGGCGGTGGCAGGTGTTCCACCGGGGGCCAGGTTTTTTTCATCGATATCCAACAGTTCCAGCACCCGTGCTCTAAAGGTGTTTATGTCGAGCGGTTTTTCGAAAAAGTCATCGGCTTTATATTGGGTAATGGCCTGGTGTTTATAATTCATGCCTTTGTAAATTTCGCTGATGATAATGATCCTGAGGTTCGGGTAGTTTGACGCGGCGTGTTGGGAGAGGTTAAACCCGTGAAATTTCGGGAGCATGGCGGCGGTGATCATCATATCGTATTTATTCTGGCTCAATAGTCCCTTTGCGACATCGCCTTCATCCACCACGGTAATATCGAAGAGGGGTGGTGGGAGTAATTCTTTGATGATATCGATGGTAGATATCGAATATTCAACCAGTAAAATGTTTTTTTTCATTTTAAGCTCCAACACCAATTTTATAATATATTGAAACGTAAATCAATTGTTTTTCGGCGTTTACTTTCCTTTTTATCCCTTCTTTTCTTTTCCTCGCCTGTCTCCGGGATTTCAGATATCGGGATGGGTTTTTTTCAGGATGCTGATCTTGCTTCTGACTTTAATGCCCATGGGGATGAGAATGACCATCAGGAGCGCGCCTCCGACAAAGAAGTGGAAGGTTTTTTCAAAGGGCATGCCCAGGAAGGTAACCACCAGACCGCACAAGGGAATGGTTTCGGCCACGGCCATTAGCATGATGTCGATGGCCCGCCATTTTTGCAGTACCTGGGTGAGGGTGAAGTCTTCCTTGATAAATCTCGGGGAATAGTAGATCGATCGTCTGACCCCCAGTACCACGACCAGCAGAACGATGACGATGAGGTTCATCATATCGTAGAGATTTTTCAGGGGTTCTTTATCGAGCATGGGTTCGGTTTTGATGAAGTAGGCCAACAAGCCATAGATAAAAACGGTACCCAACATGGCGAGACCGATGGTAACGGTAATCCCGGTCTCTTTCTTAATCAGTTTTCGTTCTTCGTATCTTTTTTCAATTTCGGTAGTCATGGTTATTATTTACCACTTATGGGGCAATGTGTCAAGTGTTGTCGAGTGTTTTCCGGTATTTGTAATTTTACCACGAAGGACACGAAGAGCACGAAGGCCGCGGCGCGGCACCCTATTATAAAAACTCCCTCTTCGTGCTCTTCGTGTCCTTCGTGGTGAAAAATAAAAATGAGAATTGCCTGCATGGGGGTAAAAAAAGAGAAAGAATAAGAAATGTGTTTGAAATTTCGGGAGAAAATGTTATACTGGTAGTATAACATCCAGGAGGTGCATAATGGGTACCGTAAAAACAGCAATATCCATAGACAGCGAATTGTTTGACAAGATAAACACGCTTGCCGATGAAATTAAACTTTCGAGAAGCCAAATCTTTACCCAGGCAGTTAAGTATTTTATCGATAGAAAAGACAACCTGGAATTGATCCGACGTATAAACCAGGCGTATTCCGATACTATCGATACTATCGATGAAGATGAAACGGAACGATTGGAACTCTCAAAACAAAAATACGCGGAGATCATCAAAGAAGAATGGCAATAAATCAAGGCGATATCTATTGGATCACGTTAAATGAGCCGAGAGGTTCGGAACCGGCCTATAAGCATCCGCACGTTGTCATACAAAATAACGCCTTCAATTTCAGTAAAATAAATACGGTTGTGCTCTGTGCATTGACGACAAACCTGAAACGGGCATCTTCCCCCGGTAATATCATGCTCAAAAAAAATGAAGCCGGTTTGACAAAGAAAAGTGTGGTGAATATCTCTCAACTCATTACGGTCAATAAGTCGGAATTGAAAGAAAAAATAGGTCAATTATCCAAACGCAGGGTAAAAGAAATCATCGAAGGTTTAGATGTTCCCCTTCAGCCCAAAGAGATATTCTTCTAGCCGCGCGTTTTCAATCCTTCGTACCCTGTTTTTTTGAGAACAATTCTGATATAATATATCGATGAAAACGTTTAAAACACTAACGATACTGCTGTGCATTCTACTCCCTTCCGTATCTCTGGTATCTCTATCCGCGGACAAACCGAAGAAAGAACAGGGCTGGAAAGAATGGCTCATGGAAGTCGATCCTATCATCTCACCGCAGGAACGCGCCGTGGCCAAACTACTCCGGACGGTTGAAGAACGGAAACGGTTCAAAGACCTTTTCTGGCAGGCCCGCGACCCCAGCCCGCATGTCCCCCCCAATGAATACCGGGTGGAATATTACCGACGCCTCGACTATGCCAAACGGCGCCTGGGCGGCGTTCATACCGACCGGGGACAAATCTATGTCATCATGGGAAAACCTTTCGATATCGATCATTTCTCCGGGCACGAAAACCTCGTCGAGTGCGAGATGTGGGAATACCGGTCCGACGGCCGCTTCGGCCTTCCTCCCTTTATGAATATCATCTTCTATAAACCCCACGATATGGGCGAATTCCAACTCTATCATCCCGGTATCCATCGACCCGGGGACCTCCTTTCTCCCTCCGCCGCAGGCTCCGTCAAGTCCCAATTCCAGGCATACAGGGAAGTGAAGAAAAATTCCACCGTCCTGGCCCAGGCGTCGCTGTCCATACTACCCGGGGAAGGCGACCCCGGTGAAATGTCTCTCTCTACCTCCAGCTTTGCCCTGAACAAAATCTACTCGCTCCCCGAAAAAGAAGCCGAAACCGGTTACATTCGGAACTTCAAAATGCCCACCGGCTCTGTCGAGGTAAAAACCTCCACCAATGAAATCCGGGGCCATATCTATGCCGCCCTGACCCGGAATAACGGCGTCGATTTCCTTAACTTTGCCGTTATGCCGGATGTAATGAACTTCAAACATACCTCGGAAAATGAATATACCGCCGATATCGATATTCATATCTCAGCCGAAGACCTATCCGGGAGGTCCATCTTCCAGGATGTAAAAAAAATCGACCTTAAAATCGATACCCAACGAAAGAAACAGATCGATAAGCGAAAAATTGCCTTTATGAATTTCTCTCCCATTATCGAAGGAGATTTCAATATCACCATCGCCTATATGAACAAGACCACGGATGAATTCTTTACCCATAAAGAACGAATCACCGTGTCCGGCGATAAACCGGCGATGGTCCTGGGGTTTGAATTGAAAGCCGCCGAGAACCGGAATTACATGCCCTTTGCCGCGGACGGATTCCTCGTTCTTACCGATCCCCGGTTCACATTCAACCAGAAAGACACCCTGCAAGGAATTGTATGGAACGCGGGAGCGGGTGCGGACGCCGACGGTCCGGAGGTTTTCCTGGAAAGCATTACGAATAAAAATAAGATCAGGATCGAACCCCTGGTACATAATTATGACCACTACCGCTTCCGCCTGCCGTTGTCCATGGTCAAAGACGACAACTACCTGTTGACGGTCAAAACGCCGGGACCGGAGAGTCCGGCGATCACACGAAAAATCCATGTACTGCCCTTTTATATCGACATCGAACGGCCCGTTACCATGGCGAAACCCGAACCCCCCGGGGCGGTAAACAATTATTTGTTCGTCCGGGCCCAGCAGTATCTAAATGCCGGGGACACGGACCGTGCCGCCGCTCTTTTCGATAAACTCCCCGGCAAGTACTGGAACGCCGTCACCCTTCCCGTCATCGCAAGGGCCTATTATGAAAAAAAAGATCATGCCAGGGTATTGGAATTGCTGGAACGGGAAGAGGTAAAAAAAGTATATGCCGTATTGATCATGCTGGCCAATTCCGCAATCGAATTGAAACAGTATGAAAAAGCACTCCAATACCTGGAGCAGTTGCGCCAATACGGCGATTCCGTCCGGATCAATCAATTACTGGCCGCCACCTGTCTCAGCCTCGGCCGCCGGGAAAAAGCCAAACAATATTATGAACACGCCAAAAAATTAATGAAAAAATGATAAAATTTAGCCACAGAGGACACAGAGGACACAGAGTTTTTTTATTATTCTCTCTGAGTTCTCTGTGTTCTCTGTGGCTAGAAAATATTTAGGAGGTTAGACAAAATGAATAAATGGAAAATTGTTTTATTTATGCTGGTTACATTTGTTATTGCTCAATTGCCGCTTCATTCATCCATATTGAACAGTGTCAAAGGCGTCATCACCGACCAGGACTCCGGGGAACCCATCCCCGGCGTGAGCATTACCCTGACCATCGGCTCTTTTCAGCACCAGACCAAAACCGATGAAAAAGGGACCTTTTATAAAGGCGGACTGAAAAACGGGATGTACAATGTAAAATTTGAAAAAGAAGGGTATATCCCGGCGATTTCAAATTTCCGCCTGGGTATCGCCGACAAACGGGACCTCAGTGTTGCTTTGAAAAAACTAAACGTTGTCGAGCCTGTAATAAAGAAGAAGAGTAAATCCAATATCGGGGCTGAACTGCTCAATGCCCAAAAATATCCCGAGGCCGTTAAGGTGTTGACCGAAGCCGTCGCCGAAACACCGGAGAATCCGCTTATCTATTATTACCGGGGATTCGCACTGGACAAAACCGGCGAGCCGGATAAAGCGCTGGCGGATTACAAAAAATCCCTCGAACTGGACCCCGAGTTCCAACTCTCCCTCGGCGAAGCCGGGAAAATCCTTGCCAAAAAAGGAGATATCGAGGGGGCCGCGGCCTATTACAAAAAATCCTATGAACTCGGTACCACCGATATTCTCGCTCTTTATAACTACGGCGCCTGCCTCATCAACCTCGGGAACAACGACGACGCCCAAAAAGTCTTTGAGAAATTGCTCTCCATCGACCCCGATTATCCTGATGCCTTTTACCAACTGGGCATCATCTATCTCGGTAAAAACGATAATGCCAGAGCAAAGGAATATCTCCAAAAATTTCTCGAACTGGACCCGGACAATGAAAATGCGTCGGTGGCACAGGAAATCTTAAAAACCATTTGATTGGAAATAATGTTGACGGGATGTACAGGATTTCCGGGATAAAAAGAAAAAAAGGATAATGCTTAAATCCCGTCCATCCTGTTATCCTGTCAAAATATTTTACCAATTGCGGTTGGCCTTTTGCAATTTCAAAAGTTCTATTTTTAATTTCTCATAATCTCCAGTTATATCTCCACCAGGAATATTAAGATGATAGAAATCCCCAAATTTATTGTATGTCCATCCCGTATCGTCGATTTTGACAGGGATAATCATTGGAGCTTTACCGGATTTTATATTGGCGGAAGACGCTTGCTCCCATTCAAGGATGTGATATTGCACGTTTTTATCCTTAGTCAAGAATTGTTCTGAATTCCGTGAGATCAACGGAATAAATACCGTACATTTATCGATGGCTTTTCTAACGGTATTATTGTGTTCTCCCACTTTTAATTCCCTTTCATCCAGCCACACATCGATACCGTCCGCCCTTAAAGCGGAGACCAACCGACGGGCGGCTTCGCGGTCGGCACCGTGGAAGCTTATAAAAGCTGTCCTGGGCAATTGTGAAACCGGTACGATCCTGGAAAAGAGTTTCAGGTAATCATGGACTAACGGGATATCCTCCGAATCTTCCTCGCCGCTTATTCTCAACATTTCGGAAAGTTCCAACTCCCTGTCCGAATGAATAACGCATATGTCTTCGGAATCAAACCGGCTTGCCAGGTCCTCTATCGGGGCATTTACATAGTCGAGAATATCCCGCAGGATTTTTTTTTCCAGCACCTCTTCCTTCTTATCGACACTTAATGGAATCCGCGAAAGGACGAAGATGATCTTTATCGGCTCCCGGTCTCCCATTCGTTTTACCTGTCGGAGCCCCCCAAGTATTTGACGCGCGCCTTCCTTGTTTTCTTTATTGTTCACAATAAAAAAAACCACTTTGTCAGGCAGAATGGACGTACATATTCCGCTCATTTCCGTTATACCGGTCCTTGAGTCGATAAGTAAAAAGTCGGGTTTAAATTCTTTCTCGATACGTTCTTTCAATTCGAGAAAAAAAGGGATACCTTCACTCGCACTGTCGTTATTGCCGTAAAATAGAGAATTCCAATTAATAGACGACATTTTTTTCCAATAAGTGGTGGTAAGGGTATTCCCGGCAGGTATAAGGCGAATGCTCCCCACGGATTTCCCGGATGCTAAAATCTCATTTGAGAAATCTTTAAGAGAGGGAGGGAATTCGTCGTTTTGCAAAAAGAAATCCATATAATCTACAAGACCGCCTTTAATGTCTTCCGTCCGGATGTACCGGGGGAATTTGTAAGGAAGTCCGGGGGCTTCCAGGTCGAAGTCCATTAGGCATACATTAAACCCCAACCGGGAAAGATAAAAGGCAATGTTGGATAATGCCAACGTTCGCCCAACCCCCCCCTTATAAGAATAAAACGTAATCGTTTTCATTTCTCTATCCTTGTTGTTAAATCGGGAAAAGGACTCCCCTGCCCTGTATGGTTCTTATGGTTTCAATTATCTGTGCTGCCGGGTATCTTTTTATGATATTGATAAATTTCTCATTTAGTCTTTTTTCCTCGAATTTCGTTTCCCAATCCATTTTTTTCTTTCTGCTTGCCGCGCATTTATCGATGATACGCAGTGCATGATCGCGTAGTTTTTTGTTTCCAATTACGGTATCCAGCTTCATTAAATCCAATGCCAGCGATTCCGCGGCCTCGATTTTCCCTCCCGGGATCAATTCCGTTTCCGCTCCATTTAAAAATCTTGACAGCACTTCTTCCGACGCGTATTCCAATAATTGCTTTAACTCGTCGATTGTCGGGGTATTTATCCCGCTCTCTTTATTGGTCCTGACATATTCGTTTTTGACAAATCGAATTAACTCCGAATAGTTGGGAAAGGAATTGTCACTGTTGTGAAAGCCATGTTTCAAAACCGCTTCTTCCACTTCCTCCATGGTGCATTCGATTTTCCCGGAAACAGTATAAGGTGGGCGCAGTAAAAATATGTTTTCATGCTCCCGGACAAAGGCCCAACCATCCCGTGGTGCCACGGCAACGATTTTAAGTTCCGCTGTCATTTATAATCTCCTTATTAATTCGGTTTTTTTCCAACAGTTTCAGCATATCTTTAAATGTTCTTAAATATATTTTCTCGGACTCTTCCAATTGAGAACTGTAAACCCTGTACAAATAATTGTAGTACCGTTCATAGGAATCCTTGCTCAATCGTACGGTACCTATATGTCCGATGGATATCTCCTCCGTTGTAACGGCCTCGATGTAGTTTTTTACGCTGCACACCATTCCCGGCCACTCTTTTTCCGGCGTATCCACGATTTTTTTCGCATGTTTTAGGGCTGCTAAAAAATGAATTGATTTCCTGTCCGCCGTATCCCGTTTTAACCGGTCTATATTTAACCTATTGTTGGAAACATACGAGATGCTTTCCTTTTTTAAAAAAGCGCATGAACAAAACATTTCGACTTCTTTTCGATGAATTATCAAACAAAAATCGCCGTATTTTTTCAAGCCGGGACCGCCGGTATTAAAGGCCGCGTATATGAACCGGTCACTGTCTTTAAAATGGTCCTCAAAGATTTTTCTCTTTTCGTAATAGATTCCCATACGGTTTTGAGCTGCATCTTCTCTTGAGATATCCACATCATGCGCCAACCTTAATTCTTTCAAATCTTCATCGATTATCCCATACATGTTCCGGTATACCCCGGATATTAGAAAGCTGTTGATTTCCGATTGTTTTAGATTAATTGATACCGCCCAGTTTCTTTCTATTAATTCTGCAAATTTTTCAAATATACCGCCCGTTTCAATCTCATATTCTTTTATTATTTTTTTGTAATGGTTTTCCAGTTTTTTTGCGTTTTGCTCACTGAGCTCGAACAAATCCAGCGTTATCTCTGATTTTTCATTCATAGTGCTATTGTATAATAAAAACCGATATTTTTCAAAATATTATTTTTAAATCCCGTCCATCCTGTTGGCCTGTCAAAGTATTCCAAAGATCACGTTCCCAGGAATATCCCTTCGAGCCTATCTTCCGTAACCCCCCCCGGCGTTTTATACACCCTATATGCCGCGGCCCCGGGCCGGGAAGAGACCACCCGCTCCAATTTATTATCCATAAAGTGCAGGGCGGCGAAATTCTCCGTACCATACCCCGCCGGCAGTCCGCCGCTTTCCACCAGGGTATGAAACGTCGGACGCCGCCCGGTATTTTCGTAATGGGCGCAGTGGGTACCTTTAAGAAAACCCAGGCAGGGTTCGCCCGTTAATTGGTCCGGTATCGAGTCCGTCAGACCCATTTCAAACCAGCAAGAGGCCCCGGCGCTCAGCCCTGCCAGGAGAATTCCTTTTTCCCATGCTTTTTTTAGAATAACGTCCATACCCCGGGCTTTCCAGATCGCCAGCATTTTCCCCGTGTGGCCGCCGCAAACGTAGATAATATCGTTAGCCAGGACAAACCGTTCAAGGTCCCGGGTGGGTGGGTTGAGCAGGGGAAGATGGGAGGGCTCACATTCCCGCGTCATAAAAAAATCGTAAAAATCCTCGATAAGTTCCATATTGTCGCCGCTGGCAGTAGGAAGAAAGCATATCCCGGGGTTCCTTACCGGCGATTGGCTTAACACATAGTCGTCCAGCAGCGGATTCCCCGGTTCCATGGTAAAACCGCCGCCGCCCATTGCAATGATCTGTTTCATTTTTTGTCCTGTGTTTTTTCTCAATTTTTATCCGATATTTCTATCTTGAATATATAGCAAAATGAGGGGAAAATAACAAGTTAAAAAAAAAAAAATTCCCCCTCCCCCTTAACCTTTACCCGGTTTTTATCCGGGATAAGTATTGACAAACGTTCCCGGATTCTTTATTATAAGGGAGTGAAACGAATCATACGACGAATAAGAGATTTTGTTTACCGCTACCGTGCGATCTTTTTTATCATCGGCCTTGCACTTGCCAGTATCGTGGGTGTGATCCATTTGTTCAACGTTTCCAACACCCAAAACGTCAATTTGGTGACACGGTCCGCCATAAACTCCGCTCAAAAGGCTTTCGAGTGTCTTGAGAGCAATACCCGGAATATGTTGACCGTGGCACTGGAAACGTTGGTGACCAACGAAGAGATTTCCGCCCGTTTTGCCGCCAGGGACCGCGAAGGACTCTTCCGGTTGGTGCATCCTGTTTTCGATGAGATCAGGCGGCAGAGTGCCGTTACTCACATGTATTTTCTGAACCCTGAGCCGGTGAAGACCTGTTTTCTCCGGGTCCACTGCCCCCACCTTCACGATGACCTGGTGACGCGGGTGACCTTCGATACCTGTATCGAGACCAAGAAGGTCACTTTTGGCAAGGAGTTGGGCAAAACCGCCCTGGCGCTGCGCTGTGTTCACCCGTATTACTATAATGGAGAACTGATCGGTTATTTGGAACTGGGGGTCCAGGTGGAAGATTTCTTTAAAATATTGAAACGACAGACCCGTAATGAATACGGTTTGTTGGTCGCAAAGAAATACCTGGACCGGGAAAAATGGATATCCGTGACCAGGGAGAAGCAAATTCCCGACACCTGGGACAACCTGGAGCGTTACCTGTCGGTCAATACCACCTGTGACTGCATCCGGTTCGGGGAGTACCAGGACGAGCTGAAAGACCTGGACGCGATACCTGATGAAGGTCTTGTGCTGGGCAAGATGACCCAGGGTAAAAAGCATTTTGTAAGGGGGATGTTCCCTTTTTACGACGCCGCCAACCGCAAAGTGGGGGGCGTCTTTGTCCTGAAAGATATTGCCTCTATTTACGGTGCCATGCAGACCCAGGAACGCGAAATCGTCGCCATGCTTATCATTTTCATGGGTATAATCACCTTTTTTATGATCTTTTTTCACAAGCGGGCCGAAGGGGAACTGAGAACATACCGGAACCGCCTGGAAGAAATGGTCCAGGACGCCACCGCCGAATTAAGAGAGGCCAACCGGAGATTGAACGTGGAAATCCAGGAACACAAAGCGATACAACTGGCATTGGAAGATGAGTGCCTGGCCAGGGCCGAGGCGGAGAAGAAGCAGGTGGAAGCGGTGAAACAGATGGAGCGTTCCGCGCGGCTAGCGTCTATCGGCGTCATGGCCGCCGGGATCACCCATGAGATCAATCAGCCCCTGAACGCCATCAAGGTGACCGCCGACAGTATCCAGTACTGGCACAAGCGCAATCCCGGGAATTTGCCCGATATGTTTATCGACCAATTGGATATTATTTCCAAGAGTGTAAAGCGGATCGTCGAGATCATCCAGCATATGCGTACCTTCTGGGTGGTCCCCCATGCCCCGGCCACCGAGGTCGTCAACATCAACCGGGCGGTAAAGAATGCCTTATCTCTCATCGGTCAGCAACTGCACGCTCACGGTATCGCCGAGCAGGTCAGGAGCAATGCCGATCCCCTGAATGTCGAGGGGAACATGGTCCATTTCGAGCAGATCATTGCCAACCTGGTGGTCAATGCGCTGCACGCATTGGAAGCGAAGAATAAAAGGGACAAAAAGATCGAGATCGTTACGTCCCGTGACGATAAAAAGAAATGTGCCGTTCTTATCATAACGGACAATGGTCCCGGTCTTCCCACCGAAGACCCGGAGAAATTGTTCGACCCGTTTTTTTCCACCAACAACAGCGGTGAAGGTATGGGGTTGGGTTTAGCCATCGTAAAGCGTTACATCGATCGTTATAACGGGACCATCAGTGCCCGGAACAATGAAGATGCCGGGGCCACCTTCACCATCACGTTCCCCTTAACCGGGAAATAAAAGTCCAATGAGGGTCCTGGTAATCGATGATGAGCCGCTGAGCCTTAAAGCCATTGCCGGTTTTTTTACCAATCAACTGGGGCATGATGTCACCGCCTGTGAAGATAGCGTCGAAGCGTTGAAATTGTACAAATCCGATCCCTTTCCCCTCGTGGTTTCCGATATCCGGATGCCCGGTATCGACGGTATCGAGCTTACCGCATACATAAAAAAGCTGCCCGAGAGCCGGTTTACCGACATCGTGCTCATCACCGGTTACGGAAACATGGATTCCGCCGTCCGCGCGCTGCGTGCCGGTGCTTACGATTACCTGTTGAAACCCATCGATGTCGAGGAACTCGCTTCCATAGTGGCCCGGGTCGAGGAACACCTCTCCCTGTTGAAAGAAAACGTCGATTTGAAATATCATTTTGAAACCAAAGTAGACGAGGCCACCAGCGAGGTGCGCGAGAAGTATGAACGGATTCGCAGTGCTTACAGTAAGATCGTCGGTGTCGGCCGTATCGGTATCTTTTCCGAGAAAATGAGGGAAATAAAAGCCATGGCCGAGAAACTCCACCAGGACCGTTCCCTTCCCGTATTGATCGAGGGAGAGACCGGTACCGGTAAAGAGGTCGTGGCGCGGATGATCCATTATTGGGAAGGGGAAGTCACCGCCCCTTTTATTTCCCTTAACTGCACCGCAATCCCGTCCAATTTATTCGAGACCGAGTTATTCGGGTATGAAGCCGGGGCCTTTACCGATGCCAAGAAGAAGGGTGCCATCGGGAAGTTCGAATTGGCGCAGGGCGGTACCATTTTCCTTGACGAGATCGGCGATCTTCCCCTGGAAATCCAGCCCAAGCTGCTGCGTGTGCTCGAGGAGCGTGCGTTTTACCGCGTGGGGGGGTTAAAAAAGATCACCCTGGATATCCGTATTATTTGTGCCACCAACCAGAACCTTTCCCGGTTGGTAGAGGAGAGGAAATTCCGGGAAGACCTTTTTTACCGGTTGAATGTCGGGTATGTCCATATCCCCCCGCTCCGGGAGCAGCGAGAGGCCGTGGCACCGTTGGCCCAGATGTTTCTTTCGCGGTATGCCGAGAAGAAGAACCGACAGTTCCGGTACCTGGGCAGGGAGGCCGCCGCAGTATTGGAGAATCATCCCTGGCACGGTAACATCCGCGAGCTTCAAAACACCGTGGAGCGTGTCGTATTGCTTTACGACGATATCGAAGTGCGGCCCGAGCATCTGCGGTTTCTTACCGACGGCGGCAGGAGTTTCTCTCCCGGAAACGCCCGGACCAGTGCCCTCGAGCCGGGGAAACTCAGGCTGCCCGAGGACAAATTGGATTTGCGGGAGTTGGAAGAAGAGATCGTGCGCAAGGCTCTTTTGAAATTTGACGGGAACAAGACCCGCACCGCCGAATACCTGGGTCTCACCCGCAGTGCATTAAGGAGTAAATTAAAGGAATAAAAATATAAGGAGCAAGATAAATGAGAAAATCGATTTTTGTAGTTTTAATATTGAGTGTTATGGTGTTTGGGATTTTTCAATCGGTCGTATCGGCCGGTGATACCGAAGGGGAACAAAACATTAAGTTGACCCGTCAAATCTTCGAGGATGTGTGGAACAAGCGGAACCTGGACCAGGTGGATACCCTGGTGGCCCCCAATTGTATGGTTTATTCCAATGGGAAATTATCCAGTGAAGTGGGTCCTGGAATCGTTAAGAAAATGATCGAGACGAGCGTCGCCCAGTTTCCCGATTTCAGTATAACCATCGAGGACGTGTTTTCCTGTGGTGACCGGGTAACGTTTCGTTATGTTTTCCGTGGGACATTCGATAAGTTGAAAAAAGCCGTGGAGAATGAGGCCATCGGTATACTCCAGTTTAAGGAGGGCAAGTTGGTCAAGGTCTGGACTGCCAATAATCAATTGGCCATATTCCAGCAGCTTGGTTTTAAGATCGTGCCGCCCAGTGAACTCCAGATCCCGAAAGAGGAAATAAAAGACCCCGATAAAAAGTAACCTTTCGTCCGGTAACAACAGGAAAAACCAATAGGGAAAGGGCCATTCCTTTCTATCTAAATGGCATCGATGAAAAAAGGGTTGGCAAATCGAGTAATTTAGGTTATATAATTACAACAAGGACGGCAATATGAGAAGAATCGGTAGACGACAGATATTAGAAAGCGATTATGGCTTTCTTGAAGGTATGCGGTCGGCATTTGACCTGTTTGGAAATAGAAGTAATAATAGGCTGCGGGTGTATTTCGGACGCGAATATACAATGCGTTCAATGCGCGAAGACTGGAATAAAGCGGTTCGGGATATAGGAAAAGCGTTTGACGAATATGAAAAAGACGTCCGGGAAATCCACCGATAAAAAACAACTTTTATTTTAGAAAATCGGAAATCCTTTTCTTTAGTTTTTCTATTTGGGAATTTTTAATCTCACATTGCCAAACGGTCATATGTTTCCATCCCAATTGCTCCAATCGAATATAATTCAATTTGTCCCTCTCAACGTTACCGGTAATTTTTTTTGTCCAGAACTCAACATTGGTAGTCGGTAATGCAGAACGCTTACATCCCTCATGACCGTGCCAAAAACAACCGTGGACGAATATAACTTTTTTATACTTAGGAAGTACCAAATCCGGGGTTCCCGGTAAGTCTTTTTTATGTAGTCGATATCTATAGCCCATTGAGTGAACCAGTTTTCGGACAAATATCTCCTGCGTTGAACCTTTCGGTTTAACTTTCCTCATTATTTCGGAGCGTTTTTCGGGAGGAAAAATATCAGGCACCGGACTTCTCTAAATGTGAGGCGATATTTTTGCTTTGAATATAACTGAATTTGGGCGGCAGTGCATTCCCGATCAGTAAGGCCGCCGAGGTCTTGGAAATACCGGGCGGGAACCGGTAATCTACGGGAAAGGTCTGGAGTAAAGATGCCTCTCTTGCGGAAATAACCCGGTTCTCTTCCGGGTGTAAAAATCTGCCCTTGGAGGGATTCAAACACCCGCTTGTTATAGTAGATGAGTAATCGTCCCATCGTAAGCGGCCGTATACGTCTTTAAACCCGATATTTTCTCGTTTATGGCATTTCAATGTGTATTTTGCGGGTAAATCGGTTCGACTGCCGCCGTCTTTCGGTATTTTTGAAATGATCTCCTTTACTTTTTCGGTATGGTTCGCCGTTATTCTATGGATGGGATCATCGGTGGTGTGGACGGGTTCCATGCACCCGATGGCATCTCTTACGGTGACCTTTTCACCGGTGCCCCCGGCGACTATCAATTCGAGTTTAAGGGTTTTCAGCGACCCGACCAGGACGAGTCGCTTTCGCCGTTGGGGCACACCGAAGGATTGAATATCTACAATCTCGACGTTGACGGTATAGTCTTTTTTCAGTTCGTCGCACATTTCTGCAAAGAGATTGTAATCTTTTAGGCCGGGTACGTTTTCCATCATGATCGTTAGAGGTTTTAAGCCTTTCACGAATCTTAAGAATTCCATGATCAGGTTGTTCCGCTCGTCGGGGGCCGCTTGTTTCCGGTTGAGTCTTTTCATCGATGAGAACCCCTGGCAAGGCGGGCAGCCCGCCAATAGGTGGGGACTTTTACCGTTCAATATTTTTTTGACGTCTTTTATATTTATTTTTCGGATATCGTCTTGTAGGACAGTTGTTTCGGGGTGGTTTAGTTTGTAAGTATCCACGGCATCGGGATAGATTTCAACCGCAAGTTTCACGTCGAAGCCTGCCCGGCGCAGTCCTTCGGACAGGCCGCCGCATCCGGAAAACAGGTCTATTGCCGTATATTTCATTCGAATATCTTCCCAAAGTTTTTCGAAATTAAATCGGCCACGGTCGCCGGATAATCCGGCGTTCCATATCCTGAAATCGTACTAAAAATATGTTGGATTAGAGGCGTTAAAAACGGTTCCGATATTGTTGCGACTTTATTAAATTCAAAACCTTCATTATATTTAAGACTTCTATCTTTTTGGGGGATCGGATTGCTATCTTTTTGTATTTCTATTTTTTTATTCATTAATTCTTTTGGAAATAAAACAAAATCTTTGAAATCATCATCGAATTTAAGAAAAGGTAGGAGCAATACTCCGGGAAGATTTCCTATATCATCTGAAAAAGAATTAACTTTTAGATCACTTTTAACCTTACTTTTTTTTCGGGTCATTGTGGCTTGTCGGATAATATATTCATTATCATTCTGTACTTCATATATCGGTAATAAATTTATGTACCCGTAATTTTTGTGCCAAAATCTGGCTAAGTCGCAATCGGCGGTAACGACGACAAAAAACTCATTGTCTTTCTCAATGATATCTCCTTTACGGACAATTTTGTCGCTCTCATTATGATAGAAATACAATCTGTGGGACCATAGTTGTCGTGCAATCTCCGTATCGGGATTGGTGACACCTTTTGCTTCCTCCGGTAATGCCTTAAATTGCGATGTCGATAGATGATTTTTAAACCGTTCGCCTATAAAATCGATTAAATCCTTGCTCGTATCGCCGCTGAGTTTAAAATAATCAACAGTCTCCTCCAGGGTTACTTTTCCCAATTCTATCAAAATCTTCTCGAGTGCTTCCAACGATTTTTTTCTCATTTCGGCTCCGAATTTGAAAGAAAAGCTTTGTTTACGTATTTTTTCTATGTCTTCATATAATACTTGAGTTGAGTTTTCATCCAATTTGCTTTTTATATTTACACGATTTGCATACTCTGCGAGAGGCGAATGTTCCAGTAATTCACGTATCTCATCCTGCTTATCCACCCCGGTAAATATAAAAACAATCGAAAAGCTGTACTGAAGAATAGTTAATAGACTTTCTTCAACCAGGTCGCTGCCGAATGGAGTACCGGGATATTCCCAATCGAAAATGACGATATCGGGTCTGTATAATTCCTCTTCGAGGCAATTAATGAGAATGGTGGGGTAGGTGAAGCCCGAGAGACTCCAGTCGGATTTGTTTAGAAGATTTTTCACAAATTCTTTAACATATACGTCGTCCCAATCGGTAACATTGTTTTTCAAGTATTCTAAGTTGTTTGAATTAAGCCTTATCCCGTCATTCATGTTAACAGCGTGAGCAGGTATTTTGTCGTCAACGATACAAATCGAATATTTGTTCACTTCGCTTCTCCTTCATTTTGAGCCACTTTCCCAAACTCTAAAGTAAATTGAGCACCGATCATATCGGGGATTCTTTCCCTACTGTTGGTTTGAACAATATCTCCTTTCATATCCTGCATGTAATACCTGCAGATATAAAGTCCTAAACCGCTGGGCGGTGTTTTCAGGCTATACCCGACCCTGAATAGATACGGAAGCATCGACTCATGGATATCCGGACCGCTGTCTGCAACGATTACCGTTCTATGACCGGGATCAATTTTTACTTCGATTTTTCTTTTGGATTTATCCACTGTCTCCAGCCAATAGCGACTGTTGTCGAATAGGTTTGAGATTACCTGGATTACGGCCCCATATCTTGCATATATCTTAAAATCATCATCGGTAATAATCTCAAAACTTATGTCGGACTTTTTAAATTTTCTCTTAAATACCTCAGACACAAATTTTATAGCTTTAGAAATATTGAATTCAGCTTTTCGTTCACTTCGGATAGCCCTTAAAGGCCCCAAACGTTTTAGCTCGGTTTTTAGGGACGACGATGAGTCTTTTAGGTCTTCCAATTGTGCAATATCTATTTCCTTCTTCTTCAATATCTCGTTAACCCCATAGTAAAAATTGGAAGTGATCTTGGCAATTTCATGAACGGCTACCGCGATACTTAACCCGAATCCCGCCAGTTCGGTAAGCGATTCCTTTTCCTCATTAATCATCTTAAGGCTTTTTCCCAATTCCTTTAAGGACCTCTCAAGGTTTATCAATCTTTCCTTCTTTTGTTCGGCATTTCCAAATCCTTCTAAAATAGCATAGGGGTCCTCATTTACCGGATATTTTTCACTTATACTGTGTACAACCCTTGCACTTTGCTTGCTGTAATCTATAAGTTTTTTCGGATCATGTTCCGTTTTCCCGGTTAATTCCTTAAATCTATCTCTTTGTTCCATAAATGGATGCTCAATGATTTTGGTTATTATTTGGATGAGTAAATTTACCAAATCCAGGTAAGGTCGATTTTTTATCAAACCTTCACGGTCGGTTTTGTCTATCAACTCCAGGTTATTTAATTGGTTGATTTCCAGGTTTCCTATCATAGAATAATACGACATCCTATATCCCTGTTTTAATTGTCGCATTTTTAATCCCAGCCAATCCGTTTCCGCTCCCCATTCTGCCGGGAAAATATTTATCCCGTCACGGAATATCGATATACCGCCAAAGTCATGTAAATAATTTAGAAATGGTTTGGGATCAAGATTGTAAAACCACGGCCTATCCCTATGCCAGATATCGATGTCCAAATAGAATGCCCCACATTGGGGGGTTTTAAAACTGTCTTTCGTTTTATCTTTCCAATAATTTATATCGAAAATTTTCAAATCGGTATTTCCACTCGAATATGTTTTTTCAGGCATCGGCACATGTTTTGGGGGCTTGAACGTCAGTTTATATTCCAGGATTCCGTTTTCGTCTACTATACCTTGAAACTTGAATAACGGTTCAAATTCCTCCCAAAAATCTCCGGATTGTAAATCGGGAATTTGAGGGCATTCCAAATAAGCCTTGAATCCTCCTTCACCTTCCGTCTCTTTGCTCCTCGGAGAATTAAGCCTTTCTATGGAACGGTTTAGGTCTTCTATGGTTTTTTCATCCCAATCAAAACCCTCTTTACCTCCGTAGATAATCACCCGGGTACCGGAATTTTCTTTCCCATAATCTCTTGAAGGCATTCCCCTGGTTAAATTTACCCCGATCGATTCAAGGTCAACCGTCTCACCTGAAACCACATCGAACAATTCCCAGTTTATTTTTAAAATGTATTCATAATCCAATTCTTTTATTTTTGTCTTAATAATCAGGTTTTTACCCAACCGATGGGTGGCAAACCTCCCGACACCTTTTTCACCTAAAGGGATTCGGTTTTTATACTCTTTTTTTAATTGTTTGATCAGACTGTCGTAGGCACCTAAAGAGCCGGATTCCGCGGCCTTTTGTCTTTCCTTTTTCAGCCTCTCTTTAACATTTGTTTTAAGAGTCGATGCCGGTCGCATCCAGCCGTTTTCAATAACTTCTTTCGCCATGCCTATGCCGTTATCTTCGATAACGATTATAGGCCCTTCATACTCATTGAATTCATACAGACTTTCGTCTATGGTGGGCAGTGCGTTCACTTTCTCGATGACGACCCGGCAATAGCTCGCCCGGGCATCGTAGGCGTTTTTTATCAATTCGAGGATACCGACTTTTTCGGATGCAATCAACTGCTCCCCCAACACCTTTATTAAATGAGCATCGGATTTGAAATTTAATTGAATACCCCCGTCAAGGCATATTTCTTCCAGGGCTTTTCGGGTTATCCTGCGAACTGCATTCTGGGGATTATAATAAGGAGCCGTTTCACGCGGACCGTCTTCGGCATCGAAGGGCACCGGAATTGAAAACGGTTTGTAATCGCTTATCTCGACAAAATAGTGCCCCGCCTCTCTTTTGTCCTCAAACGGTTTCTTGTTGATTTTTCCGTAGCCGTAATATTCGCCTTTACCGCTTTTCTTCGGCTCATAATAAACGAACTCGATGCCGGGAGTCGATAAAAGTTCGAGATACTTTTTCGGGAAGTGGTAGAATTTTCCGAGGAAATCGTTATATTCGGAACCTTCCCTATATTGGGCGAGTACTAAAAAACTCTTTTTCTTTTCCATATTACCTACTTGCTTTCTCCTCTTCGTTTCAAATTCAAAACCCCAAACCGAAGACTTAAATATAAAACATCTCGACGCTAAAATCAAGAGCGAATGGTTATTTTTTCAATTGTCCGTTGAATTTTATTCCTTTACCAACAGCTTCTTCCAGTGAGCGACCTGCTCCGACCACGACGACGCTTCACGAATGCCAAAACCCTTCCCCCCACCTCTGTCACTGACCAACTGGTTACGGTGCAAAAAGACCACCGACGCTCCACCTGAAGCCAATTCCTCCATCCGACCCTGCAACTTCACCGCCGCTTCCGCCGGCATCTCACGCACAATATCGTGAAATAAAGAATACCCTTACCCTCATGTTCCGCCGACTCCTTCAATCATTGTCTTGCCTTTCAATTTTTTCCTCTCCTTCCGTACGGCGATGAAAAAAATGATCGTAAAAAGAAAAAGATGAGAGAATTGAAACTTTTTAATAAAAAATTGCATCTTAATAATATTAGAGGGTGTCTCGTCGAGACACCGGCTGACAAATAAAAGTAAAGGAGGCTCAAATGCAATCGAAGAAACCAGGGGGTTGCCGGAAAAATAATTTTTCTGTGTTTTCTGTGTGTTCGCCGGTACGTGGGCCTTTTTTTTATTATAGATCAAAAAAATTCAATAAATAAAAGGAGTTAACAAATGTCATTAAACAAAATTGATGTAGAAGTGACACCAGAGAATGAAACGCAGGTCATCCAGCATATTCGTGATAGTCGTGCGTTATTGGATTTCCTGATCGGTCTTGCCGCAAAGGAGAAGCGTCGTTTGCCCAAGTTGAGTCCCAGTCTCGCGGATTTCGTAACCCGGTTCCGGTACCATGCGGAGAAGTTCCCCACATATCTTCCCCAGCAAATCACCGTAGAGCATTTCGACCGGGATTTTAACACCTGTGGAACGTTAGAGCGGGTATCCACCGAGATCAAATCCTTTGACAGGGATTTGGACGACACCATATTGTTGTTGAAATCCGAGTATTACCAGACCGCGCGGGTATATTACCGGTCGGCCAAGAGTGCCGCGAAGGAAGGTGATAAAGATGCCGAGCGTATAGCCGCCGATTTGGCGGAGTATTACAAGAGGCAAAGTGCCGAGTCGGAGGAACCGACCGAGGCCCCGGCTGCCCCGGCGCCGTCCGCATAAGACAGCGGATAGCCCGGGATAACGATGGAGTATGGGAGTGATGGAGTAATCCTTCACTCCGGTACTCCATCACGCCGGGTATCTCCCCAGTCCCGGCGGTTTTTTCCCCTAATTTCCCACCCTTTTCAAACAAAAATTTCATCGATGGGATAGAGAGGTGTCCTCGTTAGGTTAGAGAGGTGCCTTCGTTGTGTTAGAGAGGTCTCTTCGATGGGATAGAAAGGTGTCTTCGTTAGGACAGAACGGTGTCCTCGTTGGGATAGAACGGAGTCCTCGTTGGGATAGAACGGAGTCCTCGATGGAATAGAGAGGTGTCCTTGACTTCATGGAAAATTTCATCGATGGGCTAGAGAGGTGTCCTCAATGGAATAGAAAGGAATCCTCGATGGGATGGAAAGGCATCTTCTATGGGATAGAGGGTTGTCTTCTATGGGATAGAAAGGTATCCTCGATTGAACGGAAGGGTGTCCTCGATGGGATAGAGAGGAGTCATCGACGTAATAGAAAGTTTCCTCTCCATAATAGACCCTTTTTGACTTCAAAACAGGGAAAAACCCGGGGTGGTATGTTCAACCGTCCGGTTATAATACGGCTTTCACGAGAAAAGGGCAGGCGGTGCCTCCATGCGGAGTGGCGATTTTTTTGTCTTTTCTTAGGAAATGGATTTGAATTATTTGCCTTTTCTGGTAAAATAGTAGACGGAGGAAAGAGCAATGAAATCGATAGATTACAAAGTGAATATCCTGGGCCTGAAAAACAAAAAAGGCTCTATCTCGATCTCCGCACTCAAAGAAATAACCGATGCTTCCGACGAAAATATGGAAAGTGACTGTTTCAAATCGGGGGATGAAATTTTGCAGAAGATTCCCGGGGTGCGAAAGCGCGCTAAATTGG
>Ga0210082_1000038_pt1 | contig 26593 bp, 20 predicted proteins | sample White_ThreeSqA_D_2_FD_185592 | JGI IMG/M metagenome (GOLD analysis project Ga0210082, IMG submission 185592) | Wetland microbial communities from the San Francisco Bay, California, USA, that impact long-term carbon sequestration -... | ecosystem: Environmental > Aquatic > Marine > Wetlands ... | reverse complement strand
CTGGCAGGGGGGCCTTATTTTAAGATTAAAGGCTTTACAATTGAGAACAATAAAGATATAATATAACTTCGGAAGTGAGGAAAATGTTTGGACGAAGCAAGATAGAAAAATTACCGGAGAGTCATCGTGAAGATATCCGCACGGCTGTGGATATTTTGAGGAAAGAGGGCTGTAAGGAAATCTATCTATTTGGTTCGTTGGTTCACGGCGACTCTTCCGACAAATCTGATATTGATTTAGCGGTAAAAGGGTTGGAGAAGCGGCATTATTTTAAGATATTGGGGAAATTGATGATGGCGCTTGAGCATTCCGTCGATTTAATAAACCTGGAAAAGCAGGACAGGTTTTCAGCGTTGCTGCTGGAAAAGGGGCATTTGGTTCGTGTCGCCTGAAGAGATCATCAAGAAATTTTTCTCTCAATTCCTCAATTTTTCAAGCTCCCCGTCCCTCCGGTGGTATCCCGTTTCTTCGATCAGTTGGGCGGCGGTTTGTAAGTGTTCTTCGGCTTCGTTCTTTTTCCCTTCCGCCTGACACAGCCGGGCGGCTTCCAGGTGATAATCGGTTAAATGAAGTTTCATCTCTCCCCGTTCCGCGATTTCCAGGGTCTCGTTCAAATCCGACGTTGCTTCGGCATATTTCCCCTGGAGGCGGTAACATTCCGCGCGGGCCAGAAGGCCGCAGGGTAAATGGTCCTGTTGGCCTGCTTCCCGCAAGCCGTTCACCGCTTGGTTGAGGTACGCCGCGGCCCTGGTGAAATCACCGGTGCCTTGTTCCCGCGCCTGCATCGCACAGGCCCGGCCCAGGGTGAGATTATCTAAAGCAAGAGCCAGTAAGCTGAGACCACCATTTTTTGCCCATTCAAATGTCTTTTCCACCCGTTCCATGGCCTCCCGGTATTTCCCCTGCTCCAGCAAGAGGTCGCAGAACTTGAAACCTTGCAGGGAGTACAGGTAGTCATACCCAGGTTGGTGTTCCTTTTGTAGGGCTTCGGCCTCATGGAACCGTTTTTCCGCTTCCTCCCGGTCCCCCGCCTGATGGAGGGCATCGGCAAGGGCGCTTCGAAACTTCAATTTTACTCCCCAGTTCCCGCTTCGGTCGGCATGGTCCACGCTCTGCCGGGCAGCGTCCACGGCCTGCCGCATCTCCCCCAGCGTCATCGCCAGTTGGCTGAGGTTACCGGCGTTGGTAGCGACATCTCCCCAGTTTTTTTGATTGACACTCATCTCAACGCTTGCTTTCATGGGCTGCATCGCCTCCCGTAGTCGCCCCAGCGCCTGTAAACCAGAGCCAGCCCAGTTCAGAACTCCGACTTTAGCGCCATCCGTCAACCCCGCCGCCGGTTGGTTCCAGGGGATTTCAAAATAGTGAGAGACCGCTGCCAGGTCCGCGCCAAAGGCACCGAGTTGACGTTTTACATAATGCTTATTTTCTCTAATTATACGCTTCACATACACAGCATCCAGGGTTTCCTGGTGCAGTCCCGCCTGGCAGCCGTGGGCAACCGCGGCCAACAAGGGTTCCATTTCCCGAAGCGTGTCGGGTAACTCTTTTTCGGGTAACGCTTTATAATATTGATAAAGCCGGGTGTGGGCCGCTTTCCAGGCCCCCGGGTCCCGCGACTCCAACTTCTCACCGAAATGCTGACGCACCAGCGGGTGACAGTCAAGGTCATCTGGATTGTCCGGGCTTTGATACCCCAACAACCCCAGCTTCCGCAGCCGCTTCACCGCAAATTGCCATTTGGCATGTGAAATATTTTGAAGATTCGATGTCACCCCTTCGATGACCGGCGCTTCCCGCAGGGCCGCAATCGCACCACCGGGGGCGGGTCTATCAAACAATCCCATTATATAAAGAATATCCTTTTCCGGGCAATTGCCCAACCAATTCTCATAAGATTCCATCACCCGCCGTGCATGTCCGCCCTGTTCCTCGTCTTCCGTCAAATGGGGGATCAAGTCCTTTTTCCGTATCTCCCCGTCAAACACCGCGGCCAAATAATTCCCCAACAGCGTCAGCGCCAGCGCATGACCCGAAAATTCCTCCGACGCCGCTTGCAGCTCTTTGGACGTCCCCTTTTTTACACCCAGTTTCCGCAGCAGCGCTTCCCCGGCTTCGGGCGAGAGATTTTCCAACGGGATATGCCGGACCGTTGAATCGTGCATATGGACCAGTTCTTTCACATCCAGCCGTGTGGTTACGATACACAACCCCGGCTGCGAATAGCCCAGTTCCTTTAACAGCGCCTGAAGCCCCTGGTCTTTCAATTGCCCCATCATACCGCCGGAGGGGTGTTGTAAGGGTTCCAGTCCATCCAGGATAAGCAGGGTCTTTTGTCGGCGCACCAGCGACGCCAGCCGTTTGCCCTTTTCGTAAGCCGCGCCTTCCGTTGGGTTTGGGTCGCCGAACCATTCGAGAGTGTGCTGCATAAATTCGTCCGCCGACGCCTGTTTGCCTTCAGCCGCACCCTGGCTGTAAAAGGACCAGCCGTAGACTTTTTCCGCGCCGCCGTAGTTGTCCGTGGCCATGCGCGCCAACCATTGGTTCACCAAAGCGGTTTTCCCCACCCCGCCCCAGGCTTCCAGGATAACCAGATGGGTGCCGGGGTCCTTCCAGGCGTCATCCAAGGATTTTAATTCCTTCTCCCTGCCGATAAACTCACCCGCCGGGGTGGGCAATTTGGACAACGATATATTGTCCTTATAAAGCGTACCGGCGGGAAATAACGGAGACGGCTTCCTGACATGCAGTTTCCTGACGGTCCCTTTTTCCGGTTTCCTCACCTCCGGCTGCCCGGTCAATCGCCGGTACAAATCCTCATATCCTTTTTCTGTATTCACACAATAAAAGGTACTTCCCTTAAAAGGCGTGGGAATAAATTGCTCGTCATGGATATCAAATAAAACAGGAATAAACCGGGTGTTTTTGGAATCATCGTCGTACATATGCTGATACGTTAATGTGGATTCAAATTTAACTCCTTTGCCCCTGCCTTGCTCCTCCTCATCCATCACACGTTTGAAATACGTTTCGGTACAAACGACAAGCACGGCAGACGCTTTCCGAATATGCCTGTCCATCCATTTGGGCCACCCCTCCGGCGGAGAGGTTTCATATTGGTCCAAAACACACTCAAGCCCATACTTAATTAACCGTTCCGCCAAAGCCCGTACACGGTCCTTGTGCTCATCGGATTCCTGACTGTAACTAACAAATATTTTATCCATGGAGGTCCTGAACTCCCAAAAACTTTTGTTTATTTTTCTCCTACCACTTCCCACCAGCCTTCTTTTCGCGCGCCCCTGCGTTTCAGCTTTCCTGCTTTTTTTAAGGAATTGATTTGCTTTTCAACGGCACGTGTGGAAATTCCTAATTCGTTAGAAAGTTCCGGTATCGTGAGTGTCGATTTCTTTTCAAGAAGCATCAAGATTTCATCCGCTTTCTTTACCGAACTTTTTTCCGAATTCTTTACCGAACTTTTTTTTCCCGAGTTTTCTTCTAAACCCTTTCCCATGAGCGTTTCCGAATCCTCATTCAAATCCTTTCCCGAACTTTTTTTCAAATTCTTTACCGAACCTTTTTCCGATTTCTTTACCGAACTTTTTTCCTCTTTTTCCTCTCCCGGCAGAAAGGCCGGATGAATGAAAAATACCACGACAAAGTAAGTCCTCTCTTCATCTGTAATAAAACGAGGGATAGGAGACCCGTTGGTCTTTATCTTCCTCAGTATCTTCGGTATGCCCGTCCCGCGGCCTTCGGTTAAATCCAACTCTTTCAGGAATTCACCAATCCTGCGATTTCGATACCGGCGGGCAAGAAAGGTGTATTTCTCCATATCCTCCTTACGAATAGAACGATCCGGTCCGGGGAAATTGGTTACCGTAATCTCGTCAGGTAAAATACGTACCTCAATCGGTTCCCTGATTTCATAAGAGCGATGATATACGGCGTTGCACAGTACCTCTTCAATGGCGGCAAAGGGATAATTAAAAGACCGGGACGCTTCCGGACGGTCGGGATGCTTGATTACCTTTTCCTGGATGACCGTGGCCCGGATATAAGACAGGGCCTCTTCCAACATTCGATTAAGCGGTCCTTTAAAAATCTTTTCCGTAAAAATGTCCGCCCCCGGTCCTTCGGGAAAATGCACGATGTCGATTTGTGCTTGTGGAAAAAAGCGGTCGGGCTGTTCATTAAAAAACATCAAGCCGATATTTTTCGGGCGAACGGCTTCCACCGGACCGCCTACGATGTTCATTTGACGGCAGAGCTGAACAAAATCCATTGTAGCCGACATTTGATACAAATCGCTTTTTACTTTCCTCAGGTAGGTACGAATCAATCCCATGTCAAGATCGTCAAGTGTGGCGGTATGATGGGTGCGATCATCGAAGGGTATTTTTGCGGCCAGTGTCATCAACTCCGCTTCGTCCCGGTAATTGGCGCGAAGCGTTATGGAACCTATACGGATGTAATAGGCATATTCCCGGTTCTGCCTCGATAAGGAAACCGGTGCCTTATAAGGGCGGCTCTCTCCACCTGCAGCCCACAGTACGAGAATATATTTGCCGTCGATTTCGTAAGGGGCGATAACCGGGTGGTAATAAGGAATCATACGGTGTCCCAACTCAACGATCTCTTTCTGGATCGAATCGATGCGTCCCGGCGTCAAACCGGCGGGAGGCAGGATAGGATGCCCATTGTCTTCCTCTATACCGATAATTAAATATCCACCGTCCAGGTTATGAAAATCGTTGGCAAACGCGCATAGTGTATGGAGGACTTCCTGGGGATTCCATCCCGCTTTAAATTCCAGGCGTTCCCATTCCACTGTTCGCCCGGCCAATATATCGTGGATATTGATTGGAAGTTTCATTGTCTTTCCGTCATTCATTGTATTGGTATTTTACGGCTTTCGGGTTCCATTGTCAATATTAAAACCGGCAAATAAAATAACAATCGAAATCCACCCGCGCCGCAGGGGGGATTTGAAAAAATTGTAAGAATCAATTATAATAACTATGAAAACAGGAGAAAAAATGAATGACGAAAATAAAACGCATTCGGTCAAGGAAATACCTTATGGGATTTCAGACTATGAACTCATCCGAAAAGAAAATTATTACTACGTAGATAAAACCCCATTCCTGGACACAATCAAAAAAACCGGGAGATACCTCTTCTTCATCCGACCCCGCCGCTTCGGGAAATCACTCCTCCTCTCCATGATGGAAACCTATTACGATGTACTGTATAAAGACCGGTTCGAAGAACTGTTCAAAGGCACCGCCATCTATGACCAACCCACTAAAGATAAAAACGCCTACCTGATGTTAAAATTTAATTTTTCAATGGTAGACCCCGCCGTCGATAAAGTAGAAGACTCGTTTTTAAACCATGTCCGGGAGACGGCCCTGGCCTTCATACAAAAGTACACCGACTATTTGTTAAGCGACAGGGAATACCATCTCAAAGCCATAAAAGAAAAGAATTCCGCTGCCGATATATTATCCACCCTGGTCCAATTGTGCAAAGGCTCCCGTCAAAAACTTTATGTCATCATCGATGAGTACGATAATTTTTCAAATACCATCCTCTCGACTTTCGGCAAAGGCGCGTATAAAAGATTGACCCACGGCGCGGGTTCCTTCCGGGCATTTTTCAGTGTATTAAAAGGTGGGACCGATGGGACGGGCGCACCCTTTTCACGATTGTTCCTGAGCGGCGTCTCTCCCATTACCCTGGATGACGTTACCAGCGGTTACAATATCGGCGAAAATATCTCCCTGGACGCCGCCTTTAACCGGATGCTGGGATTTACCGAAACCGATGTCAAACAAATCCTGGACTATTACAAATCCGCCGGGAGAATAAAACACGATACCGCGTACCTGGTGGAATTGATAAGGGAATGGTACGGCAATTACCTGTTCTCGGAACATTCCATCGGCAAAGAAAGATTATACAATTCGGATATGGTCCTTTACTTTTTAAAGGAGTATTTCAAAACCCAATCCATACCGAATAACCTGATCGATCGAAATGTGAGAATGGATTATGCAAAATTAAGACATCTCATAATCGTAGACAGGGAAAAGCCGAAACGCACCAATGGAAATTTCAGTAAGTTAAAGGAGATAATAGAGAAAGGCGAAACGTCGGCCGAAATTGCGGTGGGTTTCCCCCTGGAAGAATTGATGGAACCTAAAAATTTCAAATCGTTATTGTTCTATTTCGGATTATTGACCATCAAAGACATTCAAAGAGATAAATTGCGATTGATCGTTCCCAATGAAACGGCGAAACGGTTATATTATGACTATATAGCGGAAGCGTACCGGGAGACGGACATCTTCGACCTTGACCTTTCCCTTTACGGCGAATTGATGAGTAACATGGCCTATGAGGGAAAATGGAAACCCTTATTGGAATTTATCACCGGCCGGATGCGGGAGAGCATGAACCTGCGCGACTTGATCACGGGAGAAAAATCCATCCAGGCCTTTCTAAATGTCTATCTCGGCTTGAGCAATCTATACATCATCCATGCGGAAAAAGAATTAAATAAAGGCTTCGCCGACATCGTAATGGAACCTTTTTTAGCCAGGTATGACGGGATAAAGTACTCCTTCGTACTGGAGATCAAATATGTAAAAGCCGATACAAAACCGGAAGACAATAAGGTGCGGCAACTAAAAGCAGAAGCGGAAGCACAGTTGAAAACCTACGGTATCGACAAAAGATTCGGGAAGACCATTGAAAAAACCACATTAGTCAAAGTAGTGCTGATATTTTCAGGTCATAAAGCAATATATATCGGGAACGTGTAATCCCCTTGATAAAATCAAATCCGAAATTTTGCAGAAATCCAATTGAAAAAATTCCCGATTTGTGGTATCTTATCCCCCATGACAAAAAAAAGAAAGTTGCCCGGAATCATCGCCATTCTCTTACTACTCCCCCTCTCTATTCTCACTGCCGACGACGACCAATTCACTGTCATTGCCGGGAAACAAGCAAGCTACACCAATACGGTCACTATCGCTCACAATGAAGGTACGACAAAAAAGAATACCTTCGTCGATATCCATAAAATCCCCCCCCGTACATACTCCCAGAACAACCAAATAAGACTGAAACATAACGCCGCTGTCCCCCAGGTAAAACAAACCTTCGAACACCTCTGGCTCCAAATCCCGGGTACCGATTTCAACGATTCGATCATCAACCAAAACGGGGTGACTATCACTTCCAATACCTGCCAATCCAGGGAAGATCAACCCCAGGTTACCGGCGGCGGCATCGGTTACATGCTGATCCATATCATGGCCCAACGCGCCCTCACGGCCAGGCAAGCGGTCCAAACCGCCGGGAACCTGATCGAAACCTACGGATTCTACCACTCCGGCATCTCCTACGCTGTGGCCGACTCAAAAGAAGCATGGGTCCTGAACGCGGTAAAAGGAAAACACTGGATCGCCCAACGCATCCCCGACGACCACGCCGCCGTGATCGCCAACTGTTATACCATCGGTAAAATAAACCTCGACGATACAAAAAATTTCCTGGGTTCCAGGGACATCGTTCGGTACGCTGTCAAACGCGGATGGTATAACCCGGAAAAAGACGGCAAATTCCACTTTGCAAAAGCCTATGCCGCTCCCGGGACCACTATGGACAAACGAAACATTGTCCGCCTCTGGCGCGGTATCAACTTGCTCTCAAAAAAGAAATACAAAATAGACGAACCGTTGCCCTTTGCTTTTCCCGCTAAAGAGGAAATCCGGATAAACGCCCTGTTCCGGGTCCTCAGGGACCACTACGAAGATACGGAATACGACCTCTCTAACGAGAGTAAAACAGGCTCACCCCACAATACCGAATACCTGCCCATATGTTCGCGGAATACCCGGTACTCGTTCATCGCCGAGCTGAGAAATATCGATGAAGAAAATCCGAAAGAGATCGCCCACCGCATCTGGATTGCCCTCAGTCAACCGGATACCAACGCCTATTGCCCATGGTATACATCCATTACCCCCCTTCCCGACGGGTACTGCCGCGGTAACCCCGATACCGCCCTCCAAACACACTTCAACCCACCGGCGGGACCTCCCCTTACATTCAACCCCGAATGCGCGTACTGCTATTTCTCAAAACTCTCCGAACTGGTCGAGCGGGACTATAAAAACAATATAAAACCGGTGAGGAAAGAGTGGAAAAACTTTGAAAACTATATCCAGAAACGCCTGAAAAAAATGGAAAAAGAGTTCCAATATCTCCTGAAAACCAATAAGATCGTCGCCCTGAAAATAATTACCAACAATATCCATAAACTGGAATACAGGAAATGGTTCCTCGCCGCCGAATTAATTAAAAAATTGGAAAAATAAGAAATCCTTATATCTTCCTGATGAATTCCTTGATGATCTTTTCCACCAGGAGTTTCGGGTCTTCGGCCTTTTTGGCCAGTCTCGTATCCATGGGACGGTGAAGGTCCGTACTCTCCGCCTCTTTGGAATTATCCGCCAGGAAAATCGTGGTTTCGGTCGGTACTTCAATGATCCGGACGCGCATCTTTACCCGGGACGTATTCATGCCCCCATAATAAAAGGTTTTGACCTCTCCCACCAGGATATAATCGAATGACCGGTCCCGGCCCTCTTCCAGGAGGGCCAACAAGCGTTCCTCCTCGGTTCCCCCCAACCGGCCCCAGGGGGAAGAGGTGTCCAGCCCGACCACTTTGAATTTTTTGGATTCCAGTAGACGGGTATGGAAAACCTCGGCGGCAAAAACGCCCGAGCCTTCGGCATAGTCGGGCTCTCTAAAATTAAAGATCAGGATGGACGACCGCTTTAGCTTCTCCCTGTCCAGCTTCAAGACCACGTCCAGGTTTTTATTCCTGTTCAATACCCCACAGCCCGTTATCATCATTACAACCAATAAGATAGCAAATATTTTTCTCATACCCGGATTATACAATAATTAATAAAAAAATAAAAATCATGGAAATCCGAATTTCAAATTTCATGTTATAATAAAGCGATGGACGGACAATTTGAGGAAAAAACGAACGACGCGCCCTTCTGGGAACGGAAGACCCTTGAAGAAATGAGCCGGGAGGAATGGGAATCATTGTGCGACGGCTGCGCCAAATGCTGCCTGAACAAACTGGAAAGCGATCGAACCGGCGAAGTCTATTATACCGATGTCGCATGCAAACTTCTGAACAGCCGCACCTGCCGCTGCCTCTCCTATGAAAACCGCAGGCAATTGGTCCCGGGCTGCGCAATCCTGACCCCGGGAAACGTACGTAGATTTCACTGGCTTCCCGAAACCTGCGCATACGGCAGGCTGGCGCGGGGTAAAGACCTCTATAAATGGCACTACCTTATTTCCGGTAAACCGGACCTGGTCCATAAACTGGGCATCTCGGTCAAAAATAGGGTCATCTCCGAAACCGACATCCATCAAAACGAACTGCCCTTACACGTGGTCGATTGGAAGTGAGATAAGGAGTAAGGAGTAAGGAGTAAGCCCTTACTTCTTACCCCTTACCCCTCTTCCTCTTTTTTTCCCTTCTTAAAAATTTTTGCCAGGGATAACGATAACCGGGGTCTTTTGCTTACACTCAAGATGAACTTGTTCTTCTTGATGGTAATATCGAAAACGTCCCGGTTTCCCATTAGAGCCAACAGGTTTTTGCCCAGTAATTCTTTTCGCCAGCCGCTTTTGAATCCCGGGGGTAAATAATTGGCATCGTTTTTCATCATCTGCAGTTCTTTTCCTGAAATGATGAGTTTCGACGACACCCCGTTCCGGTGCCCCTGGTACTTGATCAACTGGTGCAGCATGTCCATTAATAATCCGCTCCTGGAAGAGGTCTCCGGGATTTCCGGCACCTGGTCCAACAACTCCTTTTCATGGGGAGAAACCCGCTTATGATACAATCGTTTAAAGGTATCCAGGTTTTCTTTTATAAACCGGGTGGGGAGAGTGCGATCCTTCAATAGTCCCGATTCGCCCATGGAAATCTTTTGCACCACGGTATTCAATACGCCGGTTTTTAATATCTGGGTAACGGGCCGGTTTTCTTTTTCCGCTTCCAGGTGCCGCCACATGTGCAGTCGCATTAAAAAGACCCTCTCCTGGCGGGACAATTTCCCGACCAGTGCGGTATTCATAAAATCCAGGGGATTGTTTTGATAAAATTCGGGGTCTTCCAGCCGCCGGTTCTCCTCCAGTGCCCAATCCAGCTTGTCTTTCTTTTTTAGCCGCCGCATCAATGCCTGCATCAGGGGGTTCAGATGAATCACATCACGGACCGCATACCGGCACTGTTCGTCACTTAACGGCCGTTTTTCCCAATCCGACCGCAGCGCCCCTTTGTCCAATTTGATCCGCAGCACCTTGGAAAGCAGGGGCTGCAGTCCCATGGGGTAATCATACTGCAAAAAACCGTATGATAACTGGGTATCGAAAACATTCACGGGTTTCGCCTTGTAATCGTTTACCAGGAGTTGGTAATCGTTTTCACCGGCATGAGTTATTTTAACAATGGCCGGGTCCTCGATCAGTTTCAAAAACGGTGCGATGTTTCTTTGTTTCAGTACATCGATGATATAGTTCCCCCTCGGTGTGGAGACGGAAATAACGCATAATTTGTACTTATAATATTTTTCCGGTATAAACTCGGTATCGAACGCCAACCACCCGGAGTGGGTATTTTCCGTGTAAAAGCGGTTCAACTGACCTTCAGTTTCCACCATTGTAAATGTGTAATCTCTGTCATATTTTTGCATCTGTTTTTCCTATCCGTTTCAACGTATCGAAATTGTATAATGTATTATATTACCATAAATTGGATATGAATGTAAATTCTTTTTTCGTATTTTGTGAATTCTACCTGCTGGTTCCCACGGATTCCCGCCCCCGTGGGGAAAATATTGCCCGTCGAAGGGAAGAATGTTCTTCCGGGGGACCGCCGCCCCGGGACGGGCAACCACCGTATCCCTTTCTTATACAATACTTTCAGTCTGCGAAGAAACGTTGGCAGTGTTATTGCTATACTGAGAACGGTGTTTTTATTGAGTTCCGATACGGAGCTTGCAAGGAGGTAACATGTACGGAAATATGACAGTGCTGAACCAGTTGGGGCTTGGCGACCTGGTGGCCGGGATTGGCCGGGAACCGGGATTGGTCCCCGCAAGAAAAAAGGATGGGGGCGAGGGCGACGACCTGGTTTTTGCCGCCAGTCTGAGGGAAGCCATTGCCGCGGTCAAGGACCGGCAGGATGCGCAGGGTATCGAACCGTCCACGTTGGGCCTCATATACCGGACCGCCGTGCTCCGGGGAATCGGTAATACAATGCGTGTTTCCGATGCGATAAAGAGTTCCCAAACGCCGGACGATGGGACCGATGCGGATTCGACAGACCCCACGGACCCCACGAATAATGATAATACCGGCAGCATTGCCCCGACCTCTTCTATTGCAGAAGTGGTCTTTTCCACGGGTTATTCCAACACGGAACTGATCTCGAAGATCAATAACGCCAATACCGTCGATGAGCGGTTGGGTTATGCGGCGGAGCTTCGGGACAGGATCGTGGCTGCCCTTAATAACGCGGGTTATACCGCAGCCGCAGCGGAAAGTGCGGATAAGTTGACCGTTGACGGGAAAACCTATGATGTGATCAAAGCGTCCAAAGGGATTGGGAGGGAGACGGCCGTCCAGTTGCTTGAAGTCGAGGAGGGCGCGGGCGCGTCCAGTAGTTCGAATGCGGTGGCGGATGCGATATTTAAAGCCGGTGAATCCGGTCTCAGTCTTTTACGGCAGCTTTCCGCATCTTTTAATGTATCGGAGCGAAAGCACCTGGCGGCCCAGATACAGCAGATGATGGTAGACCATTTGAACGCCAACGGTTATACGGCGTCTATTACGGACAGCCCGGATAAGATAGTCGTCGATGGAGTGACATACGATGTCATCCGCGGTTTGAATGCCCCCGGTCGGCAGGCCCAATACCAGGCCATGAAGGTCTGATAGATATTTTTTTCATCTGCAATGAAATCTTAGCCACGAAGGCACGAAGACACAAAGACTTAAAATAGAAAACCTTTGTGCTTTAGTGTCTTTGTGGCTAAAGTTTTTTCACTATTTTCCCTGTCGTTTTTCATATCCATTTTACTTTTACTTACGTATATGGTATATACTAATTTTATCCAGGAGGATATGGATGGGGTTACGTGAACAGTTTGAAAAATATGATGTTATTACGGACGAGGATATCGCCCGCGGGATCGTCTACGCCTGGACACTGATGGTGGTAGCGGACGAAAAAGTAAAACAATCGGAAATGAACGCCCTGGAAAATTTTGCCGCGGTCCATGATATTACACAACCTTTCAGTCAACCGGATTGGCTGTCCGATACCGTGGGCGAAGCGTTGAACGTCTATAAAACCGAGGGACAGGACGCCCTCTTTACCGTGGTGGCGGAATTACTGACCAACACCAACCCGGACACCCGGCGGGTATTGTTTTACACCCTGATGCAACTGGCCTGTGTGGACGGGGACTTTACCGACCGCGAACTGGACGTGCTGAACCGCACGGCGGAAATACTGGATATCGGCAAACGCGACGTGCTGATGATGGGCATGCTTTATGCCACCTACAAAGATCGGTAAGTCGCGGCGCATTACCTTACAACCTCTAACATCTTCAGCCGGCAATTCTCATCTTGATTTTTTCACCACGAAGGACACGAAGGACACGAAGAAAAAGCAAACGATTTCTCCCTTCGTGCTCTTCGTGTCCTTCGTGGTAAAATTAGAATTGTGACCTTCGGCGATTTCTGTTGACAAGAACGGCGAAACATATTACTATATATTCCTTGTTTCTTATAATTTCAGATCAAAAAAAGGAAAAAAACAGGATGAAACGATTTATACTGCAATTGATCGCGATACTGGGATTGAGCGTTGTTATCGGTCTTGCCTATAACCAGTTTTCCAAAACGCCCCTCCCCATCTTAAAAAAATACGACGCCCACATGGTTGACCTGGTGGTCGCCAATAAGCAATTGAATGATGTCACCGTTTCCGACGAAAGCGAAGCGGAAATCCCCCAATTCGACGAAATCGACGCGGAAACCGTCCGGGCCCTGCTGGAATCCGGGTCCGCGGTACTCCTGGATGCCCGGCCTCCGGAAGACTATCGATTCGGCCGCATCCCCGGCGGTATCAGCTTACCCATCTCACGGTTCAACGAAACCTATGACCGTGTCGCCCCACAACTCGGGGAAGGTAAGACCATTATCACGTACTGCGAAGGCTATCACTGTACCGACTCCTCCATGCTGGCCCTGGCGCTCCATAAAAAAGGGCATGCCGATATCTTCGTATATAAAGGCGGGATCGAAGAGTGGATGGAATTGGGATACGATGTGGAAACCCCCATGGAAGGTGAATGATGAATAAAAAAATAGCTGATTTTCTCTCTTCGTTACCGGTGCAGGTACTGAGCAGTTTCATCCTGGGCGGGTTGTTCATATATGCCAGTATCGATAAGATCGTTCATCCCCACGCTTTTGCGAAGATCATTTACAATTATCAACTTATGCCGGAAATACTTATCTATTTCATGGCCGTCACCCTGCCCTGGGTGGAAATGCTCACGGGTTTCGCTTTAGTGGCGGGGATTTACAGGCGCACGTCGGCCGTTATTCTTTCCGCTTTGCTGGTTATTTTCTCGGTTGCCATATCCATCAACTTGATCCGCGGCTTGAATTTCGACTGCGGTTGTTTTTCGACTCTTACCACCGAAGCGGGTAACGACCCCCTGGGGCTCCTTATCCGGGATTTCCTGATCCTGGTCCCCGGGTTGATTATTGTTTTCTTCAACCGCCCTCTTGCTTCCCGGGGGACACATCCCGCCGCTTCGCGGCCCCCCTCTCAAGAGGGGATTGACAGGGAGAATACGTCCGACCCTCAATAAATCTTCCCTTTCTTATCTCCCGTTTGGGAGTAAATAAGGCGCATCACATCGGTTGAGGTTTCTTCGATGGATTTATAGGTCACATCGATGACCGGGCACCCGAAATCGCGGTACAATTTTAGCCCGTAGGTTACTTCTTCCTTGACCTGTTCCATTTGGGTATAATCGCCCAGGTCCACGTTATTGAGATTTCGTTTCCGTTCCAGGCGAATCATTTGGAGGCGTGAAGGATTGATCGTGAGGGCCACCACGCGTTGTTTCTCGATGCCCATGACTTCACGGGGCAGGGGTTGGTTGGGTATGATCGGGATATTCGCCACCTTCCATCCGCGGTAGGAGAGGTAGATGCTGACCGGGGTTTTACTGGTCCGGGAAACACCGAACAGCACGATTTCGGCTTTATCCAGGGTATCCAACCGGAGGCCGTCATCATGTTTGATGGTAAAATCCACGGATTCGATGCGTTTGAAATAGTCGTCGTCCAACTGGCGGTCCAGGCCGGGCATGGCCATGGGAGAGAGTTCCAGTAAATCGGAAAACCGGGTCAGCAGCGGTCCCAGCAAATCGATGGTGGGCACGCCTTCATACCGCCCCAGGTTGGATATCTTCTGCCGGGCATCGGCGGAAACCAGGGTAAAGATCACGATGCCGTCCACACCGGCGGCTTCGTCGATGACCTCCTGTATCTGGGGAAGACTGCGCACGTGGGGCACGATCTTTTTTACGACTTTCGTGGTTTTGAACTGGCGCAGTGCCGCATCCACCACCCGTTCACCCGTCTGACCCGAGGCATCGGATACAATAAAAATATAACGTTTACGACCGTTTTTTTTAATCGAATCGTCTGTCATTTATACAGTTTACCTTTTCGAGCCGGGAATGTCAAGCCTCTTTGCCGTCCAGGTGCCGTAAATTTCACTGCTGGGAAAGTAGGAGATGTCGCCTTCCATATGATTAACATCGATAATGTCGCCGTAGCAAATGATTTTCATCCTGCCGGGCCGGATCCTGACCCGCTTGCCCTTCTTGTGCAAATAGTTCCCCACCTCTTCTTTGCCGTTGAACACTTTACCGTTCCTTAATTCCAGTTGCAGTACCGTGGGCGGCGGCGGTCTTCCCTCGAATACGGAACGTTCATCCCATGTCAATGTCATTTCCCATTTGCCTGCCACGTCGATTTTATCGCACCCGGCGGCCACTACAAATAACCCGACCGCAAGGCCGATAATGAGTATTCGTTTCATCATCATTATTTCTTCCGTTTCCGGTTACCGTTATACCATAATGAAGAGAAGAAGGAAAGAGGGGGATGTGGAAAGACGTAAGGGGCAAGGGGCAGCGGTTATGGCAGTTATATCCAGGCTCTCGCCCCTATTGGGGCATTCAAAACAGAGTGTGGTCCGGTTTGCAGAAAGCTTAGTCCAATCTGCGCAGAGTGTGGTCCGGTTTGCAGAAAGCTTAGTCCAATCCGCGCAGAGTGTGGTCCGGTTTGCAGAAAGCTTAGTCCAATCCGCGCAGAGTGTGGTCCGGTTTGCAGAAAGCTTAGTCCGATCTGCGCAAAGTGTCGTCCAATTTGCAGGAAGAGTCGTCAGGGCCGCGGAGCGTGTGGTCCGGTTTGCAGAAAGAGTCGTCAGACCGGCAGAAAGTCCAGTCCGGTTTGCAGGAAGAGTCGTCAGACCGGCAGATCGTGTCGTCCGGTTTGCAGGAAGAGTCGTCAGACCGGCAGATTGTGTCGTCCAAATTGCAGGAAGAGTGGTCAGGGCCGCGGAAAGTCCGGTCAGGTCGTTGGGACCTGTGGTCAATGTCGCCGATACTCTGTAACGCACGCTGAAGAGAATCAGGCGGGCAATTGAGGGAGGGGTCACGGAATTTGAAGGCTTGATTGGGATTTCGGAATGAGCGGCGGTAGTGGAAGATGTTTTTAAAGTGTGATATACTCTATTTCCTAAAAAAAATATTTGTGTCTTTGTGCCTTTGTGGCTAAGATAAAGGAGGTAATATATGGATAAGAGTGTTGAGATCGGTAGAGAGAATTTAAATACCTGGGCGGATTATTTACTTGAACATTCCCTGGGTGGGATAAAAACGGAAGATGTGGTGATGATCAAAGGCGAACGTATTGTCTGGCCGTTGATGTCGATTCTCCAGGATAAAATTTTCGCCGCCGGGGGAATCGCGGATATTAACCTGGTGGCGCCGGACAATAACCGGGGCCAGGTGTGGGGCGCTTCCATCGCCAAACACGGCACGGTTGAACAAATACGCCGCGTTCCCGAATGGAACCGGACACGGTACGACGCCATGACAAAGTATATCGAAATCCTGGGCGCCGAAGACCCCTCGCTCTTTGCCAACCTGCCGGAAGAAAACGCGGCGGAAATGATGAAGGCCGACCACCCTTTCAAGGAAATCCGTCTCTCCAAACCCTGGGTACTGACACTCTTCCCTACCGAAGGGTTTGCCAAAATGGAAGAAATGCCCCTGGAAAAATACACGGACATCGTTGTCGGTGCGTCTATAGTCGATCCCAAAATGCTCGAGGAAGTGGAAAAACCCATCGCCGGTCTGATCGAGAAATCAAACCGCATTCGTATCCAAACCCAATGCCCGAAAACCGGGAACCTGCTGGAATTGAAAATGGATATCACGGACCGGAAACCCGTACTGTGTACGGGCACGCGGAATTTCCCCGACGGCGAAGTCTATACCAGCCCGGATGCCAATTCGGTGGAAGGGGAGATTTTCGTGGACCTCCCGGTCTTCTATAACGGGGTCACCATCCAGGGCATCTACCTGGAATTCAAGGGCGGCCGCATCGTGGAATACTCGGCGGAAAAGGAAGGGGAAACCCTGGCAAAGATCATTGAAACCGACGACGGTTCCCACCGCCTGGGGGAAGTGGCGCTGGGGATGAACCGCGGTTTGCAAACGGCGCTGAAACACCCGCTGTTTGTCGAAAAAGTAGGGGGAACGCTCCACATCGCCATCGGTGAAAGCTACCCGGAACCCTACGTAGACGACCCCTCTTCGGAAGAAGGGAAAACACAATTGGAACTATTCAAATCAAAAGGTATGTACAACCGATCGTCCCAGCACGTGGACATCGTAACGGATTTCCGTCCCGGCGGTTCCGGCCGAGCGGTCTATTTGGACGATGTGAAATTGGAGATCAGGGACAATATCTGGGTTATCCCGTAATGGAGGAGTGGAGGAGTAAGAGGAGTAGGAGGAGTAGGAAGAGTAGGAGGAGTGGAAGAGTAGGAGGAGTAGGAAGCGATAACTCCTAATCTTCCTACTCTTCTCACTCCTCTTAATCTTCTCACTCCTCTCACTCTTCTCACTCCTCTCACTCTTCTCACTCCTCTTACTCTTCTCACTCCTCTTACTCCTCTAACTCCTCCCACTCCTCTAACACTCTACCTCAAATACAGTATCACCGGGATGGCGTAATCCACGCCTTCGATCTGTTTATAGAGTTGACTCTCGCCGCCGCCGTTGTCTTCCCTGTCGAAACCGATGCTGTATAAAATTTGCTTCTCTTCATTCCATATATAGGGCTTGCCGGAACAGGGGTCGGGTAATGTCCGGTAGGTTTCCAGGCCGGCCAGGATTTCCTTTACCGGTTTGTCCGGGGTATAATTCAGGTGAAGTTCGGCGGCAATCCGGGTCATGTCGTAAAAAGTTTTTACGGCATATCCTTTGAAAGACGCGACAAAAAGGTTTTTACCTGTCTTTTCACCCAGGAACTTTTGGAACATGGTCTTCCCCGATGGATTTTGCAGCCACCAGAACAATCCGTTCTTGACATTTTTATTTTCCAGGGGATGGGATTTCCATTTATAGGGGGGTGTTTTGTCCGCGAGATACAGGGCCTCGAAAAAATCATAATAGTATTGCTGGGTCCTGTTGGGCTGGTAAAAGAGCCCGCCCTCTTTAAGGGGGCTTTGACTGATACTGAATCCTTCGGCCAGGAGTTGGACCCCGTTTCCGAATTCCCTCCAGCGTATCGGCGGCAGTCCATCCAACACCTGTTGAAAGACCTCTTTGGGGCATTCCTTTTGGTTCATCAGGCTGTCCAGCCCCTGGAGCGTCATCCGCAGCACGGCTTTGCCGATGAGGTTGACGATAAGGGTACGGCTGGTCTTAATACTTTTTTTGGCAAAAGCGATATGCGCCAGCAGGTTGGCCACGCCCTGTTCCCAGTTCCCTTCCATGGCCTCCAGAATATTGACGGCCACGTACAATTTGCCCGCATGGAGCCAGGCCAACAGGTCGGGGACCGGGGAATTATAAATAAGACCGGAATCCTTGACCACCAGGGTGAAATCCTCGAAAGACTCGGTATCGATAAGTTTTTGATAGCGATCCTGTATCGCCTGGAATTCGGATTGAAGCTCGAGGACAACCGCTTTATTTTCCAGGATGACCTTGCCCCAGTCCTCCATGATATTGGCGGGCGCATTGGTCCACCGGTCATTTTCTCCCAGTATTTTTTTTCTTTTTTGATTCATTTCGTTATAGTTCCCATGGTATTTTTCGCCCAGTTTCCAGGCATCGCCGCTGTCGTACCACTCTTTGATGTATTTCAGATTGTCGTACTGCGGATCGTGGAGCCGACGGTAACGTAAAAGAACCTCGTCGGACTCGATATCCACGTTCGCGGGTTCGGTCAGGGTCCACAACCGGTAATACCCGTTGTTTTTCTCAAACGACGGCGGTCCGAACAAACTTTTCAGGAAATCGGGCAGCGAGGCCGGATTCAATCCCTCTTCGCCCACATCGAACAATGCGGGACCCGCGTCAACCTGGTTAAAAACGGTATACGCCGCCAATAACCCCACTAGAATCAATACAATCATTATTATCTTTTTCATTGTAACCTCCTGCCCTAAGTATAATATAGATCAACGGAAAAAAAGTCTCTTTGCCTTCATAAGTTTGTCATAAAGTTGTCATCACGACACCAGTTTATACCCGGCACCATGGACGGTCAAAATATATCGCGGGTTTTTGGGGTCGGTTTCGATCTTGGTCCTTAATTTTAAAATGAAATTGTCGATGGTGCGGGGCGACGGATAATACTCGTCACCCCATACCTCGTCGATGATACGGTCGCGGTGGATCACCTCGTCCGGGTGCGCGACCAGGAGTTTCAAGATGTCATATTCCTTTGGAGATAAGGCATACCCGGCGCCCTCCCTGTTCACGGTGAAATTCTTAAAATTGATCTCCGCGGTTCCAACGGTTACGATATTCTCGACTTTGGGGTTCCCGGCACTCCTCTTTAAAACCGCCCTGACCCGGGCCACCAGTTCTTTCACACTAAAGGGCTTGGTGATATAATCGTCCGCCCCCAACTCGAAACCCAACAGCTTATCGCTCTCCTGCGATTTGGCGGTCAACATGATAATGGGCATCGCTTTATCCGATTGTTTTATCTTTTTGCACACCTCGAACCCGTCCACACCGGGCAGCATGATATCCAGGATGATCAAATCCGGCTTATGCTTTTGATACATCTTCAACCCTTCCCTCCCGCTCCCGGCGGTAAAGACGGTAAAATCATGAAACCGCAGCGTATCCTCCAGTCCCTCGACAATGGTCTTATCATCCTCGATAATCAATATCTTCGGCATCGGATTCTCCTACCTAAAAATAAATTCTGCCACGGATTGACACGGATAGACACGGATAAAAATAAGAGGGTCCCCGCGCCGCGGGGTCCGTGTGCATCCGTGTAAATCCGTGGCTAAAGATTTTCATGGTTTTTAAAAGGTAAATATACATTGAAGGTGCTTCCTTTTCCCGGTGTGCTCTCGACCGTTATGCGGCCGCCGTGGGCGGTTACGGCGTGGCGGACCAGGAATAGTCCCAGGCCGCTGCCTTCCATTGCGGCGACGGCCTCGGCAGGCACGCGGTAAAATTGTTTAAATATTTTTTCCCGTTCCTTTTCCGGGATACCCATGCCCCTGTCGGTCACGCGAATAACGGCATGATTTTCGTCTTTGTAGAGTTTTACGGCGATATATTTCTCCCCCGGGGAGTATTTCAGGGCATTCTGGACCAGGTTCACCACGATCAATTTCAGGGCCGCGGGATCAAAAGGAAACAGGGGAATATCGTTTTCCAATTCCACTTCCCATTGAAAACCCAGGCCCTCGACATGAGCCGAGAGAAGTTCCACCGCCGCCCGGACCTCTTCGACAATAGGCCCCGTTTTCTTTTCATAATGTTTTTTACCGGATTCCACTTTTGAAAAGTCCAGCATATTATTGATCATCTCCGCCATGCGGTCGGTTTCCGAGAGGATGGCCCGGAAGTACTCCTTTTTCTTTGCTTCGTCTTTTATCCACCCCAGTTCCATTTTTTCCGCCATCATCCGGATACGGGTAAGCGGGGTTTTTAACGTATGGGACGCGGAATCGACGAAATCCGATTTTAAACGGACCAGTTCCGCTTCCCTGGAGATGTATTTATAAAAAAACCAGGTCCCCAGCATTAGCATGGAAATGATCACCACGATCAACCCATAGTTGAGCCACATATCCGTTTCCACCGTGGAGGCGATATAATCCTCCCGGCCGGCGGCCAGTACCAGGTGCCTGCCTGCCAGGAACCGTTTGAAAGGGAGACGGTTCAACCGGAATGGGAATTCCCGCTGGGTATTGGGATGGTCGTTGTCTTCGATAAATACGGACAACGGTTCACGGGCGCCGTCACCCAGGAATTTTCTCTCCGCCAGGGGAAGCACCCGCCCCCGGATAAAATCGAAAGAGATCATGAAACCGAAAAGAAGTTCCGCTCTCCCGGAATCGCCGTTATCCACGGCGGCGTAAGCAATACCGGGACGGTCTTTTAACGGGAGACCGGCGGCGGTCCTGATGCCGGTGTCTCCGGCGCCCATCCCGGACCACAATTTCAACCCGATCACTTCTTTGTAAAACAGGGTTTTCTCATCCGTGGGAAGGTAAAACTCCCGGATTTTATCAAAGGTGAAGGCGCCGCTTTTATCCGGGTCGATTCCCGCCGCGCCGCGGGGGTCCACCTCGAAGTACTTCCATCGCAGCTCGATCTCAAGTTCCGACAGTTCGTCGAGCCCTTCCCTTGCCCTGACCCGGTCGAACCGGAGGCGGTCCCGGTTTTCGTTTTCCCTTTCGCCGCCGTCACTTTTCCCGACATTACGATTTAAATAGGCCAGGGCCTCATTCTTAAAATAGTCGAAAGTCCCTTTATTCCCCGGGTCATCGTATTCATATTGAAGTATCTCATCGTACAACCGGAGGTAGAGCTTTACCGCTTTGTCGCGCAAGTCCATCCGCGTATAGGCCCGTGCCGTTTGGTGAAGCACGCGGAAATAAAAGGCCTTATCCGCCTTCAAACCGGGCGGGAATTCGTTTATGATATCCTCCAGGTAACCCACGGCCTGGGGGTATCTATTCAACTTGTAATAACAACGCGCGGCGGCATGGTAAATATAGAGCTTGACTTCTTTTTCGCCGGTGGTCTCCAGGGCCCGAAGGTAATACCCGATGGCCCCGGAAAAACGCCTCTCCCTGAATTCCAGGTCCTCCCCCCGTTTATACAACGTGTATAACCGGCTTCCCGGTTTCGCGTAACGGCGGTAAAAGGTCTCGCCGGGGACCGCCTCCGGTTTTCCTTTTAACGGACCCGTTTTCTTTGAAAAAGGGAAAAGATAGGTATTGTCACGGTTTATTAAAAAAGGATATTTAACCACGGGGTTCTTTAAAAGAATCGTTTTCAAGAGCGCGTGCAGGGCATCGGGATTGCCGGTGGTGACCGGGGAACCGGGAATTTCTCCAAAGACTTTTTCCACCGCCGACTCGATTTGTCCTTCGGTCTCATCCCTGATTTGGACCAGTATTGTGTCGTATTTTTCCCTGAGACTCAATTCCCGGGCCTTCTTTTGCTGTGAAACATAGTGAACACCCAATCCGCTGATAACCAGTCCCGGCAGGACTACCGCCATCATCATCCGAAGGATGCGCCCCTTTCGTTTGGTTTCGCGATCCATCTTTTTTCTCAACGGAACTCCGACAGGTATTGAGTGGTTTTCAGGCTTAATTCGCCGTGGTGTTCGATCTTTTGTTTGAACGTCCGGATCAGTTTCGCGTTGTCGATCTTCTCTTTCCACAGGTCCAGGTCCCGGGGGGCGTGTTTTTCCGTCCACCGGATGAATTGAAGGTCGTCGCCCGAGAACGCCAGGTTTTCATTGGTCCGGCACGCGGGGCAGAGAATTCCCCTGAAATCCGTCCTCATCCAGGCCCGGTTGATATTCTTTTCAAAACAGTTGGAACAGAGGTCCGGGTTAAACATCATGCCTTCGATGCGAAGTATCCATACCAGGAAATAGAGGAGCAGCAGGTCCATTTGAACACCCTCTTCGCGGCTCTCCAGCAGTGCGTGTATCAACCGGTATATCCGCTTATCCCGGTGACTGTAGGGAACAAATTTCAACAACACTTCGGCCAGCAGGTAAAAATAGAAAATATTCCCGGGATTTGAAACCATGTTAAAATGGCTGTTGACGATATCTCCTTTGGCGAGAGTGACCATCTCCTTATCCTCTTTCCAGTGGTATTGGAATTCGCCTTCGGTAAAAAGTTCAAGCATCGAGCCGAAACGGTTATTGTTTTTCAGGGCCCCCGGTGCAATGGCTTTAAGTGTTCCCCTGTTTACCGTCAGCAGGTGGACCAGCTTATCCTGTTCGTTAAAAACGGATGTCCCCAGGATAAACGCCCGGGTGGAGGCATTCGGCATGGCCCCGGTTTAAAAATTTATTTCGGGACCAGCGTAAGCGTGGCAAGTCCCAGGAAAGCCAGGAGTCCCATGGAGTCGGTAAACATGGTAACCAGCATACCGGAGGCAAGGGCGGGGTCGAGTTTCATCCGTCTCAGGGCCAGGGGGATCAGGGTACCCATCAATGCCGCCAGGAAAAGGTTGACGCAGATGGCGGCACCAAACACGGCGCCGATGAGCCAGTTGTTCAAGATAAGGGCCGACAGGGCACTGGAGACGGCGCCGATTACTACCCCGCTCCCGGTACTGACCCCCAGTTCTTTAAATAATATTTTTTTGGACCGCTTCCATTCCAGGTTTCCCAGTACGATTTCCCTTACCATGATGGCGACGGTCTGGTTCCCCACGACACCGCCGATAGCCGGTACAATGGGCATCAAAAAAGCCAGGGTAATAAAATTTTCCAACGTTAATTTAAAAAACGACACCACCACGGCGGAAAGGGAGGTGGTAAATAGACTCAAAAATAGCCAGGGTATCCGTTTTTTCAGGGATTTCACCGTGCTCAGGTCAACACTGTAATCCTCGGTCACACCGGCCAGTTTATAAATATCTTCCGTGGCTTCATCCTGGATAATATCGATAACGTCGTCCACGGTGACCACTCCCACGAGTTTGTACCGTTCATCCACCACGGGAATGGCCAGGAGGTTGTAATTGGCCACGACTTTCGCGACTTCTTCCTGGTCCATGAAGGTATCTACCTTGTAAACGTCGGGATTCATAATATCTTGCAGCGTTAGTTTTGCTTTTACCAGGATCAATTGTTTTAGTGAAACCACGCCTTTGAGCCGTTCTTCGTCGTCGACGACATAGAGATAGAAGGGGACATCGACATCTTCGCCGGCCAGTTGAATAGCGGAGATGGCATCGCCGATAGAGGTATTCCCGTTGAGTGCGAGGAAATCGGTGGACATGATACGCCCGGCGGATTCTTCGGGGTAGGCCAGTTGTTCCTGGATATCGACGGAATCCTCCTTTTTCATTTTTTTCAGCAGTTCGATCTGCAATTCCTCGTTGAAAAGTGAGATAAGGGAGGCGGCATCGTCGGAGGAGAGTTGTTCCAGGATGGGGATGATTTTGTTGGTTTCCAGTGCGGAGAGTAATTCCACGGCCAGTTCGGGGCGGATTTCACTGATGAGGTCGGCAAACCGGGACATATCCAGTTTACGGTCGATCATCAACTGGATAATAATGGACCGTTCTTGCGGGCTCAGGTATTCGATGAGTGTGGCGATATCGGCGTAGTGGATTTTTTCCAGTGCGTTCCACAGGTGGCCCAGGGTCCTGAGCTTGATAAACTGCTTCGTATATCTAAGTAATTTTTCCAATGCTGCTTCTTTCATAGTATTAATTTAACATAGAACGTAACAAAGTGCAATGGCCAAAACGGAAAAGATGCACATGCTTCGTGTCCGCTGAAATTTTTGCTACCGGTTCCTGTCCCATCGGTCCCAGCACGGGTCCAAATAATAATGACAAAAATTGTTGCGTTCCGGGAACATTACCGACATATTCGATAGACGGAGTAATACAGGTATCGATTTCATTTTAATAAATCATAATAATCTCCGAATCGAATCGATACCCCTTGTTTATTACCGAACGCAACAATTTTGAGTATTGAAAACATCTCGTTAATTTGTTAATATAAAAGAGTCACACAACTTAAACAAATCATCTAAACAATCGCTTCTCTCAAGACCCATAAGCGGGAGCCTGTCCAAAAATATATAGCCCGGATGACCAAATTAGAAAAACAATTCATCGAAGATATCCTTCCGTTGACACCTGTACAGGAAGGGATACTTCTTCTTTACTTGAAAGAGCCCGGGAGCGATCATTTTTCCGAACAATTGACCCTGTCGGTATCCGGTGAAATCGATAGGAACATTTTTGAAAACGCCTGGAATGCGGTCATCGAAACCAACGGGATGCTGCGAACCGTATTTCGATGGGAAGACGTTGAAAAACCCGTACAGATCATATTAAAACAGCATAAGGTGAAACCCGCCTTTTATGACTTTTCAGGGGAAGAGACCGGCGAAAAGAAGAAGCGGCGGCTGGAAAAATTAAAGAGCGAAGAGAGGGGGAACCCTTTCGATCTGCTGGACGTCCCGTTCAGGGTAACCCTGTGCAAAGTCGAAGAAAAAAAGTATGAAGTAATCGTGGGGAATCATCATATCCTGTATGACGGATGGAGTAACGGCATTATTTTGAAGGAATTCTTCGATGCCTATAAACGGTTGTCCGAAGGGGAGACCGTGGTCACACCCGTCAAAACGAAATTTAAAGAGTTTATCAAATGGACCCGGAACGTCCGGATTGATGCGGAGAAACAGGAGGAATACTGGAAAGATTATTTGAAGGGGAGCGGTACGCAAAAAGGGTTTTCAACAGGAAGACGGAGAAAAAGAGAAGCGGTAACACGCACGGGAAATTTCCGGATCAGCTTTGGGAAAGAGTTGAAACCGGCGTTGGAGAATTTTTCCCGGCAGTACCGGGTCACCCTGGCTTCGCTTCTTTACAGTGCCTGGGGGGTTTTGTTACAGCGGTACAATCGTCGTAACGATGTACTTTTCGATACCACCGTATCGGGAAGGTCCGCGAAAATAAAGGGGATAGAAAATATTGTCGGGCTATTTATAAATACGCTGCCGCTGCGCGTGCAAACCGCTGCCGGTGAAACCGTACAGGCATTTCTAACCCGGACCCATCGTATGCTCCGGCAGTGGAGAGAATTCGAGTTTAGTTCCGCTGCCCGGGCAAGAGAATATATAATGGATAACCCCGGGGAGAATCTTTTCGATTCGGTTATCGTCATCGAGAATTACCCCATAGACCGGCTGTCCATAGAAGAAAGCGGTCCGTTATCCGTTACCTCTTTTTCAAACCTCGGGTCCACCTCCCATGATTTGACAGTCATCGTGACCTTATTTGACGATATGACCGCCTCGCTGACCTACAATTGCCGGCTGTTCGACGAGGAAACGGCGGCGAAAGTGGCCGGTGATTTTATCTCGCTTTTACATACCATTATAAAAAACCCGCGGCAAAACGTCCATGCACTGGAAATAGCCCCGGGAGAAGTGAGAAAGCGGGTATCGAAGGCGCATGAATATGAAGGTGCCCGGGACATGGCCGCCGGTGATTATGCCGCCCCCGGGGACCCGGTGGAAGAGAAACTGGCGGACATATGGGCCGGGTTGTTCCGCGTTGCTAAAGACAAAATCGGGATCGATACCGATTTTTTCGATTTCGGGGGACATTCCCTGACCGCATCGCTCCTGGTGAGCCGGGTACACAAGCAATTCCAGGTAAAAGTGCCGTTGGCGGAAATTTTCAAAAGTCCCACCATCCGGCAATTGGCCCGGTATATCCGGCGGTCCCCGGACGCAACATATGCATATACGGCCCCGGGGGCACCGGAAAAAAAAGAATACTACCCCGTATCGGCAAACCAGCATCGAATTTACGCCCTGCAGCAAATGGCCCCCGAAAGCACCGCTTACAGTGTCACCGCGGTATTTACCGTAGAAGGTTCCCTCGATAACGCCGGACGGGATGCCCTGGAAACGGCCTTCGCGCATTTGATAAAAAGGCATGAAAGTTTGAGAACTTCGTTCGTACAGATCGACGGGGAGCCCATGCAGAGAATACACCGAAATGCGGCATTCACGATCGACTATTGCGAAGAGAAACACGCAAACCATCGAACCCTTATGATCGAGAATTTCGCCGTCCCCTTCGATCTGTCCCGGGTCCCGTTGTTGAGG
>Ga0210082_1000037_pt1 | contig 26858 bp, 16 predicted proteins | sample White_ThreeSqA_D_2_FD_185592 | JGI IMG/M metagenome (GOLD analysis project Ga0210082, IMG submission 185592) | Wetland microbial communities from the San Francisco Bay, California, USA, that impact long-term carbon sequestration -... | ecosystem: Environmental > Aquatic > Marine > Wetlands ... | reverse complement strand
CGCCCATAAATGCTGCCGCAGCACCCTGCCCGACGTATTGCGGAAATTCCCCCTGACCGCTTCCGGCAGTGCCTGTTCCAGCACGCGGGAATAATGCTCCCGGGTCTCGCCGAACCGGGGTTCTATATTGGCATCGCACGCTGTAATATCGAACCCCCGCGCCTCGCCGTAGGTCTTCAACGAAGCGATGCCCATGGGCGGGGCCAGGGGACTCCAAAAGGGCAGCAGCGCCAACAGTATCTTCCTGTACCCGGTCATAAGGGCCTCCGTTTAAAAATCATAATCGAATGCCTCTTCCTCACTGATGGAGGAAATACCGGTCCGCAGCCGGTGAGACAATACGATATCCCGGAGCGGCAGGTCTTTCCGGTTTGTCACCTGCTCCAGTATCTCCAGGTAATGCCCCGACATGTCGGAGATAGTGGTTTCATCGAACAATCCCCGGTGGAATTGCAGCGACAGGACAATCCCGGTGGGGGTCTCGAAGCCGTTAAAGGAAAGATCGAACTGCATCTTTCGCCCCTCGAACACATAAGGAGACGGTTTGATACGATACGCGCCTTCCCGGCCCGGGGCGGTCTCCAGGTTCTTGAACGTAAACTGGGTATCGAATACCGGGTTCCTCCCCGCTTCCCTGGGCAGCGACAACGCTTCCACCAAACGGTCGAAAGGATAGTCCTGGTTTTGATGGGCGTTTAACGTCGTTTCCCTGACCTGTTCCAGGAAACAGGAAAACCGAAGGTCTTCCGAGGGACGGCAGCGCAAAGCCAGCATATTGACGAACATCCCGATCACCTGCTGCAAGTCCACATGCCTGCGCCCGGCGATGCCGGTGCCGATCACGATGTCTTCCGTACCGCCGTACCGGGCCAGTAATATATAATACACCGCCAACAACACCATATAAAATGTCGTGCCCGTGTCGCGGGTCAATGCCCGGGTCTGCTCCATCAGGGGCCCCCGGATTTCAAAACTCACCGCGCCGCCGCCGTCCGACCCCGAAACTTCGGAACGCGGCGAATCCAGCGGCAGTTCGAGACGGGGAATACCGCCGGCAAACCGGTCCAGCCAATAACGTTCCTGCCGCGCCATCTCCCCCGATCGTTCCAGGCGGTCCTGCCACAGCGTGTAATCCTTGTATTGAATAGATAAGGGGGGCAGTGAAGCGCCGTCGTACAGGGCGGCGAACTCACGGACCAGGATGTCCGTCGATGCGCCGTCCACGGCGATATGGTGTACGTCCACCAACAATAAGAACCGTTCCGTTCCCAGTTCCACCACTGCCGCGCGCAGCAGCGGCGGGTGCCGCAAATCAAAGGGACGAACAAAGTCGTTCATCACCCGGCGCACCTCGATGTCCGTATCCATAGTATCCATACCGGCCGGTGCGAAACGATCGACGGTAAAAGACAACTCTTCCGCCGGATGGATCTTCTGGACCGGGCTCTCCGAAACCAACAGGTAAGACGTACGCAGCGCTTCATGCCGCCGGATTAACCGGCGAAACACCTCTTCCAGCGTGGACATTTCCAGGGGACCCTCCCATTCCAGGGCGGTACTCTCGTTGTAACCGGTGAAGTCCTCCCTCATCTGCTGCATGATAAACATGCGCCGTTGGGCGCTGGAAACCGGGTAATATTCCCTTGATTCCACCGGGGGAACGGAGGCGAAACGGTCCGGCGACGCCCGGCGGATATAGTCCGCCATCTCTCCCAGCCTGGAACACCTGAATAATACATCCATGGGGATTTTGACATCGAACTCTTTGTGGATGGCCGAAGCCAGTAACGTGACTTTCAAGGAATGCCCGCCCAGGTTGAAAAAATCGTCGTGAAGACCGAAATGGGGATGTTCCGGCTCTTCCGGGAAAGTATCCGATAACTGCGAGGTCGTGTTCGTGGACAACGTGTTCGTGGACAAAAGGTCCCGCCAGATATAGGACAACCGGGTCTCCACCCCGTCGAGGGGTGCTTCGGAGGCGGCGCGGGTGTTTAAACGGGGAAGCGGCAGCGCGGCGGTATCGATTTTACCGCCGGGGGTCATGGGCAGGCGATCCATTTCCACGAAATACGACGGCACCATGTAAGACGGCAGCCATTGGGAAAGAAACGTCTTCAATTGCGCGTCACCGGCAGCAGCATCCCCGGCGGACACGACATAGGCACACAAATAACGGTCGCCCCCGGCATCCTCACGGCAAATAACCGCGCTCTCCCGGATATCCGCACGCCGGTTCAAACAGTTCTCGATCTCACCCGTTTCTACCCGGTAACCCCGGATGCTCACCTGCGTGTCGATGCGCCCTAAGAACCGGATGTTACCGTCCGGCAGCCAACAGGCAAGATCGCCGGTTTTGTAGATATTATATGTCTTATAGGTCTTATAGGACCTATTTAAAAACCTGTTAAACCGTTCTTCGGTGAGTTCCGGCCGGTTGAGGTAACCGCGGGCAAGGCCCGGTCCAGAAACGCACAATTCACCGGCCGTGCCGATGGGCTGCAAGTGCCGGGAAACGGATAAAATATATACCCCGTAACCGGCAATGGGTTTGCCTATGGGCGGGAGCTGCGAATCCCCCGGTTTGCAGCGGTAATAGGTGGCGCACACCGTGCTCTCGGTAGGTCCGTAGGTATTATATACCGCGCCCATTTCCAGCAAATTCCCGATGTACTCCTTTTTCAAAACGTCGCCGCCGCTGATAAAGGTATGAATGGAACGCAGCGACGCCGCGTCCTCGTGTTTGTCCAGTTGGTTCAACAGCAGGGGTGAACAGGTGATAAAGGTCACCCGGTACCGGCGGATGAAATCGATCAGGCGGCCCGCATCTTTCACCGTTCCCCCGGGCGCGACGGCCAGTGTCCCGCCCCTGAACAATACCGGGTACATCTCTTCCACGAAAGCGTCGAAGGAACACGACGCCTGCTGGATAACCGTATCGTCGGCGGTCAGGGAAAACTCCCGTTCAAAGGCTTCCAGGTAGGCGCAGACATTGGCATGAGACGTCGACACGCCCTTGGGCCTCCCGGTGGAACCGGAAGTATAAATAACATAAGCCGTATCGTCCGGGGAACCGGCCCGTCCAAGGGCGGTCCCCGGTTCCTCGCGCCGGGGGGGGAGGCCGATGTCGAGAACTTCGCAAGAACTCTCGTCCAACATCCCCCGGAACTCCGTAAGACGCCGGGAAAAGCAGACCAGGAAATTCAAACCGCTGTCTCCGACAATGTACTTCAACCGCGCCGGGGGGTAAGCGGGATCCAGGGGCACATAAGCGGCACCGGCTTTTAAAATCCCCAGTATTACAGTGATCATTTCGACGCAGGGGTCCGGGGCCATGCCCACCAACATGCCCGGTTTCACGCCCCTGGTTTCCAGGTACCGGGCCAGGCCGTCGGCGCGGGTATTTAATTGACCATAACTCAGGGACTGCATGCGTACCGGGTCACCTTCACCATGCACCGGCCCCAGCAGGGCAACACGATCAGGGGAACGCAGCGCCCGGTCCTCGAATCGCACGTGCAGCAAACGCCCTCCGCCGGTATCGCCGGTAACCGCGTCAGGGTGATTGAATTCATATAAAATCCGCGTCTTCTCTTGCTCCTCCAACCATTCCAAACGGTCCAGGGGCTTTAACGGGTCGTTCACCGCATCCCTTAACAGGACGGACAGGGCGCGGTGAAGGGAGCGGATGTCTCCCGGTGTGAAACAGTTCGACTGGTAATCCCATTCCAATTCCAATTCACCGGAAATATCCTTATTATCCACATCCAGGTGAATAGAAACCGGCGAAGGTTCCGCATAGGGGAAGTGACGTATCATGCGCGGGCCGTCTTCGGCCACGTCGATGCGCCCGTGAGCGATGAAGTTCACGTTCAACAGGTAACCCGGGTCCCGTCCGCCCTGCTCTCTCAGTTCTTCAAGCAGCACATCGAAGGGATATTGCTGGTTCTCGGCGGCACTCCTGATCCGGCGGGCGGCGTACCGGTTGAAGGTCTTAAAATCGCTTTCACCGTCCACCCTGACCCGGATGGGGATGGTACTGACGAACATGCCCGCCGTCTTGCGCAGTTCGGGGGCGAGACGGTTATGACCCGCGCCGGTGATCACGAAATCCTCTTCGCCGGAGACCCGCGAAACCAGGACAGCCAGGACGGAAAATATCAATCTATAGATCGAGGTAAAGTGCTCTCCGCAGTAGTCGTGCATTTGTCCGCGCAGCCGGTAATCGAAGGGCAGTGACAAGACTTCCGCCGCGGCATCGCCCGGTTTACCTTTACCGGTTGCCAGGGTAACTTCCGGCGGCAAGGGCAGCAGGGTCTCCAGCCAAAAGGCCCGGTTTTCAGCGGCACGGGGGGAGAACATATAAGCGGTCTCCCGGCGGACAAAATCCCGGTAAGGGGGATTTGTTTCAATGCCCGGGTCACGGCCCTCTTCCAGGGCACGGTAAACATCGTCGATTTGATCGTTAACCATGAGCACGGTCCACCCGTCGCAAACCATATGGTGGAATTTCATAAAGTAACCGGATTCATCGTTCTCGAATTTCAACAGCGCAAAATAAAATAAACAACCCCGCATCAGGGTAAAGGGCGTCGTGGATTGCCGCCGTTCCCATTGGGCGTAAGCCGTGTCGCCGCCTTCACCGCTGAAATCCAACCGGTCCAGGGGTTCGGGATGATAGGGCACAACATACTGGAAAGGATCGGAGGAAAAATTAAGTTCCGCCAACCGCAAGTGAAAGGCTTCATGTGAAGCCAGTACCCGTTGGATGGCAGACTCCAGGATCCCCGGGTCCAACTCACGCGGGTACCGCACCGTGAAGGGGAGCACGTTGCAGGTACTGCCGGGGTAGGTAAGCTCCGTATAATAAATGCGTTTTTGCGGGTGGGTCAGCGGGTAAAAGGGAATATCCGTCTCCTGCCCGGTCACGGCCCGTTTTTCCTCCTTGCTTACGATGTCCATATCCATGGGCGGGACCGAGGGGTTATCCATTACCTGCCGCAGCAGGTGTTTGACGCGGTCCACCAGGGTCTCCACGGACTCCCGTTTAAACAACCGGGTACAGAATTCCACCATGCCTAAGATCTTATCCCCCGCTTCACCGGCCACCAGCGTCACATCCACTTTGGAGGTGCGCCGCCGGAAGGACTCGTAAGAGACCGGCATTTTGTCGCCGTCGTCGCTGGTAATGGCTTTCACAACGTCCGCATCGAAAATATTCAGCACGTTCAGCGACATCCCGGTGACGGGCGTGCGGTCCGCCGACTCTTTGTAATCCAGTTTGGGAAACAGTTCTTCAAAAGGATACGCCTGGTGTTCATAGGCCCGGAGGGTGTTTTCTTTCACTTCCTGTAAAAAACAATCGAAGGGTTTCCCGTAATCCACCACGTGTCGCATCACCATGGAATTCATCACCGGGCCCACGGTATGGGCCAGTTGGTAATGGGTGCGGGCGGCCACGGGCGAACCGATGAGGATATCCGTTTGACCGCTGACTTTACTCAATAAAATCGTATAAACCGCCAGCAGCAGCATGTACAACGTCACCCCCTGTTCCTGCATGAACGCCCGGACCCCGGCGCTGAAATCTTTCTCCAGGGTAAAGGTAACGATATCCCCTTCGAGGCTCCTGGGCCAGGGCCGGGGGAAGTCGGTGGGCAGGTTCAATTGGGGCAGGCGGCCGCTTAAGCGGTCCAGCCAATAGGTTTCATGGATTTTCATATCGCCCGTGGAAATGCGGCGGTACTGCCATTGGGTATAATCTTTAAATTGCGTGGCCGGGGGCAGGCCCTCCAACTGGGCGTTATATTTATACAGGGTTAAAAACTCACGGATTACGATGTTTTCAGAGATACCGTCACCGATAATATGATTCATGTCCATGATCAAAAAGGACCGGTCGTCCCCGGTGCGCATCACGCCGGTACGAAATAGCGGCGCTTCGGACATATCGAAAGGCCGGATAAACTCCCGCAGGCAGTCGTCGAAAAACGCTTCCACCGTGCCGGAAGATTCACCGCCGTGGTCGAAGTAACGGACCTCCATGCTCACGTTATCGCGAATCTTCTGCACCGGTTGACCGTTCACGATATGGAAGGAGGTCCTCAGGGCTTCGTGCCGCCGGGCCAGCAGGTCCATCACCTCTTGCAGCCGCCCCGGGTGTCCGGTTTCGCGGAACCCCACCACCATGGGCATGTTCAAATCGCAGCTCCCGGGGTGCATGCGCTGTTGGATATAAAAAATTTTCTGTAAGCCCGTGACTTTGTAATACTCGCGTTCTTCCGCGCTTTCCACCGCCCCGGAGCCGCCGCCCTCCAACGACGAAAGAATTCGTTTTTCCAACCCTTCGATGGTGGGGTTTTCGAATACTTCGGCCAGAGACACGGCCACGTTGAATTCCCGGTGAATCCGGGACGCCAGCGATGTTGCTTTCAAGGAGTGGCCTCCCAGTTGGAAAAAGCTGTTGTGGATACCGATGGTCTCTTTTTCCAGTTCCAGCACATCCGCCCAGATGGCCGCCAGTTTTTCCTGGGTCACGTTTCCCGGCGGAGAATACGGAACGCCCGCCGCCGTACCCGGGGTCCCGGGGACCGGCAGCGAACCGCGGTCGATCTTACCGCTGCCGGTAAGCGGGATTCGCTCCAACGGGAAAAAATAGTCCGGGATCATATATTCCGGCAGTTCACCGGCCAGGTAACGGCTGAGCGTTAAGGACAGGGACGCTGTTTCTTCTTCTCCCCGGGCCGCCGCATCCACCAATACCACGTAGGCATAAAGGGTATCGCCGCGGCCCGTACCGGTCCCGGCGGTAACCACGGCTTCTTTGATAAGGTCGTGTCTCAGCAGCCTGTTCTCGATCTCTTCCAACTCGATTCGAAAGCCGCGAACCTTTACCTGGCGGTCGATGCGGCCCAGGAACTCCACGTTCCCGTCCGGCAGCCGGCGCGCCAGGTCGCCGGTTTTGTAGGTTTTATAGGTCTTATAGGTCCTATAGGTCCTATTAAAAAAACTGTTAAACCGTTCCCGGGTGAGTTCCGGGCGGTTCAGGTAACCGCGGGCCAGGCCGGCGCCGCCGATATACAATTCGCCCGCCGCGCCGACGGGCTGAAGGCGGCCGTACCGGTCCAGCACATGCAGGGTTACATTTTGCAGCGGTTTGCCGATGGGAATCGATCTCATTTCCGCCGGGTCCCTGTTTTTTAACGGGAAGATACCGGCATAAATGGCGGCTTCGGTGGGACCGTAGACGTTTTCCAAACAAATCCCCGGGTTCCAGCGCCGGAAGCGCTCCACCAACCGGACCGGCAGGACTTCACCGGCCGACAGGATGTATTTGAGGGAGGCCAGGCGCTGCACGCTGCCGATATCCAGGATATCCACCAATGCACGGAACATGGATGGGACGAAATTGATATGGCCGATACCCAGCATTTCGATGGCTTCCAGTAAGCGTCGGGGGTCCCGTTCGCCGCCGTCTTCCATAACGGCCAGTTTCCCGCCGCCGAAAAACCAGCCGAACAGTTCGGTTACGGACACATCGAAAAGAAACGAGGTTTTAAACAAATAACTATCCCCCGCGGTAACCGGACAACGCCGCTGCATGGCCCGGAGGGTGTTCACTACCGAACCGTGCGCCACCAATACCCCCTTGGGCCGGCCGGTGGACCCGGAGGTATAGATCACATAGGCAAGTCCTTCCGGTGAAGACCGGGGCGGCGAAGTGCCGGGCGTTTCGCCGCGGTCGTCCAGGGGAAGACTCCGCCAGCGGCGAATATCGATAACCCCGACGCCCCGGGCCGTCAATTGTTTCACCTTTTCCCCGTGCCCCGGGACGCTTATCACCCACCCGGCATTGCAGTCGGCCAGCATGAAGCGGGTCCGCTCGACCGGGTGTGAGAGGGACAGCGGCAGGTAAGCCGCACCGGCTTTCAAAATGGCGATTACCGCCGCGACCATTTCCGGCGAACGTTCCAGCATGACGCCCACGATATCTCCAGGGCCGATATCTTTGGATTTCAGCAGCAGGGCAAGCCCGCGGGTATGGATGTCCAGGTAATCGTAAGTCATCTGCGTTTCCCGGTCCGCGCCCACCAGGGCAATGGCGTCCGGGGTCCGGTTCACCTGTTCATGGAATACGAGGTCGATGGTTTTCCGTTCCGGGTATTCCCCGGCGGTACTGTTGAAGGTAAATAAAATTTCTTCTTTCTCGGCGCCGGACAGGATGTCCAGGTGATTCACCGCGGTGTGTGGCGTTGTTACGAAGGCTTCCAGCAGCGATTGGAACCGGCGCGCCAGACCTTCCACGGTTTTCCTCGCGGTGTTGTTGCCGTGGAACAGGAATATGGCGTCGATCTTTTCGTCGAGCAGGTTCAGGCACAGGGTCAGGGGGTAATGGGTGGTTTCCTTCATCTCGAAGGAATTCACCGACAGGGTCCCCCTTTTCTCCCCGAGACGCCGGGAGAGCGGGTAATTCTCCACCACTACCACGGCGTCGAAAAGCGGAGCCTGTTGGCGGGCCATGGGGCTGTAGGCTTTAATGTCCACCAGGGGGGTGCTTTCGAACTCCGTTCTTTCATGGAGGTCCCCGTCGATCTTTTCCAGCAGGGTGCTCACGGGTTCATCCGGTTGAGCCGTCACACGCAGCGGTACGGTATTGATAAACAAACCCACCATGTTCTCGATTCCCCGGATACCTGCGTTCCTCCCGGAGACCGTGGTACCTATCACCACATCGTCGCAATCGTTAAAGACCTGGAGCAGCACGCCGAAGGCGGTATAAAGCAGGCCCGCGAGAGTCGTTTTGCGGTCCCGTACAAAGGTTTCCAGTTTGAATTTAAAAGAAGAATCCAGAACCGGTGAAACCGGTTCCGTTCCCGGGCCGGACAACTCGTTTACGGACAGGTCCGGGATTTCCGTGGGGGTATGGAAACGGTCCAGGTATGTGCTCCAGAAGGTTTCCGCCCGGGGTTTATCGAGATTTTGAATCCAGGTCACATAATCTTTAAAGGGAGTTTTGGCCGCCGTTTCCGCCGTTTCCGCCGTTTCCGGGGACAGGCCGGAAACGGCCGCGTTGTAGAGTTCGAAAAATTCATTTAATATAACACCGCTGCTCCAGCCGTCATAGATAATATGGTGGTTATTGATGCACATGGACCAGTGCCCCGGTTCCATGCAACACAGCAGGATGCGCAGCGGCACATCCGTCAAACGGAACCCCCGGTCCCTGTCCGCCTGTTTCAACGCTGCCAGGGCGGCGGGTTTTTCACGGTCCGGCATACCGGTAAGATCATGGAAGACGATATCCGGTTTATGGTGTTTTTTTACCACCCGAACCGGGTGTTTCATTTTTTCCCAACGGAAAAAACATCGCAGCATCTCATTGCGGTCGACTACGATTTGCCATGCGGTCTCGAATGATTCCCTGGCAATGTCGCCCTCTATTTCCAGGCTCAATTGTTCAAAATAAAAGTCGCTTCCGGGGTTTTTTAGATAGTGAAAAAGCATCCCTTCTTGCATGGGGGTCAGGGAAGTAATATCCTGGATATTTTGCCTGTCTATTGGTTTCATTCGAATCACCTTATCCTTTTCCCGGGGATTCAGGGGGAATTAATACTTTCGATAGAAGCGTTTTTGAAAGTATGATTATACCATAGAAGTTAAGAAATGTGAAATCCGTGTCTTCCGTGTGTTCGTGATGGCGTGGGCTATTCAATTAACATTAAATCTTTATAGTCGGTGCAAAACTCTTTGCGCTCACAATCCACACAATGCTTGCCCATCCAGATCAAATCGAACTGCTCCATTATTCGCCCCACCAACTCCGGGTCGGTGGTAATAAAACCGGATTCAAAATTTCGCCGTTTAGTACTCTTCGCTCCCATTCCGGCACCGGTCAGGTTGGCACTGCCGGAATAAGCAACCCTCCCATCCACCACCACGGTCTTAAAATGAACGCGGGGACACAAAACCCGCTCCATACCGTCGATCAAATTGGGGTAACGGTCGAAATCCTTCCGAAACGCCGGTCCCGGCTCTTTGGCATGAAGCAGCCGAACGGCCACCCCACGCTCCACCAGACCGGAAAGGACCTCGAGAAACGGGACCATGCGCTTTCCCTTGTGTACATAAAGGTCTTTCAAATCAGAGGTCCCCAACCAGAGAAACTCCCGCGCGGTACTCACCGCGTCACGGATGACCCGCTCGTAAATCTCTTTGTCTGTTATAAATTCCGTCTGCGACATAATATTGCCTTCGGCGACCGGGGGCTCTTTTGCTTCTCCTTTTCATTTAGCCACAAAGGCACGAAAACACAAATTTGTGTTTTTGTTTCCCGGTGGCAAGTAATAATATATTATTCCATATCTGCCGTTTTTTTTCAATCCATGACTTTTTTTTGAGAAATAAGTATGGTATCATATTATTTCAATCGGTAAACCTGATCTTTAAAAGTGGAGTAATACATTGATGAACAAGGTAATTTTTTTAGTGCTATTTGTAATCGCCGCGTCCTGCCTGCCGGCAAATGAAAATAAGGCCGTGGATATCTCTTTTATCGACGAACGGGTCAAGATCGACGGGCAGTTGGATGAAGATTTTTATAACCGTTTAAACCCCTCGGACGATTTTTACCAATATCACCCGAAAAACGGTGAGAGGGCCACCTTCAAAACGCAGGTATACACCTTTTACGATAGGAAAAACATCTATTTCGCCTTCCGGTGCCTCGACGAAAAACCCGGGGACATCTCCGCCGATATCACTCCTTTCGGTGATTATGAAAATAACGATGAGATCAGGGTCTATATCGATACCTTTCGCGATAAACAGACCTATAAAGAGTTCGCCGTCAATCCCAAAGGCGTTAAAGACGGCGAAGAGACCGTGTGGGATGCCGATGCCCGCATAACCGCTTCCGGCTGGGAAGCCGAATTTAAAATCCCCTTCAAATCCCTTCGATTTCCCGTTAACACCATCCAGCAGTGGGGACTCAATTTCAGACGTATTATCTTCCGGTTGAATGAAACCTGCTATTGGACAAATGTTGAAAGGGATAAATTAAAAATTTTCGGCGATACCTTCGGCCGATTGAAAGGCATCCGGGATATCAAGGGCGGAAAAAACATCGAGATTTTCCCTTATGCCGGGTACCGGAACTCCGTATCCGGCGATATCAAGAACGATAAATTCGCCTATGGCCTGGATTTGAAATACGGGATTACTTCCAACCTGACCCTGGACCTTACCTCTTCCCCCGATTATTCCGAAGTCGAATCCGACCCGTTTTTCTATCAACTGGACCCCTTCGAACACGACCTGCAAGAGAACAGGCCCTTTTATAACGAAAGCAGCGGTTATTTTAGTACCGACTTCCGGTTGTTTTACTCCCGGAGAATTACCGACCCTACCCTGGCCGCCAAAGTCACGGGCAGGGAAAACGGTTTTTCCATCGGGGCGCTGCTGGCAAAAAACAACCGGCAGGGCGATAATCGTTACCACGGCGTTTTCCGCTTAAAAAAAGACATTTTCCGGCTCTCCTATGTGGGCGTGATCTACTCCTCCGTCGAAGCCAAAGATAACTGGAACCGGAATGCCGGTGTCGATTTTTATCTTCGGTTCAAAGACAATTACAGGCTGTCCGGGATGGCCGCGTTTTCCTTTAATAAAGATATGCCCGATTCCCGGAATGGAATGTACCGTTTGTATTTCGCCCGGTCCGTGGATAAGGGGTTTTCATTTGTCACCCAGTATACCCGGGTCGATCCCGATGTCTATGTGCCCGCTGGGTATGTGACCAAAGTCGATTATCAAAAACTCCTGGCCATCGGGAAATACAGTTTCAGGTGGGAAGGAAAATGGCTGGAAAAACTGAGTTTCCTTGTGTGGAAAGTGAACGAGGCGGCGGTAGAACATCATTTAGAAACAGAAGACACGTGTGTACTGGTGACTGAACTCATAACCAAAAACCGTTTTAACTTTGTGCTCTCCTACTCTTTCGGAAACGTCCGGGCCCAGGTCCTGGACAGGAGCTATAACCTGGTCTGGCTGGATAGATCATTCTCCCATAAGCTGTACAACGCCGAACTCTATTACAACGGAAGCCGCGGGATACAGTTCGGACTCGCCGCGTACACCATTCATGATTATGTGTATAATGAGAATTATACCGAGGCCAAAAAAGGGATATTTACAATCGTGACCCTGTGGACAAATTTCAAGATCTCCCCCCAACTGCAATTGAAATTTAATTTTGAACGGAATTTCAACAAATCCACGGACAATACCATCCGGTTCAGCGGGAACCTGGTCTCCTCTTCCTTAAACTACCAGGTCGGTAAACGGCTTTCCACCTTTGTTAAATTCCAATACGACTCACATTTGCAGCGGTTCCAGTATGATTTCCTCGTGGGTTATGAACCCGCCAACGTGAGTAAACTCTATTTTTCCATAAAGAACTACTCGGAAGACCGTTTCAAACTTTTTGAACCCGATGCCCGGAGCCTGGCCTTCAAAGTATCCTACCTGTTCAGGCTGTGAAAGGGGTAAAGGGTAAAGGGTAAGGGGTAAGGAAAAACGGTTTTGTTTTTTTAGTGGAAATGGTAAAATAGGGAAGAGGAGATTTTGAAATGAAAGAGAAAACTATTTTTTTATTGGTTTCGGTTTTTTTAGTGTTTTCAGGTGGGTGCGGCGGAAGTGTGGACATCACCAGGGACTTTGCCATGATGGAGAACGGCCGGGAGTACCGTGTGCTGCTGGACAAGCCCGTGGGGAGTATCCGGGAACAAGACGTTGGTTTTTCCACATCTTACGATTACAAGATCACCTTTCCCCTGAAAAAGTTCAACCCCATGAAAGCCCGGGGTTTCGAATTGACCGTTGACCCGGAAGTCGTTGAGACCGGGGAAGTGATGACCTCCAGGGCCGGGGATGATAACCATAAGTTCAGGATAAACTATTATCCCTCGATGGGCCATAAATTAAGCGAGGGGATTCTCCTGGCTTACTCATCGGGAATGGAATCGGGCAGTTTGAATGTGCGTTTCGACGTACTTGAACCGAGAATCGGGGGCAGGGTGAAGGGTAAGATTCTTAGTGCCGTTTTGTACGGTTATTATGAGGCCGTCGATACCGCGGAGATAACGAAACCGGACCCGCCTAAAAAACTGGAAATTTATAATTTCCCTTTCGATACGGTTTTTGAGCGTTCTATATTTTAAACATTCTAAACATTCTAAACAAAACGGAGGAATAATGGCGGAAGATACCATTTATCTCATTGCAGCATTTTCCAGTCGAAACGATAACCGGTTCTCAACCTTGCGACGTAAACACATTAAATTCCGGTGGAGTTTCCATGTGTTTTTTAACCGCGCAGAGATTTGCCGCTTGGATGACGGCGTTTTTGTACTTTTCCGGGAAAGAGGCCGGTAATTTGATCTCCATGTTTACCTTTTTCACCATCCGGGTATTGGGGTCCACGTCATGGCCCTGGATAATCTCGATTCCTTCCGTATCGATTCCCCGGTTCTGGCAAAAGCCCAGTACGAATATACCGGCGCAGGTGCCCAGGGACGCCAGGAAGAGTTCGAATGGGGCGGGGGCAGTGCCTTCCCCACCGGCATAAGAGGGCTGGTCTGTTTTGTGTGTAAAGTCTTTAAAGTCCGCATAAACTTTTTTCCCACCGGGAAAATAAACCTTCATTTCATTCATAGTCTACCTCCAATTATAGTGTAATTGTATACCATTATAAGAGAGATCGCAAGATATCGAAAAATAGAGATTTGAGGTGTTGTGTGTAACATAGGAAATAACACAACCGTGCAAAAAGGCTCCCCGCGCCGCGGGGTTGGGTGGGATGGTTGATGAATTAACAGCTCACCATGCTCCCGTCACGGTTCAGGTACAAAATTAATCAACAGTTACAAGTAAATCTATCACATGTAAGACCAACACACGTAACGCAAGTAATTAAAGTACAGTCAAGTTCTGTTACTGTTACTTCTGTAGGGCGACAGTCGGTATTAAACCCTGACACTCCCCCCCTGACTTTACCCAATTGAACATTGCTCAAGTTGGCAATGGTTTTCTTGTTTAACGCTAACTTTACGCCAAATTTTTTAGTTTTCATTTTTACCTCCGGGTGAATTTAAAATTTGAGCTTACATTATCAGATTTTTATTGTCAAGCTTTTTAAGAAAATTTTATGATGGGAAAGGGGACAGGCCAGTTTTGTCGCCCAATACCAGTGAAGGTTTTTCGCCCGTACCCATGGAAGAACTGGAAGTGCAAATGAACCTCCGGCCTCTAAAAATAAACCCTTCTTTTTTAAGCCTCAGTGCCGGTCTGAAACTAAAATTGTAAATCCACGCGCCGTTAATTCTGGCGTAGGGGGGCAAGGAGAAAGGGAAAAAAGGTGAAAAAAGGCAACAGGCACGAAGGCCCTTTTAAATTCTAAACCGGGTGTCGATGTTTGAACATCTATCTGTACACGGTCTTTAAAAACGGTAACTTCAGTTGCAAGCACCTCATCCACGGATGTCATCGATGCTGTATACAAACCGACTTGTAAAAGTGCACCAAGCAATTTCCGTACATTCCCGGGGGTAGCCTGAATAAGAATATCAAGATCGAAAGTTGCTCTCGGGACACCGTACAAAACCGCTGCAATGCCACCGATTACCAGGTACTTTACCTTATGCTCTTTCAAGCACTTGAACACGTCCTGTAAACGATTTAACATCTCTCTTCTCTACAATCCCAGGATTGTTTTCCAAAATCATGTCCGTAAACATACACAGCATTTCCATCCGCTCGGAAATCGGAAGCGATCGAAACCAACGGGCTTTCGATTCCATGGTCTCTTCTTCAAATCCATGGGAAACCTCCTCTTTCATTCGCATTCGACACTCCTTTTAACGATTTCCTCAAAACGTCTCGATATGTGAACAGTTCGTTCCATAATCTTATTCTACCATACTTTCGATTTTTTTTCACTCTCTTATTCAAATGAAAATACCGGAACGGGCGGGAAAGGGGACGGACCAATTTGGCGACAACACCTTCCAAATGGCTGCGTAAGCCGTGAATAACGGGGCGGGGAAGTTAGGAGATAGAGGTTTGAGATGGAGTGAACGAATAGGCTGACCCCGGGGTCGCGCAAAAAAAAAATTTTTTTTATTGACATTATCAATTTAATCTACTATAACCCGGTCCAGTTTAAAATGAAGAGGAAAAAATGGGAGATGAGTCTTCAATGTTAAGAGAAATTGAGACTCGATACCTGTAAAAAAATTTAGGAGGTGGTAATATGTGCGATGCACGAAACCCTTTGTTTTGTATCATTCCACCCCATATGGCGGAGAAAATGGTGGAAAAGGGAAGTCCGAAAGTACGGCAGGCCGCGCTTAAAGAGATGCAAAAGGCAAACCTGCTCCGTATGAACCGGTCGTTGATCCATGAGGGTCTGGTCCAGGTTAAAGCCATGGCGAAGCCCGGGAAGGATAATTATACCCACGAACTGACCCGGAGGGTATACGATGCGAAAAATGAGGAAACTCTTCCCGGTGTGTTGGTTCGTAAAGAAGGCGATCCGCCGTCGACGGATGTTGCCGTCAATGAGGCCTATGACGCTGCCGGGGATACGTACAATCTCTACAACGACGAATACGGCCGGAACTCCATCGATGACCAGGGAATGATCATCGATCAAACGGTTCACTACGATGTAGAGTACAACAATGCATTTTGGAACGGGGAACAAATGGTCTACGGGGACGGCGATGGAGAAATTTTCACAAGGTTTACCATCGACGTCGATGTGATCGGTCATGAGTTGACCCATGGGGTCACTCAACATGAGGCGGCGCTGCGTTACCGGTATCAAAGCGGTGCCCTGAATGAATCCTTTTCCGATGTATTCGGTTCGTTGATCAAGCAGCGGCGGTTGAACCAGGAAGCAAAAAATGCCGACTGGTTGATCGGGGAAAACGTTTTGATCGGGGAAAATTATGCGTTACGGTCAATGAAAGCACCGGGAACGGCTTATGTCGATCATCCGGTTCTCGGTACGGATCCTCAACCTGCGACAATGGATGACTACTTGAATGCTCAACCCTGGTATGACAATGGTGGTGTCCACATCAATTCGGGTATTCCAAATCATGCCTTTTACCTGGCTGCAATGGCTATCGGCGGCTATGCATGGAAAAAGGCCGGTTTGATCTGGTATCGAACACTTTGCGATAAACTCACCAGGAAATCAAATTTCCAAAATGCAGCACTGGCAACCATAAAAGTTGCAAGGGAAGAATTTGGCGCCGGCAGCCTCGAAGAAAAGGCTGTCGATAAAGCGTGGAAAACAGTTAAAGTCATATAGTTTCCATACTGATTTATGGGGGGTGGGGTTAAAGGGAAAATTCCTTTAACCTCGCCTTTTATTATCGTTCCTTGTGTCTTTGCCGTTGAAAATTCCCATGCAATGGGATACAATTGATGAGGAAACCAGGTATAAAGGTGTTAGCATGAAGATTAAATTTCGACAATCCGGGGGTTTTGCCGGTATGGTTAAGTCCATCGAAGTTGAGCGTAAAGATCTCTCCGATGAGGAGTTTGGTGCTTTGAAGTCAATGGTGGATCAGGCGAAGTTTTTCGATCTCCCCGAACCTGCTCCGCATACGCAGCATACGATGCCTGACATGGAGCAATATTCCATATCCATCGAATCGGGGGGTCAAACGCGTGAGATGCACTTAACCAAATCCACCGTTCCGAAGGAACTCAAACCGTTGATCAAGTATATGGCCGGAAAGGCCAAATATGAAAAAAGATAGGGTTTAGGAAACAGGCCGGTTGTGCCGGGCCGGTTGGCCGGCCTTAATACATTTCTTCTTGTCCTTTTTCATGTTTCCGGTCTTACTTTGCCTGACCTCCATGTAATATAGGGAGTATAGAATTAAATGGAGGTTAACGAATGAAAAAGATATTTTTGATTTTATTGCTCGTTGTTCTTTTGTTTGTTTTAAGTCCCTTTGCCTCTGCATCCAAAGTCGGGGACCTGGTCGATGTGATAAAACCCGCAGCCCTTGCAGTGGACGGAAACCGTTTGTATATTACCGAAGGAACCGCGTTCCATATCTATTCGCTGAACCCTTTCAAATACCTTAAAAAAACCGGTACCAAAGGCGAAGGACCCGGGGAATTTAAAAATACCCCCTATGTGAACGTGCTCCCGGACCACCTGTTTATCAACAACCCCGGGAAGATCATGCTCTTTTCAAAGGACGGCGCCTTTCAAAAAGAAACCCGGCTTCCCTTCCACTACTTCTATTTTAACTACCCTTTGCTCCCCGTAAACCAAAACTATGCCTGTTTCCAAATAAAATTCAACCGGGAGACGAAGAAAGTGGGTTTCGAAGGGAAGATATACGGTGCGGATTTCGGCCTGTTGAAGTCCTTTGCGGTTGTAGATTCGCCCTATTTGCCGCCCCCGCCGCCGCCGGGTTCAAAACCGGCAAATAAAACCGATTACAATGTTATCGAGGAAAACCTGGAGTTTACCGCTGCCGCCGGTAAGATATTCCTGGCGGACTCTCGAAAAGGTTTCTTTATCGCCGTTTTCGATCACAACGGGAACCCCCTCTATGAAATAAACCATAAATACAAAAAAATAAAGGTCCCCTCCGACTTTGAAGAAAACTACATGAAGGAATTAAAGAAGTCGGCCGGATGGGAACGCTTGAATATCCTTTACAATTTTATTTTCAGGGAATACTACCCCCCTTTTTTCTCCATCAAAGTCAAAGACGGCAAAATATTTGCCCTTACTTATGAGAAAAAACAGGGAAAACACGAAGTGGTGGTAATGGACCTGGAAGGTAAGGAATTGAACCGTTCCTTTGCCTTCCCCCCGGACCCGATGGAAAGACAGGTACACGGGTTTCCCCTCTACAGTACGTCCTATGACATTTCCGAAGGCAGCATCTATTACCTGGTCGAGAACGAAGACACCGAAACCTGGGAACTCCACCGCGAAAAGTTCCTGAAGTGAAATAAAGAAAAGGGACAGGGAAGTTTGAAGTTGCCCTCCATGAACTATGTAATTTTAGCCACAAAGGCACTAAGGCACAACGCTTTTTTTATTTTTACCTTTGTGTCTTCGTGTCTTAGTGGCTAATTTCATAATAGAGAAGTCTGAGCTTATTCTTCTTTCCCTTTCTTCGGGCGTTTCGGGGGTGTCCATTCTTCGCCCAGGATGTATTTCTGCATCCACCGGATCTCCTCCACGTCCCGTACCCTCTGGTGACGGGGCTCGCGGAAACCGTGCCTCTCCCGGGGGAACCGGATATAACGGACGGTTTTCCCCTGGTCTTTCAGGGCGGTAAAAAACATCATGCTCTGCGGTTCGGTGTCGGTGAGATCGTTCATGCCGTGCAGCAGCAAGGTCGGCGTGGTGACGTTTTTTACATGGGTAAGCGCGGACTGATGCCGATAAGCTTCCGGGTTGTCCCAGGGTGTACCGCCGATGTGCCAGAGACGGACATCGTGATTAAAACCCGGGCCGTATTCGGACGTCCAGTCATAAACACCGGCCCCGATGGACGCGGCTTTAAAACGTTGGGTTTGGGTAATGGTCCAGCCCCCCAAAATTCCGCCGTAACTCCATCCCCGCAGTCCCATCCGGTCTTTATCGGCGATTCCCCGTTCGATCAACGTCTCGACACCGTTTATGAGGTCCCGATAATCCCCTTTCCCGATACCGTCGTTTTTCTCCACGGTGTTCCCGAGGCGAAGCGCATCGGTATACCCGCTGCTGCCCCGGACATTGGGGGACAACTGCACGTACCCGAGCCCGGCGTAGATGTGGTATTTGGCATCGAAACGGTTGGTGAAACATCCGGCGGGTCCACCGTGAATATGAACGATCAAAGGGAGCGGTTTCTTCTCCTTGTTATCGGAGTATCCCGGCGGCAGGTGCAGGAGTCCTTCGATGCGGTAGTCATTGATGCTGTCCCATTGAATAAGTTTCATCTCCGCCAGGGAGATATCTTCCCTGATCCGGGGATTGGCGTCGGTGAGGCGGACGGGGTTGAATTTTTTGATGTCCGATGCGTATATATCCTCGGGGGTTTTATAATCGGTGAAGGTATAAACCATTCGTTCCCGGTCGTTGGACATGGAATGGAACTGGAATATACCGTTAAAATCAGTGAGCCGGTCGTATGCGCCGGAAGCGATATCCAGTTGGAAAAGATTGGAAACGGTACCCTGTTGGCCGTTAAAATAAAGGCTTTTACTGTCCGGGAGCCAGACGATGCCCCCGATCTCGCCTTCAAATTCTTGTGATACCACGCGGTACGTCTTTGTAACCGGGTCCATGAGGAATATCTTTGTATTGGTATTGGTCCATCTTTCGGCGTCCGGTGCCGTGAATAGGAAATGTTTGCCGTCGGGGGCCCAGAGGAGAGCGTCTTCCGGGATTTTATTGTCCGTTAAACGATGGAATGCTTTACTTTCCACCTCCAGTAAATAAATTTCGGATAAGTACCGGGTGTTCCTGCGGTTGTCATACCGGGCGGAAAAGATAATGTGTTTGGAATCCGGGGAAACATCGAATTCGGAAACGAAGAATTTCTCCGATGTGAGTTTTGTTTCTTTTTTGGATTCCAGGTCGATTTGCAGGATATTGCTCCATTTGCCTTCGTTTTGTCCGTGGGGGCCTTCGTCCACCATGAAGGCGTCGTCTCCCTTTTTATATTCTTTTTCCTCTTCCTTAGTGCGGGGTTCATCGGCGATGAAGACGATTTTTTTGGAATCCTTCGCCCACTTGAAGTATTTAATGCCCGGTTTGTGTTCCGTTAACCGGACGGCTTCGCCGCCGGTGGTGCGCATGAGGAAGAGCTGCTGCTCTTTTTTTTGTTTTCTAAGAAAAGCAAGGTACAAACCGTCCGGGGAGAATTGAAACGAGCTTCCGCCTTCTTTCCCGATATACTGGAAGGCTTCTCCGCCGGTGGAAGGGACCATAAAATACGTTTTATTGCGTTTGTTTTTATCCCAGTCCAGTTCGGATTTGGAGAAAAAGACCCATTTCCCATCCGGTGAAATGTCTACGTCTCCGATTCCCACCATATCCAGGGCGTCGTCCACGGTCATGGCACGGCGTTTAACCTCTTCGGCCGCCGGAAGCAAAGTGAGAAACACCAAAATGAGGGTTATTATTGTCATGAAAATCTTTTTATTCATAATCGCTTGTCTCCTATTCAGAATTTCTTACCTCAGAGTAATAATTGTAGCAGGATGCACCGATTTTTGCAACCGGTTTTGTACGGTTGACAAAATAGGTAGTTTGTAGCATAATTGGGAATGGAAGGAAAAACAATGCGAGTACCTAAAGAACAGTTGGATTTTTTAAAACGACAGATATTATCCAGGGCTAATAGTGCAAAAGTGTATCTCTTCGGCTCAAGAGCGGATGACAACCGGAAAGGAGGAGATGTCGATATATTGATACTCAGCAGCAGCAAGTTGTCTTTCAACGATAAAACCCGTATCAAGTATGCATTTTTTGAAAAATATGGGGAGCAAAAACTGGACCTGGTCAATTTTAAGTTCGATGAGAACTCCAATTTCAAAGAACTGGCATTGATGGATGCAATCGAACTATGATGAACAAAATGATCGATAGTATTAAAAAGTATATAGATATTAAGCAGTTGACAATGATAGAAGAGTAATTTTAAGATTCCCCGGAACGACCATGAAGAAAATAATATTCATCGGTGAATTTGCATTACTTGCCGCCGGAGCCGTAGTGCTGTTTCTCGTTCTTTCGTCGAACACGGGCAAAACGGTCAATCCTAATTTGATGACGGCAGTCAAAACGTTCGATTACCCGGGAAATGCGGGGACCCGGTTCAAAAGCCTGTTGGAAAAAAACGGCCTGGACAAAATCTTCAAAAAAGATATCGTTAACACCCTTTACCAAAACCCGGGAGAAAAATGGAGCGGCCGTGTCAAATACTCCGGCGTCAGTTACCACGCCCTCTTTGCAGTGGATAATTCCACCATCACCTTCAAACTGAAACAATTGGACGCCCGGGCCCTGTCGTTCTCGATCTTTAACCCCGGGGACTCCCGGATGTTATACAAGGTAACGGTGAAAAACGGTAACCGCGGGGATGTTCTTTACAAAGAATTCCTTGATAAAAAAACGGTCCTTGTGAAAAAGGTGAAATTTCCCCGGGCGTACAACGGCGAAACACAAATTATCCTGGAGACACAAGGCAAAGGGGTCGGCGCCTGGCTGAATCCCATGCTGAACGTTCAAAAGAAAAACCCGAAGGTATTCATCGTGATCGTCCTGGATACGCTGCGGTACGACCATACCTCGCTTTACGGGTATTCCCGAAAGACCACCCCGGTGCTGGACGGCCTCGGCCGCGAGGCCGTGGTGTTTCGTGATGCCTATTCCACCACTTCCTGGACCCTCCCGGCCCATGTCTCCCTCTTCAGCGGCAAGGACCCGGATGAACACGGCGTGGTCACCCCCACGGACAACATCCCCGGGAAATACCCGCTGGTTTCGGAGGTCTTCCAACAAAACGGTTATGTGACCGCCGCGTTTACCGGCGGCGGGTTTATCGAGGACAGCTTCGGTTTTTACAGGGGATTCCAGCTCTATTCCAATAATCCCGGCAGTGTGTTCAGTAAAAACTCGGCCGAACGGGTGTTCGACCATTTTAAAAACTATATCGACCGGTTCCCCGGGAACGACCTCTTTGTCTTTCTTCACACCTACCAGTGCCACGCGCCTTACAAAGCCCCCCATGACTATATCGATCAAATCGATAAAGGGCTTAAGGCGAATATGAAAGGGATCAAGAACTTCATCGGGGGCAACCGCGAGTATTTTAAATCCATCGAGCCGGCGGACCGTCAATTAATGATCGATCTGTACGACGCCTCCATCCTCTACTGCGATAAGGCGCTGGTGGGCGGTGTGGTGAATTATTTAAAGGAAAAAGGACTGTACGACGACACCATGCTGGTGGTGCTCAGCGACCACGGCGAAGAATTCTACGACCACCACAGTTGGGAGCACGGTCATTCCCTTTACAGGGAACTTATCCAGGTCCCCCTGCTGATCAAATACCCCCGGGGCCGTAAAAAAGGAAAGGACAACGCACTGGTGTCCATCACGGATATCCCGGGTCTCATGCTGAAGGAGAGCGGTCTTGCTTACGATAAAACGGTCTTCAGGAACGAGATTGGCCGGGAGAATCGTGTGCTGCCCGTACTTTTACCGCTTTCGCCCATTATCGGGGAGTTTCCACCCAAAGTCTCTTTCGTGGACAACAACTTTCATTTTATTTTTAATATTTTCGATAAGAAAAAGCAGGCGTTTTTCGATCCCCCACCCCCGGCGCCCCGGGACATCGAGCTTTATGAAAAAAAGGATTATCTCGAAAGGACCAACCTTGCCGGGAAAAGAAGGCACATCGTGGATCGTTTCGCGAAACTCATGGACGATTATTTAAAACGGGTAAAGGGCGCAAAAATGGAAACGTTCAAACTGAACAAGGAGTTGGAAGAGAAATTAAAATCCCTCGGCTATCTCGGGGGGAAGTAAAATAAGTGCTGATAAATTTAATAGAGTGAGGCTCGTATGAAACAAAAAAATGTCGTGTTATTGTTGGTAATCGCTTTTGTGATAATGTTTTTTGCTCAATCCTGTTCCAATGAAGAGTGTGAAGAAACCACCTCCGTGTCCGAAGATACGGGGTGGAAAGAAGTACTACTAAAAGATCGCCGGGAGAAAGACGAGTATTACAAAAAATTCCCCGACTCTCCCATGGCGCGGTGTAAACGCCTGGTCGTACTCCCGGACCGGGGAGAGACCTTCGTGCTGGAAAAAGAAAACGATGTGGTTCTCACAAAGGAAAAGGAGCCCGGTGTTAAATTTTCCGTTGTAAACGAAGGAGAGCAGTGGTCCTGGAACAGTCTCGCCGAAGGCGTAACCTGCACCGCCGGGGATAAACCGGTGGGACCCGGCACCCCTATGCCGTCCCGGGTCACCTTTAAATTGGACCGTTGCATATTGAGTACTTATGTTATGAAAGACCGGGTCCTTTTAATGGTCCACGACCCGGAACGGCCGGAATTCAAGCACTTCTCCCACCTTTACTATTTCCCACCGGATCCCGGGTACAACGTTCCCGCGGTGATGGAAATATTCCCCACCATCGAGACTTTTAAAGTTCTCACCAGTCAGAACGAAGAGAAAATCTATCACCGTTACGCCCGTATAAAATTCAGTATAGATGGAAAACCCTGTCAATTGACCGCCTTTAAATTCACGATGGAAAAAAACGACCCCGATTCCAAAATTTTATTTATTCCTTTCAGCGATGCCACAAGCGGTAATGAAACCTACGAGGCGGGCCGGTTCCTGGACATCCATGAACCGAAGGATAAGGAATTCACCCTGGATTTCAATCGTTGTTACAATCCGCTGTGCAATTATTCCCCCGGTTTCAACTGCCCCATCCCGCCCCTGGAAAACCACCTGGAAGTGGCCATAAAAGCAGGGGAAAAAGCATACCCGCATTAAAACCAGTGCCGTGTCAAACCTCAATTAACGGATTAATGCGGTTAAATATTTTACCGGAAAATGCCGGGATTTGGGAGCTAAGTTCTTATTCTTATTGAATTTTTCTCTATTTTCGTATAGAATATAATTTTAGCGGCAAATGCTCGAGTAAACGTGCCGATACAACGGAGGCCCAAATGCAGCATCGACCATCCATTCTCGTTGTCGAAGACGAAGCTCCGATGAGAGACCTGATCAAGAAAATACTCAGGAAAAAGGACTATGCCGTTAGTGAAGCCAAATCCGTGGCCACCGCCCACAGTCAATTAAAAGAAAAAACCTTTGACCTGATATTGATGGATTTGACACTTCCCGACGGTTGGGGACTGGATATCCTGGATCAAATTTCCGAAGAGTATCGCAACCGGGTCATTATCGTTTCCGGGACCGGCACCGTCGATATGGCCGTCGAAGCCATGAGAAAAGGGGCCTACGACTTTTTGACCAAACCCCTGGATTTCAAAGTGCTCCTGGTGACAGTAAAAAAGGCCCTGGAAGTAAACCGGAAACTGGATGATTTCCGGATATTAAAGGACAAACTGAGTGACCGGTCGCGAATCGATAGGATTGTTTCCCGGAGCCGGAATATGGGGGAAGTGATCAAAAAAGCCACCGAATGCGCCCTGTCCAACAAAACGATTTTGATCACCGGTGAAACCGGGACGGGGAAAGAACTTATTGCCCGTGCCATCCACCATGCATCGGAACGAAAACAAAACCCGTTTATTACGGTAAACTGTTCCGCCATTCCCATCAACCTGGCGGAATCCGAATTGTTCGGGTTCGACAAGGGGGCGTTTACCGGAGCGGATAAAGCCTATCCCGGGAAATTTTTCCTGGCGGACAGGGGTACTATATTTCTCGATGAGATCGGGGACCTTCACCCGGAGATACAGCCCAAGCTGCTGAGGGTCCTGGAATCCGGCGAAATATTTGCCCTGAAAAGTACCAAACCCAAACATCTCGATATCCGTGTGATCGCCGCTACCAACAGGGACCTGAAGAACCATAACGGCGAGGAAAGCCAGTTCCGGCAGGATCTATACTACCGTATCCAGCAGGTGGAGATACATATCCCGCCGCTGAGACAGCGGAAAGCCGATATTATCCCTTTGGTGGAGTATTTTATTTCCGTTAACAATATTACCTGTTCCAGGCAGATAATCGGCATCGACAAAGAGGCCCGGGACTTACTGCTCCGGTACCAGTGGCCCGGGAATGTACGAGAATTGAAAAATACCGTCGAAGAGATCATGGCCTTTGCCGCGGGCGATAAGATCAAGGTGGAACATTTACCCTCGCGGTTGTTAAAACACCAGGATATGACCGTGCCCGAGGGGGCGGTCATGTCGCTCCGGGAACTTGAAAAGAAATATATCCTGAGGATATTGAATCTCACCCGGTTTAACATCCAGAAAACCGCCCGGTTACTGGGCATCGGGCGCCCCGCCCTTTACCGCAAAATTGAAAAATACAAGCTCAAAAAGATAAAATAAACAATTTTCAATTTCCTTTTAACCTTGCATTTTAACTTGCATTTTAAAACGATTTATCCTAAACTTATACCCTTAATGAAAAAATGAGCCACAGACTTACACAGACTTACACAGACTTACACGGACTAAAACCGGGTTCTTTTAATAGTCTTGTGTTAAGTCTGTGTAAGTCTGTGGCTTAAATTAGAAGAAGGAGTATTTATGAAGTTAGATGACATAATCATTTCAAGAGCCATTATCGAGACCTTTAACAAAAAATTACTCGATGCCCTGGATGTGGATGTCGCCCTGGTGGGGGCGGGACCCGCCAACCTGGTTTGCGGGACGCTGTTGGGACAAAAGGGCATAAAAACGGTATTGTTCGAATCCAAACTGGCGCCCGGCGGCGGGATGTGGGGCGGCGGGATGATGTTCAACGAGATCGTGGTGCAGGAATCCGCCCTGCCCCTCCTGGAACAAATGAACATTAATTATTCTCGATTCACCGGCGGATATTATACCGCCGACAGTGTGGAGTCCGTGGGTACCCTGGTTTCCAATTGCGTGAAAGCCGGTACCACGATCTTTAACCTGGTGAAAGCGGTGGATGTTATGTTCAGGGAAGGGGAGGGGACGGAAGAGAAGCGGGTGAACGGGTTGGTGCTGCAGTGGACGCCGGTGGAGCATACGGGTTTGCACGTGGACCCTCTCACCATGCGGGCCAAATACGTAGTGGACGGCACCGGTCATCCCTCGGAGGTCTGTCAACTGGTGGCACGGAAAATGGGTGCGAAACTGGATACCCGCACCGGCGGTGTGGTGGGTGAGATGTCCATGTGGGCCGACCGCGGGGAAGAGTTGACCCTTGAAAATTCCGGGGAGATCTATCCCGGTCTGTATGTCCTTGGAATGGCGGCCAATGCATCCAAAGGCGCGCCGAGGATGGGACCCGTTTTTGGCGGCATGATCCTCTCCGGCCAAAAAATTGCCGAAGAATTGATTAAGCGGTTGAAATAATGGAAAAACGGTTCTGTCATTTTTGCGGTGGGGGGCTGACGGGTAAATTCATCGAAAACCAAAGCCGCCTGTTCTGTGACGCCTGCGGCGTCCCTATTTACGAGAACCCCATCCCCGCCACAGCGGCCGTGGTAATGAATGAAGCCGGCGAGGTCCTGCTGGTAAAACGTAAAGTGGAACCCAAAGCCGGCGAATGGTGTTTGCCGGGCGGTTTCGTGGAATTGCACGAAGACCCCGAAGAGGCCTGCCTGAGGGAATTGAAAGAGGAAACCGCCCTGGACGGCGAGATTCACCGGTGGGCCGGGAACATCATTAGCGAAAGTCCGGTTTACAAGTCGGTGTTGATCCTGGGGTACAGTATAAAAAACGCGCATGGCCGATTAAAAGCCGGTGACGACTGTACGGAAGCGGCCTATTTCAAACCGGGCGCGGATACGATGCCCCGTCTTGCTTTCAACAGTCACCGCCGGGTATTGGAAAATGTGCTTACCGGTAAGACGATCGGTAAGACGATCGCCGGGGCCGGGTGGAAACGGACGGTTTCCATGGACCTGAACGATCCCGGTTGTTTCGGCGCTTATGTCATTACCAGCGGCAATCACCTGGAAATGGCCAAAAACGCCTGCAAAGCCGGGGCCAGGGTCCTCCAGTACAGGGACAAGCAGGCTTCACGGGGGGAAATGCTGCGTATCGCCCACCGGATCAGGGCATTAACGGCGCGTTCCAAT
>Ga0210082_1000036_pt1 | contig 27036 bp, 18 predicted proteins | sample White_ThreeSqA_D_2_FD_185592 | JGI IMG/M metagenome (GOLD analysis project Ga0210082, IMG submission 185592) | Wetland microbial communities from the San Francisco Bay, California, USA, that impact long-term carbon sequestration -... | ecosystem: Environmental > Aquatic > Marine > Wetlands ... | reverse complement strand
GAATTAGAAGTTTCGTTCGATGACGGCTTTTATTTCTTCGGCTTTTTCCGCGGAGAAATCGCAGAGGTGAACTTCTTCGACAGTAGAACCGGTCTTCAGGAAGTCGAATATAGCACCGGCGATCTCTTTGATGGCCGGTTCCAGGGGGTAACCGAAAATGCCGGTGGAGATCGATGGCAGGGAAACGGATTTTAATTTTAATTCCGCCGCCAATGCCAATACGCTGGAAACAGCAGAGTGCAGCAGTTGGGCTTCGCCCGCCGAACCGCCCCGCCAGATCGGACCCACGGTGTGCAGGATGTATTTATAGGGTAATGTCCCGGCGGTGGTGTAGGTCGATTTTCCCGTGGGGACCGGGGCTTTTTCATAACTTTCCTCCTGGATATCGGGTCCCCCGGCCCGCGAGATCAGGCCGGCCACGCCGCCGCCGTGGGCCAGGTGTTCATTGGCCGGGTTCACGATGGCATCCACCTTCTCTTCGATGATGGAATTCCGTACCAGCATAAATTTCTTACCGTTTATGTCTCTCTCCATTAAGATCATTATCTCCTCCTTATTTTATTTTTGCTCCTCTTTGAACCGTTCGAATATTTTATCGATACCGGCCATCAACTCTTTTCGAGAGAACGCCTTTTCCAGTTCCTCCCTGGTACACAACGCCGCGATTTCCTTATCTGCGAAAATCAATTCACGGAAACTCCTGTTTTTTGTCCAGGATTCCAGGGCATTCGCCTGGACCAGTTCGTAGACCTTTTGCCGGGGCATGCCCTTATCCAGCAATAACGTTAAGACCTTCTGGGAGAAATAGACCTCGTTGGTAATATCCAGGTTCCGCTTGATGTTTTCCGGGTAGATGTTCAGTCCGTCCACCACGGCGATAATATCCGTTAACATAAACGCCGCCGTGTGAAAGGCATCGGGGAAGATCACGCGTTCCGCCGACGAGTGGGAGATATCGCGTTCATGCCACAGGATATTGTTTTCCATGGCCACCGAGAGGTTACCCCTCAGCAGCCGTGCCAGGCCGGAGATACGTTCGCATTTAACCGGGTTCCGCTTGTGCGGCATGGACGAGGAGCCTTTTTGGCCTTTCGAGAACGGTTCCTCCACTTCCAGTACTTCCGTGCGTTGGAGGTGGCGGATTTCCACCGCTATTTTCTCGATTGCCGAACCCAGGCTTGCCAGGGCGTACATCACTTCCATGTGACGGTCTCTCTGGATGATCTGGGAGGACACCTTGCAGGGCGTCAGGTCCAGTTTTTCCAGTGCCCGTTTCTCTCCTTCCGGGGAGAAATGAATGTACGTGCCCACCGACCCCGAGATCTTCCCCACGGAGATAACCTCCCTTGCCCTCCGCAGCCGTTCGATATTTCGTTTTATTTCTTCGTACCAGATCAAATATTTTACCCCGAAGGTAATGGGTTCGGCATGGATGCCGTGGGTACGGCCGATGGCGACCAGGTCCTTGTAGAGGAAGGCTTTTTTGATGAGGATATCTTTTAAGACTTCGGTTTTTTTAAGAATAATGTCCAGCGACTCTCGGAGCATCAACGAGAGGGCCGTATCGACGATATCGTAGGACGTGATGCCCTTGTGAATGTACGCCGAATCCTTGCCCACGAATTCCTCGACGGAAGTTAAAAAAGCGATGACATCGTGTTTTACTTTTTTTTCGATCTCATCGATGCGTTCCACCTTAAAATCGGCATTCTCTTTAATGTTTTTGAAACTCTCTTCCGGAACATCTCCCCATTCGTACCAGACTTCGGTAATGGCCAGTTCCACATCCAGCCATTTTCGGAACCTGTTTCGACTGCCCCAGACGGCCGCAATATCTTCCATTTCGTATCGTTCGATCATATTTAACTCCTAATTTCAAGTTGAAATTATACGACATCGTGAAATTATTAACAAGTGCACCCTCTCTTACCTTTTTTTTTCTTGTAATTTTTTTCAAATTAAGGTATAGTATAAATTGCAGGAGTTGACATGAGCGACGACAAATTAAAAGAGCTGCAAGATTTAGAAAACGAAACTGGTGGGAAAAAATCGGGCGATCCCGGGGAAGGGCCGCCTTCGGGGCAAGGCAGTGCCGAAGAGTTCGAGACCCGGGAATTAACTCTCGAGGAGATCGAGAAGCTCAAGCTTAAGATGGAGAAGGATAAAACAGGTGAGATCAAAACATCCGAGCTTATCCAGCGAGAGCTGCCCTTTGGAGATTTAAAATCGCCGGAACCCCCGGATGAAATCTTAGACGGTGAGGGTGCCGCTGCCGATGAAACGGTGTTGAAAGTAACCGATGAAATACCGCCTCCCCCCGCGGCACAGTACCCGGAACTGGAAAAGTTCTCGGCGGCCGCGCGTCCATCCTCGAGTCCCATGACCCGGACCCTGTTGTTGGTGGTGGTTGCGCTGCTGGTCATCATGCTTTATTTTATGTTCGAGAAGGATGAGGTCCCCCCGCAGGCCGGGACTACGGAAACCGGGGAAACCGCCCGACAACGGCCTGCCATGGTGACGGAAGACCTGCCGGCCCCGGACGGGGAAACGGCAGCGGAAACAGGTGGAGAGGCAGGAACGGTCACACCCGGTAAAGTCGAGCCCCCTCCGCCGGTCTATGAACTTTCCACCGATGAGTTCCGGGGTGCGGCGCCCATGGAAGTGAGACCGGAAGGTCCGGTCATTTCCGAAGTCGCCGATCCGGAAATTGCCGCCATCGCCGATGCGTTAAAAATCCGGGCGGCAACCATCTATGGGACCAAAATCAATTCCAGGGCGGGCGTTACAACAACCGTCACATCGGGGAAGTTCCAGGGTTTCAGTATCGTCAACACGTACCAGGAGAAGGGCGAGGAAGTGAACAAAGAAGTGATCAAAAATGAGACCGTCGTTCTTACTCCCTCCCGTGGTAAAATACTCGTAAAGGAAAATTTCCTGGATTCGGTACGGCAAACCGATTACGACCAATTCCGGAAGGACCTTGAGGTGTCCGGGCTCGAGGTGATCAAAAAAGAGGTGCCGGAGGAAGGTATCGTCAGCGTTCAATTGCGGGTTATCCAATTGTCCGATAAACCGGTTAACCCCGAGTTCCTGATCGGTCCGGACAGCGTGGGTGTTGTGAAATTGGACATGCCCGTCGATGAGATGAAATCGGCGCTCTCCTCCGGTAATTTTACCGTCGTGGACAAGCGAATGCTGGAGGAGGACACGTATTACAATACGTTCAAAGTGCTTGACCGATGGAACAACCCGTTGTTTTTCGTGACGGAAAAGGCAGGTAAGGTCTGGGGTATTCGTGTGTTGAGTGAAAAATTCCAGACTGCCAAAGGAATAGGGCTGGGTGATACGTTGGATAAATTCAGGATTTTCTATTTGGGAAGTGGAAAGATGACCGTCAGTGCCACGCCGGGCGGGGCACCGTTTTTTTCCGCTCCCGGTGAGCAGGCCAGGTTCTTCCTGCATGGCGAAGGGCTGGATTTTGAAAAACAGGTATTTCCCGGGGATTTGAAGGTGACCGACATCCTGTTGGGAGGTTCGCCCTTTATTAAGTAATAACTAAATAATAATGGAGATGCGCGCGCTGCGGCGAATTGCTCCTGGTGGACGGCAAGAGGACGGTTTAAAAAATTAGAATAGGTCCTATAGGACTTATAGGTCTTATAAGACCTATTTTTACCCTTGCAAAAGCCGGTGTTTTGTGTTAAAACTAAGGCATGAAACACGAAAAACCGATCATTGGCCCACATGGGGGCTATCGCAACCTTAAATCTTACCAAACGGCGGAAATTATTTATGATGCCACCGTAAAATTTTGCGAGCGGTTTATCGATCGCCGCTCCCGTACAGTCGACCAGATGGTGCAGGCCGCGCGAAGCGGCAAGCAAAACATTGCCGAGGGCAGCATGGCCTCCGGCACCTCGAAAAAAACCGAGCTAAAACTCGTGGGCGTCGCCCGCGCCAGTCTCGAAGAGCTCCTCCTGGACTACCAGGACTACCTGCGCCAGCACCGCCTCCCCCTCTGGGGCAAAGAACACCCCCACGCCCAATCGATCCGAAAGTTGGCGTACGCCGACAATAGGTCCTATAAGACCTATATGACCTATATTGAAAACTCCCCCGGCGAAATAGCCGCCAACACGCTGATCTGCCTGATCCACCAGGCCAATTACCTGTTGGATAAATTGCTCCGGCAGTTGGAACGGCAATTTTTGCAGCAGGGCGGTTTTACCGAAAAACTGTACCATGCCCGCAAGACGAGCAGGGGCGCCTTTTAATATTTTTATCGACATACATTTATTGACATACAAACCGCTTTGGAGTACTATTTCCTTTAAGCACTTTGAATAACAGGAGGATTTAATGCGTTATCTGGTATTATCGATGTTAAGTTTGTTTATATTGGGCGGACTCGGCGTAAACGGCCAAGGACCTCATCCTTTTTCAGTCCATGACCTGGTGACCATGGACCGTCTTTCCGATCAAACCGTTTCACCCGACGGGAAACTCATCGCCTTTACCCTGCGTAAAACCGACCTGGAAGCCAATAAAGGCCGTACCGACCTGTGGCTCATCGGCGTGGACGGGAAAGGTCTCAAACAATTGACCACCGACCCCGCTTCGGACAACACGCCCAGGTGGGCAAAAGACGGGAAAACCATCTATTTCCTCTCCTCGCGCTCCGGTTCCTCGCAGGTGTGGAAACTCTCGATCGACGGAGGAAAACCCGTCCAGGTGACCGAAGAACCCCTGGATGTGGGAAACCTCATCCTTTCGGCGGACGGTACGCAAATGGCATTCTCCATGGACGTCTTCCCGGGAAAATGCGTGTGCGGCACGGTAAACAAATTGGAAGAGATCAAAAACAGGAAATACTCGGGCCGGGTTTACGAAAGACTGCTGTTCCGGCATTGGGACACATGGTCCGACGGCCGTCGCTCCCATGTTTTCGTGAGAGCCGTGGATAACGGCACTCCCGTGGACGTGATGAAAGACATGGACGCGGACTGCCCGTTGAAACCCTTCGGCGGTTCGGGAGAATTCACCTTTACCCCGGACGGCAAAAGCATCGTGTTCACCGCGGCCAACAGCGGAAAAGAACAGGCATGGTCCACGAATTACGACCTTTTCCTGGCACCGGTGGACGGTTCCGAAGCCCCGAAATGTCTCACCGGGTCGAACAACGCATGGGATACGTCCCCACTGTTCTCGCCGGACGGGAAAACCATGGCTTACCTGGCCATGAAACGCCCGGGTTTCGAGGCCGACCGTTTTTATATCAAGCTGCGTTCCTGGCCGGGGGGAGAAGAACGAATACTGGCGGAAGAGTGGGACCGGTCGGCGGGTACCATGGCCTGGGCCCCCGACGGCCGTACACTCTACGTGATCGCGGGTCACCTGGGCCAGGGCGCGCTGTTTGCAATCGACGTGAAAAAAGGCACGGTGAAACCCCTGGTAAAAGAAGGACGGGCAACGTCCATCGATTTTACGGGTAAAGGTAAAGAGATCGTATACGGCCTGGACCACCTGAAATCCCCCGTGGAACTCTACGCCGTCGATGCGAAGGGCAAGAAACCCCCGAGAACGATCACGGCAATAAACGCCGAAAAACTGGCCACGGTTAAAATGGGCGACTATGAACAATTCACCTTCAAAGGCTGGAACGATGAAACCGTATACTGTTACGTCGTAAAACCCGTGGATTTCGACCCCGACAAGAAATACCCCGTGGCGTTCCTCATCCACGGCGGCCCGCAGGGCTCCTTCGGCAATGATTTCCATTACCGTTGGAATCCCCAGACCTACACGGGCGCGGGTTACGCGGCGGTGATGGTGGACTTCCACGGTTCCACCGGCTACGGCCAGGCGTTTACCGATTCCATTTCCGGCGACTGGGGCGGGAAACCGCTGGAAGACCTGCAAAAAGGTCTGGCGGCGGCACTGGAGAAATACCCCTGGATGGACGGCGATCGCGTGGGCGCCCTGGGGGCCTCTTTCGGCGGATACATGATCAACTGGATCGCGGGAAACTGGCCGGACCGCTTCCGCTGCCTGATCGCCCACGACGGGAACCTGGATGAGCGGGCGGCCTATTTCGATACCGAAGAACTCTGGTTCCCGGAATGGGACCACCGGGGAACACCGTGGACAAACCCGGAAGGCTATGAAAAACATAACCCGGTGAACTTCGTGAAGAACTGGAAAACCCCGATGCTGGTCATCCACGGCGCATTGGACTTCCGCGTGGTGGAAACACAGGGTTTATCCACTTTCACGGCCCTCCAAAGACTGGGAATCCCGAGTAAATTACTCTATTTCCCGGACGAGAACCACTGGGTGTTGAAACCGCAAAACAGCATTTTCTGGCACGATACCGTCATCGACTGGCTGGATAAATGGTGTAAGGATAAAAAATAAAAAGATCAGCCACTAAGGCACAAAGTATCTTTGTGTCTTAGTGGGAAAAAAACAAAAAAAAGAGAGTGAGGTACGATGAAAATTTATAATGATGTAGGACAGGCGATCGGGAATACACCGCTGGTACGGTTGAACCGCGTGACCGAAGGATGCGCGGCCTCGGTACTCGGGAAACTGGAATCAATGAACCCCTGTCACTCGGTAAAAGACCGGATTGCCCGTGCCATGATCGAAGACGCGGAACAGCGGGGACTGTTGGAAAAGGATACGGTGATCATCGAACCCACCAGCGGCAACACGGGTATCGGCCTGGCCTCGGTATGCGCGATGAAAGGCTACCGCCTGATCATCGTAATGCCGGAAAACATGACCGTCGAACGGCGTAAGATCATGGCCGCTTTCGGCGCGGAAATCGTATCGACTCCCAAAGAAAAAGGGACACGCGGCGCAGTGGAGAAAGCGGAAGAGTTGTCCCGGGAAATAGAGAACTCCTTTATGCCTTATCAATTCAAAAACCCCGCCAATCCCGGGATTCACAGGAAAACCACGGCCCGGGAAATCTGGCGGGATACGGACGGTACGGTGGATATCTTCGTGGCCGGCGTGGGGACAGGCGGTACCATTACCGGGGTGTCGGAAACATTGAAAAAATTCAAACCGGGACTTGTCGCCGTGGCCGTGGAACCGGATGCGTCGCCGGTATTGTCGGGCGGTAAGCCGGGACCACACGAGATACCCGGAACGGGCGCGGGATTTATCCCCGATATCTTGAACCGGGAGATCATCGATGAGATTTTCCGGGTAACCGATGACGAGGCCTTTGCCATGACCCGGGATATTATTCGGCGGGAAGGTATTCTTTGTGGTATTTCCTCCGGGGCGGCGGTTCATGCCGCGGTCCAGGTCGCCAAACGAAAAGAAAACAAGGATAAAACCGTTGTTGTCGTTTTACCCGACACCGGTGAACGTTACCTGAGCACCGCATTATTTGATTAGGATGTAGGGAACGGGCTTGCCTGTTCCATCTCTTCCTAAACAGGGGTAAATTTTAAACAGGGGTAAAAACGATGACCGAAACAGACAGAAGACACAGCGAGCGTCATGCGGCGAAGGCCGCGGGGGAATCGGTGCGGAAGGCGGTAAATGAATTATGCCTTCCCCGGTCTTATGAAAAAGTATTTTACCGTGACCGTCACGATGTTCCCATGCCTTCGGTCCGTATGCTGGAGGCCGTCATGGAGCAACTGCGCGCCGTGTTGTTTCCCGGGTATTTCGGGAAGCCCGATCTCACGCCCGGGAACATATCCTATTACATCGGCGCGGCCGTGGATACCGCGGCGCGGTACCTTGCGGAGCAGTTGAGGTCAGGGTTTTGCGTCAATTGTTTCAGGGATGAGGGGGGCTATTGCGAGACCTGTCATACCAAGGCCGGTGAGGGTATAAACCGGTTTCTCGCCGCGCTGCCCGGGATACGGCAGAAGTTGGCCAACGATGTGGAAGCCGCTTTTTACGGGGACCCGGCCTCGAAGAGCAGGATTGAGATCATTTTCTGTTATCCCAGTATCAAGGCCCTGACCAGTTACCGTATCGCGCACGAGTTGTACGAACTGGGCATACCCCTGATTCCCCGCATCCTGACGGAGATGGCGCACTCGGAAACGGGTATCGACATCCACCCGGGGGCCAGGATCGGCGATTATTTCTTTATCGACCACGGCACCGGGGTGGTGATCGGGGAGACCTGTATTATCGGGAAAAACGTGCGCCTTTACCAGGGGGTCACCCTGGGGGCCAAGTCCTTTCCCACCGATGACGACGGCAACCCCATCAAGGGTATTCCCCGTCACCCCATCGTGGAAGACGATGTGATCATCTATGCGGGGACGACGATTTTGGGGCGGGTGACCATCGGTAAAGGGTCGGTGATCGGCGGAAACCTCTGGTTGACCGAAGATGTGCCGCCGAAGACGCAGGTAGTGCAGCGGCAGCCCAAAAAGATTTTCGTTCAAAATTCGTAGCGGTTGTAAGCGGTCCGTTAATCCGCGGGGGACACGGGCAGATATACCCGGAACGTGGTGCCCGCGCCGACTTCGGAAGAAACCGTGATGGCCCCGTTGTGGCGCTTGATAATGGAGTGCGCTATGGAAAGCCCCATGCCCAACCCTTTTCGGCTGACCTGGTGACTGGTGGTAAAGTAGGGATCGAAGATCTTAGGAAGATTCTCGCGGGGTATTCCCTTCCCGTTATCGGTTACGGCGATGGAAACATACCGCCCCGCTTTTAACGGCGGTACCTCATCCCGGTCCAAATGGACATTGGCGGCGGTCACGTCTATTTTCCCACCCCCATCTCCACCCACTGCTTCCACCGCGTTTTTAGTAATACTCCCGATCACCCGTTCGATCTGCACGCCGTCACATTCCACGTTCCACAATTCCCCGGACATGACGATACTGGATTCGATACCGGTGCCGTCCAGTGCGGCGGTGGCGGAATCGTGGACGATGGTGCCGACGGCGGCGGTCTTTTTCGAGGGATACCCGCCTTCGGAAAAGGTGAGGAATTTCTCGGAAAGGTCGGCGGTCTGGTTTATCACTTTCTCCATTTTGTCTAATATTTGAGCGACTTTATCCCCGGGTTTCGTCTCCATCATGGCCAGGTCCAGGTACCCCAGGAGAACGGCCAGGAGGTTGTTGAAATCATGGGCGATACCTCCGGCCAGGAGGCCGATGGATTCGAGCTTTTCGGATTTTACCCGTTCATCTTCCAACTTTTTCCGGTCGCTGATATCGTGGACAATGGCCTGGATAAGGTCCCGGCCGTCGATGGGTACCGCGGTAAGAGAGACGACGGTATCGAAAAGGGTCCCGTCCTCTTTACTGTGTTTCCAATAAAACCGCTGGGGTTCCCCGGCCAGGGTTTTTTTTATTTTTTCCATCCCGGCATCCATGGAACCGCGGCCGTCCGGCTGGATGGGGGGAGAAAAGTCGGCGAAATTTTTCCCGACAATCCGGTCCCGCTCCGTCCCGAACATTACCTTCGTTCTTTCATTGCAGTCGATAAAGGTGGGGCCGTCGACCAAAAAGATGGCATCCCCGGCACGGGTGTACAGGGCCTTGTATTTGGCTTCGCTCACTCGAAGCAGTTCGTTGACCCGTTTCTTTGTCCGGTACCGGTTGTAAATGACGACCACTAAAACCAGGCACATCAGTACGGCGGCGGTCAGTGAGAGTCTTACCATTCGTCCGGCCTCATTGGCTTCGCGCAGCAGCCGGTTTTCCTTTTCTTTTTTCTCCATATCATATTTAATTTGCATTCGGGCAATTTGAAGATTGCTCTCTTCATCGAAGAGGGCATCCTTTAGTTCAGCGGCTTTTTCATGGTATTGCAGGGCTTTTTCAAATTCCTTTTTGGATTTGTACAGGTCGGCCAGGGCGCTGTAGATATTTTGCTTCAGATCGTCGGCACGGTTTTTTCTTGCCAATTCCAACGCGGTCCCGAGATGCATCAGGGCGCCGTCGTATTCACCCACCCGGATGTGTACCTGCCCGACGTTATAGTTGGTGTTGGCGACACCCCACCGGAAGCCGATCTCCTCATATATGGGGATGGCTTCGCGGAAGTATTTTAAGGCCATGGGGTAATCCTTCAACGCCATATAGAGTTCACCGAGATTGTTCATCACGGCGGCGATTCCCCTTTTATGAGCGGCTTTCACGTATAATTCCAGGGCATCCCGGTAGAATCCCAGGGCGGCGGAGTAATCCCCTTTGTCGTTCATCACCAACCCGAGATTATTTAGGGACGACGCAAGCTGTTCGTTGGGTCCACCGGCCTTTTTTCTTATTTCCAATGAATCGGTATGGTATTCCAACGCCTTATCGAAGTTTTGCTGCTTCCAATAGACAATACCGATATTAGACAATATATTGGCGATAATTGTCTTATCCCGGACCGCTTTCTCGTACGCCAGGGCCTTCATATAATATTCCATGGCGTCCTTGTAGAGGGTGTGGGTGAGGTGCCAGTTCCCGATGATCTTAAGTTGCCGGGCGATGGTTTCGGGTTCGCCGGATACTTTCGCAAGTTGTAAGGCTTGTTTGGCATATTCCAGGCTCTTTGCGGGGTATTTCTGCTGGTTTTTGTCCACGAATTCATTCAACAAGAGGATTTTTTCTTTACCGGAAACGGATTTTAATTGTTCGTCCAGCTTTTCCACGGTTTGAGCGGGGGAATAAAACCGGGTAAGGAGGAGCCCCACCGTCAGCAGCCCCAAAAAAAACCCGGTTGTCCCGATCTTTTTAATCATATCCCATGCCTATTAAAATTTCACCACTGCCATTGACTGCTATATTATCGCATATACCGGAACCGGAAATCAAGGGGATTTGATTTTTTTTCGATTTCATGATAAAAGTAAACCATGAACGATAAAATTGTGATAAGAGAATTCCAGCCGGGTGACTACGATGCGTTGACGGCACTGTGGAAGGAAGCGGAGCTGCCGGCGAAACCGCGTGGCCGGGACGGCCGGGAAAAGATGTTGAACGAGGTGCGACGGGAGACGGCGACGTTATTGGTGGCCGAAAACGAAGGAAAATTGATCGGTACGGTACTGGCCACGCACGACGGCCGCAAGGGCTGGATCAACCGACTGGCCGTGGCACCGGCGTTCCGGCACCGGGGAATCGCCCGCCGCCTGCTGGAAGAAGCGGAAAAGGCGCTGTATAACCGCGGCCTGGAAATCATTGCCTGCCTCATCGAAGACTATAACGACGTCTCTATGGATTTTTTCCAAAAAGCAAACTATATCAAACACACGGACATTTTCTATTTCTCGAAACGAAAACACCCGGATGTATAAATCACAATTTATACTTTGAAGACTTATACTTTAAAGACTCTTTTCCAGCCCGGTGAAGTGAAAAAACCCCAGGCCACTCCAACGGCCAGTCCGGCGGCATGGGCGGCGTTGGCAATGTTACCCATCAAACCCGTAAGGCACAGGAAAAACCAGATAAGCATCATGGTCACGGTGGTCTTGTGCAGGAAGAGTCCCGAGTTGGGATCGTATTTGGTTTTCATCCAGGCATAGCCCAGCAGACCGTAAACCACGCCGGACATCCCACCGAAAACAGGACCGGACCACAGGAACTGCGCAAGGTTACTGAGAACGGCGACAATGGCTGTGAATGTACCGAAGAACCAACTGCCCTTCCGGTCCTCGATCATATTCCCCAGGTCGTATAACCACAACATGTTAAACACCAGGTGCATGATACCGAAATGGATAAATATGGGTGTAATGAGCCGCCAGAATTGCCCGTCCCCGATCTCCGAAAGTCCGGCGGTGAATTTGGTTATAAAAAAATTCAATAAAAAATCGAAGTTATTTCCCAATTGGGAAAAAAGGGCCACGACGATGGAAACGATCATAAGGAAAATGGTCACATTCCCCCGGGGCGCAATGCCCGTCTTGTTGAATACTTTAGTGCGCACATCGATAAAGGGTACCTCTTCTTTTTCCTCTTTCCGGGCCTGTTTCCGTTTTAGTTTCGCCTTTTTGGCGACGTCCTTGTAATCGGTATCGTCGGGGGCTTCCCGGAATTTGGCCAACAATTGTTCGGCGTATTTGACGTCGTCTTCATCGATGATCCATACTTCGCAGGTACCGTCGGAGTCCAGGGCCACCTGGTTATCGATATCCAACTGCGTCAGGTAATTGCTGAAAGTCCGTGCAATTCTTTCTTGATTAAATTTTTCTAACAGTCTCATCTATAGTTAACCTCTATTTGCAATTTTTCCAATACTATATCTTATAACAAAGCCCCGGGATAATGCAAGAAAAAAATCAATTTGTTCATTTTTCAATCCTGAGGGGGGTGATGTCGTCCACCGGCTTTACCGACTTGACGGGGCCGGGGGCGGCGATCACGAAAGACTGCGCTTTCTCTTCGACCACCACTGTTTTGTACAGGGTTTCACCGGTGGTGACGACCCTGACTTTCAGGGGAAAAACAAAGTCGCCGTTCAACTGCGTGACCCGGATTTTACACTGCCCGGTATTACCGGCGCTCACCCGGGCGTTGAACCGGATACGGGGGATTTCCCTGGAAAAGACCCAGCCCCGGAAGAATTTGGCAAGCATTTTATTCTCGCCGCTGAACCGGCGGGTGAACTGTGCCAGGGATATACTTTGCCAGGCGTATTTTTCCAGGACGGAACGCAGCCGCCGCAGGAAATCCTCTTCGCCGAGAATTTCCAGCAGCATTAAATAGAGGAACGCCCCTTTATCGTATATGACGCTTTGATAGGCTTCGTAACTGTCTTCCAGTTGATGGATGCGGGTGCCGTAGGAAATAGGCCCGGTGTGGTTGTAACGGAAAATCCAGCGTTTTAATTTTTTTACGATCCGTTTGAACGTCTTCGCGGGGAGGCGGTGTTTTAAATAGTAGAGAACGGAGAAATGGGCCAGGCCTTCGGTAATCCAGACATCGTTGTAGCCTTTCCACGAGATTTTCCCACCCCACCACTGGTGCGCCAGTTCATGGAACACATGGTCCTCGACGGCGTTCCGGATCAAAACGGGACTGTTTATCCTGGGGCGGGGAGCGGAAGACATAAGATAAAGGCCCCCCTTTTTCAGGTTCCGGTTGGGATTGATATCGATGATCATAAAACCGGTATTGCTGATCCCTCCCTCATAAACGCCCCTTTCCAGGAGGATGCCCAGGGCGGGCAGTCGGAGTGGACCGAATTTATCGAAAAAAAAGTCCGCGGCGGAACGGATCTCCCTCAAATCCAGGAAATTGGAGTAATCAAAGGATGGGGAACAGTAAATATCGATGGGAATTTTGGAATCCAACCGCCGTGAGAGTGCGAAGTCCCCGCAAACCAGGGAAATACCTTTCGACCGGCGGCCGGTACTGCGAATGACGTTCCTGCCTTTATCGCTCTTCTCTACCGTGTTCCCGGAGATCAGGCCGTTCATCCCCCGGGGGAGGCTCAGGGTGACGTCGGTTTGAAAATAGAAATCCCCGGGATTGGGATAAAAATTCCTGTTTCTGGATAGAAAGTAAAAATCATCGCTCCCACGCCGGTCCAGACGCTCACCTTTTGTCCTGAATAATTCGAGGCTGTCGAAGGCGGCTTCGATATTCCCGTTATAGTAAAGTGACAGTGTATCGGTTTCGGATCCCAACAAGTAGTATTGCTCTTTTTTCCTGAACACATTCAGGGATGCTGAACCGGCATCCAGGTTTCCCTGCAATTTCAGCCCTTCGGCCAAATACAGCAGGTGAAGGGTGGAGGGTTTGCGGTACGAGATATTGAAGACCCCGGAGATAAAATTGTCCCCGGGATTGTAGAAAATATTCAATTTTACGAGGTCCACGTCGCCGGCGCCGGTGGAGGCGGGGGAATCGAAGGTCAATTTCAGGCCCTTGTCGGCGTTGTAGCCCAGGAGGATCATATTGTCGCCGGAGGTAACCAGTTGGGTGTCGGGCACGGCATCGGGTTGAAAGGAGTAGATGTACAGGGATTGTTTGTCCTTCCGGAACATGACCAGTTCGGCGGTATCGGGGAATGGCAGGTACCAGTACTCGTCGAACCGTGGGACCTTTATGCCGTATTTCTCGTTGTACAACCGGAGCAGACTGTAAAGAGGCGAAACAGGCGAAATGGATGAAACCTCCCCCACGGGGGACAGGGAGGCGGTAAAATCGCGATTTTCGATTATAAATATTCCCTGTCCCGGCGAGAGGACCAGGGATTCGTTTTTGAATTTCCGTTTTAAGGTCATGCGTTCTTCCCGGTCGTTGGGGGTGATGGAGAACTCCCAATCCCCGTCGAAAAAGAGTAAGAATTTGAAGGGGAGCGGTTGGTAAAAAGTGCCTTCTTTAAAACGAATAACGGCATCGCCGAGGGTCAGGACCGGGGTTTTGCCGGAAACCCGGTATTTTTGATAGCTTTCGATAAAATAAAGGGGCCGGATCTGGTTCCCAATCTCCAGGCGGGTATATTTCCCGGCTTGTTTTTCAAAGGTAATGACTCCCACTTCTCCCCGGCGTTTGAATTTCGCTTTATAGGTCAGGCGGTTTTTTTCGGCCGGGGCGGCAAAGGTAATGGATTTACAGGGGACGAAATAGTCTTTCAGTGTCCGGTATCCCTTATCCGCCTTCCCATCCGGGAAAAGGGACGCCAATTCGTCCCACTTCCCGGCCTCGATAAGGCTTTTGAATGCGAGGTGTTCGTCGGCGGATGCCTGTTCCTGCCCGTAAGAATGAAACGGTATAAATAAGCCGATTAAAATGAAAGTTAAAATGGTACCTATTTTTTTCACATAACCACTATACTATATTTAAGCGGAAAATGAAAGGCTCTTAAGGCGTCTTGAGGGATTCTAATCTTTCCCGGGCAGTCTGCGTGTCGGCCGGATCACGCAGGATGCTCTTTATTTCTTTATTGTAAAATCCCGGTCCGAAAAGTCGTTCACCGAAAGGTTGTCTTTCAACCGGATACGTACCCGGTAATCGTTACCTTCGGGTAATGCCGGGGGAATTTTCCATAAAAAGAGACCGTTATTGGGCGCCCCGTCGGAAATGACGGAATATTTAATTCCATTTTTATAGAGGACGAGAATCACCTTTCCTTTGGAATCGTCAAAGGTCCACTTGATACGGGCGGAAGCACCGGTTTTGAGGACTTCGCCGCCATTGGGGTAAAGGAGTTTTATGCCGACGGTTCCCGTGGCCTGTGTGGCCTGTGCACTGCGTATCCCGATGCCTGGAACAAACGTAAGCCCCAGGGCCACCAGGGAAAGAACGATCCATTTTTTCTTCATATTCGCCTCGTTATGTTGGTGTCCACACTGGATAGATAGAAGTATTGCCCCGGATATCTCATATGAAATAAAATTTTTAAGGGGTAGTAAATTAAGGGGTAAAGGGTAAGATTTCGGTAGAGGCTGAGAGGGCGCTGTAGCCGTCTCAGCCTCTACCGGGATAACTATTTTTTTGCTTCCCGGGCTTTTTTGATTCTTTCGATGAATTTTTTATAGTCTTCGATATCTTCGGAGCCGGGAAACTTTTCGACCAACACGTTATAGACCTGCAGCGCCTTTTCATAATCCATGCACAGGTAATGATAGTTTCCTATCAGTGTATACGCCGGTTCCAATTCGGGATTCGCTTCAACGGCTTTCCGGAGAAAGGGAAGAATGTCGTTTTTCGATTTTGCAAGCTCGGCGACCTTTTGCAGGACATCTTTATCTTTGCTCTCTTTGATCGGCTCGATCTCTTGCTGGAGGTTGTTAAAATTGTTCGAACCCACCAGGAAGTTGGCCAGGGGGGCATAGGGATCGGAGGGGTTGTTCACGGTGAGTTCGAGATACTCCATGAGGTATTTGGTGGAGGTTTCAGGGTTATTTAACTGGCTGTTACTGACGCCGAGGAGATAGAGAGCGAAGGTATAGACTTTCAGGTGCCCGGTTTTCAATCCTTCTACCTGGATAAGTTTGGAGTAATATTTTTCCACTTCGTTAAATTTCTGCAATTGATAATAGTTAATGCCCAGGCGGGAATACGCGCCGATATATTTTTCTTTGTCCAGGGTCAACAAATCGGGTGTTTCCACTAATTGCAGGAAATACTCGTTTGATTTGACCTGGTTTTGGAGGGCCGCGTAATTGCCGGCGATCTGGAACAGGGCGTTGATCTTCTTCCGGCTATCGATATTGGGGATATCCAGTACCTTTAACAGGTATGAATTGGCTTTTTCGAACTGCTGCTGCCTGCTCATTTCGATCCCGATTCCCATGAGGGTTTTTGTGAGCAATTCCCGTGCCTCGGGATATTCGGGTTGGATTTTAAGGGCGTTTTCAAGGCTTGCGATGGAATCGTCGAATTTCTTCTGCATATTGTAAACCCTGGCCATGCCGAAATGAAGGGGGGCATATTCGGCGCTGATTTCCATTGCTTTGCTATAATTATCGAGGGCCTTTGTAAAATCACCTTTCCCGGCGGCTTTATCGGCCGATTTCATCAATTTTTCTATTTTCTTTAGCATTCCCTTGTCGGGCTGGTCGGCCGAGGCCGGCGTGACTGCCTGAAACAGGAAGAATACAAGTGTTACCACCAGGATCAAACATGTTTTTTTAAACATCAATCATCTCCTATTGTTCGTTTACGATTTCGATTTAAAAAAAAAGTGCCGGGACGCGGAATCGAACCACGGACGCAGGGATTTTCAGTCCCTCGCTCTACCTACTGAGCTATCCCGGCACTGTTTTTTTTCGGATACATGATAACTGAAAATTTACTTTTAGTCAAGCCCTTAAAAAAAAATAAGAAGAAAAAGTGAATAACGATATCTTCAATATTATGAATAAATAATTCAAATATTTGAATTTTAGTTGGGTAATAAATTCCAAACGGCATCGTTCAAGGGGTTTCGTGTTCCCCCTTGTTTGGCATCATTATTGCTTAATTATATGGTGTGTAAAAGCAAATCAATATAACTTGAGGAGGTTTAATGTTTAAACACAAAATTTTCATGTTGCTTGTAATGGCGGCACTGGTGTTTTGTGGAACCACTTTCGCGCAGGAGCAGGCCGGTGAAGTTATCGGTACCGTCGTGCTGGAAGATGGGTCCGCGATTCCCGGTGTTGCTGTGGAAGCCACGGCTCCGAGCCTTGTAGGAAAGAAAACAACGGTAACCACCGATCAGGGAGCGTTCCGTTTTATGGGGCTTCCCCCCGGGACATATGATTTCACGTTTGTCCTGGAAGGTTTTAAAACTGTAAAGAGAACTGGTATCAGCGTAGAAGTCGGTCGTACCTACAAGCTGGATGTGGTAATGGAAACCGGCGCAATCCGCCAGGAAATCGTAGTAACGGGGAAATCCCCGGTGCTGGATGTTAGGAAGAGCGCATCCGCTGTAAATATTTCCAAGGAAGTATTTACCAAATTACCGAAAGGTCGTAACTTTATGACAATCGTTACACAGACTGCCGGTCTTAACTTTGAAAGTGAGTTCCAGACCACGCAGGAAAATGATGACGGTGATTTCGGTGCGGGCGTATCTTTCGACGGTGCCAGTGCCGCTGAAAACACCTTTTATGTCGATGGTGTCGATACCACAACGTTGTACGAAGGTAAAGCCGGTACCGACGTGAACTTCGACTTTATCGAAGAAGTCCAGGTCAAATCCTCCGGTTATGCCGCCGAGTACGGCGGTTCCATGGGTGGTGTTATCAGTGTTATCACCCGGAGCGGCGGTAACGAATTCCATGGACAGTTGGGCGCTTATTTTGACGGCAGCGTCCTGGGTTACGACCCGACCCCGTCTTTACGGAAGAATCCGTTGAACGAAGATTTGGCCGAGTACGTCACCTATCCTGAAGACGACTGGACCCGTATCGAGCCCGGTTTTGGTTTGGGTGGTTACCTCATTAAAGACAAACTGTGGTTCTTCGGCAGTTTTATGCCGGTATTCCAGACCACCACCCGGAACGGCAACAATTGGCCGGTGCCGAGCTCTACTACGGGTGCGGCTATTTCCACCATCTTCGCCGGTGACACTCACATTTCGGGTTCCAACGAATTCACCCGGAAGGACACGTCCTATGCGGCTTCGATGAAGTTGACGGGTCAAATTGCCAACAACCTTCGTTTGTCTATCAGCGGTACGCTGGATTGGAGCAAATGGCAGGGTGAATTGCCCGCCCGGAATGGAGCCAGCAGCTCGACCAGGGATTTCACCGAAGTCGGTTACAAGGATCCGAAGTACACCGTCGGCGGCAGCCTGGATTACACCCTGGGTAACAACCTGATGATGAATGCCTCGGTCGGTTACTACTATGCGGACCATAAACAGTTGCTCGGTCCCACCGAACCCCGTTGGTATCATCCCGTCACCAATGCCAGTGTTCCCGGTGCCGTGGAAATCGTTCCCGGCGGTTGGGCCAACTACGGTTATTATGACGGCTACCAGACCCTGAAACAGATCGAGAACAAGTTGACGGGGAGTTACGACCTTACTTATTATGCGAACCTCGGCGGTGAGCACGTGTTCAAAGCCGGTGTCCAGATGGTCAGGCTCGGGGTCGACAAGGATGATGCCTATCCTTTCGACTACAACCGGTTCTACTGGGGCCGTAATTATGAGCACAGCAACGGCACCACCATGCCCACCACGCTGGGTTATGTCGAAGTCAGGTCCCCCTTCGGAGTTGTCGCGAAAGTGAACAGCACCCGTTGGGCGGTTTACCTTCAGGATGCATGGACCATCGGCGACAAGCTGACCCTGAACCTGGGTGTCCGTTTTGAGAAAGAGGATATCCCGGCGTTTGCGGAAGGTTACCCGCCCCCGGTCCAGTTCGATTTCACGGATAAGTTTGCCCCCAGGGTCGGATTTGCCTACGACGTTTTCGGCGATTCCAGCCTGAAGATCTTCGGTAGTTTCGGTATCTACTATGATGTTATGAAACTGGAAATGGCCGAAGGTTCGTACGGTGGTTTCAAATGGCTCTCCCACTATTACGACATCGTAAATCCCGACTGGAGAAATGCCTATCCCGATTCGGATCATCCCCAGACAGGCGGTCTTGCCGGCGGTCAGTACTTCCAGACCCGTAACTGGAGAGAGGTTTCTTTCGAATCCACTCAACCGGATATGAAACCTTACCAGAAGAATGAGTATACCTTCGGTATCCAGAAGACATTGGGTGAAGACTGGTCCATCAGCGCCCGGTTCCTCCATAACTATATCGTTAACGCCATCGAGGATATCGGTATCCTGCTGCCGGACGGGAGTGAACATTATTTCAATGGAAACCCCGGTTCCGATTGGATCCAGGCCATGTTCGACAGCGCCATCGCCGCGGGCATTACACCCGCCGGTGTAAAAGCGTCCAAGGCCGTTCGTGAGTACACGTCGGTCACCCTTAACCTGGACAGGAAGTTCAAAGACAACTGGTTGGCCGGTGCGTCTTATACCTGGAGCCGCCTTTACGGTAACTTTGCCGGATTGGCCAGTTCCGACGAGCACGGTCGTAAGAGTCCCAGCGTTGAGAGATACTATGACGCCTGGTTCTTAACCTTCAACCAATTCGGTGAAGAGGAAATGGGTCTCCTGGCAACGGACAGACCTCACCAGTTTAAAGTCTACGGAGCATACACCTTTGATTGGGGTTTGACCCTCGGTATCAATGCGTTCGCCATGACCGGTACTCCCTTGCAGACCGAAATGTACCTGAACGGTATCCAGGGATATTATCCGCTCGGCAGGGGCAGCGACGGACGGAACCCCTTCCTGTGGCAACTGGATATCTATGCCGAATACAACCTGAAACTCTCCGACAAGTATACGTTGAACTTCAATGTGAACGTTTCCAACGTCACCAATAACGAAATCGCACAGAGAACCTTTATGCTCTATAACGACGCCGTGGTTTACATGGACGAGCAGGATATCATCAGTGGTTTCAACTATGCCGATGTCATTGCTTCCAAAGGCGCTCACCTCGATCCCCGGTACGGGATGGAATATCGTTATCTCGATTCCCTCTCCGCTCGGATCGGAGTTAAGTTCCTTTTCTAATTCGAGATTAAGAAGCCTAACTAAATATGGCCCCCTCCGAAAGGAGGGGGCTTTTTTTTTTACATCTCTTTCAAGCCTTTGATGACCTCTTTGATGTTGGGGACTTCGGGGTTTTCAGGGTCCAGTTCGACAAATTTGGAAAACGCTTCGACGGCTTTTTTCATATCCCCGAGGTTGAGATAGACATACCCCAATTTTACATAAGGGTCCCCCCAATCGGGCTTGGCCTTTGATGCGATCTCGTAATATTTAATGGCCTCCTCGTTATTGCCGTTCCCGAAGAATATCTCGGCCACGTTGTATGCGAGGATTTCGTCCTTTGGATTTAAATCGATGGATTTCATGAAATAGGACTGCGCTGTTGTCATGTCCTCCTTTTTTAGATAGATTTCGCCGATGGAAGCCATGGCCTGGGCCTGGAGTTCGACTTTCAACTCTTTCTCTTTTGCGACCTCAAGGAACTTGTTGTACTGGGCAACGGCCTCGTCATACTTTTCCAATTTCACTAAACAATTACCGATGTTGATGTATATCTCGAAAAATTCGGGGGTCTTTTCCTGGAACCCTTTAAAGGCTTCCAGGGCTTCTTCGTACTTTCCCTCGGTGTAGAGAGCATTTCCCTGCTGCACCAGGTCCGCGTCTTTGCTTAATTTCTCTTCGACCTTTTCCTGGATAGCGGTATCGCGATCTTTAGTCAGGGTCAAGCGAAGGTGTGGGTTCCTGCCCACTTGTGAGATATTGATCCTCCGGGTAAGGGTCGGGTACCCGGCGACATCTGCGGACAGGTCCCATATACCGCTGCCCAGGCTAATGAAAGTGAATTTTCCATTTTTGTTGGTTTTGGTATTCACTACATGTGGTTCCTGGCCGGCAGGCGTGGGAACAAATTGACCCCTCCGGTCCATGGTCCCCATGTACTGCAAGGAAACCGCGGCATTCGCCACGGGATTTCCCTTTTCATCTTTCAAGGTGCCTTCCTGCCGCGCCCGTCCGACACCCTGCGCAAAGGTGAACGACGCGGTGAAACCCAGGATTACGATCACTGCGAAAACGGCGCTAAACGTTTTTCCTTTTTTCATGTTTCACTCCTTCTTCCTATTCTTTCAATTTATTTATTAATAATGTATTAAATACTGATCCGTTTACTTTTACTGCTCCTGAGATCGTCGGCTTTACTTTCCAGGGTAACGCGGATTTCATAATCCCCCGGATCCAATTCGATGGAGGTATCGATCTTGTAATTATTACCTTTTTTTAACTGTTTGGGGGTTAGCTCGATGGAGTAATCCCGGGAGGAATCCCGGACCTTTTTGTCCCTGGGATCGAAAACATCGATTCGCAGGGTAACGACGGCGAAAAAATTTCCTTTATCATCTTGCTGGAACAGGATATTCTCGTAAGGAAGCTTTACATCGACGGCGACGGTCCCCTTTTTTCCCTTTTCGACATCCAGTCTGAAATCCAGGGGGATCTTCTCCCCTTTGGCCACTTTGGGTTTCCACTCGTTGGCGGTCCGGAGGATGGTGGCGATATGCTGCGCGCCGAGGGGCGTTAATTCAAGGGCGCCGTTTTCAAACCGGTCCACGAAAAGAATGGGGTAGAAGCCGTAATACCATATCTCGTGGGGTTTGTCGTAAAAACTGGATCGGGAGCCGTAAGAGCTGATCTCCCCGGGTCTGAACCGTCGCAGTTCCGGCGGTCCCAAAAGGATATAAACACGGCCCCTGTCGGTGAGCCATCCCTGTTTTTTCTCATCTTTGAAGAGATGATTGGCCTGGTCGATGAGGTCGTAATACTCATCTTTGTACTCATTTTCTTCGGTGGAAGGGTTCGGGTCTCTTTTTTTCCAGAAATCTTCGATAAAATCCTCGCGTTCCTCTTTGGTAACCAGGCTGTAGAACGCCTTTTTTTCATGTTTTTTTATGATATACCTGACTTTTGAAATAAAGTCCTTCTCGGAATCGGTTAGACTCTGCCCGGTATTGTAGTTCTTGCTGCAAAAGCCGAGAAGAAGAGGTATGAGCAAAACGGTTAAAACCATTTTTATATATTTTTTTATCATTGTATATCTCCTTTATTTTCGATTTTCTATTTTTTATTTTTTTCCTGCGTTATTGACTCTTGTTTCTTTTTCTTCAAGGTTTCCACGACGGCTTTGAGTTTATCCTGGTTGGGGAAAAGTTCCAGCGATTTTTCCAGGGCCACCAATGCTTCGTCGATATTATCCAGCTTAAGATAGCATTTACCGATGGAATTCAGGATTCTCAGGTTGGCCCCGTGGTAAGCGAGGTAATCTTTGTAATAGGTGATTGCTTTTTCATATTGTTCAAGCCCTTCGGCGGCAATACCCATTAAGGCGTAGAACTCGTGTTTTGCGTCGGTCTCCATGAAGGGGGTTCCCACGGTGAGTAATTTCTCATACATTTTGAGTTTATTGAGTATGCGGGCATAGTCCAGGGCCAGTTGGGGAAGGAGGGGGTTGCGGTTGTAAGCCCCCTGGAGGTATGCCAGGGCCTTTTCATCATCATCGGTGTTGGCATACTGGATGCCCAGTTTACCGAAATTTTCAGGGCTTCCGGCGGGTGACGAAAGGGAGACGACCCAGGGGCGCGGCAGTCGATTGATGGGGGTGATATAGAAGCTCTCCTCGCCCAGGGTAAGGAAACGGTCCCCGGCGGCATAAAGTGAGGCCCTTATGTTGTAGTATGCGGCGGAATATCCTTCTAATGAAAAGGATTCCAATATATTGGTCTTATCGGGATAGTCGCTTACGTTTTTCTTTACCGTATGGAAGGCTTTATCGTTTTTGTAAAGGGTATAGACAATATATGCCTTTTCCCGTTGTTCATCGGTGAGGCCCTGGAGTTGAAAATAAAGGTACAATGTGTCGCCGGAGACAAAGTCGTTCCGGGGTGAGGGCAGCAGTTGGGTATCGCCGATGAGAAAGGACTTTTCGATACTTTTTAACCCGGGCTCTTTTTTAGCGGTATGAGCCAGTGTTAATGCGCCGATGCGGGGAGTATCGATATCCGGTCCGGGAATTGTTACGGTCTTTTCAATGGAAGTGAATTCCTTGGAGACAACGTTCCGGATGAGGATATTGATCTTATATGTGCCTTCGATGAGGGGGAACATGTCCTGGAAACTGAAGAGTTTTTCCCGGATCTGGTCTACCTGGTCTTTTCTTAGTTTTATGGGAACTTTTTTGTTGAATTGGTAGATGATATTGTCTTTCTCGTCCAGGACGCTGCCGTCGACCTCGAGGTTGGCATAGAAGTCGTTATCATACTGTTCGAGGGAGAGTTTCTGGGGTTCGACGAGGTAGTGGACGAAATAGAATCCTTCGTTGTCCCGGATTACACGGACCATGGCACTGTTGGGAATAAAGTTCACGGAATAATCGACATCGATGAATTCCTTGTATTTCAGGAGCTTGACGGCATAGGAATCGTTTACTTGCCGGGTGGGGGCGGTGGGTATCTGTTTCTGGATAAGGATATCGGAGGAGAGGCTGGGCCTCATGTTGATGTTTTGTTCACCTTCAACCAGGGAGAGGGAGATCCTGGCGATATTGGGATTGACCTCGTAGAGTTTGTTATAGGCGGCGAGGTAATCGTTGACGTCGCCGGTGTAATTGACGAGTAATTTGTTGGGGCCGTGGACCACGGGACTGTACAACTGGTAATCCCCGGCGCCGTCCTGCTTGAAAAATGCGACACTGAATGCATGGGGCAGCCCGTATTTGACGAGTCCCTGGTAAAACCAGATAATGAGGGGGTATACCTGGGTCATGTTCTCATACCGCTCGATGGAGTTGGGCTCGCCCAATATGATGTAAACCCGGCCCATGTCGGTCCGCCATCCGGCGGTGGGGGTCCCGCGGCCCAGGTGGTCTTTGGCATACTGCAGCCGGCGTTGATGCTCGATCTGGAATTCGTTCTCCTCGGTATGGGGATTGGGGTCCCTTTGACTCCAGAATGACTTTATAAAGACTTCCCGTTCCCTGTCGTTCTGCAGTTGCAAAAATACCTTTCGCTCGGTGGGGGTGATGATATAGACAACTTCTTCTTCCAGCCATTTGCGATATTTGGGGGGTAATTGGGACGACTTTGTCTTAGCGGGTAAGAAGCTGAAGAACAATATACTTAAAACAACGGTTAATATTACTTTTTTATATTCCATGTTTCTTTTTCCTCTTATATGATTATTGTACATAATTTTCAACCCTTTGTCAATTTAAAACCTGCTTATAACGAATTCGACGGGATAGCGAAAGGGCTGCCTTGAAATTAGCCACTAAGGCACGAAGACACGAAGGTAAAAAATAAAAAAACCTTTGTGTCTTTGTGCCTTTGTGGCTAAGATTTTATCGTTTCAGGGCGGCGGCGAGGCCCCTGAATGACGGTCCCATATTTCATATAACGGATTTTGGACTGGAAAAAGGATGGATTTCTACTGGATAAAGTGGTATGATTCGGGTTTAAAGGAGATACCATGGAACGAAAGAAGAAACGGGTTATGGTTTTGATTGCCGGGATATCGGCGGCGGTGTGCGCGGCTGTGCTTTTATTCTTACTCACGGGCAAGCAAACGAAACCTATTGGAAATATACTGGTGATCACGCTGGATACGACACGGGCGGACAGGATTGGGGCCTATGGTTATACGCGCGCGGAAACCCCCAATATCGACAAACTGGCGCGGGAAGGGGTCCTTTTCGAGGACGCGTTTAGTTCGGTCCCGATTACGCTGCCCTCCCATTGTTCGATTTTCACGGGCACGTCGGTGCTCTACCACAAGGTGAAGAATAACGGTACTTACTTTTTACCGGGAGAGGTGGAGACGCTGGCGGAGATATTGAAACGCCGGGGTTTCGAAACATCGGCATTTATATCCTCTTTTACGCTGGATTCCCGGTTCGGGCTGGACCAGGGATTCGATATTTACAACGACGATGTGGAAAAAAAAGACGCCGGGGTAAAGGCGTATGCGTCGGAGCGGCAGGCGGGGGCGGTGTTCCGGGATTTCTCCCAATGGTTCGAGGAACATTATGGGAAGCGTTTTTTTTGTTGGGTCCATTTTTACGATCCCCATATGCCCTATGAACCCCCGGAACCTTACAAAACCCGGTTTAAAGCCAACCGGTACGACGGTGAGATCGCGTATATGGATGAAAATGTGGGCAGGATAATTTCGTTGTTAAAATCCAAAGGGGTCCTCGACCGGACGTTGGTGGTGGTGGCGGGTGACCATGGGGAGGCTTTCGGGGAACACGGCGAGTTGGGCCACCAGATATTCTGCTATGAGGAGAATCTGCGGGTGCCGTTGATCTTTTGGGCAGTGGACGGGCTGCCGAAGAACAAACGGCTCAAAGATAAGGTAAATTTGACGGATGTAATGCCCACGATACTGGACTACCTCGGACCGGCGACACCGGCGACGCCGGCGACGCCGGATGAATCCCTGCGGGGCCGGTCGCTGCTGCCGTTGTTAAGGGGCGGGGAATTGAACGCCGAGACCTTTTATATCAACAGCGAATTTGCCAGGGAATCGCTGGGGTGCGCCCCGGTGAAAGGAATCGTTAAAGACGGTTACAAGTACCTGGACCTTCCCCGGCCGGAGCTCTATTACCTCCCGGATGACCCGGGGGAGAAGGAGAACCTGTACTTTAAGCGTAATGCATTGGCCCGGAGGATGAAACAGACGATGGAGACCCTGGTAAAAAAATCGGGTCATTCGGCATTTCAATCGAAGCGGACGATTACGGGGGAAGAAGCACGACGCCTGGAAACGCTGGGGTATATTTCGTCGGCCCGGGGTGGGGCGAACCCGGACGAACTGCCGGACCCGAAGGATAAAATCCGTTCCTGGAGCGAGTACATGAGGGGCAATCAAATGCTGACGGAGGGGAGAACGGATGAGGCGGTGGAGAGTTTCAGGAATTCGGTGGAAGCCAACCCGAAATTTTCATGGGCCCATGCCAAATTGGCGTCGCTCTATTACGGGCGGGGGGAAGTTGAGAAAGCGGCGGCGCAGTACCGGGCGGGAATAGCGGGCAACCCGGACGATAATATTATAAAAGCGGATTACGCGAACCTCCTGATGAAGGAAAAACGTTACGATGAAGCGGAAGCAATTCTTAAGGTACTCCGGGAAATGAACCCCATGGATGTGGGGGCGCATGTGAACAATTTACTTGGAAGCATTTACATGGCAAAAGGCGATTTTGAATCGGCGGCCTCCTGTTACCGGCAGGGCCTGGAAATGGAACCTGGGAACAGGATGATGAAAACGCTGTTGGCGTTTTCCTGCCAGCGGTCGAATCAACTGCCCGAAGCGCTGAAGATTTACGGGCAATTGGAGAGAGAGGACCCGGACGACCATAATGTCCTGTTCAATATGGCCATGGTGTACGGGATGAAGGAAGAGTACGAAAGCTCCCGCCGCTATTTTGAACGGGCCCTTAAGGTAAAGGAGGCGCCGGTGGTTTATTACAATTATGCGTTTATCTTATCGAAGGCGGGCGAATACGGGGAAGCGGTGGAAAAGATGAATAAATTCCTGGAAATGTACCCGTCGGACGATGCGACGCGCCGGGGTGCCCTCGAGTTCATCGAGCGAATGAAAGGGATGAAATAGTTGACTAATTGATTAAAGGAAGGGGTTATTGTTTTTTTCCCATTGGATGACGGTATCGGGACCGTGTCCGGGGAAGACACGGGTGGCGGGGGGCAGGGTCAGTAGTTTGGATTTGATATTTGAGAGCTGCCGGTCCATTTTTTCCCGTTGTTCTTTTTCGTTCTCTCCCCAGGTCCTGCCGACGCCTTCTTTAAAGAGTGTGTCCCCGGAAAAGAGGCGGCCGTCGATGAGGTAACAGACGCTTCCGGGCGAATGCCCGGGGGTAAAGAAAACGGTTATTTCAAGGCCGGGGATATCGAGGGGGCCTTCGCCGCCCAGGAAGCGGGTGGGCCGGTTGGCGCCGTTTTTCCCGGTGTAGAACGGGGCGTCGGCGGTATTGGCGGT
>Ga0210082_1000035_pt1 | contig 27247 bp, 22 predicted proteins | sample White_ThreeSqA_D_2_FD_185592 | JGI IMG/M metagenome (GOLD analysis project Ga0210082, IMG submission 185592) | Wetland microbial communities from the San Francisco Bay, California, USA, that impact long-term carbon sequestration -... | ecosystem: Environmental > Aquatic > Marine > Wetlands ... | reverse complement strand
AGGCTAGCAGGATATTCACGTTGTCACCACTGCTCAGCACAACCAGTTGCTTGAGATGCACCAGTGGCTAGGGTTACCCCAAACGGATGGGGTAGTACCTTTGGGTTAGCGTATGTATGTTAAAGTGCTACCTGGACAGCCTGGATCAGAGCTTCAGGTCGCACAATCCTGCAAATCCCGGTTCAGACCGTTTTGATTGATTTCCGGAGACGGATTCCGGCCGGCGGGTTTAAAATGAAAATTGCCGAATACCGGAAACATCGACTTGCTTTTTTTTGCCGATTATGTTAGATAGAGATTTTAAAACTGGAAGGATGGTTATATTTTTGACAGTTGTTTCGGAGTTATGTATAAAGGGCTTGTACAATCGAGTCGGATCGGTAGAGGCGGCAGCTTGTCAACTTAACCACGGACAATAGGGAATCCCCTGATAAAATGTTGTTTATTTTTATTGCACTAAATCTTTCGATTATTTTTTCATCCCACCTGTTGGTCTTTCGCTGCTGTAAAAATCCCCTCTTCTCCGGGCAATTGGTTACCACTTTTTTATTCTACGTCTCTCAAATACTCTTTTCAATTATATTCCTGGGGGCAGTGGTAAAGGACCTGGGCATTTTTTATATCACCCTTCTAAACAGCGGCATCTCGTTTACCGTTATTTTTATTTTAAGACATGACATTAAACCCTCGATCAGCGACACCCGGGAAAAAGTCACAGGTTTTTCAACGTGGCTGGTAAAAAGTAAGGATTATTTTTTATACGTCTTTCTTTTTTTATTTTTCCTTCAAATCCTGATCACAATGATAAAGATTTACTACCTCCCCCCCTTTGTGGGAGATGTCTTTTCCTATCACCTTCACCCGGTAGTCGATTGGTTTCAGCAGGGGCAAATTCTTTCCTATACCGATACCCCGGTGCTGCGAACCAATGAAAATCCCCTGGGAACAAAAATGCTTCATTTATGGTTCGTGCTGTTCTTTAAGGATATCACGTGGATTGAATTTCCACAATTTATTTTCGGTATCGTATTGAGCATCTCCGCTTATGCGGTGATGGTCGAGATGAGTATCCAAAAAAAAAGCGCCTTAAGGTATGCCGTCTTAATTTATTTTATACCGTCCCTTTTGCTCCATTCCCGAACATGCCAGGATCACCTGGTGAGTACCTCTTACCTCTTTTTGGCACTACTCTATGCTGTCGGTGTTTTTTATCGGAAGAGAGATGAACTCGTCTTTCCCCTGTTCATCGTTTTCGCCTTATTGTTCGGCGTGAAAAGACATGCGTTGTTGATGATCTTTGTCCTTTGTTGGGCACTGCTGCTCAGCCGGGGCATTCATTGGGGCCGGTTGACGGCATTCATCAAGAAGAACCGCCTTCGATTGGCCGTCGCCGCGGCAATATCCCTCGGCTATGTAAGCTATATCGTTTTCACAAAAGAAACACTGTACCGGCAGTTGATAAGCCGCTACTCCAAATTGTTCACTCACAAAATCCTGTTATTCTTTGCTCTTGCCCTGGTGCTGTTTCTTGTGTTAAGATGGGGAATAAAAAAAATCCGCTTATTGGAATTTCTTAAAAAAACGCCTTTTGCCATAATACCGGCGGGCATTCTCCTTGCCGGTTTTGCCGGCTATGAAATCATAAAGAACCGGGATTTTCTCGAAACCTTTGTTTTGAATCCCCATACCCCGTTGATGCATGCAAATCGCCGCACCTTTCCCACCGAGTACCCGGCCTATAACAGTAACATCATTAAAAATCTCCTGGCTTTTCCTTACCGGGTTAAAGATATTGGGCTCTACACACCGTATTCTTCCGCTTTACTGGACGCATCCGGCTACGGCGTTCAATTCTTTACCTTCGGACTTATTTCTTATCTATTGCTGATACCGCTCTGTATATTCAAAAAAGAGTATAGTAACAGTATTATGGGTTTTCTTCTTATTTTTGCGGTTTTCCTGCTGCTTGCCTATTTCGCTGCCTACTATTCCTGGGCCAATTACAGGGCCTTTATGTTTTTTGGAGTTATCGGCATTATCGCCTGGGCGTTTCTCCTGGGAAAAATGAACATCGGAAACTATTATTTGAAGTATATCGATGTGTTAATGGTGGTAATGATATTATTTAACGGGGCGGCATGTTTTGCCGAGGGCAATATGACGCCCAACCAGTGGAAGACGTTTTTTTCCATAAATGATTCTTCGGAGAGGACCTCGATAAAATATTCTTCCCGGATAAAAAATAATAAAGGCAGGGAAAGTTGGGAATATATCGATAAATATATCGAACCGGGACAACCTGTCGGTTATTCCGGCGGTCCGGCGGCCTGGACATTTCCCTATTTCGATTACCGCCTGAAGCGAAGAATCCATTTCATACAGAGTTTACCCGGCTTCTCAACCGTGACCGAAGAGAACGGGGGCACTTCGATACGTACCCTGGAATTTACCCCGGATTTTAAAGCGAGCTTAAAACAACGAGGTATCCATTATATTCATTTCAGTACCCAGGGAACCACCCGACGGTTTAAAGTATTTATGCCGGAAAATGCCGATAATGTATATAAAGTTACCGATAACCTTTACTATTACGATTGGTGAAACAATGAAGAAACCGGGAATGATAAAAAAAATTGGGACCGGTATTCTTTTCTGTCTCATCACCATCCTTGCATTTAAATTTTTTATATGGAATTTATGGCAACTGGAGTGGGCCGCGGCCTTTGCAAAAGGAGTGATAGATGCGCCGCCGGCGGTGAATTTGACCGTAACAAGCCATAATGACCCCTGTTTTAAAAAAAGTTTCGCCTATAACCCGGCGGGAAATTATTACATTATCAACCATTTCGATATCGGCCCTTATATCCATAAGGGTTCCGATTTGACATTGTCCATCGATAACCTGCACGCCCAATCCCCTTTATTGTACCGGTTTAAAACCTTTAATATTGCCGCCGTTCAACGCCATTTCTTTGTGTTTACAACGCGGGACTGCGGGATTGAAGAGTTTGTGGAATTGCAAGATTCTATTTTTTCTATCGTTAACTCCCTTGCCCGAATGGCGGAGGATAAAGGGGAAAAAGAAATCCTTTACCGTTTATTCGACTTTTCCCCGGCGGAGCTAAAATACGGCAGCGGCAGGGTCTCCGTCCCTTTGCCCGTTCCTCTTTTAAAGGGAAGGACCTATGAGATCGTATTTGATTACCGGTTGAAAGATGTAACCCGGGGCGTTATACCGGTAATCCGGGTGTCCGGGACGGCAAACGGGGAAGAGGATATGCCCGTCTATCATGTGTTGGAGTCGCCGGCACCGGGATTCGAGGAGACATACCGGGAAGCCCGCATAGTCTTTTTCCCGGAAACCGATGCTTTATCACCCGTGCTGCACCTGATGATCCGGGACCGGCGCAAACGGGGGGCTTTCGAAGCGCGTGTGTATTTTAAAAATATAACCTTTTATAAATATACTTCGGGATTCCAATGGGGCTCCCATTTGCCCCATTCAAATATTACCTATTCCGATGTATTGGACGGGGTGAAAGAAAAATTCCTGGAGTTCATTCCGCAAGTAAAGGAGAAATAAAATGGAAGGAAACCAATTTCAAGAGAATGAGAACAACCCGGCAAAATTAGTTGAGATTTTGATCAGGTGGAAATGGTTTATTTTTTCAGGCACCGTGGGTGCCGCGGTGTTATTGACCGTTTTGGTTTTTATACTGCCTGACGTTTTCAGGAGTCATGCCGTTGTTTCCCTCGGTGAAATCGATGCAAGTGGGGGTGGAGAGTTTCCAAAAGGGTTGGAAATACCTGTCTTCACCCGTTATTCAAGTGTCTTTAAAAACCCGGATCTCTTAAAGGAATTTTTGAAGAGCAAAGGATACCGTGAAGAATGGCAGATCGATGCCGACTTTTTCGATGCTCATGTTGCACCGGTATATGCATTTGATAAAAAATCCAAAGTGAAACAAACCGATGATTCCGTATTGGGCGTCGAGATCGTGAGTTTGGCCCCCGGTGCCGAAGAAGCCAGGGATAACGTCGGTATACTGGGAGAGTACATATTGACTACTATTTTAAACGACCGGGTCCGGAAATATCTCGAAGCCCTCAAAACCGTCTCCCGGACCGCTGTTATCCGGAATAACAACCACATAATTTCCCTGCGTTTCGAGATAGAGAATCTAAACCAAAAGGAGGTTTTGATCAACCATTTGCTTTCAACAATCCCCGGTATAGGGCAAAAGGCCGATCGGGAATTGGTGAATGTCGATGAGAAGACGGAAAGATACCTGTCCCCCCGGCAGCAATTGGTGGCGGTGAAAATGGCGGTAAAAGAAAACGAAATACAGATCGCTCAAAATTTAAGGACCGTAAAAATTAATCAAATGCTGTTTAACTATGTTGAAAAAGTTGCAGCCGTTTTTAAAAAAGACAATCTTTTTCTTATCGATGGAAATTTATTGAAAACGCTAATGGAAGAGAAAGAAAACTTTTTTGCCGGGAAAGAGGATGATGAAAGTATCGTCGCCTCCAATCTTTTGGCCATCCGTTTTTTAGAGTTTGAAAGCTTGAGGAATGCCGGTAACTCGTTTATTTCAGGCCCGACTTTACCGGTAATCCCCTTTAAACCCAAAAGGAAACGTATTGTGATCGCCGGTTTCTTCCTGGCGTTTTTTGTTTTTGTTTTCCTTTCTTTCCTGCTTGAGAAATGGAAATATTATAAGACCGCGAGGTAGCAGCCGCGTGAAGGCGAAAATAAAAAATAGTTGCACCAACCTTTTGTTAGCCGTTTCTGACAACAAATTCCAAAGGATATCGCGATGTCGAACATAACTACCCGAAGAATCCCGGCGGCGGTGAAGCTGATGGAATACCTTCATAAACACCGGCTGATTCCTACTTCAAATCCATAATAACAATGACTGAAAAAAAAGAACATCGAAAGGATATGGATTTTATCCTGAGGAGCAGTGGTTCCGCCGGTGCCGGTAAATTGGTGGATATCCTGGTTCGTTATGTCACTTCCGTTGCGCTGACCAGGATATTGGGCGCGAAGGTTATGGGCGTATTTGTCCTGGGGAGGGCCGTTGTCTGGATTGTGGCCACCATCAGTCAATTGGGAATGGGGTTGGGGGCGGTAAGGCAAATTGCCTTTTTTACCGCTCGAAACGAAACGAACAAAGTGGGGCAAACCATCAGGCTTTCGCTTTTAGTCTGCGGTATTATCAGCACTTTCGCTGCAATTATACTGTTTTTTACCGGCGATTTTATTGCCCTTGTATTGTTCAAGAAACCTGAACTGGCACAGCCCTTGAAATTTCTTATTTTCTCCATACCGTTGATCTCGCTGTCGTTCATTTTCCTGGATATTTTAAGGGGGTTAAAAAAAATAAACCAGAGGGTGGCAATAGAGAATTATTTTCTCCCCCTGTCAAACCTTCTAATGATTGCTGTTTTTTATCTTTTGGGTTTTCGCCTTGAAGGGGTTATCGCCGCATTTCTCCTATCGAACTTCTTTTCATTGGCCGCGTTGGGCCTTATCCATCGAAAACGGCTCAAGATGTCGGCAAGATCCCGGCTTCAAAAAGCTGTCACCCTTAATTTTTTTAAATTTTCCATGCCTCTTATGTTTGTGAAAATCCTGGGAGAGTTGAAGATCAGGGGGGATATTCTACTTCTCGGTTTATTAAGCACCACTTCCAACGTCGGGATATTTTTTATTGCTTACCGATTGGCCGCGGTTATTTCCATCCCCTGGCAGGCGGCCAATATGATCGTTGCGCCAATGGTTTCCGGTTACTTTGCTCAAGGTGATATAAAAAGTATCGAATACAATTATAAGAATATTACAAAACTCATTTTTATTACAGGCATGTTTTTTTGGGGTTTTTTGTTTATCTTCTCCACCGAGTTACTCTCTATCTTCGGGGAGGAATTTAAGAATGGAAGTACCGTTGTGCTCCTGGTATGTCTCGGGCAGGTACTTAAAACATTGGTGGGCCACGCCGGTCCGATGCTGGCAATGATCGGGAAACCCTCTTTGAATTTAGTGACAACGCTTATTGCTTTAATTTCAATGGCAATCTTAAATGTAGTGTTGATTCCCAGGTTTGGAATTATCGGTGCCGGTGTCGCCAACCTGGCGGGCATGACAATCGCCTGTTTCCTGGAACTGTATTTTCTTTACCGCTTCCTCAAGATTCATCCGTTCAGGATGGATTTTATTAAACCGGTTATAGCCGCCCTGGTTAGCGGCGGCATAATTTGCCCGTTAAAAACCGTGTTGCCGGTCAATATTTTTTCAACCCTGTTTCTAATGACGGCATTTGTCTTGCTTTATTACGTCTCCCTCTACCTGCAGAAATTCTCTGAAGAGGAAATGGCGTTACTGGGAAAAATGAATAAGTTGATCGCCGATAAAGGGATAACTCGATGAAAGAAGAAATAAAACACCGGGAAATCGCACAACTTTACGAGCTTCGAGGACGGGTTTCCCCTGGAGAGCAGTGGACCGACCTTGCCGGTTATCTTCTCTATCTTCGTCATCGAAAAGCGTATTTATACGCCGGTGGGTACTGCAAAGATAAAACCGTTTTTGAATATGGCTGCGGAAACGGGTACGGCAGCTTCTTTTTATCCGGGATTTCTCACCATGTCACGGCGGTCGATATTAACAAAGCGGTTATCCATGGGTGCAAAAAAAAATACCAAAGAAACAACCTGGTTTTCAAAATAGCGGAACCTGAAAAGAAAACAGACTTCGACGACGGTACCTTTGACGTCGTGGTTTCATTCCAGGTGATCGAGCATATTTACGATGTACCCGGCTATTTGAACGAGTTGAAACGGGTGTTGAAAGAAAACGGTGTGTTGATTATTACAACCCCCAACAGGAAATACCGGTTGTACCCCTTTCAGAAACCCTTAAACCCGTATCATGTGAGAGAATACGGACTGAAACAATTAAAAAACCAATTGTACGAGGTTTTTGAAAATGTGACCATCCTCGGCATCGATGGAACACCGGGAGTTAATGCCGTCGAGTACAAACGTGTCAATAAATCGCTTCTAAAGGCCGTTGTCCCGAAGTCGGTTAAACGTTTGCTAAAACCCGGCCCCCGGAAATCCGTTTCCCGCGAAAACTCTTTTCTAAAAGAAGAGGTCCTGGATAAATATTCAACCGATGATTATTTTATCGAAGAAAATAATGTGAGAAATTGCCTGGATTTTTTAGCGGTCTTGAGAAAAAAACGGGAAGGAGTGCGATAACGATGAAGTACTTTTTTTTCCTGTCAATGGGACGGTCCGGGACTCAATTCCTGGCGTCCTTGTTATCAAAAGCCCCGGGTACGCTGGTTTATCATGAACCCGCGGAGGAGGACCGGGTATATTTCGGTTTAAGGTATGCCGGGACCTTCGATAAGGTCATGGATGCTTATTTGGAAAGACGTTTCCAAAAGCTGTTGAAACAAACGGGCAAAAATTATGAAGTGTATGGAGAGGTTAACAGCTATCTCCGTTATGAAACGGAGTGGCTTAGAAAAAAATTTAATCCTGTTTTTTTTCACCTGGTCAGGGATGGCCGTGACTTTGTCCGGTCTGCATATACCCGGGGCGTCTATACCCTGGATGATAGAAAATGGATGATCGTTCCCGGGGATCAAGACCCCATGGCGGAGAAATGGGAAAACACCGACCGGTTTCAAAAATTGTGCTGGTACTGGAAACATACCAACGAATATATTGCTTCCCGGGTGGAGCGGACCGTCCTGTTTGAGAAACTCTTAACCGATTACGATTATTTTAAGGATAATGTCCTGGGGCCTTTGGGCTTATCCATACCTCACGGAACCTGGTCGGCCGCAGTCAAAAAACCCAAAAATACATCTAAAAGAGCTATCTTGAGAAAAAAAATAAAGCGGATGATCTTATTCCAGCCAAAGGAGAAACGAATAAAACCGCTTCCCCATTGGTCCCAATGGGACAACAAACGGAAAGAGCTATTCAATGAGATTTGTTTCGAAACCATGAAGAAATTCGGATATCTTTAGAGAGAGTCGGCATATGATAAACGTTTGGTTTAGTAAGAGTTATATGACGGGGGGAAATATCTATAACCATATGACTTATGATGCATTGAAAGAAAGAGGATTCGAAATAGCCGAAAGGAAGGCCTTTACCTCTTACAGGGGAAAGGGATTTACTTACCTTAATGCTCTTTACACGTATTTTCTGAAAAGTAGTCACGTAAATGAAATTGATATAATGGATTATCAAGTGGCCACATGGTGTTCCGCAAGACACAGGGGAAAACGGGTTGTGATTATGTTTCATTTCGATCTGGATGAAACCGAAAAGAAAAGAAAACATCAATTCTTTTTCAATCGATTTTTGAGAAATGCAAAAGATGCCAAAATAATTGTCATCGCTCAATATTGGAAGGATTACCTGGAATCCCTTGGTTTTAATAACATTGAGATCATATATTGCTCCTATGATGTGGAGCGATATAAACAATATCTATCGAAAGAAGACTTTTTGGAGAAGTACGGCTTGCCGGATAAACCCATCATATATTTGGGTAAAAACTCAAAACCCAAGACATGGAAGGCTTACAATATTGTTAAGTCATTGGAAAAGGATTACTTAATCGTAACAACGGGTCATATGAGGGATTTCGACGGTCCCCTTCACCTGGATTTGAATTTTGAAGAATACGCTTCACTTTTACATTTTTGCGATGTCACCCTATTGCTCCCCCGGTTTTCCGAGGGTTGGAGCAGAATTGCCCATGAAAGTTTAATTTGCGGTTCCCCGGTTATCGGGAATGGAAAAGGCGGGATGAGAGAACTGCTGGAAAAAACACATCAATATATCCTGGATGAGAATGAACCCGAAAAAATCGTCCACCTAATAAGAGAAATGATATCATCCGGAAAACGAGCCGATAAGAAAGATTCTTTATATGCAAAAAAGTTTGATCTGAAATATTTCGGCGACCGGTGGGAAAGAATAATACGGGGGATATGAGGGTATGATGGTTACCCGGGTACTATTTTTCTTACTTTTGATCACCTTTTCTTATAACCATGTTTTCAATGTGGGAATCAATATTTATTTGTCCGATCTGCCGGTGATTGCCATACTGGCTTTCACGCTGCTCCGGTGGATAGGGGGGGCGGATTTTCGTAAATATCGCCCATTTGTGTTTCCCTTTGCCATCCTATTCTTGTATTACCTGTTTTTGATCTTTTATTCATATGCAATTTATGGAAATAGTATCAATGACGTTTTAGGGAGATTCAGGAATTTGTTTTTTTATCCGCTGCTCTTTTTTTCAGGAGTGGCTTTCACCACGAGGCGTCGGGATTTAAATAAATATTTCACACTTATAAAGATTTATATTTCAATTGCCGTTACAATTGGAGTTGCCGGTATATTCCATCCCTCTTTCAGCATCGTGAAAATTTATGGGAAAGGCGATGCGGGAAAAGGACTTGTGGATTCACTATATTTTATGATAGTAGACCATGGGACCGCTTTATTATGCTGTCTTGTTTTTATCCATGAATTTCTCTGTTTATTAAGAAAACCAAAGAAAATCACCGGTTCGCTTTTCTTCATGGTCATGAGCGTGATCGGGATGATCGGGACACAGAACAGGAGTATCCTGATCGTATTCCTATTTTCTTTTTTCCTGATCTTTTGGTATACCCGCAAGGCCGACCGGTTCATTAAAGTAAGAATGAATATCCTGGCTTTTTTCATATTGGTGCTGCTTGCCGGGGGGATTTTTGTAATTGTTAATACATCGCTTTATGAAAAGTTTGAGCCGCGTGTGACCAAAACACTGGATCTCTTTTCCGATGAGCAGGAATTTTTTAATACCATACCCGGGGTCAGGGTCGGTCGTACCATCGCCACCTTTAACGCATGGATGGAAACACCCGTCCTGGGGTGCGGATGGGGAAATCAAATCACCGAGTTCGATATTTACGATTTACAGGGAAATTATGTGAGGACCAATTATGGAACCCCCCACAACTATTATATGACCATACTTTACCAGACCGGGATTACCGGGTTTCTTATAATGATGTTTATCTTTTACAGGATCTACCGGAATTTAAAGCCGCACACTATGCTTAACCCTCAAAATACCATGGATTACGCCTTTTTTGTTTTCTATTTCGCCTTCCTGCTCTTCAATTTTGCCAATACCCATTTGTACTCACACCCCGTGTTCATCCCTTTTTATTTCTTCCTGCTGGGGGCGGCCGTTTCCAATTCATATCTAAAGAGAGGAGACCGGCGGCCATGAAAACACTATTATTATTCGATGCCGAAACCCAACATTACAGGCAGTCTATCTATAAATTCTTCCGCGAGGAATTTGAAAAACACGGGTACCGTTTGAAAGTGGTTTACGATAAACGGTTAAACAACATTAGCGGTGACCTTTTTCTTGGAATCGACTATACATTAAAGAATTTTACCGCCGTCATCAAGGAGAACCGCTGCCATTTAATTATCCTGTTTGTCTGGCTGCGTTATAAATTCTTGCTTCCTTTTATGCTCTACCAACGGTTAAAAGGTATCAAGATGGTCACCTGGTCCCATGGCATCAACCTCCAGAAAAAGGACAACCGGCTTAAAAACATGTTCTATTACCTTCGGCAGAGGCTGGCCCACGCATTGATCATCTTTTCTGAAAATGAAAGAAAATACATCAAGGCGTCCCATAAAAAATTGTTTGTGGCCGGCAACACCCTGAATTTCCATGATTTTCCCGTTTTAAGTGAATCTAAAGAAGAATTAAAAGAGAAATACCGGCTTGCCGGGAAACGGGTGGTGCTCTGTGTCGGCAGGATGAATACCAATAACCGGAAAGTGGATTATTTATTGGAGGGTTTCAAGAAATTCTCTCCCCCCGGTACCGTCCTCCTGATCGTGGGGCCCGGTTTGACCCGTGAGCAGGAAGAACGTGTAAAAAAGATGGATAATGTTTTATACCCGGGGGCCGTCTATGATCCCGTTAAAATAAATGAAATCTATAAACTGTCGGACATTTTCTGTATGCCCGGCGCCATCGGTCTTGCCCTCAATCATGCCTTTTATTACGGGATGCCCGTCGTGGTGGAGGATGTAGACCAGGGCCCCGAAGCCGTCTATTTAAAACCCGGTAAAAACGGGGTCCTCTTTAAAGAGGCCGATATAGAAGATATGATGGATAAAATCGTAACCTTGCTGGACGACAAAAACCGGTACGAATCGTTTTCCATACAGGCGAAAGAAACCATAAAAAAGGAAGCATCCGTGGAAAAAATGTTGGCGGGCTTCCTGGAGGCTGTAGATTATGTGCAGAGATGAGTCAATCGAAAAAGTCGAACATTCCGTTCAGCGATTCCTGGGATGGTTCGAAAACCATGGGTTCAACTCCTACGACCAATTTGATTTCTGGTGTTCGAAATTGGGGGTTTTCTCAAAAAAACTATTCTTGAAAAATAAATGGGCGGCGGCCCCCCTTGTATTGGGCCTGCAAAGTCTTGAAAGTTTTTTTCCCCGTACCCGGGCACTCTTTGCCCAAAAACGGCGCTTTGCCATCGGTGACGCCCATTTTGCCCTGGGTTACATGAACCTCTATCGCCGGTTCAACGACGAGAAATACCTCTCGTCCGCGCAAAACCTTCTCGAGGAAATCCTGTCTTACAGGACCGAAACCGGTTCCGGCATCGGGTGGGGGTATCCCTACACGTGGGTTACCGGGAGGGCCGTTTATCCCCCGGGCACCCCGTTTATTACCGTTACTCCTTATTGCTTCGATGCGTTCCTTGAAATGGTTTCCATCACCGGCGATAAAAAGTACCTGGACGCCGCCGCGCGGATCGCGCGATTTGCCGCCTATGATTTACACGAAACCCGTATTTCCCGGAACCAGACCGCCGCCGGTTACGGTCCCGGGGACAAAAGCCGGGTCGTCAACGCCAATGCCTACAGGGCCGCGCTGTTGTTGAACGCCTATAACCGGTTCGGTGTCCCCGAGTATAAAGAGAAAGCCGTGAAGAATATCAATTTCGTTTTAAACCGGCAGGGGAGCGACGGCTCATGGGATTATGCCGAGAATGAGGCCTTTATCGATAATTTTCACACCTGTTTCGTATTGAAAAATCTCTATAAATCCTATCTTCTTTTTAGAGAGGAACGGGTACTGGATGCAGTAAAGAGGGGCTATGACTATTACAGGGAACACTTGTTCCGGGGCGACAACACCCCCATCCATTTCTCAAAAGTAAAAAGCCCGAAATTCAGGAAAATTGAAATGTACGATTATGCCGAAGGGATTTCATTGGGGGCCCTGTTGAAACCGGCAATCGAGGGGGCGTTTGATTTTTCCCTCCAATTGGCACAACAGTTGATCGACATGTTCCAGTTAAAAGACGGCCACTTTGTCACACGGGTCACCACCCTGGGTACCCGGAATAAAGTCCCGTACCTCAGGTGGCCTCAAGCACAATTGTTTTATGCCCTGACCCTTTTGCCCTTAAACGCTAACTCTCACCGCAAAAAATAACAAAGGATAATCAAGGAGAACAACCATGCAGGCACCGGAATTTAAAGAAATCAACGCTCTTATCGAAACCATCCCGGGGGACGTGTGCAGCGGTACACAGCCGGAATTCCTGTATAAACTTTCTTTTGGTACCGATGGAACCGGTGAAATTGTCGAAATAGGAACAAATGTCGGAAAGACCGCCATTGCACTGGCACATGGTCAAAAGGTCAAAAAAGGGAAGCCCATTTACAGCATCGACATCTATGAACACCCGGATATTAAAAAGAACCTTGAAAAAGCGGGGGTCACGGATTATGTAAATCGTTTCGTAATGCCCAGCCGTAAAATGGCAAAGACATGGGAAAAACCAATCGAACTGCTCTGGATAGATGGCGATCATTCTTATAAAGGGGTTTGTTATGATATTAAACATTGGGTCCGCTTTGTGGCCGTGGGGGGAGTGATCGCTTTCCACGATTACCCGGGACACAAGCGTTCAAAAGAGGTATGGAAAGCACTGCGAAAATATTTATTTAAAAATCCATACACCTATCGTGTCCTCAGCGACCGGGAAGCCGGAAGTATTATTGCCTTTCGGAAAATCAACCGGGAGCCGGGGATGGAAAACACGGGGGGTAGGTTTAAAAATCGCCTCTATTGGCTGTATCGAAATACAAGATCGCTGGCCGTTGCATATTTTCCCGGGCTGGCCAAACGGATAAAGGACTCCATGAAGGAGTAGGAAAACCGGGTGATATCATGTGTGGAATATGCGGGATTGTAAATTTTAACGGTAATCATGTAAAACCGGCGAATATTGAACGGATGATGAATCAAATCAAACACCGGGGACCTGATGATGAAGGTTTTTTTATCGATAAGAATGTGGGGCTTGGTCATGTCCGCTTAAGCATTATCGATCTCTCTTCCGCCGGGCACCAGCCCATGTTCAGCAGGGATAAGCGGTATTGCATTATTTACAACGGCGAGGTTTACAATTACCTCGAATTAAGGGATACCCTGGAGGGAAAATATCCATTTAAAACCCGTACCGATACCGAAGTCGTACTGAATGCCTTTATCGAATGGGGGCCCGCCTGCCTCGAAAAATTTAACGGCATGTTCTCCTTTGTCATATACGATACCCGGACAACCGAGTTGTTCTTTGCCAGGGACCGGTTCGGCATCAAACCCTTTTACTATTACCTGGACGATAAAACATTTGTTTTTGCTTCCGAAGAACGGGCCATATTACCTTTTTTGAAAGAGAGGAGACCCAACCAGAAAGCAATTTATGAATACCTGATCTTTAACCGCACCGACCAGGGGGATTATACCTTCTTTGAAGGGATAAAAAAACTGCCCCACGGCGCCCGTGGGATCGTCCGGGGCAATAAAATTGAGATCGAAAAATGGTATACCCTCGCCGAATCCTTGAAAGAGCCCTTTAAAGACCCCGGTGAATTTTACGAGACCTTCAGGCAGTCCATTGCCCTGCGTCTCCGAAGCGATGTGCCCGTGGGAGTATGCTTAAGCGGCGGGCTCGATTCCTCCGGTATCGTTTCCGTACTGCTGAAGGAGTTTGGCAAATCCGACCTGAATACCTTTTCCGCCGTCTATGAAAAAGGAGAAAAAGCCGATGAAAGCGAGTTTATTAACCGGTATCGCAGCCACCTGGAAAATATGTACTTTATCCATCCCTCGGCGGCCGGCTTATATGACGACCTGGACCGGTTTATTCAATGTCATTCCGAACCCGTGGCAACCCTCGGACCCTATGCCCAGTTCAAAGTTTTGGAACTCGCAAAAGAACATGTCGTGGTGACGTTGGACGGCCAGGGGGCCGATGAAATGTTGGCCGGCTATCCCTATTTTTTCGGGGCATATTTTAAACAATTGCTGAACGCATTTCGCTGGGGCCGCCTGTTGTCGGAGATGTCCGTTTACGCCGTCAAATACAGGTCCCTCTATGCCTTTAAATATTTCGGCCTCTACCTCGCCCCCGGTTTTTTTAAAGATGGGCTCAGCCGGTTCTCCCATAATTATGTGACCGCCGGTTTCTACCACCGGGGAAAAAAAATGTCCGCCGTTAAAGAGATGTTGTATAACCCTCGCACCCTCAATGAATCCCTCCTTCAGCACTTCGAGTTTAAATTGGAACATCTGCTCAAATGGGAGGACCACAACAGCATGGGACATTCCCTCGAATCGCGGGTCCCCTTTTTGGACCACCACCTCGTGGAGCGGACCTTAAGCCTTCCCGCCGAAAAGATAATCGATAAAGCCACCACCAAGTTTTTCTTCCGCGAAGCCATGAAAAATGTACTGCCCGAAGAGATCAGGACCCGCCGGGACAAAATCGGTTTCGCCACCCCCTGGGAGAAATGGTTCCGTAACGAAAAGATGCAAGCGAAAATCCTGGATATTCTTTATTCAAGGGAATTTAGAGATAGGGGGTACCTGGCACCCGAAGTTTGCTTGAACGATTATCGACTGCACCTGGCCGGTAAGATCGATATTGCCAAAGAGATATGGAAGTGGCTTAACCTTGAATTGTGGTCCCGAACTTTTTTTTGAGGTCAAATGAAAATCAAAGAATTCTTGAGGTTTAAGGCATACCAGGAAAAGTGCAGGCGAAAAAGAGGTGAACTCTTCAAACAATATTTGAAACCCGAAGAAGGAGACAAAATCCTCGACCTGGGCGGCGGCACCGGGTCGTATATCTCCGGGCTCCTTCTCTTCAAATCCAACATCTACATCGCCGATATCGACGAAGATGATTTGAAGCAAAGCGCGGAAAAGGGTTTCACTCCCATCCGTCTCGATGATAACGGTGTGCTCCCTTACAGCGATCATTATTTTGACATCGTATTTTGCTCTTCCGTCATCGAACATGCCACCGTTCCCAAAAAAGACATCTTTTCCATTCAAACCAATAAAGCGTTCCGGGAAATTTCTCTTAAAAAACAAAAATTCTTTGCCGATGAGATACGGCGGGTGAGCAAAGGCTATTTCGTTCAAACCCCATACAAGTATTTCCCATTGGAGAGTCACTCCAGGCTCCCCGTTATCCTCGTGCTGCTGCCGAGAAAATTACAAATAAAGATAATCGCATTTTTTCGAAAATTCTGGTTCGCGAGAACCACGCCGGATTGGAATTTATTGACCGTCGAAGATATGAAGTATTTATTCCCCGATGCAAAAATAATAAAGGAGAGAGCCTTCCTCTTTACAAAATCCCTCATGGCCGTTAAACCCCGAAAATGAAACTACTCATCGATATCAACCACCCGGCCCACGTTCACTATTTTAAAAACCTTATAAAAATAGTGAAGCAGAAGGGCCACCGGGTTGTGATTACCTCCAGGGACCGTTTCCCCGCGTTTCAACTCCTGGAAGCCCTGGGAGAGGACTATTATGACCGGGGAAAAGGTTCCGGGAGCTTCCTGGGAAAACTGCTGTACATCCCCGCTGCCGATTTCAGGCTGCTTCGCCGGGCATTAAAGACCAAACCCGATCTTTTTCTCAGTTTCGGGACCCCTTATCCCAATCACGTGGCTCGGCTGTTGCGAAAACCGGGGGTTAATTTCCAGGATACCGAAAACGCAAACCTCATGTTTGCCGTCACGCGCCCCTTTAGCAGCCTTTATTGTACCCCCTCCTGCTTTAAAAAGGATTTAGGTAAAAATCACATCCGCTTTAACGGTTATATGGAACTCGCCTATTTGCACCCCAACTATTTCACCCCGGATGATTCCGTTTACCAATACTTGAACATCAGCAGGGAAGAAAAATATGTCGTACTGCGTTTTGTTTCCTGGCGTGCCTCTCACGACATCGGCCATTCGGGGATCAGCCTGGAAATGAAACGGGAAGCCGTCCGGCGGTTTTCCCAATACGCGCGGGTATTTATTACCTCCGAAGGAGAATTGCCCGATGATTTAAAGCCTTTTCAAATCGACATTCCCCCGGAAAGAATGCACGATGTCCTGGCATATGCCGCGTTACTGTACGGCGAGAGTGCCACCATGGCCTCCGAGTGCGCCGTATTGGGCACCCCCGCCATATACCTGGATAATGACGGCAGGGGATATACCGATGAACAGGAAAAAAAATATGGACTGGTGTTTAACTATACCGAATCCATCGACCACCAGGAGAAATCCATCCGGCAAGCCGTTGAATTACTCAAAACACCCCGGTTAAAAGAAGAATGGCAGAAACGCAGGCAAAAAATGTTGGATGAAACCATCGATGTCACCGCTTTCATGGTATGGCTCATTGAAAATTACCCCCGGAGCGTAACCATAATGAAGGAAAACCCGGATTACCAGAATAAATTTAAAACCGTGGGTTGACATTAAAAAAGAGCCGTATTATAATTCAAGGCGGAGGATGACGTGGAGTTTAAACCTGGTGGAGAGTGGCCAAATGATAAATGGAAGGCATGAACCCGTATTCAGGATTATTTGTGTCGATCTCGTACTGCTCAATATAATTAACATCTTTTTTGTCTCCATCATAAAAAAGCACCAATTCAGCCTTTCACCCGGCAGTGAAGGATATTTGCTCTTGTTGATCGTATTTAACTCTTTCTGGATTATTATTAATATAGTATTCACACGATACCGGATGGAGATAAGCCGCGGCATACCGGTGGAGATAAAAAAAATTCTTGTGAATCTCACTTGCTTCACCGGGTTTATATCCGTCTTTGCCTTTTGGTTTAAGTCTTTTCAGTATTCCCGGCTTATTATATACGGCACCATCCTGGTTTTTTTGGTTTTTATTACCGTAAGTCATTTGATTTTCTTTTATACTCTCCGCTGGATAGGAAAGAAACCGTCTCATAAAAGGAATATCCTCATCGTAGGGAATGATTACTGCGCCATCGAACTATATGAAACCTTTTCCCATCATAGTGATGGAAACGATGAAATTATCGTGTATATCGAGAATGAATCATATGGAAGTAAAGTGGGGCCCGAATTGATCGTAGGAAAATTGGCCGATGCCGGGCTGATCTTCGAGAGAACTCGAATCGACGAACTTTTTATCGTGTTATCCTCTTCCAATGAAGATGAAATTCGGGAATTGGTCTCAATCGCCGATTTTTACGGCACCCGCGTGCGAATGGTCCCCCCTTTTTATCGATTATTCGAACGGCATTTCGAGGTGAGTCTCTTTTTCGACATCCCCATTATCAACGTCAATGAAATCCCCCTGGATAATCACTACAACGTAATTTATAAAAGGCTTTTCGACATATTTGCTTCCATTTTTGCCATTATACTCCTGGGCCCCTTGATGCTGCTCATCGTCTTATCGATCAAACTTACATCCCGGGGACCGGTTTTGTATTCGCCCGAACGGATAGGGATGGAGGGAAATGTTTTTAAGATGTATAAATTCCGTACCATGAATTATTGCCGCGAAAATTACGATAACCTGTCAACCAAAAAGAATGATGTCCGGATCACACCCCTGGGTGGATTTTTAAGAAAAAGCAACCTGGACGAACTTCCCCAGTTCTTTAACGTGTTGAAAGGTGAAATGAGTATGGTGGGGCCCCGTCCACACCGCGTCTACCTCGATAAAAAACTTCAAAATGAAGTGGCCAAATATATGGTAAGGCACTACATCAAACCCGGTATTACCGGGTGGGCACAGGTCAATGGCTGGCGGGGCCCCACCGAAACAAACGAACAAAAAACGCAGCGCACCCGCTTTGACCTCTGGTATCTTAAAAATTGGACATTTGGGCTGGACCTGAGGATTGTTTTTCTTACCCTTTTTGGGAAAAAATCCCGATTGAATGCATTTTAAGAAAACACGTGAGGAAAGCATGAAGACCGTTTCTTGTGTTCTAATACTCCTGTTGGTCGTTTCAAGCGGCTGTAAAAAGGAAAGAGTCGAAATAACCGAACGCCATCAAAACGGGAAAAAGAAAATCGCCTGTATCTATTCCGGGAGCGGTGAATCCGGGGAATTATCACGGAGAGTGACTTACAATAACGCCGGCCGGGTGATAGAAATTGAAAATTTCGTGGACAATACCAAAATAATGATCCGGTTGCATAAAAACGGTGAAAAAAGAAGCGAGTCCCGGTATAAAGATGGAAGAAAACACGGGAAGTGGCTCCAGTGGTACAGCAACGGCTGGATCAAAACAGAAAAAATATTTAACAATGGAAAATTAGTTCGCGACGCCTCTTATAAAAGAGATATTATCGAAGAAATTTTCTATAAAGACGGCGAATTATTTATTGAAAGACAATACAAAGAAGGAATCATTTCCATTGAAAAAACGTACCGGGGGGGCAAATTAATAAAGACCAAATATTTCTATCCCGACGGTAAGCTCAGCGATGAAAGGGGATACAAAGATAACAAGAAACATGGACGGTGGGTGTACCGGGATCGGAATGGGGATATCCGGAGCGACGTTTTTTACAATGAAGGGGAAGTCGTTATCACTCCCGGTCAAACACCCACTTCGACACCATCTCCAAAACGACCTCGCGCTTGATGGGCTTGGCGATATAATCGTCCATCCCGGCATCGATGCACCTCTCCCTGTCCCCTTTCATGGCTTCGGCGGTCATCGCCACGATGGGGACCTTGCTGAACCCGCTGCTCCTGATCTTCCGCGTGGCTTCCCTGCCGTCCATCTCCGGCATCTGGATATCCATCAGGATCAGGTCGTATTTGCCGGGGGCCGCGGTAAACGTCTCCACCGCTTCACTGCCGTTGTTTACCGTTGTTAATTTATAACCGGCCCTGGTCAACATGAACCGGGCCAATTTCTGGTTTACCGGGTTGTCTTCGGCCAGTAGAATCCGGATGGCGTGTTTCGCATCCTCCACCATGGAATGCCGCGTAATAATATCCGTTTCCCTCGTGACCGGCGTGCCTCCCTTCTTATTTCCCAGGAGGTACTCCACCATTTTGTACATTTTCCTCCGGTGAAGGGGTTTGGGAAGAAAACCGTCGAAACCGGATTCCTTGTATTTCCGGGAACGGCCGATGGAGGAAGAAGAAAACGCCATCAGGGGAATCGACGATATCGGCGGTTCAAGTTCCCGGATTTGCCCGGCCAGGTCGAAACCGTCGGCCCCGTGCATCTCGATGTCCATGATGCAAATATCGAAAGGACGGCCGGTCTCGAAATTTTCCCTGATGACCGGGATTACCGCCCGGGGGTCCGACTCCCGCATCACCTGCATCTCCTGGAACTCCAATACATGGGCCAGGATATCCAGGTGTTTGAGATTATCATCCACGATCAATACCCTTTTCCCTTCCAGTTGCCGCCGTTTGAATTTTTGCTTCGGCCGTTTCGAGGATTCGCCCAACCAGGCGTCGAAATAGAAAGTACTGCCGTGCCCCTCTTCGCTCTCCACCCGGATGTCGCCCCCCATCAGCCGCGCGATCTGGAGGCATATGGCCAGCCCCAACCCGGTCCCGCCGTACTTGCGTGTGGTGGAACCGTCCGCCTGTTGGAAAACATCGAAAATTCTCCCCAGTTTATCCTTCGGTATCCCGATGCCCGTATCCCGGACCGTTACCAGGAGCTTCAGCCTGTCCTGTTCCCTCCCGGTCACGGTTAGAGAGACCTCGATCTCGCCTTTATGGGTAAACTTGGCCGCGTTGGCCATCAGGTTGACGAAAACCTGCCGGAACCGCCCGGCATCCCCGCTCACAAAAGCCGGTACATCGTCGCCCACGCGGAATAAAATCTCCACCGGTTTCGAACCCAGCCGCGGACGGATCAACTCACACACATCGAAAACCGTTAACTCCGGGTCGAAATCAATGGCATCGAGCGTCAACTCCCCCGCTTCGATCTTTGAAAAATCCAGGATGTCGTTAATGATCACCACCAAAGCATCCGCACTCCTGCTGATGGTCTTGCAATAATCCGCCTGAACGTCGGACAAATCCGTGTCCAGCAGCATCTCCGTGAAACCGATGACGCCGTTCATGGGCGTACGGATTTCATGACTCATCCGGGCCAGGAACTCACTCTTGGATTGGTTGGCAAATTCCGCGGCCTGCCGTTCCCGCCGGGCGATCTCGTTGGCTTTTTCAAGCGCCATGGATTTTTCCCAGATCTTTTTTTCAGATTCTTTTAAGCGCGTGATATCGGTGTCGATGGCCACCAGGTTAACCACCTTGCCCGAGTCGTCCAGGATGGGAGTCAACGTCGTCTGGGTCCATCTGATGCGGCCCGTTTCGGTTTCCAGGGACGTTTCGTAAGTCACCGACCTCTTTTTTCTTAAGCACTCGGCCAGGGTTTCTTCGATACCCGGGTTTTCGCTGCATTCCGTGAGAGTGGCGCCCCTGGTTTTGATATATTGGTCCCGGTCCATCCCGTACCGTCTCTTGAACCCCTCGTTCACCCATTCGAGCCTGCCCTTTTCATCCATGATGGAGACCACGTTGTCCGTTTTACTGGCCACGATGGAGAGTTTTTTCAATTCCCCGGTCCGTTCCTCCACCAGGAGTTCCAGTTCTTTTCTCCGGTTGAACAACTGCCTGACACGGTAACGGTATATTCCCCATGTCCCGAAAAGGAGAAAGATTCCCGACAACGAGAGGAACCACCGACTTCTCCAAAAGGGCGGATTGATCCTTATCCTGACGGCGGTCCCGGTTTCATTCCAGATGTTGTCGCTGTTGGACGCTTTCACACGGAAGACATAATCGCCCGGGGGCAGTGTCGTATAGCTTACAAACCGGCGATCCGTCACATGGTTCCACTCTTTCTCCAGCCCCTCCATTTTATAAGCGTACCGGTTCCGTCTCGGGGCGACATAATGCAGCGCCGCGAATTCAAAGGAAAAAACCGAATCCCTGTAGGAGAGTACGATGGAGCCGGTCTCGGTAATGGATTTCTCCAGGATTACCCGGTCCCCGTCCCATTTTCCTATGGGAACCGGTTTGTTCAGTATTTGAAATCCGGTAATGACCACCTGTGGGATGTGAAGATTGTCCCTGATCTCTTCCGGGTAAAAGGAGTTGAAACCGTTGATCCCGCCGAACAGCATTTTTCCGTCCGCACATTGGAAATACGATCCTGCATTGAATTCATTGCTCTGCAGCCCGTCCAGGATCGTGTAGTTCCTGGCCGAATTCGTTCTCGGGTCGAATCGTGATAACCCGTGGTTGGAACTGCACCACAAGTACCCCTCGCGGTCCGGCAGTATACTGTAGATCGCTATATCCGGGAGCCCGTTTTTCTTATCGAAAATCAAGAACGTTTCCGTTTCCGGGTCATACCGGTTCAGACCGCCGTCGTACGTCCCGATCCAGGAGATGCCTCCCGGGTCTTTATATATGGAATAAATATAATCGCTGCCGATACCGCCGGGTTTATTCCTGTCCGTTTTGTAGTGGGTAAATCGCCCCGTCCCCCGGTCGAGCCGGTTCAAACCGCCGCCGAATGTCCCGATCCAGAGGTATTTACCCGTTTCGTCCGGGGCTTCGTAGATGCACCTTATCCTGTCATAGCTCAGGCTCCCGGGTTCATCGGGGACGTGGCGGTATGTCGTGATCTTCCCCGAGTCCCGGTCCAATTTCTTAAGACCGGCGCCGTCCGTGCCTATCCAGAATTCCCCGGAGCGGTCTTCATATAATGACCGGATACCGTTTTCTCCGCTGCTCCCGGGTTCCTCGGGGCCCAGGGAGTAATGGATAAATCCGCCGCCCATCCTGTCGAATTTATCGAGTTTACCGCTCTGGGACCCAATCCACAAATCCCCGCGGCGGTCTTTCAGGAGCGTTCTTACAAAACTTTCGCCCGGGCTGTCCGGGTTCCCCGGATCGTGAAAATAGTACGTATTTTTTTTCGTTTTCAATTCGTACCGGAACAATCCTTCCATGGTCCCGATCCACAAAATATCGCCGTCGTCCTCGCAAAGAGCAAAAACAATTTTGTGGTTGGTCGTCATGCGATTCCGGGGTTCCACGATATGTTTTTTGAACTTCTTTCTCCCCGGGATACACTTGTTCAGCCCGCCCGCCCACGTACCGATCCACATCGTACCGCCCCGGTCCTCCAGTATAGAACGGACCCGGTTGTTTTTCAGGCTGGTGAATACGTTTTTATTACTTAAATAATAATCGAACGTTTCCTTTTTCCTGTCGAAGCGGTTCAGGCCGCCGCCGTCCGTCCCGATCCAGAGTATCCCGGCCCCGTCCTCGTAAATAACGTTTACATCGTTGCTGGATAAGCATCCCGGGGTGTCCGGGGACCACCGGTAAGCGTAAAAGCCGTCGTTTTCCCGGTCATACCGGTTCAAACCGCCGCCCCTGGTACCAATCCAGAGGGTCCCGGACCGGTCTTCATAGATCGCTTTTATCTCGCCGTTACTAATGGCCCGCTTGTTTTTAGCGTTTGCCGGGTAGTGGATAAAGGCCCCGTTTCCCCTGTCCCCGGGATTGAGTCTATCGAGCCCGCCGTCCGTTCCGATCCAGAGTATGCCCTTGCTGTCTTCCAATATTGCCTTTACCGCTTTATTGCTCAGTGCCGTGGGGTTGTTAAGGTCCGGTTTGAAATGAGTGAAGGTCCCCGTTTGACTGTGCCACCGGTTCAATCCGTCGTCCGTCCCGGCCCAAATTACGCCGGAGTGGTCTTCATAGACAACGAAAACCTGGTCGTTACTCAGGCTGTCCGGGACCGCCGGATCGTGCAGGAAGCGTGTAAACGTTTCCGACGCCGGGTTATATTTATTTAACCCGTGGTCTGTCCCGATCCACAACATACCCGTATGATCTTCAATGATCGAATATACGAAATTATGGCTTATACTCGAAGGATCGTCGCGATCCGATGCATATATCTTGAAATTATACCCGTCGTATCGATTGACACCGCCTTCGGTAGCCAGCCATATGAATCCTTTCTTGTCCTGGCAGATGCTGGATATCGAGTTCTGGCTCATGCCCTGTTCAATACCGATGTACTCGAATTCCAATTCCGGCGGTTCGGACCGGCCGTGGAGGTCAAGGGGAAAATGGCCGGTGAAGACGATCATAAGCATTAACAACAGTGGAGATGTTGATTTTTTCATAATTACATATTAAACCAATTCTTAGAGTATTTCAACCGTGTAATCATGCGAAATCTTTGTTCCCCACTTTTTTTAATTTTAATTCTGGTCTGTCCCCTTCCCCGCCTTCCCCGGGGGCCGAACGAATGGCCGGATGAATAACCAGTTATAGTTTTTGAGCAATAAGTTATTTCTATAAATTTTCGCTTTAACTAGAATCAATTACGGAAGTCAGTACGATTGCTTCTTACAACCGATCCGCCCGGCATGGCATAAAGAAACCGCGGGAATGGTTTCGACGCCCGTCAGGGATGATGTAAGAATTTTTAACGGCGGCAGCCTGCGCGGAACACGTGACGTACAACAAAGCTATAAAGCAGCCAGGAAGGTAAAGATTGTCACATAAAAATGAAAATAATGAAAACAATTAAAAGGAGGAAAAGATGCCCGAATATTTAGCACCAGGTGTCTATCTGGAAGAATTCGAAATCGGTGCCAAACCCATCGAAGGTGTCAGTACCAGTACCTTAGGTATTATCGGAGAGACAGAACGAGGACCTGTGGTTCCGAAACTGGTTACCAATTTCGAAGATTATCGAAGGGCTTTCGGCGGTTACCTGCCCAATTCGTACCTGCCGAATGCCCTGGAAGGTTTTTTTGCCAACAGCGGTAAACGCTGTTATGTAGCGAGGGTCGTCGGGAAAGGCGCGAAAACATCCAGCTTTTCCGTCGGAGGCGGCGGCGGCGGAGGAGGAGACGCACCCCCACCCAAAGAGGCCGACGGGAAAGGCAAGGCCGCGGCCGCCCCGGATAAAAAAGGCGGGAAATCTCTCTTAACTATGACTGCCATAGGACCCGGGAAATGGGGTGATAATATCGCCGTAAAGATCGAGGATGCCGGACTTGCGCTGGAAGGTAGAAACACCGAACTTTTCAAAATGACCGTGGTCTATTGGAGAGAAAAACCCGCGAAAGTTGTCGATCCCACCATCATTGAAAACGAGAAAGACCCCGATTACCGGAAGCCCGCCAGGATTGAGATTTACGATAACCTCTCTCCCGCCGTATTGTCCGCCGATAACTATCAAAAGAGAATCAGCGGCGTTTCCGTTCTCATCGACATCGAGCAAGTAGACGACGGCCGGCCCGCAAACATGGATTTCACATTCCTCAGCGGTGGATCCGATGGAAACAAGGTCGGCCTGGAAGACTACAAGGGAAACTCCGATGCCGGTGTGGGGAAAGAAAGCGGACTCCTGGGGTTAGAACAGGTGAACGATATTTCCCTTGTCCTGGCACCCAACGAGAACGATATCGACGGATTGACCGGGGCCGTGGTGGGACACTGTGAAAACATGAAGGACCGTTTTGCCATTCTCCAGTGTAAAGTTACCGATAAACCCGCCGGTACCTTAATCCCCCCCCAGGATTCCAAGTGCGCCGCTTTTTATTATCCGTGGATTTACGTCATGGACCCCCTTACCCAGAGGAGAAAATTGATCCCGCCGGGCGGTCACGTTGCCGGGGTTTATGCCCGGAGCGATACCGAACGCGGTGTACACAAAGCACCCGCCAATGAAGTACTCCGGGGCGCCCTCGAGCTGCAGTTCCCCATTTCCAGGGGTAAACAGGACGTGCTCAATCCCAGGGGCGTGAATTGTATCCGCGTTTTCCCGGGACGGGGTATCCGCATCTGGGGCGCGCGCACCGTGTCCAGCGATCCCCTCTGGAAGTATATCAACGTCAGGCGGTTGTTTCTCTTCATCGGTGAATCCATTGAAGCCGGGACCCAGTGGGTTGTTTTCGAGCCCAGCAACGAGCGGCTGTGGGCGCGGGTCAAGCAGACCGTCACCCAGTTTCTCACCGGTGTCTGGCGAACCGGTGCGTTGATGGGGTCTTCGGCCGAGGAAGCGTTTTTTGTCCGCTGCGACCGCTCTACGATGACCCAGGATGATATCGATAACGGACGGCTGGTTTGTGTGATCGGTATTGCACCCACCAAGCCCGCTGAATTTGTCATTCTCCGCATCGCACAGTGGCAGGGTGGTTCCGCTGCCACGGAATAAAAATTAAAAGGTAATGTAAAATTAAAGGAGGAAAATCATGGCAGATCGAGTAGACCCATACAGGGCATCACGTTTTTTATTGGAAATCGACGGGATCACCCGGGCCGGTTTCAGCGAGTGTACCATACCGGACAGCGCCCAGGACCCCATCGAATACAGGGAAGGCAACGAAGTCTTCACCGTCCGGAAAATCCCCGGGCTCATCAAGTACGCGAACCTTACATTGAAGTGGGGGATTACCGACGACTCCATGGAGCTTTATAACTGGAGGAAGCAGGTGGAAGAGTGTAAAATGAAGGACGCCCGCCGTAACGTCGCCGTCGTGCTGCTGGACGACGAAGGAAGCGCAAAAGCGCGCTGGGAATTCCTCATGGCATGGCCCACCAAGTACGACGCACCCGACCTCAATGCCACGGGCAGCGATATCGGCATCGAAACACTCGAGATCGCGCACGAGGGAATGACGCGGGTAAGCTGAGGCCCGGGGGGTAACTGAAATGGCATTGCAAACCGAATATGAATTTACTTTACCCAAAGGGTATATCGACGATAGTGGGGACCTTCACCGGAAAGGGGTCATGAAACTGGCTTCCGCCGCCGATGAAATCCTGCCCATGAAAGACCCCAGGGTTCAGCGAAATCCCTCATATCTCTCGGTGATCGTGCTCTCCCGTGTGATTACGAAACTGGGGGAGTTGAAAGATGTGACCCCCGGTACCATCGAAAAACTCTTCATCGGCGACCTCACCTACCTCCAGGAACTCTACCGCCGGATCAACGGCGACGGGGACATGATACTGAATTTGAAGTGCCCGCACTGCGGCGAATCTTTCGAGGAGACCCTGACTGCCCCGGGGGAATAACCGGCTACCCCCTCGACCGTATTTACGAGGAGGTAGCGTTCATCGGCTATTACATGCACTGGCCGCATGACCAGCTCATGCAAATGCCCCACTCCGAGCGGAAACGGTGGTGCGATGAAGTCAGTAAAATAAACCAGGCCCTTTCTGAAAATAAGGGGAAATAACATGTCCATTAAAGGCAACGCCGCCCTTTTGAGCAGGAAGTTAATAAACCCGGACCCGCTCCTGGATTTCAGGTTTCATGTGGAAATCGACGGGCTGCTCTTTGCGGGTTTCACCGAGGTCTCCGGGTTGTCCGTGGAAATCGAGTTCGACAGCTATAATGAAGGTGGGGTCAACGACTTTGCCCATATCCTGCCCAAAACCGTTAAGTTTCAAAATATCGTTTTAAAACAGGGGATCCTGTATTCCGACCAGATGTGGGACTGGGTCCTGGACGTGATGGACGGTAAGATAAAAAAACGAAACGGGCGGATTCTTCTCCTGGGGACCAACCAACTGCCGGTGTGGTACTGGGAGTTTAGCAACGCATACCCGGTTAAATGGACAGGTTCCGATCTGAAAGCCACGGGAAACGGCGTCTTCGTGGAAACCCTGGAATTGTCTCACCAGGGGATAAAAAAAGTGCCTTCCGATTTAATCGCGTTATCGATTGCGGGACCCTGACCGCCGGCGTTGAATCGCCACGTCTAAGTCGTCGCGTCTAAATAG